>Ga0209342_10004924_pt1 | contig 13762 bp, 15 predicted proteins | sample RifCSP16_2_FD_184023 | JGI IMG/M metagenome (GOLD analysis project Ga0209342, IMG submission 184023) | Soil microbial communities from Rifle, Colorado - Rifle CSP2_sed 16_2 (SPAdes) (version 2) | ecosystem: Environmental > Terrestrial > Deep subsurface > Rock core/Sediment | place: Rifle... | reverse complement strand
CGCGCTGGAGGCATTTGGGCTGGGGAGCGCGTCGTGGTCCTCGGACCAGGGGCGTTGGGCTTGCTCGCTGTGCAAATCGCGCGCCTCGGTGGGGCGCGTGAAGTGATTGCCGTGGGTGCTGCCCAGGATGATAATCGTCTCAAGCTGGCTAGGCAAATGGGCGCGGATCATGCAATAAATGTCGATCAGGTCGGTGATCCGATCCAGGTCTTACGAGACATAACTGCCGGGAAAGGTGCGGACCTGGTGGTTGAGTTCGCGGGCACCGCCCAGGCTGCGCAGTTATCCATTAATATAGCGCGGCGGGGTGGGCGGGTTGTGTTAGGCGGCGCGACCAGCCCCGGAAGAAAGTTGGAGGTGGATTTGAGCACGATTGTGCGCGGTCAGCTCAGCATTTGCGGCTCGGTTGCTAACCCGCGGCGGATATCTGAACGCGGGAACGACTTGATGCATAAGGGCCTGGTGGATATCCGACCTCTGATCACCCATCACCTGCCGCTGGGTGAGTTCGGTCGCGCCTGGGATATTTTCCGCGAGCGGCGCGAAGGTGCGATCCGCGTCATGATGCACCCATGAACAGGTTTTTATATTGAGGAAATGACGATGCAAGCGCTGGTCAAGATTACCGCCGGTCCGGGTAACATGCAATTGCAAGATATACCCATCCCAGAGATCACCCCCGACGAGGTGCTGATTCGCGTGCGTGCTTGCGGCATCTGCGGAAGTGATTTGAAAATCCAAGACGACGAGCATCCCTATACCCCTCCTGTAGTCGTTGGTCACGAATTTTCGGGAGAAATCGTCGCCGTCGGAGCACGGGTAAGCGGCTGGTCGGCGGGTGACAGAGTGGTTTCCGAGCAGCACACCCACGCCTGTGGTCGTTGCCGGCAATGCCTGACAGGGAACGCCTTCGCCTGCGCTTCCAAGCGAGCGCCGGGATACTTTGTGGATGGCGCTTTCGCTGAATACATTAAAGTACCCGCCTGGCTGCTGCACCGCATCCCCGATAACCTGAATTACGTTGAAGCAGCTTTCAGCGAACCGACTGCAGTAGCGGTTCATGGAGTTTTAGAGCGCACAGGCATCCCTCCTGAGGGCAGGGTGCTCGTGCTGGGTTGTGGGCCGATTGGGCTGGCGGCTGCTAAAATGGCCCAGGTTAGCGGCGCCGCCCTGGTGATCGTCACAGGCGTCGAGCAAGACGAGATCGTGCGCCTGCCAAAAGCGCGCCAGTTGGGCATTGATTACGTTGTGAACGTGACCAAAACCAACCTGGCTGATCTGGTATTTGATTTGACCGCAGGTGATGGCGTCGATGTAGCCATCGAATTGTCCGGTGCGCCATCCGCCATCGAGCAGGCATTTACCCTGACGCGCCGCCTGGGTAAGGTTGGCCTCATCGGGCAGCCGCCCAGGGATCAGATCAGTTTCCCCTACAGGCAGGCGCTCTTCCGGGCGCTGACAGTGATCTTCAGCTACAGCTCTAAATATACCAGTTGGGAGCGCGCCCTTTCGCTGTTCGCCCGCGCCGAGATCGCACCAGCGCAATTTATCACGCACTTATTACCGCTCGACAGATGGGAAGAAGGGTTCAATCTCGCTCGCAGCGGCAAGGCGGTGAAAGTTGTCCTGGAGCCTTAATCGCAAATAGGAGAAAAAAGTGTTTGTTAGAACGCGCACAAGAAGGAGCGCCTATGGACATCCCAAAAACCATGCAAGCGGCTGTATTGTTTAATTACGGAGACCTGCGCGTCACTGAGCGACCGGTTCCCCAACCGGCCCCCGGAGAGGTGCTGGTCAAGGTGGAAGCGGTGGCGATTTGCGGCAGCGACCCGGGCATTGTCAATAAAGGCTGGCAAAACCACCCGCCGCTGGGCGAGTTTATCCCCGGTCACGAGTGCACCGGGGTGGTCGTGGCGCTCGCCCCGGACGTCACTGAGTTCGAGATCGGTGATCGAGTGGCCCTAGAGCCCCATAAGGGTTGCGGTCGCTGCGAGAACTGCCTGCGCGGGCTTTATACCACCTGTCTGAATTACGGCAAGCCGGAGAAAGGTCATCGCCATTATGGTTTCAGCAGCAACGGAGCATACGCTGAATATGCAGCATTCCATGTCAACACGTTGCATAAATTCCCCGAGAGCATCTCTTTCGAGCAAGGCACCATGCTCACCACGCTGGGCACGATCCTGTACGGTTACGAGCGCCTGGGTTGGGTCAGGCCGGGTGAGACCGTGGTAGTGATTGGGCCCGGCGCGATCGGCCTGCTCTCCGCCCAGGTCGCCAAACTGCTTGGAGCCGGGCGCGTCATTCTCACAGGAACCCGGGAAGAACGGCTGGCAATTGGACGTAGGATTGGAGTCGATGTAACCCTGAACGTCAACGAAGTGAACGCCCGCCAGGCTGTCATGGAACTCACCGGCGGTCTAGGCGCGGACGTGGTGGTGGAGTGTTCCGGGCGCCCCGGTCCTGTGGCGGAGATGTTCGAGATGGTGCGCAAGAACGGGCGCATCACTTTCAATGGCGTTTACCAAGAGGCCGCCACGATCCCGATTAATAAGATCGTGCAATGGAACCTGCTGATCACCGGACCAAAAGCGGAGGGCATGCTCAACCTGAAGCGCGCCATCCCCTTGATGGCTGATGGGCGTTTGAATGTCGAGCCACTGATTACCCACACCTACCCACTAAGTGAGATCAACCAGGCTTTTGCTACTTTTACAGGTCGGATTGGTGGGGCGATCAAAGTGATCATCAAGCCATAAACCAGATTCCAGAATTCAATTTCTTTTATATATGGAGGTCCAATGAGCAAGAACAACTGGCAAATCCCTCCCACCAGGGGGCACATGGATGCTGCAGACGGCGTCTACTACCAGAACATGACCATGAAGGAGGTTGCAGCGCGACTATATCGAAATGACTTGATTATCATCCCGGTTGGCAGCACCGAGGCGCACGGCCCACACGCCTGTTACGGCGAAGACACCTTCCTGGTGACGCGTATGGCAGAGGCGGTTGCCATGCGCGCCGGTTGCACGGTCTCGCAACCGATCTGGTTCGGAAGCCATCCCTATCATCACATCGGCATGCCCGGCACAGTTCCTGTTGATGAAGATACCTTCACAGCCTATCTGAGCTCGGTCATCGCCGGGTTTTGGAACGCCGGGTTTCGAAAACAGATTCTGCTCAATGGGCACGGTCAAGAGTATGTCATCCCGACCGCCATCCACCGCTTCGCCAAGCGTTATCAGGTTCCGAGCGTATTGGTCAACCTGAACTGGTATTATGCCATCCAGCCTTATGTGAAAGATAAAGCACACGGAGGGCCTTTCGAGACGCCTTTCGTACACGCTGATGAATGCGAGACATCCTTCTCTCTGGCGCTGTTTCCCGAGATGATCCATATGGAAGACGCCGTAGACACTGAATTTCACGGTTTTCTGCCGCCCGGGCACATCGACTCAGCCGCTAACGCTTACCAGCGCGCCATCCCGTGGTACGCTCATACAGGTCTGGGTACGATAGAGATCATCGGCAACCCAGAGGGCGTGGTAGGTAGGGCTACCCTGGCGGACGTTGAGAAAGCCCGTCCTGGTGTGGAGGCGTTACTGGATTATATCGTCAGGCTGCACGACGATATCATGGAACGCTTCCCGGCCGGGATGCTTCCTGATGCGAGCCTGGTGACGCAACGCTTCACCCAGAAGGAGGTAGATGAACTGCTCAAAGGCCCCTTGAACGGCGGTAAGCACCTGTACACCGTCGCCTGGCCTCCGATCTAAGCGTGCTTTTGGGGAAATCCCATGTACGATGTGATCACATTTGGCGAAGCGATGATCCGCCTCTCCCCGCCTGGGCACCAGCGCCTGGAACAGGTGACTACGTTGGAGGTGGCTGTAGGCGGCGCCGAGTTAAGCGTGGCTGCCGGAGTCGCCCGCCTGGGGCTGAGCTCTGCCTGGGTCAGCCGCTTGCCCGAAAACCCGCTCGGGCGGATGATGGCGAACAAAGGGCGCGAATTTGGGGTGGATACCAGTCATATACTATGGGCTGGAGATGAGCGCGCAGGGTTGTACTTCATCGAGTACGGCGCCACGCCGCGCCCCACCCGCGTCATTTACGACCGTAAAGATTCAGCGTTGGCGCATATCCAACCGGGGGTGCTGGATTGGGAAGCCTTATTGCGCCAGGCCCGCTTGTTCCACGTTGGCGGCATTACCCCTGCCTTGAGCGCCTCGGCGGCTGAGACGCAGACAGAGGCATTGCGAGCCGCGCGAACTGCTGGCTGCCTGGTGAGTTATGATTTGAACTTCCGCGCCATGCTGTGGACGTTGGAACAGGCGCGCGTTGCCCAGTTACCGCTGATGGAATACGTGGACATCCTGATCACCTCCCTGCCCGACCAACCAAACGTGACCGAGCTGATCTCGGGATTAAGCGGGGAGAACCCCGCCGAGGTCGCTCGCAAGCTGGTGGAGCGTTACGGATTTAAAGCTGTGCTGCTCACCATGCGTAGCACACCCTCGGTGACCCGCACTGTTTGGACCTCCCTGGCTTACGCCAACGGGCAGGTGATCACCGACCGGACCTATGAAGTGGAGGCAGTGGATCGTTTGGGCGGCGGGGATGCCTGTGTGGCTGGTTTTTTAACCGGTTACCTGGAGGGCGATCCGGTTCACGGAGTGCGTTTGGGCAATGCCTTTTCTGCCCTTAAGCAGACCTCTCCCACCGATTGGCCTTGGCCCACCCGGGAAGAGGCGGAGGCGCTGATCCACACAGGGGAATCCAGTATGAGGCGCTGAGAGGTGCCGCAATGAAAGGGCGAGGAGTCCTTTAGGATGATACAGGTGGCATTTACCGATTTCGTGTTCGAAAGGCGCGAGGCTATTCACCTCGATGGTTTCCAGTTCAGCATCCATCCCCCCTTGCGCACCACCGATGAGATTGTAGCCGCCGCCAGCCGCGCTCAGGTGTTGTGTATGCGCGATCAGTTCGGTAATGTATCCCGGGAGGTGTTCGAGCGTTTGCCGGACCTCAAGTTCATCCTCACCCGGTCCGTAGGCTATGATCACATCGACCTGGGGGAAGCCAGGTGGCGGGGAATTCCGGTCAGCCACGTGCCCGATTACGGCGCTCACATGATCGCCGAACACGCCTTCGGGCTGATGCTGGCTGTGGCGCGCAATATCGTGCGCGGCGACGAACGCTACAAGCGCCAGGGCCTATTTTCCGATCACGGGTTGCAGGGTATCGAGCTGTTTGGCAAGACTCTGGGCATCATTGGCGCCGGGCGTATCGGCATGCATATGGTGAGATTGGGCAAAGGGTTTGGCATGCGCATTCTGGCTTACGATATTCACGAGAACCAGGCTGCGGCGAGCGATCTGGGCTTCGAGTACGCGCCGTTGGAAGCCGTGCTATCGGAGAGTGATTTCATCAGCCTGCATGTGGCGCTCAACCCAGATACCCAACACTTGATAGATGCCAAGCGCCTAACCCAGCTTAAACCTAGAGCCATCCTGGTGAACACGGCGCGCGGCGCGATCCTCGACACTCGGGCCTTGAAAGACGCCATGGTCTCTGGCCGCCTGGCTGGCGCAGGGTTGGATGTGCTGGAGGACGAACGCGATACGTATCACGATTTCGGCGATTTAAATGTCGTGGTAACCCCGCACCTGGGCTGGTATACGGACGGCGCAGTGGAGCGCATCCTGAAGATCACCTTGGATATTCTGAGCGCATACCGGCGTGGGGAAATCCTTCACCGTCTCGCCTGAGCATGCGTCTGGTTAACTACACCCACAATGCCGTCAATCGTCCGGGTGCCCTTCTGCAGGACTGGCTGGTTGACCTGAAGAGAACTGCTCGCTTTTTGGCAGCCGATTCAGGCGACTCCGCCTTTAGCGCTCTATCTGGCTTGATTGAGACCGACTGGTTCTTATATATAGATGAAGCCACTCGCGCTCTGGTCGAAAAGGCATTGAAGGAGCTGAGCAAATATCTGGAAGAAGCGAGTAATGTGCTAATAAACCAGGGCATCCTACTTCCTAGCGCCGAGGTGGATTTCCTCCCATCCGTCAATCTGCCAGGGAAGATCGTTTGCGTGGGATTGAACTACCCTGAGCCAGTTTTAAGGATACCCGCCCCACGTCCATCTTACCCGGTTTTGTTTCTCAAGCCTGCCAGCGCCCTCACCGGGCACGGGCATCCCATTCTCCTGCCGCGCTCGAGCAGGCAGGTACTATACGAAGGCGAGCTGGCTGTCGTTATTGGGCGGGTCGGCAAGCACATCCCCCTACAGCAGGCTATGTCACACGTGGCGGGGTACACTATCGCCAATGATGTAGGCGCCAGAGATCTCGAACAACGCACCTCCCAATGGACCAGCGGCAAGATATCGGACACGTTCTGCCCGCTTGGACCAGCCCTGGTGACAGCCGATGAAATCCCCGACCCGCATTACTTGCAGATCCGCACCACCTTAAATAGTGAAATCGTTCAGGAAGGCAACACGGCCCAAATGCGCTTCGATATTCCAAACTTGATCAGCTACATCTCTGAATTGGCGACCCTGGAACCAGGCGACCTGATCTTGACTGGCAGCCCAAAGGGGATCGGCACGCTTCCCGCTCTCGGTATTCCCATGAAATCTGGCGATATAGTCATGGTTGAGATCGAGTCGATTGGTATATTGACGAATCCTGTAATTGCAGAGGAGCGATAAGATGCAAGAGACCTACCCCATGGCGTTCGTAATCGCACCTAGTACAGTTGAATTTCGAGAACGCAAGCTTCTTCCGCTGCGGCGCCATGAGGTTTTAGTCAAAGTCAAGGCCGCCTCGATCTGTGGCAGCGACTTGCACATTTTTAAGGGTAGGCATCCTTCTGCACCCCTGCCAGCTGCAATCGGGCATGAGATCTGCGGAGAAATCATCCGGGTTGGACACGAGGTAACCTGGGTTAAAGAAGGCGACCGGGTGGCAGTTGAGCCGGTGATTGCCTGCGGAAAGTGCCATTTTTGCCAGCGTGGCGAGTATCATCTTTGCCTGAACATCTCCTTCCAATACCGGCAGGGGCAGGGCGGGTTTACGCCTTACTTCGTGGCTGAGGAGAGATGGGTTCACAAGTTACCCGCTAACATCTCTTATGCGGAGGGTGCCTTGCTTGAGCCGCTCTCTGTAGCGGTGCATGCCGTTCGCAGAAGCGGGCTGCAGTTCGGGCAGACCAGCGCGATCTTTGGAGGTGGTGCAATCGGATTGCTGCTATTGATGGTGATCAAACAAGCTGGCGGCGGGGATTGTTTTATCGTAGACCTGCACCCTCACAGGCTGGAGACCGCACAGATGTTAGGCGGCATACCACTGAACAACCGGGAAGTCGATGTGCTGAAATATATTGACGCGGCGACCGCCTCCCTGGGGGTCGATCGCTCCTTTGAGGCCGTTGGGGTTGCCCCCACGCTGGCCCAATCCTTGCAAGTGCTGAAAAAGGGGTCCACTGCCATCCTGGTAGGCATCTTCGAAGAGCCAGCGGTGAGCATTCCTGCCAACCTGTTTGTTCAACGTGAGATCACCTTGAGCGGGTCGCAAGGCTACTGTTGGGATTTTCCGCGTGCCATAGATCTGGTAAGTAGCGGCAAGGTTCATCTGCAACCGCTCATCACTCACAGCCTGCCACTTGAATCGCTGCAACAGGCTTTCAAGCTCTTGACAGCTCCCCGCAGAGAAGCGATAAAGGTGGTGGTGACTATAAATGACTGATACCGACGGCAACGCGAGTGTGTCAGCATTCAAAACCTCTTGCCGTACACAGCCGGGCCTACCGAACCACTACAGCTTAACTACAGCTTACCCCCTGAAATTCTATGGAGTTATTGGAGTTAATCTCCCCATATATGGGGGATGATCTGTGATAATGGCTGTTGATGGACATATATGGCGTATTGAATTCAAGAGCTACTAATTGCGGAGCAAGGGGTCGCGTGTTCGAGTCGCGCCGGGGGCGCTGAAAACCTGATATATGGCGGTACAGCACAAAAGCACTCCCATATCTGGCGGTATGGGAGTACTTGTTTTAATCAGAATAACTTTTGATCTGCCCAATAGTAAGTCGTAAATAACATATAATTACAATTTGGAGAAAAATACTATGAAATACATGCGGCCGTAACGATTTTGCGCTCTCGGAGACTGATTAATATATTATTCAGGAGGAATGCTCATGGTAAGCAATTTCATCTCGCGCGGTTTTACAGGTAAGAGACGGCAACCTGAAGCGGCCAACCGTGTTCCACCTGGACAGTACGTCACGCCCGATTTCCCGGTGCTATCCGCCGGCCCGACGCCGCGAACACCTCTCGACCAATGGACGTTCGCCATCGAGGGGCTGGTTCGAGAACCCGTCAAATGGTCTTGGACAGAATTTCTCCAACTGCCCGCTCAATCGTTCGTTGTGGATATCCATTGCGTGACTAAATGGAGTAAATTGGACACGCATTGGGGAGGCGTCAGCATCGATACGCTCTTCGAACACATCGACTTGGAACCAAACGCGATGTATGTGACTGCATTCTGCGATGGAGGATATACGACGAATATGCCGCTGGTCGATATCATCAACGGCCGGTCTTTCATCGCCTATCGGTATGATGGCGAGCCCCTCCCGGCAGAGCATGGTGGGCCAGCGCGCCTGGTCGTCCCGCATCTCTACTTTTGGAAGAGCGCCAAATGGATCCGCGGCCTGAGATTAACCGAGAAAGACAAGCCTGGTTTCTGGGAATCACTGGGCTATAACAATCACGGCGATCCCTGGAAAGAGGAGCGTTACTGGTGAAGCGCATTCTGGAGTGGCAGATCGCAACGGTCAAATCGATCCGTCAGGAGACGCCCAAGACCAAAACGTTCACACTCAGTCTCCCCAATTGGGTGCGTCACAAGCCTGGCCAGCATTATGACGTGCGGCTGACAGCCCCCGATAGCTACCAGGCGCAGCGCAGCTATTCGATCGCCTCGGAACCGGAACGGAGCGGTGAAATCGACCTGACAGTGGAAAGGATCGAGGATGGTGAGGTCTCATCGTATGTGCACGAGGTGTTGGTCGTTGGCGATCAAATAGAGTTGCGTGGGCCGATCGGCGGTTATTTCGTTTGGGAGGCCAGTATGGGGGGACCAATCCTGCTGGTTGCAGGGGGTTCGGGGGTTGTACCTCTTATGTCCATGATCCGCCATCGCGCGGCAGTTGGCTCCACTGTGCCCATGCAGTTACTGTACAGCTCGCGAACCCCGGAGGATGTGATTTATTCCGACGAGTTAATGAGGTTACAATATTCTCAAAATGGGCTTGGAATAATCATCACCTTCACCCGCCAATCCCCTTCAGGTTGGAACGGCTACAAGCGGCGGATTGATGTTCCCATGCTACGCGAAGTGGCTGGTCCATTAGGGAATATAGCGCAGGCTTATGTCTGTGGGCCTACACTGATGGTGGAGGCTGTTGCAAACGGGCTTCTTCAAATTGGACTCGGGTCGAACCAGATTAGAACTGAGCGATTCGGGCCAACTGGCAGTATTGGATAAGGAGACTTTTTCATGGAAACCGACCGAACTGATCTCAATCTTTCCCTCATGCTGGATGGGAACGCTGTCGCGGGCGTCTTGAATGAGATATTCGCCCTGGAGATGACTACCAGCCCGGTTGAATGCGCCAATTGTGGCCGTGAGGGTGAAATGGGCACTCTGCTGGCCTTTACGCAGGCTCCAGGCGTTGTGTTGCGTTGCCCAGCCTGTGAAAATATCATTCTGCGCATTGTCCAGGCGCCTGAAGCCTTTTATCTGGATTTACGCGGAGCCGCCTACCTGCGCCTGAAAAGCCTTTCCGCTGGGTAACTTTTCCGATCGCTGGCGAAAACCACACACGATGGGAGACTGAGGGATGATAGTGATTCTATTCGAGTTGAAAAAACGCCCCGAGGCGGAAGTTCCTGAATATCGGGCAATGCTGGCGCGCATGGAAGAAATCGTTACCGCTATGCCGGGATATATATCCAGCGAAGATTTTATCAGCGAAGATGGAACGAGGGACTTGAGTATCGTGCGCTTCGAGTCCTTAGAAGCGTTGGAAGCCTGGCGGACAAACCCTGAACACCTGGAAGCACAACGGCTGGCGCGTGAGAGATATTTTGAGTCGTACCACATCCAGGTGCTGGCGACGGTGAGGGAGTACGCGTTTCAGCGAGGCGAAGGCAGGAAGGCGCTTTATCCGACGCGCGATGGCGATACCATCGAACTTCAAACCGCATAATGGTACATTAACTTATTTATCGATAAAATGGATAAGGAATAGAAAGATAGAATCATGTCCACTAAAAATGAAATAATCGTCAAAACAGACGCCGAGTGGCGTAAAGTGTTGACGCCTGAGCAGTATGTCGTTACCAGGCGGAGTGCGACCGAGCGACCGTTCTCAGGCGAGTACCTTTACAACAAGGCGGAAGGGATTTACACCTGTGTGGCTTGTGGGCTTCCCCTGTTCTCCTCGAAGACGAAGTTCGATTCCGGCACAGGCTGGCCAAGCTTCTGGGATGTTATCCAAACCGGGAATGTTGAGTTACGCCAGGATTTCGGCCACGGCATGCACCGAGTTGAGGTTGTGTGCAGCCGCTGCGATTCGCATTTAGGACACCTCTTCAACGATGGACCGCGAGAGACGACTGGCCAGCGCTATTGCATTAACTCGCTCGCCCTCAAGTTTCAAGAACGTCGATCCGGCTAAGCCATTTAACCCAATACCAGCCCCGCCGGCTGGGCACAACTGCACGCAGCGGTGCGCCGTGCAGGTGCTCGAGAGGCTCACCACCCACATGGCTAGCCAGGAGAACCTGCTGGGCTTCGACAATGGGCAGGCTGAGGGCATATCCTGTGACCGATTCCAGGCGCACCCAGACGGCTCTTCCAGCTATGCCGGCGGCTTCCAGGAGGTCGTGCAGGTAGACACCTCGCCACACCTGGGTTGTGTACCAACCAAGCGTGCAGTCCAAGGTAGCGTCAAGCTCAGCGGCGGTCAGAACCAGCAGCTCGTCGTATGTCCACACCGTTGGCCTTTCCACGTCTCCCACAACCACCAGGCGCCAGATGGACAGATCGGTCTGTGTTGTGTTTGCGGCCAGGGTATGCGTGACCGGGAAGCGGTTTCCGGAGTAGAGACCCTCCAGGCGGGAGCCGGTGAAGCGTCGTGGCGCCTCAGATACGGCACGGCGTGCGGCTAGCGCTTCCGCTGTCCACCAGGCCGCCAGGGAAGCCGCTCCCAACCCGATCATCTTGAGAGCTGCGCGACGCGAGGTGAAATCAACCCTGCGGGGTCGCGGCCAGCGCTTCCAGGCGTGCAGAGCGAAGGGTGCCAGTAATCCAAGCCCAATAATCCAGTGCCAGGAGGCAGCGGTCTGCCCGAGCGGGTAAAACCGAGGCCCAAGCCGCAACTGCCAGGCGATCCCCAGCCCGACAACCATCAGGGTGGCAGCAGCCAGCAGCAGCGAAGTCAGCACCATCACCCCGCGGTCGAAGTTTGCCCTCATCCCGCGTCGCAGCGACCGCAGCGAGATGCCTGCTTTCCAGGGGAGTGTGCCGACCAGCAGCCAGCCCACGCCTCGGTGGACATCGAACATCCAGCCGGGCATCGTCCAGAAAAGGCCGTAGACGCCCGTCAGAGAGAGCACTATCACCGTGGCCAGGATAACGCTGTTTACGAAGCGGATAAGCTGGAAGCGCATTTCCAGAACTCCGCTTAGATTTTATCAAATCGGACAATTTATGTCTATAATTCTCAATTTCCAGGCGACAGGATGCACTCAAGCTAAACCATCAAGTTGCTGGAAGTGGCAGGGTAAAGGAGATCGTTGTGCCGAAACCTACCTCACTGTGCGCCTCAATCTTTCCCCCGTGGGCGGCTACCAGGCTCCGGGCGATCGCCAACCCCAGACCGCTGCCGCGGGAATCTGCGCTCTTGTAGAACCGCTCGAAGATGTGCGGCAGATCCTCGGGCGCGATGCCCGTCCCTGTATCGTTGACCGAAAGGGTCAGGCGATCGTCCCCCTCGACCAGGTCACAGCGCAGCGTGATCTGGCCGCCGGGTGGTGTATAGCGCAGGGCATTGGTTAACAGGTTAGAGAGCACCTCGCGCAGGCGCGTTGGGTCGATTTCCATCTGCGGCAAGCCGGGCTGCACCTCGGCTTGCAAAGCGATCTGCGCTGCGCTTGCCTGTGCCTGGTAGGCCTGCGCCACTTCCCATACCAACTCTCCCAGGTCGGTCCTTTCGAGCTGCAGCTTGAGCGTGCCGCCCTCAGCCTGCGAGAGTGTGCTCAGATCGTCAATCACCCGCGAGAGCACGCGCGCCTCCTCCAGCAGGGCTTCCAGGTGTTCCTGGTCGGCTGGGTAGATGCTGTCCAGCAAACCCTCCAACTGACCCTGGATCACGGTGAGAGGCGTTCGCAGTTCGTGGGTAACCTCCGCCAGCAAGGTGCGACGTTGCTCGTCGTCTGCCTGCAAGCGCGCTGCCATGGTGTTAAAGGCACGCGCCAGGGCGCGCACCTCGCGCGGCCCACGCTCATCCACCCTGGCGGTGTAATCCCCCTCAGCCACACGGCCAGAGGCATCCAGCATATTTCCTATGGGCAGAGCTGCACGGCGAAGCTCCCGGCCGCTGAAGACGATCGTTGCCAGACTGAGGACAAAAATCACCACCCCCACCGTGCGCATGATCGCCAGCACGCTCTCTGATAGGACGGCCACTCCCGATGCGCTAGCAATCAGCCAGAACAGCAGGGTGAACCCTCCAAATATGAACAGCATAAACAGGGTAAACCCGCACCCGATCCGCCAGAAGAAGCGCCCGCGCATATTGCGCCAGTAACGCCGGTTCGGTGGGCTGGAGGGTGGCCATGCCTCCTCGGTCGGCCACCACGGCGGCCGGTGGCGGGGGAAACGCCTGGGATTCATGACTGGGGGTTACTGCCCTGCAAATTTGTATCCCACGCCATAGACCATCAAGATATAGCGTGGCTGGCGAGGGTTGGGTTCGATCTTGCGTCGGATATTCTTGATATGGGCATCGATAGCCCGCTCGTACGAATCGAAAGCCACCCCATGCACCGCTTCCAGCAACTGCCCCCGGGTGAACACGCGCCCCGGCTGGGCCGTCAGCACGGATAGCAATTGGAATTCGGTCGACGTCAGTTCGATCTTCTGCCCGTCCAGCGTAGCCTGCATACGGGGCACATCCAGCACCAGGCCAGCCACTCGGATGATCTGCGCGCCGGGTACGGCCATCTCGACCCGGCGTAGCACGGTGCGCACCCGCGCCACCAACTCCTTGGGGCTGAAGGGCTTGGTGATATAATCGTCGGCGCCCAGTTCCAGCCCCACCAGCTTATCGCTCTCTTCCGCCCGCGCCGTCAGCATAATGATCGGGACGTTCGATTCCCGGCGCAGCGCCCGAGTAACGTCCAGACCGTCCAGGCGCGGCAACCTCAGGTCGAGCACAATCAGGTCGGGGTTTTCGCTGCGCGCTGCAGCCATAGCCGTCTGCCCATCATAAGCTGCGACAACGGCAAAGCCGGCGTGCTCGAGATAGTCGCGCGCCAGCCGTACGATCTTCGCTTCATCGTCGACAACCAGTATCTTCTTCATCTACGGATAACTATAACACAAGGGGTCAGTAAGCATCCAGGCAGCTTTTGGCTGCCTGGATGCACTCATCTTATTCCGAGTCGGATTCC
>Ga0209342_10004923_pt1 | contig 13764 bp, 10 predicted proteins | sample RifCSP16_2_FD_184023 | JGI IMG/M metagenome (GOLD analysis project Ga0209342, IMG submission 184023) | Soil microbial communities from Rifle, Colorado - Rifle CSP2_sed 16_2 (SPAdes) (version 2) | ecosystem: Environmental > Terrestrial > Deep subsurface > Rock core/Sediment | place: Rifle... | reverse complement strand
TGAATATCTGATTGTCGACCAACCCGGTTCGGTTCACCGCGGGCACGCTAGAACATTTGCGGTATAGCATCCTCACAGCAATGCGCTCAACAATCGGCAATCTAGACGATAACTTCTCCAAGGAAACTCGATCATCGCTGAAGATGAACTATCACCGAAAGTCTTCTACTAGCATCAGGTCGTCGGTAGAGGAGTCCACGCGGGTAAAGATAATCGTTCTACCATCGGGAGTCTCGGTCAAGCCTGCCGTAACTTCACCGAGGTTGCGGGCGACGGTCGTGGGCTTGCCGGTGGCAAAGTTGAGATACTGAAGCCGTGTTTCGCTTCCGAACCGGTCGATATAGTAAGCGCCTTTTTCGACCAAACAGAAATTAAACCAAACGACCCCGTCGAGAACCTTAACCGGCTCGCCGCCTGAAGTCGGCAGTCGCCACACGGGCGACACGACCGAGACCGTTGCGTAGTATATGTTTCCGCCATCCGGCGACTCGAAGACCGCACCACCCTGATTAGGCGTGACCTGGACTGCATCTCCCCCCGTCGCCGCCATTTTCCATATTCGAGAATCACCGGATCGCGTGGAGCTGAAGTAAATCCACTTGCCGTCTCGTGAGAACGCGGGACAGAGGTCAATGGCCGGATGGGAAGTGAGACGCTGGGACTTGCCGCCCGCAGCGGGAACCACGTAGATATCCCATTCACCTTCACCGTTGGACGAGAACGCAATGAGTTGACCGTCCGGAGACCAATGGGGACAGTTCGAGTCTTGGGCATGCGTCGACGTGAGCTGGGCGGCGTTGGATCCGTCCGGATCAGAAACCCAGATTTCCGTGTCTCCCGAGCGATCCGATGAAAAGGCGACCCGGCGGCCGTCTGGCGAAAACTGACAATGGTACTCCGCTTTTGTGGATGCAATCGCCATCACCGGAGCAGACATGGATGGCGCGCCGGGAGCGGGAGTCTCGATCCGCCAGAAGTTCGCGTCCCAGAAGCTGCGCACGTAAACCAGGCGGGCCGGCTTTCCCGGCTGAGCCCGCGAGATCGTCGGCGTCAAACCATCTTCTCCGACGTAGGGAATACGCATTGGCGTGTTCTTGCCTGTGACGGCTAGTCTCCAGAGACCGCCCTTGGCGGAAAAAATAATCTCTTTGCCGTCGGGCATCCAAGCAGGAAAGTCGGCGCGCAGGTCAACAGGCGTGAGGCGCTTGGGTTCACCGGCGACAGTTAGATCTTTTCCCAGTGGAAGCAGGTGCAGTTCCCCGGCGCCCCACGTAGTCCTGCGGAGAAAGACTAGCGAACGGCCATCGGGAGAGATCGCCGGGCTTGTGTCGGCACGCACCGGCTGCTGCGGGTTCGTCAACCGCCTTTTCTCTCCCGTTTCGAACGAAACCACAAACAAGGCGTCGGGCTGTCCCTCGCCCGGAGAATCGGTCACTACCAGAGAGTTGCTGTCCGCTGACCAGGCCAGATACACCGCATAGGGAAAGTCCTGTGATCGGATGTCTGCGAGTTTACGTTCGGGTCCGCCCAGCGGGGGTATGAGCCGCAACTCGCGGCTGCGCAGCCCCGTCGGTGCAGGCGGCTGGCTTCGGAGGAAGGCGATCCACTTGCCGTCGGGCGACCAGACTGGGTTGTAGTCGTCGAGCGAGTCGGTCGTCCGCCGCGCCGGAGAGCCTGAACCGATCTGTTGCACGTAGATGTCGGGATTGTCCTGCTTCGGCCCGGCCCAAGTGAACACCACGTAGTTGCCGTCGGGGGAAAGCGAGGGAGACTGTTCAACCCCAGGAAGTGTCGTGAGTGCTACGGCCCGAAGTGGCTCGGCAGGTGGTCCAGTTCGCCACGGGCGCCACACGAAGAGGCCGACGAGAACCGCAACCACGAGCAGCGCACCCCAGATGGCCCAGACCCAACGTCGCCGCGCTTGCACCGGTACCTGGCGACCCGAACCAGCCGACTCTTCGCGCAAATCTTCCAGCGCCACTTTCAAATCCGCCATCGTCTGATACCGCCGCGCCGGGTCTTTACGCAAGCAACGCAGTATGACCTTGGTCAGTTCAGCGGGTACCCTGGCGGGCAGCGGCTTCGGTTCCTGATTGAGGATCGCCGCCACCATCTCCATCAACGAATCACCCTCAAACGCACGCTGGCCGGTCAACATCTCGTAAAGTACGGCGCCGAACGAGAAGATGTCGCTGCGCGCGTCCACCTTCTTGCCTGCCGCCTGCTCCGGCGACATGTATTGCGCGGTGCCGAGAACCACACCCGACGCTGTGTGCGCCAAGCGCGGCATGGTCTTCGCGCTTGTGTCCACTATCTGCGTAACTGTCTCGGTCAGCTTAGCGAGCCCGAAATCGAGAACCTTAACGTAACCATCGCGCCGAATCATGATGTTCTCCGGCTTGATATCACGGTGCACAATTCCGGCCTCGTGTGCCGCTGCCAAAGCCGAGGCCACTTGCGTGGCGACCTTCAACGCCTCGCCTGTTTTCATACTGCCTTTAAGCGTGATTGATGTGCGCAGCGTCTCGCCGTCAATGAACTCAGTGGCGATAAAGTGATGGCCGTCTACCTCTGCGACTTCGTGAATGGTGAGGATATTCGGATGATTGAGAGCTGATGCAGCCTTTGCCTCTTGCTTGAACCGACGCAAGCGTTCTTCATTTTGTGTATGCTCATGCGGCAGGAGTTTGAGCGCCACGCGCCGGCCCAGAGTCGTATCCTCAGCCAAGTAAACCTCGCCCATCCCGCCCGCGCCAATCTTGGAGCGGATTTCGTAGCGGCCGAGTTTTATGCCGGGGTTCATGCTCATGTCGCAAGAAGCGCGCCTCTGAATATCTGATTGTCGACCAACCCGGTTCGGTTCACCGCGGGCACGCTAGAACATTTGCGGTATAGCATCCTCACAGCAATGCGCTCAACAATCGGCAATCTAGACGGTAACTTCTCCAACGCAACTCGATCATCCCTGAAGAGGAACTATCACCGAAAGTTTTCTACCAGCATCAGGTCATCAACCGAGGAATCGCGCCGGGCATAGAGAATGGCGCGTCCATCGGATGACGCGGTAAAGCCTCCCAACTCGACGAACGCACCGAGATCCCGAGCTACAGTCACCGACCTCTGACTGGCAAAGTCGAAGAACCGAAGCTCCGGTCCTGGTGACAGCGCGGTCATGTAATAGACGCCACGTTGAAGAACCGCAAAGGTCGTGTTCAGAACGCCGTCGAGGACCTTGACTGCCTGACCGCCGGCGGTTGGCAGGCGCCACAACTGAGTCGGCGCGCCAATCGCAGCCGTCGGCATGAAATACAGGTTCATGCCATCCACCGACTCTTGAGAATGCCATCCGCCGTCTTTCGTCACCGGCACGGGTTCTCCGCCCGACGCTGGCATTTTCCACACTTGATACTGGCCGCTCCGCGTTGAGCTGAAGTAGATCCACTGTCCGTCGGATGAAAAAGTCGGCACGTGATCGAACGCCGGGTGCGAGGTGATGTTGCGTGGCTTGCCACCGGCGGACGGCACGGTGAATATGTCGAACTGGCCTTCCGCGTCCGATGCAAACACAATCGTGCGGCCATCGGAAGACCAGTGTGGAGCGCCGGTTCCCGTCGGCGCTTTGAGAAACGTGATCTGGACAGCGTTGGAGCCATCGAGATCCGAAATCCATATTTCCCAGGCTCCCGACCGCGTGCTTGTAAACGCCACTCGTCGGCCATCGGGAGAAAGCTGCGGGTGGATATCCGCCTTGGTCGAGGCGATGGCGATGGCCGGCGGAGACGACGCCGCCACACTGGGGGCGGAGAGGTCGATGCGCCAGATATTTTCGTCGGTGAAGCTGCGAACATATACCAGTCGCACCGGTTTCCCTGGTTCTGAGCGAGAGACTGCGGGCATCACGCCATCCTCACCGACGAACGGCACGCGCGCTGACTGGCCGTCGCCAGTTGCGGATACGCGCCACAGAGCTGCGCTGCCCGCATTCTGTGGGTTAGTCGCAAAGAGGATCTCGCTGCCGTTCGGCATCCACGTTGCGGTTTCCGGCAACAGATGCGAAGCCTTAATGTGTTTGGGTTCACCAGCGGCGGTCATGTCACTGCGTACCGGCAGCACGTGCAGTTCCCCGCGTGCCCACGTTGTTCGTCGCAGGAATAGCAACGATTTGCCGTCCGCGGAGAGAGAAGGGTTTGTGTCGGCGACAACTGGAGATTGTGGCCTGGTCAACTGTCGTTTATCGCCTGTCTCAATTGAGACTGCGAACAAAGCATCCGGCTCTCCTTCGCCAACCGTGTCTGTGACGATCAGGCATCTGCTGTCTGCGCACCACGTCAGATAGACGGCGATGTCGGTGATTTCCTGGACCCGCACATTGGCCAGCTTCCGTTCCGGTCCTCCCAAGGGGGCGATCAATCGCAGTTCACGATCGCTTCGACCCAATGGCGTCGCAGGATCGCCGCGCAGAAACGCAATCCAGCGGCCGTCGGGGGACCAGACCGGGTTGTAGTCGGTCCGTGGATCGGTCGTCAGCCGCAACGGAGAGCCGGCGCCGATTTGTTGCACGTAGATGTCGGTGTTGTCCTGCTTCGGCCCTGTCCAGGTGAACACGACGCGGTCGCCATCGGGAGAGAGGGATGGATAGAGTTCCTGTCCCGGAAATGTGGTGAGCGCCTCAGCCCGACGCGGCTCCGTGCTCTCCGGTGCGCGCCACGGCTGCCAAACAAAGAGACCGACTAAAGCAACAACCACTAAAAGCACGGCAACCGAGATGGCCCAAGTCCAACGCCGCGGCAAGGGCGTGAAAATCTGTTGGCCTGAACGGGTCTCCTCGCGCAGGTCTTCCAGCGCCACTTTCAAATCCGCCATCGTCTGATACCGCCGCGCCGGATCCTTCCGCAAGCACCGCAGTATTACCTTTACCAACTCAGGAGGAATCTTCGTCGGCAGTGGCTTCGGTTCCTGATTGAGGATCGCCGCCACTGTCTCCATGAGCGAGTCACCCTTGAAGGCACGCTCTCCCGTCAACATCTCATAGAGCACTGCACCAAACGAGAAGATGTCGCTGCGCGCATCTACCTTCCGGCCTGCCGCCTGCTCCGGCGACATGTATTGCGCCGTGCCGAGCACTACGCCCGATTCGGTGTGCGCCACGCGCGGCATGGTCGTCGCGCTTGTATCAACCGGTTGCGCTGCGACCGTCTCAGTTAGCTTGGCGAGTCCGAAGTCCAGGACTTTGACGTAACCGTCGGGTCGCAGCATTACGTTCTCAGGTTTGATATCGCGATGTACAATTCCGGCCTCATGCGCCGCTACTAAAGCTGAAGCGACTTGTGTAGCTACATTCAACGCCTGACCTGTTTTCATGCTGCCGGTGAGCGCGAGTGACGAGCGTAGCGTCTCGCCGTCAATAAACTCAGTGGCGATAAAGTGATGACCGTCCACCTCTCCGACTTCGTGAATGGTGAGGATATTCGGATGATTGAGGGCGGAGGCGGCCTTAGCCTCTTGTTTGAACCGCCGCAATCGTTCTTCATCTTGCGTGTGCTCGGGCGGCAATAATTTTAGCGCCACGCGGCGATAGACTTCGCCCATCCCGCCCGCGCCAATCTTGGAGCGGATTTCGTAGCGGCCGAGTTTTGTGCCGGCACTAAGAGTCAATAGGTTTTTGCCCACCTTGCATCACTGCGGCAGACCCACGCGGCGCACGAGATCGGCGAAGCGCGGATCGGAGCGCAGGCTGTCGAATGAACGCAAAAGCATCAGGACATCCCGTGCTCGTGCGGGATTGCAGACATCGGCCCTTCAGGCATCTTCAGGAGTTGTTGCTCCGGCACGCCGCTGCGGTACTGAGCAAGCAAACTCTCCGGATTAATCTCTACCCCGGCAGGATTCGCGGCGAAGGCCTCAGTCTGCATGTAGGCGTTGGCCTCTTCGACCGTACAGCTGTCCACTTGAAATTCCATTCGATTGCCGTCGGGATCCTGGTAGTAAAGCGAAAGTGTAATGCCATGATGAATGCGCCAATAAGGTGTGACATCCATCTGTTTAAGACGCTCGTAAGTAGCAAGCAAGTCACCCAGGTTGGCGTAGGTGTACGCTACGTGATTTACACCCGCGTTGTCTCGGGGCCCGCTGGCAACGCTGTCAGGCATAAGCACTGACAAATTGGCGAATGCGAAACGATGATGTTCGTCATCGTAGGTAAGAAAAGCGAACCGGATTTTGATAGACCACCTTTGCTTCGAAGACTCTTTGATACCAGTCAATCATTTGCTCAAAGCGTCGTGTGCTATAGACGACGTGCGCGAATTTCGAGGGTTTGGCCATGTTTTGATTCCTTTCGGATTATAGGCAGTTAGCCTGCTGAAAAGGCGGAAGACGATGCGGTAATCCGACAGATTGGTGTCGGCTTTGGGTTCTTTATTCATCTACTTTCAAATTCATTCCGGCAGATTCAGGCGTTTCAGCAACCCGGCGAATCGCGGGTCTTCTCGTACCGGATCCATGAAAAAATCATATTTCATTTCAACACAAAAGCGGTCGGGGTCGTCAAAGGCCTTTTCCAGCTCTGCAAAGGTCCGATCCTTGTCACCTAGCGATGCGTAAATAATTGCTAAGTAGTAATGCGAAACGTACTCAGACTTCGCTAGATCATTGAGTTTATTTATTACATTTTCCGCTTCACCACGACGACCTAGCTTCGCGTAGGCCGATCCGACTGTTACCAAAGCGTCTTGATCGGTTGGGTTCGTCTGCAAAGTATTCTCTCCCAACGAGATCGCCTCTCTATACATTCCGTTGGCGATATATGCCCAGCCCAGCCAAACGCGCGCTATGGGATGGTTAGGCTCGAGGGCGCTTGTTTTCTTTGCCTGTTCCAACGCAAGGTCGTTCTTTCCGGCACGGAGGTAAACGGCGGTAAGATTTCCTCCCATAGTCATCGTCAAAGGCTCTAATTCCAGAGCGCGTTTTAGTTCTGAGGCCGCCTCGTCAAACCGGCCTAGCGGGAGAAGATATGACCGGCCATAGCGATTGTGTATCTCCGCCACATTAGGATCGAGCTCGATTGCCCGTTTGAATTCGCGCTCTGCTTCGGCCCAGTTCCGATCGAAGAGCGCCAGAACGTTTGCCAGGGCTCCGTGTGCTTCAGCCAGGTTCGGATCGATCTGCACGGCTCGCTCGGCCGCCGCTTTTGCCTGTGGCATTGCCTCTTTGGGCGACATATATGCAAATGACGGCATTACATTAAAGCTGCGTGCCACACCGACGTACGCCAAAGCAAAATTCGGATCGAGCTTTATGGCCTGTTGGTAAAACTCAATGCTCTGCAACAGTTCATCTTTTGTCCGTTTGGCATAGTGGAACTGGCCTCGGAGAAAGAGTTGGTACGCTTCGTTGTTGTCAGTATATTTCTTGGCCAGCTTTTGTTCGCTCTCACCCGAGAGTTTCAATTGCAGTTTTTCTGTGATCGCCGACGCGATCTCTTTCTGGGTCGCAAGCAGGTCGGACATTTTCCGCTCGTATTGCTCGCCCCAAAGCGTTTTCTTGTTCCTGACGTCGACAAGGTCAACGCTTATGGTCAAATTGTCGCCGCGCTGAATAATTCGCCCCGACATAACCGCATCGACACCGAGTTCGGCCCCGATCTTTTCCGCGTCGATCTCTTTGCCTTTGTAGCGAAAAACCGAGCTTCGCGGACTGACCCTTAGATTAGGCAATTGCGAGAGTTTGTAGATCAGCGACTCAGCGACACCGTCGGATAAATAGTCCGAATCCGCGTTCCCACTCTTGTTTTCAAACGGAAGCACAGCTATCGAACTGATCTGCTTTGTGCTGCCGCCTCTGGAAACAAACGCAAAGTAGCCGACGGCCGAGACCACTCCGACCAGCAAGACCCCAATTATCGCCGTGGCAAGTTTGTGGCTCTTTGCCTGCGAGACCGCGTATTCAAGACTCGAAGACGATGTCGTTACACTTTGTGTTGCCGCGGCCTGGCCGCTGCTCGTCGCGGCAACCGACCCCGAACCATAAACCTGAGTTTGATTTTCGTTAGCTGATTCAGTTGTGGCTGCGCGGTTCGGAATGATTGAACGCTCAAGCTCGCCTTGGATGTCTAGATCTCTCCGTAGGTTCTTGAGATCTATCAGGAGGTCACGCGCCGTTTGGTACCGCATGTCCACATCTTTAGTCATCGCTTTGCGGACGATCCGCTGCAGTTCAGCTGGCACGTTTTCCAGGAACAGCGGTTCTTTCTCGAGGATCGAGACAATGGTGTGATTGATGGTTTCGCCGGTGAAGGGAACTTTGCCGGAGAGCATTTCATACAAGACGACTCCCAAACTCCAGATATCCGTTCGGGCATCGGTTTCTTTGCCACGTGCTTGTTCGGGTGACATATACGAAACCGTTCCCATCACCATTCCGGGAGTTGTATTGACTTGGACCCGGGTTACGTCCTCGCTTCCCGCCGACCCGGTCGCTAACGCTCTCGGTTCTGACAATTTCGCCAAACCGAAGTCCAGCACCTTCGCATAGCCATCTTTGCGCAGCATGATGTTCTCGGGCTTGATGTCCCGATGAATAATCCCAGCCTGATGCGCCGCGGAAAGCGCTTCCGACACTTGCACGCCGATCTTCAGAATCGCGTTGAGCTGAAGCGTTTCCTTACGCGAGAGATGCTCACGCAGGGTCTGGCCGTCGATCAACTCGGTCGCGATGTAGTTTTTGCCGTCTACCTCGCCGATCTCATAAACGGTCAGAATGTTCGGGTGATTCAGTGCAGAGGCTGCCTTGGCTTCCTGGATAAAGCGGCCCAACTTATCCGCGTCCTTGCTGAACTCTTCGTGCAGGAATTTGATCGCCACTTTCCGGTCGAGTCTTGTGTCCTGAGCCAAGTAGACTTCGCCCATCCCGCCCGCGCCGATTTTCGAGACGATGCGGTAGTGCGAGAGAGTGGAACCGGCTGGCAGTTCTTTATTCATCTGATTCAAATTCACTCCGGCAAATTCAGGCGTCCCAGCATCGCTTTGAATCGCGGGTCGTCACGCAAATCGTCAAGTGCCGGTTCAACCGCAAGCACACTCACAAATGATGAATGTTCGGCAATATCTTTTTCCAGCAAAGCGAAAGCTTCTTCTTTCTCGCCAAGCGCGGTGTAAGCCATTGCCAAACAGTAGTTCGGAACATACCGTGTTGCCGATTCCGACTTTAGTTCTTCCACTAATTTTAGGGCATCGGCCCGCCTGCCCGACTTTGCCAGTGAACGAACAAGAAAGGCTTTCGCATATGGGTCATCGTTCAATGCGAGTGCCTTACGATACTCGGCGATTGCTTCCGCATACAGCCTCTTGCCGTCATACGCGTAGCCTAAAGTGTAACGCGCATTAAAAAAGTTTGGATCGAGCGATAAGGCGCGTTTCGTTTGTGCTATCGCTTCGTCATAACGTCTAGCGTAAACGAGAACAAGCCCCGCATCCGCGCTAATTACGGGCGAAAGTGGGTCGAGTTCTTCGGCACGTTTCATTTCGGGAATGGCTTCATCAAACCGCTTCAACACCGTCAGGAGGTCTAGTCCAAGCCAATGGTGTGCGGTTGCATAATTCGGGTTGAGTTCGATGGCACGGCGAAGTTCCTTTTCGCCGCCTGCCCTGTCAAACTCAAAAAAGAGTAGATATTTTCCGAGTGCCGCATGCGCTTCCGCCAGCGAGTCGTCAATCCCCAACGCCCGCAAAGCTGACGCTTTCGCCTGTGGCATACTCGCTTTTGGCGAAGCGATGCCGTAAAACGGAAACAGGACATAAGTCTGAGCCAAACCTGAATAGGCGAGGGCATAATTCGGGTCTTTCTCAATCGCTTGTTTGAAGAATTCCGCCGCCTGTTTGAGTGCCTCGATAGTTCGCTTGTTCCACTGAAAACGACCTTTCAAATAAAGCTGATAGGCTTCGGGGTTGACGGTGTAATTCTTTTCAATGTTCGCTACTTCCGCGCCCGAAAGTTTTGATTTCAATTTGCTCGAAACATCATGTGCAATCTCAGTTTGCATAGAAACAAGTTCAGAGGATTTACGTTCATATCTATTGCCCCACAGAATGTTTTCCGTCTGTGCGTCAATCAATTCTAAATTGAGTGTTAATTGATCGCCGCGTTGTCCAACGCGCCCTGTTAGTATCGCTTGCACATTTAGTTCAGCGGCAATCTTTTTCGGGTCAATCTCTTTGCCTTTGTAACGGAAAACCGATGAACGTGCCTTCACGCTCAAGTTGGGAATCTGTGAAAGACTATTGATGAGCGTTTCAGTCATTCCGTCCGAGAGATATTCGACATCCGGATTGCCGCTTTCGTTGACGAATGGCATCACGGCGATTGACTCGATTGCGACAGCGGTGTTGCGCGCGCGCAGATAAAGAAAAAGCCCGACCGCGCCGACGACAAGCACCACGAGGGCAATCACCACTGTCAGTTTATGCTGCTTGATTCCAGAAATGACGTATTCCGCGCTCGAGACCGGCTGCTGGCGAACGGACGCAGTGCTCTGCGCGCGCACGTCGTTGCCTGTGCTACCGATCGCGCTGCTCGTATTCGTGGACGGGGCCACAGAGCGCTCGAGGTCGCTGACGCCCTTCATCTCTTCCAGCAATTCTTCGAGGTCGTTGGCCGTGTCGCGAATTGTTTGGTATCTCTTCTCCGGCTCTTTCGCCAGACACTTGCGGATGACGCGCTGCAATTCCGGTGACGCTGAAGGATTGAAGTCAGTGATGGCCGGCGCCGGCTCGTAAATGATCTTGTGCAGCGTGTCAACGATGGAGTCACCGGCGAACGGCTTGCGACCAGTGGCTGCCTCGTACAGGATGCAGCCGAAAGAAAAGATGTCGGAGCGCTGGTCGACAGCTTTCGCTTGCGCCTGTTCGGGAGACATGTAGCCGACTGTACCCATCACGACACCAGGCGAAGTCCCAGATGGGGAGACAGGGGGACGGGGCGACAGGGCGATCGTGGGATCTTCACCCCCTCTTTCCGTCTCCCCCTCTCCCTGTCCTTCAATGAGCTTTGCCAGGCCGAAATCAAGAATCTTCGCGTGCTGCCCCTCACGCGTGATCATGATGTTGTCTGGTTTGAGATCGCGGTGCACAATTTCCTGACGCGTGTGCTTTCGCCAACCCTTCCGCGACCTGGAGCAAGTGTTTGAGTAGGACCTTCCGCTCACTTTTTTTGCCGTGAATCTTTTCCCGCAGGGTCCTGCCGTCGACAAACTCCATCGCGATGAAGTTTGTTCCCTCATGATCCCCAATCTCATAGATGTGTGCGATGTTCGGATGATTAAGCGCGGCTGCGGCCTTCGCTTCCTGAACGAAACGGCGCATGCGGTCCTGGTTTGCAGCAAGGTCAGCAGGCAGAATCTTCAACGCCACTTTGCGATCGAGCTTTGTGTCCTGCGCCAGATACACCTCGCCCATTCCGCCCTCGCCAATCTTCGAGCGGATTTCGTAGCGGCCTAGTCTCGCGCCAATGGAAACCAGTGTGCTCACTCGCCGCCTTCCTAATGTGCTAGCTGCCTGCTGGAAAAGAGATTGTATTTCGAGAGCCCCCAGCGCAGATAAGGCGGCAATTGTAGCGGAGTTGGGGTTGACGTGCTAGGAATTGATGGATGCAGTGACCCTCTCAACCGTGCATCGACGCTGAAAGATCACGAACGGATGCCTTGCAGCAACAGCACTGTCGTGCCCGCGCGCAAACCGGCTTAGCGATAGAGATGTCCAGCCCACACATCTGTGCATGTCAGTCAGCAGTGGATGTGCAGGTCAACGCACCGATCAATAACCGTCGACTTCGACGATAGCTTTGGCAAAGGCCTGTGGAGCTTCTTGAGGCACATTGTGGCCGATGCCTTTAAGGACTTGGTGCGAATATTTGCCGGAGAATTTCTTGCGAGAGGATGAGCCGTCCGCTGCCGGACCGTCGAAATCACTCGCAATGGTGATTGTGGGAACAGTGATAACGGGACCTTCGAAAAGTTTTTGTTCCAGATCGTCGTATCGTGGCTCGCCTTTAGCCAGGCTCAACCGCCAGCGGTAATTATGGATGACGATGCTGATCCGAAATAGTAGTTCGTGCACCATGATATTCCGAACGGTTTCCGCAGTATTGCCCGCGACAATGAAGCGGGCGTAGATACCATAATTTGCAGAGAGCACGACCGCCACCGTGATTAGATAAGCAAATGCCGCGACTCTTGCAGCGGTGCGTTGCGACTTGTCGATAGGGCTGACCGTCATTTCATTTTCTCTCCGCCAGTAAAACGCTCGCCGTCAGGTATCGTTAACAATCCACAGATTACTCAGATTTCCCAGTTTCACGTTCTTAATCTGCGGCCATCTGCGTAATCTGTGGATAGCGTGTTCATTAACTTCAAGCGATTTCAGAGCGGCCGTGTCTCGCCGGTGGATGGCTCGCCGCCCCAACGTTCGCCCAGGCCTTGCCGGCATCGTTCCCGCTCTTCAGGCGTCATATTCTCGGAGCGCTCGGCGACACGCTCAGCGACGCGATCGGCTATGCGATTGCCGACGCCTCGGCGGGAACGGGAGCGCTGGGAACCGTGAAATCCAAATCCGCCGAAGAGGATCCGGCAGAGCACCAGAATCCCAAGCGCTTGCCAGAAGGTGATCTGGCGTATGCCAAACAGCGGCGGCAGCAGCCAATTCCACAGTTGCTGCACTATTTCGCCGCCGATGACCATAAAGAGCAGTATCCCCAGGATCGCCAGCGGAGCTAGCCAAATCAATCTGATCAATTTCGCCTGTCTCTCGTTCATGTTTGTCCCTCACTTCTTTGTAAACTCGTCATAAATGTTCTGCAGTCGTTCGCGCAGATGCAGCACCGCGTAGCGCTTGCGCGCGAGCAGCGTGTTGATGTTGACGCCGCTTTCTGCCGACAACTCTTTGAAGGGCCGCCCCTCTAGTTCGTGAGCGACGAATACTTCACGCTGCTCCTCGGGAAGCTCATCGAGCGCAAGTTCCAACTCATCAAGCAGTACTCTGCGGACGTAGAGCGCTTCCGGTCCGGCATTGGGCGATGGCAACAAATCTTCGAGCCGCAGCACGTCGCCGTCTTCGTCGCCAAAGTCCTTGGGCGCTGCGTCGCTGAAGGTGTCTTTCCTGCTCTTGCGGAAAAGGTCCGTGATGCGATTGCGCGCCACGCGAAAGAGCCAGTAAACTCTGCGAAAAGTTCAACTGGGTGTCATGAGGTCAGTACCGTAACGCGGTAGTAAGTCGCAGTCAGGCCGAGGAACGCCGCCAGCAAAGAGACGCTCTTGCTCATCGGCCTCAGCAATTCATAAAAGAGTGTCATGGCGACCTGACACGCCATTTCGATGAGATAGACTGTGAAGCCCAACTCGAACAGGCCCTTATGCGTCAGTATGTTTGTCGCTGTAGCCGCAGCGTCGCCGAAAACGACAAGTCTTTCACTGACGAAGCCCTGTGTGAATATTCCCGTCAGTATGGTGAGAAGAAAAAACACACCGGCCATCCTGGCCAGGAAACGCGGCGAAGCTTCGGCGATCCGTGCTGTCATTGTTTCTCCTTATCTGAATGATTGAAATGTCTACGCATTACGAGCTCCGCCAACCGTTCGTGACGTTACGCTCGTTTGAATGCTCGTGAATTTTTTGCGCGAAGCACTAAAATCTTGCTGGCGCACCCTGCCGGGAACATAATTCGCTGGAGCCGAGCGGCGGGTACGTTTCTCAACTAGTCCTGTGCGCCTAAGGCT
>Ga0209342_10004922_pt1 | contig 13767 bp, 13 predicted proteins | sample RifCSP16_2_FD_184023 | JGI IMG/M metagenome (GOLD analysis project Ga0209342, IMG submission 184023) | Soil microbial communities from Rifle, Colorado - Rifle CSP2_sed 16_2 (SPAdes) (version 2) | ecosystem: Environmental > Terrestrial > Deep subsurface > Rock core/Sediment | place: Rifle... | reverse complement strand
CGCCGCCGCCGGCCGCACGCGCACCGATTGATGTCTGGATGCTTGTCACAGGTCAGGGCGGCATCGGCGGTGCGTCCTCGAGCCACGTCTACGATCCGCAGATGATGGTGGTTCGTCGCGGCGATACCGTGCGGATGCGCGTGATGAACCAGTCGCTGTGGAGCCACGGCATCGAGATCGTGGGACTCGGCGTCCGCACCAAGCCCCTGGCCGGCGGTGAGGTCGACGAGGTGACGTTCACGCCCGACCGGCCCGGCATCTTCGAATACCGCTGCTACATCCCGTATGATCCGAAGGCCGGCGCCTGCTCGCCCGATCACGACAAGATGATCGGACACATCGTCGTCCTCGATTCGCCGTCGCCCTGATCGCCATGCCCTCGCCGGCTGCGAGGACCGTGGTCGCGATCAGCCTGCGCAACCGTATCATGCTCCTCGTGGCGGTGGGGCTGCTCATCGCCACGGTGCCGCTGGGCATCATGGGTCTCGGCATGGTACGCGCGGCGACTGACCGCGTCCTCGAGGAGCGGCTCGCGATGGCCCAGGTCGCCGCCGACTACCTGAACGAACGCGTGGCCCATGGCTGGTGGCAACTGAACCAGTTGGCAACTCGAGCTTCGCCGCACTGGGCCTCAGGCGATCTGAGACCAGTGAGACAGGATTTCGCCACGTTGTTCCCTCAGATGTCGCTGTTCTCCGGCGGCATCTTCCTCGCCGGCCGTGCGGGGCGCGTGCTGGTTCGGGAACCCGCCACACCTCCCCTGGCGGATGCCCTGACTGCCGACCCCGCTGTCCAACGTGTCCTTGCCTCCGGTCGTCAGCAGACCAGCAGACTCATCCGGACGGCCGACGGCGCGGCCATCATCTTCGCCGTGCCCGTGTTCACCGCTCCGGACGCAGTGGTCGGTGTGGTCGGCGGCATCATCGACCTCAAGCGGCCCACCCTCCTGACGTTCATCGATGGACTCGTCAGCGGGTCGAGCGGTCACGCCGCGATCGTCGGCACCGACGGCATCGTCCTGGCGAGCACTGACGAGGGTGAAGTCTTCTCGCGCAATGAGCACCCCGAGTTCTTTGCCCGCTTCATCCGGGAAGGCCGTCCCCTGGTGGGTCGTACCCACGACGACCACGGTTCGGGCGTGGAGGGCGAGATCCACGTCATGGCCTTTGCCCCCATCACAGCCACCGCCTGGGGCCTCGGCATCGGCCAGACTGAGGAAGAAACCTTTGGGCCGCTGCGACGACTGCGGGACCGTATCGTCGGTTTCGAACTAATCGTGCTGGCGGGCGCGCTGGTCTTCGCTTGGCTCGACACCAACGCGGTCGTCCGACCGGTGCGCGTGCTGCAGCAGGGCGCCGAGCGCATCGCCACGGGAGATCTCGCCCAGCCGATCGCCATCCGCCGGTCCGATGAGATCGGCCGACTGGCGGAGAGTTTCGAGGCGATGCGGGTGCAACTGCTGCAATCGCTCCAGGAGGTCCGTCGGCGGGCTCACGCCTCTCAGACCCTCTACGAACTGGGAACGCTGGTGTTGAGCCTGCACGACCGGAACGAGATCCTCCGCTCGATCGCGACCCATGCCTTGACCCTGCTTGGCGCGGAGGCGGCCACGGTGTGCCTGCTGGACGAGAGCTCCCAGACCGCGCGGGTGGCGGCCGTCGCCGGCGCGGGGGAGGCCGTGACTGCCACGGGTCCGTTTCCGTTCCCCGCCGACGATCCCATGACCGGTTGCCGGCGCTGCGCCGGTCTGGCGCCCGGGTATCTTGCCGCGCATCTTGCGGCGCCGCTGGCGGTGCTCGGGCGCCCCGTGGGCGCACTCTGCGTCGGCGCCCGGGCACCGCGCGAGTACTCCGCTGAGGATCAGGAAGTGCTCGGCGCGCTGGCCAACCTGGCGGCGATCAGCGTCGAGAACGCCAGGTTACAGGAACGTGTGCAGTCCGTGGCGATACTAGAGGAGCGAGAACGCATCGCGCGTGAGATGCACGACAGCGTCGGCCAGGTGCTCGGATATGTGAACACGAAGGCGCAGGCTGTGGAGGTGCTGCTGGACGCGGGGCGCGTCGCGGACGCCCGGCTGCAGTTGAGCCAGCTCGAAGCAGCGGCGCGGGATGTCTATTCAGACCTGCGCGAGGCGATCCTCAACCTGCGTGCGGTCACCTCGCCCGACCAGCAGTTCATCCCGACGCTGCGGGACTACGTGAGGCGCTTCACGGAATTGAGCGGCATTGACACCGCGTGTGTCGTTGAGGGAGAGATTGACACGTCCCTGCTCAGCCCCACGACCGGGCTCCATCTCCTGCGCATCATTCAGGAGGCGCTGACGAACGTGCGCCGGCACGCGCTGGCGCGTCATGCCCAGGTCGCGGTGAGCGATCGAGACGGGACGATCGTGGTGACCGTGACGGACAACGGGACAGGGTTCGAGCTCGCCGGAACGGCGCCTCCGGGGGGTGCGCTGCGGTTCGGATTGCAGATGATGCGTGAGCGGTCCGAGGCGATCGGCGGCACGTTCCAGATCCGATCAGGCGGAAAGGACGGAACGGAAGTGGAGGTCAGGGTTCCGGTCCGGGGGGCAAGGAGCGGCAATGCGCATCCTCCTGGTGGATGACCATTCGCTCTTCCGCGACGGGCTGCGCAGCCTGCTCGAGGCACGCGGGGTCGAAGTGGCCGGTGAGGCCGGAGACGGGGAGCAGGCCGTCGAGGCGGCGCTCCGCCTGCGCCCCGACGTGGTCCTCATGGATATCATGATGCCGCGCATGGACGGCCTGGAGGCCACGCGTCTGATCAAGGCGAAGGCGCCGGAGATCCGGATCGTCATGCTGACGGTGTCCGCGGAGGATCGGTTGCTGTTCGAGGCAATCAAGAGCGGCGCGCAGGGCTACCTGCTGAAGAACCTGCAGGCGGGGGAGTTTTTCGACCTGTTGCAGGGGGTGGAGCGGGGGGAGGCGCCCGTGACCCGGGAATTGGCCGGCCGCATCCTGGAGGAGTTCGGCCGCCGGCAGACCGCCGAGGCCCCGCCGCCGGAAGACGAGCTGACGGAGCGCGAACGCGAGGTGCTGCAGGCGGTGAGCAGCGGGGCCAGCAACCGCGAGGTGGCGGCGGCGCTGCACATCTCGGAGAACACCGTGAAGTTCCATATGAAGAACATCCTCGACAAACTCCATCTACGCAGCCGGTCGGAGGTCGTGGCATATGCCGCCCGGCGCGGATGGTTGCCCTCAGAGAGACCACCTGACTAGCCGATGACCCTCGTCAGCATCGAGGATCCTCGCCGCTAGCCGATCTCACTCCGCACGGCGCATCCGTCCACGACCCGATCCCGGCCTACTCATGCGAGTAGGTTCGGGCGTCCCGAAGACTACTCTGCTGCGCGTTGTGCCTCCGGCCCGATCCCCGTACGGTAAGGCCAGGACGTTTGCGCGAGGTGACGACGATCCTGGAGGACCCGGCGCTGGCCGCGCCGACTGCGAAACCCCGCGGGCGCATCTCCCGGAGGACCTTCTTCAAGGCGCTGGCCGCGACCGGGGTGGCGAGCGCGCTGCCCGCCGTGTCGAAGCTGGCCGGCGCCTGGGCGCGCGAAGGCCGCCATGCGCAGGGCGCTCGGACTGCCCGCCGCTGGGTCATGGTGATCGACCTGGCCGCCTGCGACGGCTGCAAGAAGTGCACAAAGGCCTGCCAGGCCGAGCATCTGGTGCCGTTCGAACAGGAGTGGATTCGGGTCTACGAGACCTCCAACAACGAATATGATGAGTACTTCATGGCGGTGCCCTGCCAGCACTGTGAGGTGGCCCCATGCGTCAAGGTCTGCCCGGTGGGGGCCACGTTCCACAATGCGGAGGGGATCGTCCTGGTCGACCACGACCGCTGCATCGGATGCCGGTTCTGCATGGCCGCGTGTCCCTACGGGGTGCGCTCCTTCAACTGGATCGAGCCGAAGCACTCGCCCGCTGAGCAGTTCGCCAAGTACTCACCGGAATTTCCGGTTCCGCACCGCAAAGGCACCGTCGAAAAGTGCATGTTCTGCGCCCACCGGGTGAAGATGGGCCGGTTGCCCGCCTGCCTGGAGATCTGCACGAAGGAGGGCATGCGGGCCATCTGGTTCGGCGACGCCAACGAGAACCTGGTGACCAACGGCCATGAGGTCAAGAAGCTGACGCAGGTGCTTGGGGAGGGGCGGGCCTTCCAGTACAAGGAGGAACTCGGCACCCACCCCCGCGTCTACTACCTGCTCCCTTCGCGGCGCGACCTCCAGGGTCCGAACACGGCGAAACCCGCCGCACCGCCCAAGGTGAAGGATGACCCCTTCCGGCCTTGAGGTCCATCTGGAAGAGGCGCCGGTGCTGCGCCCACTGCAGCGCAGCGGCTGGGGCTTTTGGCTCCTGGTCGGCACGCTGCTGGCGGTCATCGCCGTGGGCGTCTATGCCTACGTGACCCAGATCCGCGTCGGCCTGGGCGTCACCGGCTTGAACGACCGCATCTCGTGGGGCATCTACATCACCAACTTCGTCTTCTTCATCGGGGTCAGCCATGCCGGCACGCTGATCTCGGCCATCCTGCGCGTCACCGGCGCGGAGTGGCGGAGGCCCATCACCCGCATGGCCGAGGCGATCACGGTCTTCGCGCTCCTCGTGGGTGCAGCCATGGTGCTGGTAGACATGGGCCGCCCGGAGCGCATCCTCTACGTCCTCCGTTTCGGGCGGCTCCAGTCGCCCATCCTCTGGGATGTGATCTCCATCACGACGTACGTGGCGGGGAGCCTCCTTTACCTGTACCTCCCGTTGATCCCGGACCTCGCGCAGCTCCGGGACATGCCGGGGCTCCGGGCGTGGAAGCGAGCGCTCTACCGTCTGCTTGCGGCCGGCTGGAGGGGGACACCGCGGCAGCGCGGCGCGCTGGAGCAGGGTATCGGCGCCATGGCCATCGTCATCATTCCCGTGGCCATCTCGGTGCACACCGTCGTCTCCTGGATTTTCGGCATGACGCTGCGCGCGGGCTGGCACTCCACGATCTTCGGCCCGTACTTCGTGATCGGCGCCATCTTCAGCGGGATCGCGGCCATCATCACGGCGATGGGCGCCTTCCGCCGGGTGTACCGGCTCGAACGGTTCCTGACGCCCGATCACTTCCAGAAGCTGGGCTACCTGCTGCTGACGTTCAACCTCCTGTACATGTACTTCACCATCAGCGAATACCTGACCATCACCTACGGCGCCGAGATCAGAGACGTCGCGCTGGTCCACGCCCTCTTCTACGGCGCTTTCTCCCGCATGTTCTGGCTGATGGCGATCGTGGGCCTGGTCCTGCCCGCGGTGCTGACGCTGATCCCGCACCTGCCCGTGGTCGACCGGCTGGAGCGTGTGCGGCTGCTCCGCCCTGTTCCGGCCGGCGCGGCGGCGCTGCTGATGGGCGCCGTCGTCGCAGTCGTTCACTTCCGGAGTCTCCCCCAGGCCACGACGACCTGGGGCATCTCTTCCGGCACGATCCTGGCGGTTGCCGCGGTGCTCGGCGCCTCCGCCCTGCTCGCTTTTCTCCCGGTACTGCGGCGGCGGCCCGTAGCCTCGGTCGTGCTGGCCTCGCTGCTCGTGAACATCGGCATGTGGCTGAAGCGGTACATCATCGTCGTTCCCAGCATGGCCCTGCCGCTGACGCAAAGCGAATGGGCCACCTACCGGCCGACGTGGGTGGAGTGGTCCATCACCGCTGCGGCGTTCGCGATGTTCATCCTGTTGTACACGCTCTTCGCGAAGTTCTTCCCCTTGATCTCGCTCTGGGAAGTCCGTGAGTCTCCCGCGCCCGCGGCGGCCCACGCAGAGGAGGTAGCGGCGTGAAGCCTCTGCCCATCGTCGTCTTGGTCGTGTCCGCGGTCGCCGCGCTCGCGGCTGCCGCACAGGCCGCCGTCCCGACCCACTTGACCGTGAACGCTCCCGCCTCGGTCGGCCTGGGCGAAGAGATCATCCTCGAGGCGCGTCTGGCCACCGCCGACGGGCAACCGGTGGCTGGAGCCCGGCTCGAGCTGCGCCAGGTGGGAGCCGTGGGGGAACGGATGATCGCGGAGGCCCAGACCGATGCCGAGGGGACGGCCTCATTCGTCCACAGGGAGTACTCCGTCGCCGCGTTGTCCTTGAGGGTCGCGTTTGCCGGAAGCCCCTCGCGGAGTGGGAGCCAGGCCGACACGCTGGTCACCATCAGCGGCGTCGAGCCGGGGCGCGCAGTGGTCATGTCCCACGCCCCTGGTCCCCTGGCAAAGGGAACGCTGTTCTCGGTGCTCGGCGCCGTCTGGCTGACGTACATCTACGCCGTGTCCCGCGTTGTCCGTGTACGCCTGGACAAGGAGAAGGAAGGTGATCCCCGGAGGCCCGTCGCTTCGAGGCAAGCCCACAGATCGCTCGAAGGAGGAAGATCCAGATGAGACGTAAGGCGCTCCTGCTCTTCTGCTCGGTCATGCTCGGTCTGTTGCTGCTCTTCAGTGGGGCAGTCGTCGCGGCACCCCGGGCTCGTGCGGCCTACTGGGTCACGGTCGACCTGGTCCGAGGTAGCACCGACGCCGCCGGACCCGTGGGTGCACAGACCAACGTCTTCAAGCAAGGTGAGGAGGTGGTGTTCCGCGCCCGGGTGCTGGACATCGCCACGGGGCAGGATCCCGGGAGGCAAGGGAAGGGCCTCAAGGTCCTCCAGGAGCTCGGCTTGCAGGTTGTCGCCTACCTGGAGGACGGGCAGTCGTTCCCGATGACCTACGGCCAGCATCCCGCGCAGCCCCAGGGCCGCGAGGCCGTCGCGTGGTTCTGGACCGCGTCGTGGAAGATCCCCGACACCTACACGCCCCCTCACGATGCGGCTGGACTTCTCGTGCCTCTCCGAGGCCGATACGTGAAGTGGTGGGTCATCGTCACCGACAAGACGGGAGCCTCCGTCCGGTTCGACCCGGTCGGCGCCGGCACGCTCCTCCCGCCGGTCTCGATCGTCATCGACAAGCGATAGAAAGGAGGCAGGCCATGAAGCGACGCAACCCCATTCTGTTCTTCTGTGTGGCTCTGCTGTTGATCGTGCCGTTGCTCCCCACCGGCCGCGCGTCTGCCGGTCCGCAGGGCAAGCTCGTGTACTCGGTCGCGGTCGATCTGGTCCGCGGCTCCTTCCAGCCGCTGGGGCCGGTCTGTGTGCAGACCAGCGTCTTCAAGCAGACCGAGGAGGTGGTCTGGCGCGTCCGCGTGCTGGATATCGCGAGCGGTGAGGACCCCGGCGAGGGCGGCAAGAATCTCGTGGCCCTTGCGGAGCGTGGAATCAAGGTCACGGCGACTCTGGAAAACGGCGTGTCCTTCCCGATGAGGTACGGGTCACATCCGGGACGCCCCGGACCGGGAGTGGCTGCGGCGTGGTTCTGGACGGTCGCCTGGAGGATTCCAGCGGACTACCCCACGGGGACTCTGCGCTGGTGGGTGGTCGTGCAGGACAAGACAGGCGCGTTCGTCCGGTTTGATCCCATCGGGGGCGGGACGAACCTGCCCGGGGCTCAGATCGTTGTTGCGAAGGGCCCCTGAGCGGGCGCACGACCGAGGAGGAGTGATCATGATGGCGCTGCGACGCATCTCCTGGATCGGACTGGCGTTGCTGCTGGTCCTGGCTCTCTCGCCAGCGGGCTACGGGCAGGCCACGGGTGAGCCCGCCGGCTACCCCCCGGCCGCGTTTGTGGGGCGGATCGCCCTGACGCCCGACCACGGGCCGGCCGGGACGCTGGTGACATTGACCGGCAGCGGCCTGCCCGCCAGCGCCGCGCTCGATCTCGTCTGGCACACCGTGACGGGGTCCTGGGTGCTGAGGGGGGCCAATCGAGAGGAATTCCATGGACGGCGGTTTGACCTACTCCCAGTCCCGCTCGGGCGCTTGACCACCGACGCGGCCGGAAATCTCGGGGCACAATTCAAGGTCCCGCAGGACTTCGGCTGGCATCACGACGTGCTGCTGCTGCAGGACGGCGTGATCCGCAACAAGGCAGCTTTCAAGGTGGAGATGAAGGTGCGCGTAGCGCCGCAGAGCGGTCCGCCCGGCACGCCAATCACGATCTCAGTGGACGGCATCGGCTGGCAGAACATGGAGAACAGCTGGACGGTGATCTACGATAACCGCTTCACCGGCTGGTTGTCTGCGGTCACCACGCGCGGGCGGGCGCGAGCGATCATTCCGGCGACCGGGCAACCCGGCAAACACGTGATCCAGATCGTGCACGGATCGTTCACGTTCCCGTACATGAACATGCAGCAATCGCCCCGGCCGGAGCGTCCGACCTTCAGCTTCGAGTTCACTGTGACCGGCAGACCGCCGATCCTACCGCCGCCTGCTGCGGCCCATGGCCTGCAGATCAAACGTGGCACGCCGCCATCGGGCAGCGGACCCGCGATCTGGACGGACATCATCTCCGGCCCGGTGGGCCAGCCCATGACGGTGTTCGGCCGGGGCTTTGCGCCGAGGGAAACCCTCGAGTTGTTCTGGGGGACCGTGGCGGGCAACCGCGTCTCCGGCGACGGCTGGGCTGATGAGTCGGAGGTCGCGGGCAAGACGCAGGCCGATGACCGTGGTCAGTTTGCGTTCGCCATGGAGATCCCTGACGACCTCGGTGGTTCGCACGCGATCACCGCGAAGATCGCCGGCAGACCGGTGGCAGAGACATCCGTGACCATCACGCCGTCCGCGTTCGCGCTGCAGCCGGCGTCAGGTCCGGCCGGGACGAAGTTCACCATCCATCTCAAGGGCGTCGGGTGGACCGAGACGGCCAACATCTATCACATCGTCTACGACAACGCGTACGTAGGCTATGCTTGCGGGTTCAACTCGCAGGGCGACGTCCAGGTGTTCATGAAGGCTACCGGCGAGCCGGGCTGGCACTTCATCGACCTCTACCCGGGCATCTACCGGGGCCGTGATGTCGCCGGGGTGCAGAACTTCCGCATCCCGCAGCTGACCTATGCTGCCGACCATCCGGGCGAGCGGCTCCCCGCGTTCCGCTTCGCCTTCCTGGTAACAAAATGAGCGACGCGGTCTACTCCATGCTTCTCTCCGCCTTCAAGACAATCAAGTAGCCTCGCCAATCGGCCCGGCCTACTCGCTCGGGTAGGCCGGGTCTGCAAAGACTACTCCCGCGTGTGTTGTGACCGGCGCACTGCCGACGTACGGTGAGCCTGGAACCGAGAAACTCCGTGAATGGGGGTGGGTGCACCGTGAGCAAGGTCGTGCTGGTTTTGGCAGCGCTGTTGGTGAGCACCAGCCTGGTGTGGGCCGGAGGTGATCTCAGCCGCCAGGCGCCCGTGGAACTCAAAGTGCTCCTCGGGGCGAAGAGCAACGAGTACGCCATCTCCCCCAAGACGTGGAACCTGCAGACGGGCAAGCTCTACAAGGTCACCCTGGTCAACGAGGGCAAGCTCAAGCATGAGTGGGCCTCCCCGGAGTTCACGCTGACCCTTTGGACGCGAAAGGTCGAGGCGGGAGGCGCAGAGATCAAGGGGATCATCAACGAGATCGAACTCCTGCCGGGCGCGAAGGCGGACTGGTACTTTGTGCCGATCCGCACCGGCACGTTCGAGATGGCCTGCGAGATCGAAGACCATCGCGAGAAGGGGATGGTCGGCACGGTCGTCGTGAAGTGAGGGCGAGTGTCGCGTGGCGGAGGGCCCGGCCGGCATGGTGATTGGTCGGGCTTCCGTCCCGGCGCTCATCGTCAGGCGGCAACTGAGGTGGAAGCCATGAACCGAAGCGGATGGCCGGTGTTCAGTGTTGCCTTCCTGGTGGTCCTGTTCGCGCTGGGCGGGGGATACGTCGTGTTCCAACGATACACCCTGCCCGCGTCGGCGACGGCGCCGGCGACGCCCGAGGTCCGCCAGCTTGCGCTCTACCTCCATGCCTTCGAGGCAGGCGACGAGACGGTCCGCCACTGGATTCCGTCGCTGATCGTGGTCAATGCCGATGACTCCGTCATCCTGCGCGTGACCAACCTGGATCCTGACAAGACCCACGGGTTCTCGATCGGGGCCCTCAACGTGTCGGTGCCGCCCATTCCCTCCGGCCGGACGGTGACGGTGCGCTTTGTGGCCAGCCGTCCCGGCATCTATCAGTACGGGTGCACGCTGACCGGATGCGCGCGCGACCACGGAGATCAGACGGGACAGTTCGTCGTCCTCTCGAGCCGATGACGTGTCCCTCCCGCGCCGGTCATTCCTAAAGGTCCTGGCGGGGGCCGTCGCGGCGATGGCCCCCCTGGGCGGGAATCACTTCCTGCATCGCTGGCGTCTGGCGCGCCGCGGCTCCGCGGCGGCGCTCGTCGCCGATGCCGGGCTGGATCGCCACCTCGTGCACCTTGCGGACGTGCCGACTCAAGCCGGGGAGGCGACCGTCGCGTACGCCGCGTCACCGCCCCCTCCCCCGGAGGGCGGACCGCCGGGACGACGTTGGGTGATGGTGATCGACCTGGCGAAGTGCGACGGATGCCGGGAGTGTACACGCGCCTGCCAGGCGATGCACTTCATCCCTGCTGGGCAGGAATGGATCCGCGTGTATGAGATGCGCGACCACGACCTCGGCGCGCCGTACTGGTTCCCGCGTCCTTGCATGCAGTGCGACAACGCGCCCTGTGTGAAGGTCTGCCCGGTGAGCGCCGCCTGGAAGCGCGAGGACGGTATTGTCATACAGGACACCTCGCGCTGCATCGGCTGTCGCTTCTGCATCGCCGCCTGCCCCTATGCGGCCCGCAGCTTCAACTGGGTGCAGCCGGCCCTGACGGAAGCGCAGCGCAGCCTGCCCGACTCGGTGGATTGGAACCGGATCCACCGCAAGGGCACCACCGAGAAGTGCATCTTCTGCCCGGGCCTTCTCAAAGAAGGGAAACTCCCGGCGTGCGTGACCGCCTGTCCGATGGGAGCCATCTACTTCGGCGATCAGGTGGAAGACGCGGTGACGAATTCGCAGGATGAGACTGTGCGCTTCTCTGAGTTGATCCGCCAGAACGCCGGCTCGCGCTTCATGGAAGAGCTCGGCACCGAGCCACGCGTGTACTACCTCCCGCCGCGCAAGCGCGTCTATCCCGGCCCGCCGGAAGAGACCCTGCCGGCCGGTGCCGCCGGAGGGCACCGATGATCGAGCGCCGGAGCGGGGACGCGTTTTCACTACGCGAACACGCCCTGCTGGCCTCGATGCACGCCACCAGCCGCTCCTACTACGCGCTGGTCGGGGGCCTCGTGGCCGTCATCATCTGGGGGCTCATCGGCTACAGCATGCAGCTGCGCTACGGTCTGGGCGTGACCGGCCTGCGCGACAACTTCATGTGGGGCGTCTACATCACGAACTTCGTCTTCTTCATCGGCGTCAGCCACGTCGGAGCGCTGATGTCGGCGATCCTGCGCCTGACCGGGGCAGAGTGGCGCCGGCCGATCACACGCATGGCCGAGGCGATCACCTTTGCCTCGCTGCTCATGGGGGCCCTGATGCCGTTCGTGGACATGGGCCGGCCGGACCGCTTCCTGAATCTCCTCCTGCACGGGCGGCTGCAGTCGCCGATTCTCTGGGACATCATGTCCATCGGCACCTATCTGGCCGGCAGCACGCTCTTCCTCTACGTGCCGATGATTCCCGACATCGCCCTGCTGCGCGAGCACTACGCCCGCGGCCCCGCATGGCGCCGGCGCCTCTACACGGTCCTGGCCCTGGGGTGGCGCGGACTACCGGCGCAGAAGCATCACCTCGAGACGGTCATGGCCGTCCTGGCGGTGCTGATCATTCCCATCGCCATCTCCGTGCACACCGTCGTGTCGTGGATCATGGGCATGACGCTGCGGGCGGGGTGGAACAGCACCATCTTCGGTCCGTATTTCGTCTCCGGGGCCCTCTTCAGCGGTGCCGCAGCGGTGGTGACGGCGATGGCGGCGTTCCGACGAGCATATCACCTGGAGGACTACATCACCGTGCAGCATTTCAAGCGCATGGGATACCTGGTCATTACCCTTGGCGTGATCTACGCCTACTTCACCTTTGCGGAGTACTGGACGCCCGCGTTCAAGATGGCCGGGCACGAGCGCGGCTATCTCAGCGCCGTCCTCAGCGGGAAGTTCGCCCCGTTGTTCTGGTTCACGCAGATCGGCGGCCTGCTGGTACCGCTCCTGCTGTTGACGCTGCCCACGATCTCCAGGGTGCCGCGCCTGCGCGAGATGCCGATGCTGCAGCCGCGGCCGGCGCTCGCGGCCGTCGCCGCCTCTGCCGGTCTACTCGTCTTCGTGTCGATCTCCGGTTCGCCGGCAGCTGCCCTCGTCGACGTGGCGGCGCTGCGCGCTCTGCTGACGTGGGCCGTAGCCGTCTTCGGGGTCTGGTTGTTCGTGGCGCTCCTGCCCCTGTTCCGCGAGCGGCCGGTCGCCGCGGCGGTCGTCGCCTCGGTGCTCGTGAACATCGGCGCCTGGATCAAGCGGTTCGTCATCATCGTGCCGACGCTGCAGTACCCGTTCCTGCCGATCCAGCGCGCGCCAGCCGGATGGGCGATCTACCATCCGACGTGGGTGGAGTGGTCGATCACCGCGGCGGCGCTGGCCGGCTTTGCGCTGATCTACATCCTGTTCAGCAAGGTGTTCCCCATCGTCTCGATCTGGGAGACGCGGGAACAGGGGGCCCCCCACGCGAGCGGGGCCGGGGAGGTGGCCCATGCGCCGGCGCTCTAGGTGGGCGGTGGCCGGATGGCTGATGCCGATCCTGCTCGTCGGCGTTGCCGGGGCCGCGGCGGCAGGCACGCCGGCAAAAGTCGGTCTGACCAGGCAGACGGGCGCCGACGGGCTGGCGCGCATCACGGCTGTGGTCACCGACGCCGACGGCAAGCCCGTCGGGGGCACGGCGGTCACCTTCCGCGTGAAGACTGCTTTCGGGTGGTTGACGGTGGCCGAAGTGGAGAGTCGCTCCGACGGAACTGCCGTCATCGTCCTGCCCCCAACGTCCCTGCACGCGGAGATCAACGCCGACGCGGGAGAAGGCGGTGTGGGCACACTCGCCGTCTCGGTGGCGCGGCCGGAACCTACGGTTCGCCCGGGCCGCGGCATGCTCGGTACCCTGAGCCTGCAACCAGGCCTGATCAGCCCGTATCCTCCGCCCCAGATCCTCTTCGTCGCCCTGATCCTGGGCGGAATCTGGACGACCTATGCGTACCTGGTGTTCCTGCTCGCGAGGCTTCGCCGGGCGGGAAGAGGCGGGGTAGGGCGCCATGCGCCTGACGCTTGAGGATGGCTCGCGGGTCGGTGTGATCGGTGGTGGCCCGGCCGGGTCTCTCTTTGCGAACTTCCTGCTGACCTTCAGCCAGCGCATCGGCCTGCGCTATCACGTCGACATCTATGAACCCCGCGATTTTTCCCAGCCGGGCCCGGCCGGCTGCAACATGTGCGGGGGGATCGTCTCCGAGTCACTGGTCCAGGCGCTCGCGGCCGACGGCATCGCCTTGCCGCCGGAGATTGTGCAACGTGGGATCGACTCCTATGTGCTCCACACCGACGCGCAAGCCGTGCGGCTCGGCACGCCGCTCAAGGAGAAACGGATTGCCGCCATTCACCGAGGCGGTGGGCCTCGGGGCTTGCGGGAGACGACGTGGGGCGGCCTCGATGGTTACCTGCTGCGTCTCGCCACGGACCTTGGGGCCAATGTGATTCCCCGGCGGGTGGATGACGTGAGCTGGGATGGGGAGCGGCCCGTTGTCCGCCTGAGCGGCAGCACACAGCCGTACAACCTTCTCGTGGGGGCGACCGGCGTGAACTCGGC
>Ga0209342_10004920_pt1 | contig 13774 bp, 8 predicted proteins | sample RifCSP16_2_FD_184023 | JGI IMG/M metagenome (GOLD analysis project Ga0209342, IMG submission 184023) | Soil microbial communities from Rifle, Colorado - Rifle CSP2_sed 16_2 (SPAdes) (version 2) | ecosystem: Environmental > Terrestrial > Deep subsurface > Rock core/Sediment | place: Rifle... | reverse complement strand
GCCGGTGCGCTCGAGCTTCTGGTACGGGAAGAAGGTGTACCCGGCCGACGCGAACGGCGTGGCTGGCGGGGAGATGACCTTTCCGGTCACGTCGCCGAGGACCTCGGCCGCCATCAACGCGGCGGGTCCGGGATTGGCGGCGTTGATCTGCACGGCCACGGCGGCGCGGCTCGTCGGGTCGTAGCCGATGAACGAGCCGTGCCCGCTGGCGGTCCCCATGTGTCCGAGGACCGTCAGGTCGTTCACGCTGTAGCTCTCGAGACCGAGCCCATACGCATGGCGAACATGGCCTCGGTCCTCGCCACGGACGAAGGTGCGCATTTCCGAAGTCCGCTTGGGATCGAGCAGGTCGCCTTCGAACAGCGCGAGGGTGAACGTCAAGAGGTCGCCCGCCGTCGAGTACATGGCACCGGCGGCGCCGCCCACGGAGGGGTGCCACCGCTGGGTGGCATCGACGAACTTCCCGTCCGCGACGACGTGCCCGGCGCCGAGCCGCGGCGCCGAGGGCTCACCGGCATAGCCGGTGTGCCTGAGCCCGAGTGGCTCGATGATCCGGCTGCGGACCTCGGTGTACCAGGGGCGCGAGGTCACCTTCTGGATGATGTCCCCGAGCAAGAGGTAGTTCGTGTTGGCGTAGTGGTAACCGGCGCCCGGCTCCGCCACCGGGCCGTTGGCGACGGCGACGGCGACGAGCTCGCGCGGGCTCCACGCCCGCCGCGCGTCAGCGCGCACGGCGTCCGAGCCGAGATACTCGGCGAGGCCGCTGGTGTGCTGCAGCAGCTGCCGCGTCGTGATGCGCGACGCACCCGGGAGATCGGGGAAGAAGGGCTCGACGCTCGCGTCGAGGTCGAGCTTCCGCTCTTGCGCTAGCTGCAGCGTGACGACGGCGACGAAGGTCTTGGTCGTGCTGCCGATGATCCACGGCGTGCTCGGGTCGATCGGGGACTCCGAAGTCGGGTCAGCGCTGCCCGCCGTGACCGTGACCGACGCGCCAGAGCGGTCGCGCAACGCAAGCACTGCCCCGGGGAACTCGCGCCGGGCGCGGTGGCGGTCGAGGATCTGCGCGGCCCGCTCGGACCGGCTCGATGCGTCGGAATTGTCCGCGGTCGCGGCCGTGGCGCAGCCGGCGGTGACAGCTGCGGCGAAGATCACCGCCAGGAGCAGGCGAGAGGCGCAGCGGAACATCGCTCCCGCGTTCGGGGCAAATGTCCGCACGGCAGCGGCAAAGACGAGTCGCGACATCCTTGTCCTCCGGTAGGGGTTCTCGGAGGACACCGTACGCAGGGCCGCGCGCCGCCTCGCTGCTCCCCATGAACACGGACGTCGGCCGGCGCCGTCCAGGCGTCCGACTTTCTTAGCCTGCTGATTTGCGGCAGGTTTTCGCTGCTGATCTCGACAGACGGAAACTGAATCGGGGGGAGGCCCGTACACCGCTTGAAGAAGTTGTTGAGGGGCTCGACAGGCGCGAGCGGCCAGCTCCTGGACGCCGATTTTGAGCCAACGGGCGCGACACGACTGGAGGCCGAACGCGCGTTCGCGAAGAGTTAACCGTGCGACTTCGCAGCAGGTTTTTGCGAGAGCGCGCGCGTCCGAAAGGCCGTCGGCGTGGTGCCCGTGTGCCTCTTGAAGAAGCTGTTCAGGGTGGACTTGGAGCTGAAGCCGACCTCGAAGGCGAGGTCGAGGACTCCCCTGTCGGCGTTGCGGGGGTCGGCGAACGCCGCCATGAGCGCGTCCGCCCGGTGGCCGTTCACGTAGACGAAGAAGCTCTTTCCAATCCAGACGTTGAGGAGCTGGCTGAGCATGTGCGGCGTGATGCCGAGGGCGTCGGCGAGCGCTGGCAGCGTCAGGTCCGGGTCGCCGTACGCGTGCCTCGAGTCCATGAGGTCCTCGAGCTTTGCGAGGAGCTCACGGGCTTCCTCGTCGTCGAGGCGGTTGCGCTGGTACTTGGGCGGCTTCGGCGCGGCCGCGTCGGGCGTCGCACGCACGAGCACGAGGGGGACGGGGGCGTGCTGGACGGCGCGCGGCTCGGGCGCGGTGGGCTCGGGGCGGGCGGCCTCGGCCAGTGACTCCGCAGCGCCGGGGGGCGGCTCAGCAGGGGCGGGGTGGGAAGGGTCGGCGACCTGAGCCGCGGCGGCTTGGGGACCGAGCTCTGGCTGCCAGAGGCTCACGTAGCCGGTGAGGAAGATCCCAAGCGCAGAGGCGAGCTGGACGAGCGAGCCGAGCGCGGCCGGGGCTGCGCCGAGCGACCGCAGCGCCGTGGTCACGAGGACCACGCTCCAGACCGCGGCGTGTGCGGCGACGAGGACCCGTAGCCAGCGCAGATCGATGTGCTCGAGGTCGCTGAAATACCCTTGAACCTTCCGGCCGTACCGGGCCAGCGCGCCCCAGGCGAGGCCGATGTACGTGAGCGCCTGCACGACCTGGAAGGCGCCGACGACGTGGAACGAGGTCGGCACCTCGCCCGTAATCGACGCCCGTGCCAGCGCGAGCTTCACCTCCGGCGCCTCGAAGTAGAAGACCTGCGCCATATAGAGCGCGTCGCCGGCGAAGGGCAAGGCGTGGACGAGCCAGCGTGGATCCGGCCGCGTCACGGGCCGCGTGAGCGCGACGACGTAGAGGTAGAGGAGCGGCCCGAACAGAAACGGCAGCGGCGCCGAGAGCCCGAGGAGGTGCGGGTTTCGGGGGTCGCCCCAGCGCCGCTCGACCTCGCCGGCGAGGAGCATCAGCGCGATGAGCGCGACCAGCGCCGACAGCAGACGGTTCGCCAAGCGGTTCGCGTCACGCCGCCACAGGACGACGGCCAGCACCGCCGCCTGAAGCGCGCCGAGCAGGATCAGCGTACTGACGAGATCGCGCACGCACGTCCCCTGGTCCGCAGCCTATCGCGGTCCGCAGAGGAACGGCACCCGTATGCCGACATGGACCCGAGGCGGGTCACGCCGAGGCGACCGTTGGGGCGTCGGTCACGAGCACGATCTTCCCCGCCACGCCGCCGCTGCCGAGCACCTCGTGCGCGCGCCTCGCCTCCGCGAGCGGAAGCCGCTGCGCGATGAGCGGCCTGATCCTCTGCTGCCGAAGCAGGTCGAAGAGCGCCATCAGGTCACGCCGGAACATCGCCGGCCTCAGCCGCTTCAACGTCTGGATGCTGTAGGGGACAACGCGCTTCCGGCCGGGGAGCAGCAAGCTCCCGAGGATGTACAGCGCGAAGCTGGCCGTTCCACGAAAGCGCTGGCGACGGCCTGGCCGGCTCGAGGTCAATCCCTCGCCGCGGATGGAGCTGATGAGGCCATAGCCCACCACCGTCCCTCCGGGGCGGAGCGCGTTCCGCGAATGCCACAGGTGAGCTGGTTCTCGACTCGCGCCGCCCGCGCGCGCTTGCGCACGCGCTTGCCGAAGATCTCCTCTTGCGCACTAGGACTAGGACTTCCAACCTGCGGATCAGGGTCCGCGCACTAGGACTTCCAACCTGCGGATCAGGGTCCGATATCGGATATTCCGTAACCTGGACTCGTACGGTCCGGTAGCGTGAAGCGCCCTCCAGGAACGAGTGCCAAGCCCCTTGCGTCCCCCGAAGGAGGCGGATTCGACGCGGCGAGGGCGAGCTCCCGCCGCCGCGAGCTGCGGGCGGTCGCGTTTCAGCCTTCGTACACGGGGTCCGCCACGTCGTAGTGATTCGTGCCTCCTCCCGCCCGCACCGCGTCCTTCTCCAGGCGCCGCCAGCCGGGCGTCGTCTTGCGCGTGTCGAGCAGGCGCGTCCGGCCGCCCGCCGCCGAGAGCAGATCCACGCAGCGGCGCGTCTCGGTCGCGACGCCGGAGAGCCGTTGCAGGAAGTTGAGCGCCGTGCGCTCGGCGGCGAGCAGCGCCCGCAACGGACCTCGCGCTCGGCCGAGCCATTGCCCGCGAGCGAAACGGCCGCCGTCCGCCTGCTCGAAACTGCAATCGGCTCCCAGCCGCTCGAACACGCGCGCGGCGACCTCGGTGCCCGCGAGGACGAGAGCTCCCTTGGCGAGGAACCGGCCCTCGCCTCGAGCGTCAGGATCGATCGTCGCCTCGCTCGTCACGTCACCGAGGAAGAGATCTTCCTCCAGCGCCAGGTCGATGAGAGCCGCTCGACCTGGATGGCGAGCGGCACGCTACCGTCCCGAGCGCCTGGCAGGAGCCTTGCGGGCAGGCTTCCTGGCCGGCTTCTTCGCGGCCGTCTTGGCGGCGCCCCGAACCTTCTTCGCCGCCCTTGCGGCGACCTTGACCTTGCCGGCCATGGCTTTGGCCTTGGGTGCCTTTGCCTTGGGTGCCTTTGCCTTGACCTTTGCCGCGGCCTTCGGCTTGGCCTTGGCCTTGGCCTTGGCAACCGGCTTGGCCTTGGCCGCCGGCTTGGCCTTCCGCTTCACGCGCGGGCGCGGCTCGGGGGCGATCTCTGCCTCCGCCGGGGTCACCGCCTCTTCCTCTTCGGCCATGGCCGCCGGAGAGGGCTCTTCCGCCTCGGGGGCAGGCGGCACGGGGGTCGGAGGAGCGGCCTCCTCCGGAGCAGGGGTAGTCGGAGTCGGGGTCGAGTTCTCGTTCACGTGGATTCCCTCCACTTCGGCAAGCATGTCACGGTGCGCGCCGAGACGGCGGCGCTTCTCGAGCAGCTCGGCGGCGCGCACGCGCTCTTTGTCCACCACCTCGGCCGGCGCGCGCTCGACGAAGCTCGCGTTGGCCAGCTTCTTCTCGGCGACCGCGAGGTCGCTCTCCACCTTGGCCAGCTCCTTCGCGATCCGGGCGAGCTCCGACGACATGTCGACGACGCCCGCGAGCGGAACGCGCACCTCGAAGCCGCTGCCGACCGCCACCGCGCTGGCCGGAACCTTGTGCGTGCGCTCGGAGCCGATCAGGAGCGACTCGACGTTCGCCAGGCGGCGGATGCGCGCCTCCTCCTGGCGGACGGTTGCGAGCGCCTCGCCCGAGAGCGAGCCCACCTGGACCTCCCGCAGCGCCACCTTGAACGGGATGTTCATCTCGCCGCGCACGTTCCGCAACGCCTCGATGATACCGATCACCGGCCCGAAGCTCCGCTCCGCCTCCTCGTCCACCGGGCCGCGGGTCGGGTAGGCGGCGATGACCAGGGAATCGGGGGCGGAGAGGCCCACCCCGGCCCTGAGCGTCTGCCAGAGCTCCTCGGTGATGAAGGGCATGAAGGGGTGGAGCAGCCGGAGCGAGACGTCGAGGCAGCGGGTCAGGACCGCCTGCGCGCCGCGCTTGTCGGCCGGGTCGTCGCCATACAGGGGCTCCTTCGCCAGCTCGATGTACCAGTCGCAGAGCTCGTGCCAGACGAACTGGTAGATGGCGCTCGCGGCCTCGTTGAAGCGGTAGCCCTCCAGCGCGTCGATCGTCTCGTTCACGGCGCGCTGCAGCCGGGCGAGGATCCAGCGATCGGCCGGGCTCCGGGCGAGGCCAGGCGGGCTCTCGCCGTCGGCGCGATAGCCCGCGAGGTTCATCAGGGCGAAGCGGGTGGCGTTCCAGAGCTTGTTGGCGAAGGCGCGGTAGCCCTCGATCCGCTCCTCGGCCAGCTTGATGTCCCGCCCCTGCGCGGTGAGCGCGGCGAGCGTGAAGCGCAGCGCGTCGGCGCCGTACTTGTCGGTGATGACGAGGGGATCGATCACGTTCCCCTTCGTCTTCGACATCTTCTTGCCCTTCTCGTCGCGGACCATCGGGTGCAGGTACACGATCCGGAAAGGGACCTCGCCCATGAAGTGGAGCCCCATCATCATCATCCGGGCGACCCAGAAGAAGATGATGTCGTGGCCGGTCTCCATCACCGACGTGGGGTAGAAGGTCTCGAGCGTCTCGGTCCGCTCGGGCCAGCCCATGGTCGAGAAGGGCCACAGGGCCGAGCTGAACCAGGTGTCGAGCACGTCCTCGTCCTGGGCGAGCTCCGTCTTCCCGCAGTGCGCGCAGGCTGCGGGCGTCTCGCGCGCGACCGTGACGTGCCCCTCGGCGCAGTACCACGCGGGGATCTGGTGGCCCCACCAGAGCTGCCGGCTGATGCACCAGTCGTGGATGTTGCGCATCCACGCCATGTACGTGTTGGTCCACGCCTCGGGGATGAACCGGGTCCTCCCCTGCTCCACCGCCTCGATGGCCGGCCGGGCGAGGGGCGCGATCCTCACGAACCACTGCTGGGAGAGGAGCGGCTCCAGCACCGTGTCACAGCGCTGGCAGTGACCGAGGGGGAAGGCGTGCGGCGCCGTCCCGCGGTCGAGCCCCTTCTCCGCGATGAGCTCCTTCGTGCGCCGGCGCGCCTCGAATCGGTCGAGCCCGGCCACCGGGCCGGCGCCCGCGTTCATCCGACCGTCGAGGCCGATGACGGTGAGCATCTCCAGCCCGTGCCGCAGGCCCACCTCGAAGTCGTTGAAGTCGTGCGCGGGGGTCACCTTGACGGCGCCCGTCCCGAACTCGGGGTCGACGAGATCGGCGTCGGCGATGATGGGGATCTCGCGATCGAGGAGCGGGTGAACCACCTTCCTCCCCACCAGGGCTCGGTAGCGCTCGTCGTCCGGGTGCACCGCCACCGCCGTGTCGCCGAGCATCGTCTCGGGACGCGTCGTCGCCACCACCACCTCGCCCGAACCGTCGGAGAGGGGGTAGGCGAAGCTCCACAGCTCGCCCCGGTGCGCCTCGTCGTGCGTCACCTCGAGGTCGGAGAGCGCGGTGTGGCAGCGCGGGCACCAGTTGATGAGCCGCCTCTCACGATAGATGAGGCCTTCCTCGTGGAGGCGGACGAACACCTCGCGCACGGCGCGCGAGAGGCCGTCGTCCATCGTGAACCGCTCGCGCTCCCAGTCGAGCGAGGCGCCGAGCGCCTCGTGCTGCTCGCCGATACGCGAGCCGTACCTCTCCTTCCAGGCCCAGACCCGCTTCAGGAACTCGGGGCGGCCGAGATCGTGACGGGTCTGCTTCTCGGACTTGAGGAGCTCCTTCTCCACCACCATCTGCGTCGCGATGCCGGCGTGGTCGGTGCCGGGCAGCCAGAGCGCGTTGTGGCCGCTCATCCGCTTCCAGCGGATGAGGACGTCCTGCAAGGTGGCGGTGAGCGCGTGGCCGAGGTGGAGCGAGCCGGTGACGTTGGGCGGGGGGAGCACGATCGAGAACGGCGGGCGGGACCGATCCTTCTCGTCGGCGTGGAAGTAGCCGCGCTCCTTCCACACGGGGTACCAGCGCCGCTCGACTTCGCGGTGCTCGTAACCCTTGGCGAGCTCGGTCCGGGTCTCCATCGCGGCCTCGGTCGTCTTCACGCGTTCTCCAACGTGGGGCCGGCGCCCTGCCCCTCCTCGCCGCCAGTGGCGGGGTGCGGACGAGAGGTCGGGCGTGGCGCAGGCCGACTCAGCGCTGGCGCTCCTTCGCCAGGCGATCGATGTGCTCACGGATGATCGTCTCCGCGAGCTGCGGCACCACCTCCCACGCGATGCGCTCGATGACCTCGCGCGACGCGCGGGACAGCGCCTCGCGGAGTTGCGCCTCTCCCCCGTCGCCCGCTCCAGGCGACGAGGCCGGCCGCGCTCCTGCAGCCCTCCCGCCGACCTCCTGCGAGAGCGGTGCGAGCCTCCCGAGCCCAGGGGTGAGCTCCTCCTCCGGCTCCACCTCCGGGAGCTCGATCGCCCCCAGTGAGGATAGGGACACCGCCGCAGCCGTGTCCGGCGGGGCTTCCCCGAAATCGAGCTCGTCGATCGAGGCCACCGCGGGTGCGGGCTCGCCAGCGGGCCCACCTCGCGCGGCCTGCGCAGGAGCCGCGAACTCCGGGTTCTCCTCCTCGGTGACGTCGAGATCGCTCCAGTCGAGCTCGAGCGCAGGGTCGGGAGGCGGCGGCGATTCGATCCGCGCAGGCGGAGGTGCGCCAGCCACCGCATGTGCGGGCGGCGCCTTCGCAGCCTCGGCCGGCGCGGCCGGAGCAGGCGAGCGCGGCGGCTCCGGAGCGTCCAGGCCGAAGGGATCGCGCCAAGCAGAGCGGCCCAGGGGCGCCGCGGAAATGGGCTTCGCGGCCGGGGTCGCCGCTGGCCGGGAGACTGGCACACGAGGCGCGAGCGGTGGGCGCAGGGTGCTCGCGAACGTCTGCCCGACCACCGGCGGAGGCGGGAACCGGGGAGGCCGCGGCATGGCCTGCAGCGCCCCGGCCGGCGGTCGGAAGCCCGGCGGGAGAGGCGCGCCTCCCGGCAAGCCCACGGCGGGCGGGATCGCGCTCGCAGGGGGAGACTCAGCGCGGGGCTGGGAGGCCGCCGGGGGGAGCGGCGCGGCGGGCCTCGCCGGCGCGGCGGAGGATCCAGACGTGCTCCGGCCCGCCGGAGCAAGAGGCGCTGGCGCCACCGCGGCGGACGCCTGGAGCTGGGCTGAACTCACTGGCTGTGAAGGCTTCGCCGGCGCCACGGCGGCGGGCGCCTGCGCCTGAGCGGCGCTCACGAGCTGCCTCACCTTGTCGATGAGCGCCTGGCACTCGAACGGCTTGGCGATGTGTCCGTCGGCGCGCGCCGTGCGGGCGCGCGCGTCGTCGAAGGCCTCGAACGTCCCGGCCAGGAGGAGCACCGGGATGCGCTGGAGCTCGGGATCGGCCTTGATCGCCTCGCAGACCTCGTACCCGTTCTTGCGCGGCATCACCACGTCCGCGAGGATCACGTCCGGCTTCAGCGTGCGCGCGCGAGCCACGGCGTCCTCGCCATTTCCGACCGCTGTGATCTTGAAGTCTTCGCCCGCGAAGACGATCCCCACCATCTTCTGGATGGTGATGGAATCATCCGCGAGTAGAAGGTTCTTGGGCATGGCGGTTCCCTGGTAGCGTTCGTCAGCAGTAACGCCTCGATTGCCTGAATGTCAAGATTTGACGCCGGTTTCGGGCACTGGGAGGAGTCGGTCAGGGGGCTGCGAACATGGCGTCCCAGCTCGGCCGCGTGACGTCGGTGACGGCGCCGTCTCCCGCGGGCAGGATGCGATCCGCCAGCACGGCGATCGCCTCGCCGCCCGCCTCGAGGAGGAGCGCCGTCGCCGGTCCCGGCGCCGCCACGTCGCCGTGCAGGAGCGCGAGGTCGAAGACGGGGTGGACGGCGCGACCCAGGTAGAGCAGGCCTCGGTGCGCCGTGGGGGTGAGGGGGACAGGGAAGATCCGGGGGGCGTCGCAGACCCGGTCGAGGATCTCGATCGGGACGCCATATATCCGCCCGGCGCGCGAGAAGAGCAGCTCGCGTCCCGTCGGGAAGTCGACGCCTGGAGGCGGGCCGGGCAGCTCTCCTGCAGGCTCGAGCGGCGCCCAGCCGAGCGCCGACACCACGAGCTCGAGCGCGACCACATCGTTGGCCACGATGGCGCCGCAGAAGGGAGCAGGCTGGGGCAGGAGCGTCCTCGCCGGCAGCTGGAAGACCTCGGCGCCCGCGAGATCGACGATCCCGTGGACCGCCTCGACCCCCAGCGCCACCACGGGTGAGCACTCGATGACCAGGGCGAACCGGTTCGGCGACGCCGGGAGGTTGAGCGCCACGGCCACCGGGAGCGCCGGGACGGAGTCCCCCCTGGAGGACAGCTCGGGGAGGTGCTCCTTGACGGCGACGATCTCCCGCACCTGCGACAGGCGGAGGGCCAGGCGAACCCCGCCCGCCACGAAGAGGACCGCCTTGCTCTCGGCCGCGGGAGACCGCATCGCGCATGATATACAACAGGCGAATGGCGGGAGCCGTCCTGCTCGTGGATGACGAGCGCTTCGCGCGCACCGTGTACTCCGACTACCTGCGCGCGGCGGGGCACGAGGTGCTGGTCGCGGATTCGGCCGACTCCGCGCTCGAGTGTATGCGCCGGGGGCGTTTCGACCTCCTCATCACCGACATCATCCTACCGGGCGCCGACGGACTGGAGCTGCTCGGCGAGGCGAAGCGGCTCGATCCGAACATCGAGGTCCTCGTCATCACCGCCCTCGATCGTGTCGACCCGGCCGTGCGGGCGATGAAGTTGGGGGCGACCGACTACCTCGTGAAGCCTGTGACGCCCGAGGCGCTCCAGCTCGCTGTCCAGCGCTGCCTGTCGGCGCGGGCGCTCCTGGCCGAGAACAAGGCGCTGCGCTCCCACCTCCGCCTCTTCGAGACCTGCCAGAGGATCACCTCCTCCCTCGCCGAGGACCGGGCAGTCGCTCTCGCGCTGGATGCCATCTCCGGCGAGCTGGGCCGCGCGGGCACGCTGTTCCTCGAGCGGAGGCCGGGGGGAGAGCTCGTCGTCGCCGGCCGATCCCGGCTGAGCCCGGACGAGGCGCAGGCGATCGCGGACGCGTTGCGCCGCCTGCCAGCCCTCCCCGCCGGCCCGCTGACGATCGAGACGGGCCTCCCGGCACCGCGCGCGCTCTGCCTGCCCGTCGGGGGCGACGACGCGCCACTGGGGGCGGTGGTCGCGCTCCAGCAGACCGACCCTCCCGGGGATGTAGTCCAGAGCGCCGAGTTCGTCTGCAGCCACCTCGCCCTGGCACTCCGGACGCTCGGCCGCCTGAAGCAGGTCGAGCACCTCGCGTACCTCGACCACCTCACCCACCTCTACAACACCCGATTCCTCGACCTCGTGCTCGATCGAGAGATCCGCGACGGCCGGCCCTTCACGGTGCTGTTCCTCGACCTCGACCGATTGAAGACCGTGAATGACCAGCACGGGCACGCCGTCGGGTCGCAGCTCCTCGTCGAGGTGGGCCGGGTCCTCAAGGCGTGCGTGCGCGACGAGGACGTCGTCACCCGCTACGGGGGCGACGAATACGTGGTGTTGTTGCTCGGGATCGACTCCGGAGGCGCGCTCAAGGTCGCCGAGCGGGTCCGGAGGTCGATCGAGGACCACGCCTTCCTGTCACGGGAGGGATCGCCGCTGCATGTCACCGCGTCCATCGGGCTCGCCAGCGTCCCAGAGCACACGACGCTCAAGGCGGAGGTCCTCGACCTGGCCGACCGGGCCATGTACCGGGGGAAGCGATCGACCCGCAACGTCGTCTACGTCGCGACGCGCGACCTGCCGCCGGCGCCGGCGAGGTGAGTCCGGGTCCAAGCCAAGAGAACCTCGCGCGAAGGCGCAAAGCTGCCAAGGAGGAAACCACTTCGCGTCTTGGCGTCCTTGCGCGAGAAAAGCACGGGGCCCCAGGATTCACCCTGGGGCCCCGTCGGCGACGACATCCGGGTTCCGCCCTGACCAGCACGTAGTTGCGGTTGCCCTCGCCGGAAGAGACTCGCTCGCTTGAATTGATATCAGTCTATGCGGGATGCGGGCATACCTCAACGACGCGCTGCGTCATGAACGGCGCAGCGCGTCGCGGGGATGTGGTCAGTAGTCCATGTCCTCCATGTCGCCGCCGCCCATGCCAGCGCCGCCGCCCAGGCCCTTGCCCTTGCTCTTCTTCGGCTTTTCGGCGATGAGCGCCTCGGTCGTGAGGAGCAGGCTGGAGACGGAGGCCGCGTTCTGGAGCGCCGTGCGCTCCACTTTGGTCGGGTCGATCACGCCCGAGGCCACGAGGTCCTCGTACTTCTCGGTCGCCGCGTTGAAGCCGAACGGACCCGTTCCGTCGCGGATCGTGGCGACCACGACCGCGCCCTCCCAGCCGGCGTTCTCGGCGATGCGGCGCGTGGGGTACTCGAGCGCCTTGCGGACGATCTCGACACCGAACTTCTCGTCCGTGCCCGCCTCGACATGCACGTCCTGCAGCGCCGGCAGGGAGCGCAGGTAGGCGACGCCGCCGCCCGGCACGATGCCCTCCTCGACCGCGGCGCGGGTGGCGTGCAGCGCGTCCTCGACGCGCGCTTTCTTCTCCTTCATCTCGGTCTCGGTCGCGGCCCCCACGCGGATGACGCCGACCCCTCCGACCAGCTTGGCCAGCCGCTCCTGCAGCTTCTCGCGATCGTAGTCGCTCGTCGTCTCGTCGATCTGCGTGCGGATGAGCTTGATCCGGGCCTCGATGTCGGCCTTGGTCCCCGCGCCGTCGACGAGGATGGTGTCGTCCTTGTCCACCGTGATCCGCTTGGCGCGGCCGAGGTCGCGGAGCGTGAGCTGCTCGAGCTTCAGGCCCAGCTCCTCGGAGATGACCTGGGCCCCCGCGAGCGTGGCGATGTCCTTCAGCGTCTCCTTGCGGCGGTCGCCGAAGCCGGGGGCCTTGACCGCGCAGACCGCGAGCGTCCCGCGCAGCTTGTTCACAACCAGCGTGGCGAGCGCCTCGCCCTCGATATCCTCGGCGATGATCAGGAGCGGCTTCCCCGCCTTGGCCACCTGCTCCAGGATCCCCACCAGATCGGCCATGGCCGAGATCTTCCTCTCGGTCACCAGGATGTAGGGATCCTCGAGCACCACCTCCATCCGCTCGGCGTTGGTGACGAAGTAGGGGGACACGTACCCTCGGTCGAACTGCATCCCCTCCACGACGTCGAGCGTCGTCTCGAGCCCCTTCGCCTCCTCGACGGTGATGACGCCTTCCTTGCCCACCTTCTCCATCGCCTGGGCGATGATGTTGCCGATGGTCTCGTCGCCGTTGGCGCTGATCGTCCCCACCTGGGCGATGTCCTTCGTGCCGGAGGTGGGCTTCGACTGCTTCTTCAGCTCCTCGACCACCACCTCGACCGCCTTGTCGATGCCGCGCTTCAGGTCCATCGGGCTGTGGCCCGCGGCGACCAGCCGAAGCCCCTCCTCGTAGAGGGCGCGGGCGAGGATCGTGGCCGTGGTCGTCCCGTCGCCCGCCTTGTCGGAGGTGCGCGAGGCCACCTCACGGACCATCTGGGCTCCCATGTTCTCGAACCGATCGTCGACCTCGATCTCCTTCGCGACGGTGACGCCGTCCTTGGTGATCGTCGGAGCCCCGTAGGGCTTCTCGATGACCACGTTCCGTCCCCTCGGTCCCAAGGTCACCGCGACGGCCTCGGCGAGGGTCCGCACTCCACGGAGAATGGCCTCGCGCGCACCTTGATGGAAGGCAATTTCCTTGGCTGGCATGCTTCGCTCCTTTGGAGGGGGGACCGCACTATAAGTCGATGGCGACGACGGGGTAACATAAGGGCGGAGGAAAGTCGGTCAAGCGAGGGACATGCGTCCATGCGCACCCCTGCCGGGTACACGGAGAATGCGCGTTGACAGCCTCCGCGGGGAACGATAGGGGTGGCGCGGATCCATGAGCCAGTTCCCTGAGGAGCCCCCGGACGAAGCGGCGGCCGAGCGGGATCGGTTCGCGGAGGAGGCGTCCCGGCTCCTGGAGAGCGGCGAGGCCGAGGAGGCGCTCGATCTATTGCGCCGTGGCTCTCGCCTCGCGGCCCGGCAGCGTGACGAGGCCGCGGTCGCGGAGTTCGCCCTGCTCGAGGGCATGGCCCTCAGCGATCTCGGCCGGGCAGGGGAGGCCCTGCCGCGCCTCGACGCCGCCCTCGAGGCGATGCCCGACGACCTCGACGCGCTCCTCGAGCGCGGCTTCGCGCTCCACGAGCTGTGCCGGTTCGACGAGGCTCGCGCCCAGCTGCTCGACGTCCTCCGCCGCTCGCCGGACGAGGCGTGGGCGCACCACCTCCTGGGCCTCATCGCCGAGCGCCGCGGCGACGCGAGGGAAGCGGAGCGGCGCTTCGCCCGGGCGCGCAAGCTCGATCCGGAGGAGTACACGGCGCCCGTGGAGCTCACGGAGGCCTCCTTCGACGCCGCGGTGGAGGACGCGCTCGCCTCGCTCCCGCCAGCGATCCAGGCGTACCTCTCGAACGTGGCCATCGCGGTGGAGGACCTCCCGTCGGACGACGACCTGCTCGACTCGGACCCGCCGCTCTCGCCGTCG
>Ga0209342_10004918_pt1 | contig 13776 bp, 9 predicted proteins | sample RifCSP16_2_FD_184023 | JGI IMG/M metagenome (GOLD analysis project Ga0209342, IMG submission 184023) | Soil microbial communities from Rifle, Colorado - Rifle CSP2_sed 16_2 (SPAdes) (version 2) | ecosystem: Environmental > Terrestrial > Deep subsurface > Rock core/Sediment | place: Rifle... | reverse complement strand
TCTCAAGATGGCGTATGCCATCAGCGACAACGCCTGGATGAAGACCTGGGAGTTGCTCAAGCCGGGCGCAAGGGAAACCTGGGTGGTTCAGCAGGCCATGCTCGCTGCGCACGAGGCGGGCGCCGACACGGTGCCGCGCGGCCACACCCACAGTGGACCGACCAGTTTCGACCGGGGTATCGACCACACGGGCCGCATTCTGCAGCACGGCGATTTGTTCTACGCGGCGTACTGCGGCATCGGATTCATGGGGTACAACACCTGTTACTACCGCACGTTCTCCGTCGGCGCCAAGCCATCGCGCAAAGTGCTGGGCTGGCAAAAGGAGCTCATCGATCGCATGAACGCGATCGTCGACACCATCAAGCCCGGCGCCACGACGGCCGATGCCGCAAAGAACTTTCCGCCGGCAAGCAAGTGGGGGTACAAGGAGGAGGCCGAGCTGCTCACGATGGAAATTGGCCACGGCATCGGTATGCATCACTACGGCTACCCGATCATCAACCGCCAGTGGTCGCTCGACCATCCCCAGGTGTTCGAAGAGGGAATGACCATCGCCGTCGAAGGACGGGAAGGAGCGGATGGAGAGGGCGTGCGCATCGAAGACGCCGTGGTCGTCACCAAGAATGGCGCCGAGCTGATGGATCATTGGCCCAGAGACGAGATACTCGTCGCGCCCCGGGTCTAGCGGCATGGGACAGACAGTTCGGAACGTGCTTCGGATCACCGTGACGCTCGCTGCGCTGGCGCTGGCCCATGCCGCGTCGGCGCAGTACCCGTCGAAACCGATCCGCTACATCGTGCCGTTCCCGCCGGGGGGTATCGCCGACATTGCCGCGCGCGTGATCTCGCCCAAGCTGGCCGAGGCCTTAGGCCAGCCGGTCGTGGTCGAGCAGCGCGTCGGTGCCGGCGGCAATATCGGCGCCGAGGCGGTGGTGCGGGCCGAGCCCGACGGCTACACCCTGCTCTCGGCTGCTCCCCCCGTGGCGATCGCGCAGTCCTTGTACCGCCACCTTTCGTTCAATCCACGCCGCGACCTCGCGCCGGTGGCGTTGATAGGAGAAGTGCCCAACGTCCTGGTAGTGCGCGCGGATTCGAAGGCGAACACACTGGGCGAACTGATCGAAATGGCGCGGCGCAATCCGGGCAAGCTCGACTATTCCTCCCTTGCCGCCGGCACCTCGGTGCACTTGGCGGCCGAGATGCTCAAGCACCGGGCGCAGGTGTTCATCGTGCACATTCCCTACCGCGGCGCACCGCAGGCGATGATGGGGCTGCTCGGCGGCGAGGTGGACATGATGATGGACGCGCTGCCGCCGTCGCTGGAGCAGATCCGCGCCGGCAAGACCCGGGCGCTGGCCGTCACCTCGGCGCAGCGCGCGCCGCAGCTGCCGAACGTGCCGACCATTGCCGAGTCCGGCTTTCCCGGCTTCGAGGTGACCGGCTGGGTCGGCATTTCCACCACCGCCGGTACGCCTCCCGCGACCATCGCGAAGCTGGAGGCGGCAGCAAGAAAGGCGCTCGCCAATCCGGAGGTCGCTTCGCTGCTCCAGCGCCAGGGCATGGCGCTGCGCTTTCTCGGCGCCAAGGAATTCGGCGCTTTTCTCGACACCGAGATCGCGAAGTTCGCGGACGCGGTGAAATACTCCGGGGCCACGGTCGATTGAAGCGCGCTGTGCCGGCGCCATCCGCGCGCAGCCCCTGTACGTCGCAGCCGATTCGCTTCCTTCGTGCAGCGAAAGACGACTGGCGGCGATAAGCGGAATCGACGCAAGACCGGGACACCGATCACCACCTCAACAGGGCAGCACACCATGAACGACGGTACGAGAGATCGAGGCCACTCCCCTCCATCCTCCGGCGCTGCGCCATCGCATGCCGGGCCCCTCACGCGGCGCTGGACCGAGCAGCGCTGGCTGCTGGACAACACCATCCGCTCGGTGGGCATGGACTGGGACCAGCCGCGCTCCATCTATCTGTCCGCGCCCTGCGGGCCGGGCGCGGCGGGGGACTTCGTCGCGCTGCGCCAGCGCATCCAGAAATACGCCGATGCCGCACCGGCATTCGAGGCGCATGCGAGGCGTCGCGAGGCCATCGCCCGCGCCGCCGAAGCCGACGGGTCGAACATCACTGCGCGGGAGAACTATTTCATCGCCGCGGTGCACTGGGGCGGGGCGCAGTGGCCGATCGACGAGAACAACGACCAGAACAAGTTCTACAACCAGCGCAAGCGCGAGTGCTACGGCAGTTACGCCCGGCTTGCCGACCATCGGGTCGAGGAGGCATGGATTCCCTTGCCGGACGGGAAACGGTTGCCGGCGTGGCTGCATCTGCCGCCCGATTACGCGGGCGGACGCATCCCGGCCGTGGTGTCCGTCCCCGGCATGGACAGCTTCAAGGAAATGGGTGTCGCGATGTACGGAGACCGCTTCCTCTCGCGCGGCATCGCGGTGCTGGCGGTGGACGGCCCGGGCCAGTACGAATCCCCGGTGCTCGGTATCTACTTCAGCATGGAGGCATGGACGGCCACCGGCACGGCGTGCGTGGACTGGCTCGCCCGGCGCCCGGAAATCGACACCGAGAAGATCGGCATCAGCGGCAACAGCTTCGGATCCCTTTTTTCGACCATTGCCGCGGCGCACGAACCGCGCCTGCGGGCGGTCGCGGTGAGCGCCGTATGCCATGAACCCGGTTTCCATACGATTTTCGAGGAAGCCTCGCCGACCTTCAAGATGCGCTTCATGTACATGTCCAATATCACCGACGAGGCGCAGTTCGACGAATTCAGGAAGGCCATGACATGGGAGGGCTATGCGCAACGGATCCGCCAGCCGTACCTGTGCATGGCGGGCGAAGCCGATGAGGTATCCCCGATCGAACATACCGAGAGGCTGATGAAGGCGCTCAAGGGCCCGAAGCGCCTGGTGATCTACCAGGACTCGCGCCATGCGATCGGCGGCGTGCCATCGACCAACCTCGGTCCCTTAGCGCCGGCGCATATCGCCGACTGGATGGCGGCGAGCCTCGCCGGCAAGACATTTCCGAACGAGCGCTGGTTCGTGCAGGCGAGCGGCCAGGTGGCGAAAACGCCGCTCTGACGCGCGCAGCGAGCCGTGTAAGAGAGAGGGAAGCGCTTATGGAAGACGAAATGCGGGGAACTGCGCATGTTTGATCCGGTGATCATCGGTCTGGGAGAAACACAGGTGGGAAGCCTCCCGGGCTACACGCAATGGGAGATCCAGGCCGAAGCTGTACGCCGGGCGGTGCGGGACGCGGGACTGGAGAAGGGCGATGTCGATGGACTGATCAACAGCCCGCCTTACTCACGCCCCCATCAGATGTTCTCCCTGGAAATGTCTGAATACCTCGGGCTGCAGCCGAAGGTTTCCCTGACGATGGACATCGGCGGGACTGCCACCGTGCTGACGATGGTGGAAACTGCCACGCTCCTGATAAAGGAGGGCCGCTGCAATGTGGTCGTGGTCGTCTTCGGCGACAACATGCGCACCGGGCGGCCGCCGCGCCTGCTGGGGAACGTCCGTATGGCTGCCCGCCGGGGCAGCGAGGAATGGGAAGAGCCCTTTGGAATCGTCGGGATGGTGATTCCCTATGCCATGATGGCCAATCGGTATATGCATCTGTATGGTGCGACCAAGCGGCAACTGGGCGCGGTCGCCGTTGCCGCCCGCAACAACGCCTTGCGCAATCCGAACGCGCAGCTTCGCAGCCCGCTGACGATGGAGGAATACCTGAATGCCCCTACCACAGCCTCTCCGTTTGGCCGTTCGGACTGCTCCCTGGTCTCGGATGGCGGTGGCGCCATCGTGCTGACCACCCGCAGCTACGCCGCCAAGCGGAGTCTGAAGCAGACCCCGGTGCACATTCTGGGCTGCGGCAGCCAGATGACGCACAAGAACATCAGCCAGATCCCGCCGGAATTCGGCGACCTGCCGCTGAAGCCCGCGGTCGCCGCCGCTTACGCACGCTCGGGACTGTCCGTAAAGGACCTGGATGTGGCGTCGGTGCACGACGCGTTCACCCTTTCGACGCTGCTTGGCGTCGAAGCCCTGGGTCTGTGCGCAGACGGCGAAGGCGGCCCATTTGCCGCCGCCGGTCACCTGGAGCCGGGCGCGGCCGTGCCGATCAACACGCACGGGGGCCTGCTCGCGCAGGCGCACGTGGGCGGAATTCTGCACGTGGTGGAGGTCGCACGCCAGGTGCGCGGCGATGCGGGAGACCGTCAGGTGCCCGATGCGCGCATCGGTGCGGTGTTGGGAAACGGCGGTGTCTACTCAGTGGCCGCCTGTATGTTGCTGGCAAGGGGGTAGGCGGCCATGCAGAAACCCGCTCCGGAAATCACCCAGCATTCCGAACCCTTCTGGCAGGCGTGCAAGGAGGGACGACTCCTTATCATGAACTGCAGGCATTGCGGCAAGCCGTTCTTCTACCCGAGGCGCAGCTGTCCGTCCTGCTGGTCCGAAGAGGTGGAGTGGCTCCAGAGCAAGGGGCGCGGCACTATCTGGACACTTTCCGAGGTCGCGATTTCACTCTGGGGGGATGCCTGGGATGACGCGGTGCCGTACACGGTGGCGGTGATCGATCTGGATGAAGGGGTCCGCATGGCTACCCGCCTTGTCGGCGGGTCCGGCTGGAAGATCGGCGATCGGGTACAAGTGACCTTCCAACCCGGCGAGAAAGACGTGATCATGCCGTACTTTACTGCTGCCGGGTAACAGGCTCGTGTTCAACGCCCGACTGCTCCGGCCGTTGCCGTCCCGGTAACCGGGCGGCCTCGGCGCCCCGGTTGACCCGGGCGCGGTTGGTGCCGCGCTTGACCATCGCGTTCGATGGTCTCGGTACGATGCATTGCGCCGCAAGCCCCCGGTGAAATGTCGTCGACGGTAAATCGCGCGCCGTCATTCGGAGGGGTACGATGAGTGCCGCCTGCACCCGAACCAAACTGCGAATCGGAACAAACCATGAGCTACCAGAATCCCCTGCTTGAAACGCCGACCCGCCCGCTGCCCGGGCGCGTGGCGATCATCGGTGCCGGCACCATCGGTCCTGACATCGGCTATTACCTGAAGAGCGCACTGCCCGATCTGGAACTGGTGCTCATCGACGTGGCGCAGCCGGCGATCGACCGCGCACTGCAACGGTTCCAGGAGTATGCCAAGAAGGCGCTGGCCCGCGGCAGGATGACCGAGGCCCAGGCGGCGGCGGTCACGCACGGCGTGACCGGATCGCTGGATTACGCCGCGATCCGCGGCTGCGACTGGGTGCTTGAGGCGGCGACCGAGAATCTGGCGCTCAAGCGGCGGATCTTTGCGCAGGTCGAGGACATCGTCGCCCCCGACGCGCTGATCACCTCGAACACTAGTTCCCTTCCCGCGGCGCGCATTTTTGCCGAACTGCGCCACAAGGCGCGGGCCACCGTGACGCATTTCTTCGCACCGGCCTGGCGCAATCCGGTGGTCGAGGTGATCCGGTGGAGCCAGACCGATCCCCAAGTCATCGACTACCTGCGCTGGATGTTTTGCACAACCGGCAAGGTGCCGCTTGAGACCGGCGACGTTCCCTGCTTCATGCTCGATCGCATTTTCGACAACTGGTGCAACGACGCCGCGCTGTGCCTGGATCGCGGCACGGCCGCCGAGATCGACAGCACGGCCGCGCAGTTCGTGCACGCCGGGCCTTTCTTCGTGCTCAACCTGGCGCACGGCAATCCGATCATCACCGAAACCAACACGCTGCAGGCCGACGAGGAGGGCGAGCACTACCGCCCAGCGCCGATTTTCCGCTCGGTCGAAACCTGGGTGACGGTACCGCCCGGCAAGCGCATCGAAGTGCCTCCGCAGGCTACCGCAGCCGTGCGCGACCGGCTGCTCGGCATCCTTTGCTCGCAGTCGGTGGACATCCTGGACCGCGGCATCGGCACCCCGGCTGATCTCGACCTCGGCTGCCGGCTCGCGCTGGCCTTCAAGAAGGGCCCGCTCGAACTGATGCGGGATCTGGGCGAAGCCGAGGTGCGCAGGGTGCTCGACCGATTCGCCGCGGAGCGGCCGGGCATGCCCATGCCCAGGCGCGAACTCGCCGATTACCAGCGTTTCGAGCGCCACGTGCTGGTCGACGACGTGGACGGCGTCAAGGTGATCACGCTGCGCCGTCCGGAGGCGCTCAACGCGCTGCACGACGAACTGACCGACGAAATCCTGGCGGTCATCCGCCGCCACGAGGGCGATCCGGCCGTTGCCGGTTTCGTGCTGACGGGATACGGCGCGCGCGCGTTCTGCGCCGGCGCGGACATCGGCCGCTTTCCGCGCATGCTCGGCGATGCGCAGGCGTCCGTGCAGTATTCGCGCGACTGCTCGCGGCTGCTCGTGCACCTGGATGCGATGCACAAGCCCGTGGTCGCGGCGGTCAACGGGATGGCGCTGGGCGGAGGTTTCGAACTGGTGATGCGCTGCCGCGGCATCGTCGCAGCGAGCGGCGCCTGGTTCCAGCTTCCGGAGATCACCCTTGGCATCGTGCCGGGCATCGGCGCGATGGTGGTGCCTTATCGCCGCTGGCCGTCTGCGGGGACTGCTTTCCACGGCATGCTGCGGCGGGCGGAGCGGCTCAAGGCCGCGGATGCACACAAACTCGGCGTCGTGGACGAACTGGTGCCCGATGACGGGGACCTCGTGCGCCGCGCTGTGGCGCGGGTGCATGCGCTGGCGGGCAAGCCGCGCGCCGCGCTGGACGCGGCGGCCGCCATTGCGTCATTCGAGCCCATGGAACCCGCGGCCGCAAGCGGACAGGCGCTGAGCCGCGAAGTCATAGGCATACTCGAGCAGGCGGTGCGCGATGCGGCCTCGGCGCCGTCGTTTGCGGCAGCGCTGGACGTCGGTTACCGCGCATTCGGGCGGGTGGCCTGCACCGCCGCCGCGCGCGAGGGGATCAGCGCGTTCCTCGAGCGGCGCAAGCCCGATTTTGGCAAGACGGGTTGACTATTCCCAGGCGACGCAGCCAGATCGGTCCGACACCGGACCCGTCCCCGGCGGGGCGGAAGAGGTGGGAGTCGAACCCTAGGGGACGCTTGCGCCCCCTCACCGGATTTGAAGTCCGGGCGCCCCACCGGGGACGCTACTCTTCCTTAATGTTCCCGGCTCGATTCTAGCGTTTTTCAATTCCTCAGGAAACAAACAATCGATTCCGCGTCCGTGCGGCTTTTCCTCAGGCAGGCGAACGGTGTCCGCTTCGTACAGGATGTGACTTTGATCCGCGCGATCTGCCCCGGCCCCGGCCACATGCGGTGGCGACCATCACGTCGGCTTGTGTCGGGCATCCAGATCCAGGTGCTCCAGCTGAATCAGGAAACGCTTCTCGTCGTCGAGGCAGCGCAAGTCGAGGTAGAACACGCCGTCGTTGACACGTCCTACTACCGGGACTGACAGCTTCCGGAACACTCGCGATAACGCGTCCACGCGGACCAATGCCTTGCGCCGTACGATCGAGGGCCGTATCGCCAAAGCAAAGCTCGGCAGCCGGTCCGCGGGGAGCGATCCGCTGCCTACCTGGCTCTCGCACTTCTCTATCGTTACCGTGGCCCATCCGGCCAGAGCGTGCGCGATCACGGGCAGGATCCTGTCCGCCTGTGCTTTGATGTCGGATAACGAACGGATCATGTGTTTCAACACCGGCAGTCGGCTCGCAAGGCGTTCCGGATTCGAATACAGCCTCAGGGTTGCTTCGAGGGCTGCGACCCTCAGCTTATCCAAGCGAACGGCGCGCTTGAGGGCATTGCGGTTGACCAGGTTCACGAGGTCGCTTCGCCCGACGATGATCCCCGCTTGCGGGCCGCCGAGGAGCTTGTCGCCGCTGAAGGTCACCAAGTCGACGCCTGCCGCGATCATCTCGGCTACCGTGTTCTCATGGGGCAGGCCCCAGCGCCTCATGTCAAGCAGAGCGCCGGCGCCCAGATCGCAGACCAGCGGCAGGCCGCGCTCGCGGGCGAGACGCGACAACGCTCCCTCGGCAACCGATTTCGTGAAACCCACGACCTGAAAGTTGCTCGGATGAACTTTCATGATCAGCGCCGTGCGCGGTCCGATCGCCTCGGCATAGTCCCGCAAGTGGGTGCGGTTGGTAGTCCCGACCTCGACCAGCCTGCATCCTGCCCGCTTCATGATCTCCGGCATGCGGAACTCGCCGCCGATCTCGATCAGTTCGCCCCGCGACACTACAACCTCGCGCCGTTGCGCCAGCGTATTCAGAACCAGCAGGACGGCGGCGGCATTGTTGTTCACCACCGTCGCCCTTTCTGCGCCCGTCATCCGCATCAGGGCGGACTCAAGATGCCGGTCCCGGTCATCGCGTTTGCCGGCATGCAGATCAAACTCCAGATTCACGGCATTGGTCGCCGCGACGGCGATCGCCTGCACGGCTTCCTGGGGCAGCAGGGCGCGGCCGAGATTCGTGTGCAGGATGGTTCCTGTGAGATTGAACACGGGCTTGATGGATGCCGTGGCCGCGGCCTCCAGCCGCGCGGCCACCCGGGCGGAAATATGATCGGTTGCGGTCTGCGCGAGGGCCGCCTCAGCTGGCGCGCCGAGCAGCGCACGCAGGCCCCCGAGCTCCTCGCGGACCGCCCGAACAACCGCTTCGCGACCATGTTCGTCGATCATCGCGACGATCGGCGACAGGGCCAGGATTCGGTCGACGGACGGGATTGCGGCTTGAATCGGTCGCCCTGGCTTCATGGGATTCGATGCATGCATTCCTCGTCATTCCAGCGGAATCTGTCCGGCAAGGGCGGGGAGCGGAAATCCGGGACGGAAAACCTGGTCCCCCGCTTGCGCGGGGACGACGAACGCATTGTCACTGAGTTACGCAAATCCCACTAGACATACGCCGACTTGCCGTCGCGAAACATCTCTCCAGTCTAGTATTTTTCGTATGCGGGCACGAGGTTCCTGTACTTTGCGACCAGCTTGCTCCAATTGGCGGGCAACCGGATCTTCTTCGTGACGAAGTCGGCACCAACCATGCCCGACCCGCAGGCCAGCCCGAGAAACGCGCCCGGCCCGCCCGCAACAAGAATCTTGATCAGATCGGGATTCGGAATGATCGCCACCGTGTCCATGCCGCTCGGCGGTACGGTTTCCGGCCTCTTGATGGTCCAGCCGCCGCCTTGGTGGGAACTCGGGTGACGGTATGCAACGACACGCCCGAATTCCGATACGAATTTCCTGATCATCGGTTTGGTCCAGCCTTTGCCGGCCAGCGTCTTGGCATGGTGGGGTGTCATGATCAGGCAGGACAGCCCCCCCCTTCCGGGCTGAAGGTTGTAAATGAACGTGTTGAGTATCCCCCTGTCGTCGGAGCCGTACTGCCATATCTGGGAATAGCAATTGGGAAAGAAAAGCGTGACCGCGCTCTCATCCCGGGCAAGGCCATGCTCCACATGGAGCGGTTCCCAGGGACTGTTCTCTTCATTCTCCCCGATGACGCTGGAGTACTTGCCGGGGTTGCCGTAGACCCCCATGTCCTCGACTGCCTTGCGCGCGCCGCCGAGGTTCTTGATGATGAGTCCCATCGCCCTGCCAATGGCGGCATTGGCAATGTCGCCCGGGCTCATCGAACCGGAACTGCAATTCACGCGCACATCGTTGCGCACCGCGCCGTTGATGATCCAGAAGGGCGTCCAGGAACCCGTGCTCGTGCCATACGCACCCAGTTGGGCGAGCTGTTCGGTCACGGCCTCCACGCACGCGATCAGTATGGGCATGTAGGTGGGCAGAGCGCCGGCCATGACGGCATTGACGGCAATCTTCTCGACGGTCGCCTTGCCGTACCGGGGCTCGATCTTTCCGACGACATGGTCCGAAGGCAGATCGGTACCGGTCAGCATCTCCCTCACCGCCTCTTCGGTCGGCGGCAGCAGAGGAAGTCCGTCTCCCCAGCCCCTCTTGTAGAAGAAACGGTTGAACTCTCCCAGATCCCCTTTGAAGACGATTCTCGAAAGGGGCTCGCTTTCCTTCTTCTTCGGCGACGCTTCTTCGGCAGTCAGGGGACTGGCCAGCGCGTCGAGAATCTGAGCCATCACCTGGCCGATGCCGGCCTCTGCATCTTCCTTGACACTGCATTCACAGGGAACGGTCTGCGGCACGATGCGCACGACCGGCATTCCCTTGTTCGACGAGGCAGACCGCCCGTCCGTTACAAAGCCCTCGTTCGCCAGCACTACAGCGGGCCGATGCAAGTCCTCAACGGATATTGCATCGTGCACGAGGAACTTTGTGCATGACCCTCAGTCGGCTACCGAAAGCACGACCGCATCGACCCCCCTCACCCATACTTCGAACCGGGCCTTGCCCTCGGTGAGGATTTCCGGGGTATTGATCTTCGTCGATGTGTACCAGCTCGTCTCCACCGAGGGCACTTGCTCCTTGAGCCGCGTTTCGACCGCAGTCAGGGTCAGCGCGGCGGCGCGCTTGCCGTTGGAGAACAGGCCGATCTTCTTGCCTGCAAGATCCTTTGGGCGCGGCGTGATGCCCCGCAGCGGCACGGGATCGACATCGGCCCAGGGACTCAGAACCTCATGGCTCGCCGTGCCCCGACTGGCTTGCGCTCCGGTGTTCATGCTGCCTCCTCATCAGAAATAGTTGATTGTAATGACGCCTCAATGTTTAATGCAAAAGTCGGACCTCGTCAAGGGAACTCGGGAAAAGGGGCAGCGCCGCGCCAGCCGTTTCGCAATGTGCCCCGGATGGCGGCGTCGATTCGGACAGTATGTCTGCGGCGGGAGGGAATTCTCGGTGGATTACGACGCAATCATCGTTGGCGGGGGGGCCGCAGGCTTATCTGCGGGCACCCATTTGTCGCGGGCCGGATATCGCGTGCTGCTGCTCGACAAGGAGTCCTTCGGCGGGCAGATCATGAACGTCGAGTGGATCGAAGACTTCCCGGGTTCCGCGGTGCCGGTATCGGGGGCCGTGCTCGGCTCGGGGCTGGTCAACGAGGCCGAAAAATGCGACGTGCATATGCAACTGGGAGAGGTGGTCGAAATCGAATCCTACTCCGGTTGCAAGTCGGTACGATGCGCCGATGGAAGAGGGTATACATCTTCGGTGGTGATCGTGGCCGGCGGGCTGCGCCCTCGGAAGCTCGGGGTGCCCGGAGAGGACCGATTTCAGGACAAGGGCATGATTCATTGCACGCTGTGCGACGCGGGCCTGTATGACGGTCAAGCGGTGGCAGTCTGCGGCGGCGGGCATGCGGGGGTCGTCGAGGCCCTTTATTTGGCAAACCACGCCTCGACAGTCCATATCATCGAGGCGCAGTCCGGACTTTCCGCGCCGGCGCCTTTGCAGGAGCGCGCGTACGCAAATCCGGGGATCGAAATCCGGTGCGGAGCGGAGGTCGTCGAAATCGTGGGCGATAGATTCGTGACGGGTGTCCAGGTGCAGAGCGCGGCGACTGGACAGAGAGAACTCCTTAACGTTTCCGGTGTGCTTGTTCGCGTTGGTTTTGATCCGGCAACCGAATACCTGGAAGGCGTTCTCTCGCTCGATGACCGGGGCGGCATCGTCGCAAACGACGTGTCCGAGACCAACGTGCCCGGCATCATGGCGGCCGGGGACATCCGAAGCGAGTCGCCGCGCAAAGTTGCGGCCGCCGTGAGCGAAGGGATAAGCGCCGCGATGCGTGCCCAGCGGTTGTTGCAGATGGCAGCAGCATAGCTCGTCCATGGTCTGCCTTCGCAGAATGCCGCTCACGAGCGCCGGACGTCCTTCATCGATTCGCCTGCGTTACCATCCATATCGGGCGAGATACCGGGTCTTGCCGCACGGCAGACCGGCGTGCGGGACGGTGCGGGAATGATTGTCGCCACAGCAGGCCACATCGACCACGGCAAGACCTTGCTCGTGAAGACGCTGACCGGGGTCGATACCGACGGTCTACCGGAAGAAAAGGCGCGCGGCATTTCGATCGACCTCGGCTTCGCGTACCTGCCGATCGCAGGCGGCGGGCTGATCGGCTTCGTGGACGTGCCCGGCCACGAGCGATTCATCCGCAACATGCTCGCGGGAGTGTGCGGCATCGATTTCGCGCTGCTCGTTGTCGCGGCCGACGACGGGGTGATGCCGCAGACGGTGGAGCACCTGCAGATCCTGGATCTGCTCGGCATCCGTCAGGGCGTCGCGGTCATCACCAAGACCGACCGGGTCGCCCGGACGCGCGTGAGCGAGGTTGCAACGCAGGTGCGAGCTCTGCTCGCCGAAACCGCCCTCGCGGGGATTCCGTTGCTGCCGGTGTCCGCGGTCACCGGCGCCGGCATCGATTCCCTGCGCGCAGCCCTGGTTGCGGCGGCCGCCGTTCACGCCGCGCGCTACCGAAACGGCCAGCATTTCCGGCTTGCGATCGACCGGGCGTTTGCCGTTGCCGGCAGCGGCACGGTCGTGACCGGCACCGTCTTCAACGGCGAAGCGAGGTCGGGTGACCGGCTCTTGGTATCGCCCCTGGGCACACCGGTACGGGTACGCGGCATCCAGATCCGCGGCGGCGCTGCGGAACACGCACGGGCTGGAGACCGATGTGCACTCAATCTTTCCGGCGTCGATACTGAAGCGGTTGCGCGCGGCGACTGGGTTCTGCATGAAGCAATCCACGCGCCCAGCGAGCGGCTGGCGGTGCGCTTCACGCTGCTCGCCACGGAACGGGAGCCCTTGAAGCACTGGACGCCAGTGCACCTGCATTTGGCGACCGCCGACGTCATGGCGCGTTTGGCAATCAGCGGGAGTGCGGCGATCGCCCCCGGGGCATCGGGCCGTGCGCAGCTGGTCGTGGAACAGCCGATTGCCGCGCTCAACGGCGACCGCTTCATTCTGCGCGACCGGTCTGCCGGACGCACATTGGGCGGCGGGGTGGTCATCGATCCGCTTGCCCCAGCGACACGACGCGCAGGTCCCGCGCGGCTGGCGACCCTTGCGGCGCTCGAACAGGTTTCGCCCGAGGGAGCGTTCTCGGATCTGCTGAAGATTCCGGACCAGGCGGTCGATCTTGCCCACTTCGAGGCGATATTCAATCTCACCGCCGAAAGGGCGGCTTCGCTGTACCGATCGGCCGATGCGACATTGCTCGGCCGCGCGCGGCGCTTCGCCCTGACGCGTGCAAACGCCGCGGTGCTTCAGGAGCGAGTGCTTGCGGGACTCGGCGAATTCCATCGCGTGCAGCCGCAGGCACCTGGGATCCATCTTGATGCGCTGCGCAAAGAACTTGCCCCTTGGCTGGCAGCCGATGCGTTCCTGTATATGCTGCGTGAATTGGCGGACGCGCACAGGCTCGATATCAGCGGCGGGATCGCTGTGCTGGCCGGACACAACACGACGCACAATCCGGCAGACGCCAGGATGTGGCAAGCGGTGGTGCCGGCGCTGCTCCGGGGTGGCTGGTCTCCACCGGCGGTTGCCGAGCTGGCGATCAGCCTTGGGCTGAAGGAAGCGGTTCTCAAGGATTTCCTGCACCGCAAGGCCAAGACCGGCGAGGTGCTGCGCGTCACCGAAGACCGCTTCTATCCCAAGGCGACCCTCGCAACGCTCGCTGCCAACGCCGCCCTCCTGGCGCGCTCCAGTTCGAGAGGACTTTTCACCGCGGCACAGTATCGCGATGCCATCGGGGTCGGCAGAACGCTGGCGATCAAGATCCTGGAGGCCTTCGACGCGCTTGGGATCACCCAGCGCATCGGCGACATGCGCAAGATGCACCGGAACTTTGTACCGATACTCGGTGCCC
>Ga0209342_10004917_pt1 | contig 13776 bp, 14 predicted proteins | sample RifCSP16_2_FD_184023 | JGI IMG/M metagenome (GOLD analysis project Ga0209342, IMG submission 184023) | Soil microbial communities from Rifle, Colorado - Rifle CSP2_sed 16_2 (SPAdes) (version 2) | ecosystem: Environmental > Terrestrial > Deep subsurface > Rock core/Sediment | place: Rifle... | reverse complement strand
GGCAGTTCGTTAAGCCCGTTGACAACAACGCGGAAGTTCCGATTATTGATAAGCGGGTTGGTCAGGTGTTTGCTGTGAATCCGAATGGGGTTCAGATTATGGATTTGGAGACGTTTGAGTATTTGGATGCTCCTTACCCAACCGAGGAGGAGTTGAAAGGCAAACTTGTTGCGGGCGCGGAGATTGAGTATTGGAAGATTCTGGGCAGACTAAAAATCGCCAGAGTAAAGTAGCCCTAACCTCTAATCGTTTAGCTTTTTCCATCAATGTTTATTTCACCGCACATATCTGTTATTAAGTGGAGCCAATGATGCATGAAGAGCCGTCTGAATTGTGAAGAATTTTACGATGGGGCTGAGGCTTCAGTATCTTCGTAAATTGGGTTTTTTTAGGTGCTTTTCGATGCCATGTGTTGCTGAGTGGACTTTTCTGTGCTTTTCAAGTATTTTGCGAAATAGCTTGGCATCTGTTGCGTGATTTTTGTCTATACCCCCTCTATTTATAGAGCGCGCATGGGTTTGGGGGAAACGCGGAGCCAATACGTGTAGACCCTCTAAAGGCACGTGCATATTGGCTATTAGGCTCCAAATGTTATGGCTTGTCAAGAAATTTTGACTAAGAATTGGGCGTTTCTGGCGGGTTTAGTATAGAAGCATTGACAAGAACACTTTTAACCACTTAAAACTCACATTTAGAGCGATGGTGACATGAGGAAAATAGCTGCAGCTATAACCCTTATCACGGCACTCCTAATCACAGCGGCAGCTGGAATATTTCTAGTGAGATTGGGAAAGGCAAACCCAAACATACCCAACTATTTGCCAAAAATTACCATTAACAGTGACGGCAGCATAACGCCTGAAACACGATACATAAACCGAACTGGAGGCATCTATACGCTAACGGCTAACATCATCGAAGAATACTCCATTGATATTTTGTGTAACAACATAGTCTTTGACGGAGCAGAACACAGAATAAATGTTTCCGAAAGTGATAGTTCTTGCTTGCGACTGAACAGCGTGACTAACGTAACGGTCAAAAACCTTGAAGTAATTAGTCGTCATAATATTGTGATTCTTGACTCCTGTTCTAACTGCGTATTCACAGGCATAAAAAGCGGCGACAAATTTATCCACTTAGCGTATGGCAATTTTAACACCATAGCCGAAAGCAACACTAAAATTGGCCTATTATCGTCGAAAAACAACCTAGTTTTAAGAAACAATATTACCGGACTCTCCGTCTTCTCAAGCTCCAACAACAACTTTTCTCAAAACAACATTCTATGCAGTTACGTTCCTAACCCCTTCTATAGCTTCACAGACCATTGGGATAATGGTTCACAAGGCAATTACTGGAACGACTACCAAACAAAGTATCCTCATGCTTCAGAAATAGGCAACACAGGAATAGGAAACATGTCATACGTGATAGACGCAGACAACATCGACCATTTCCCGCTCATGTACCGGTATGACATCGAAAACGACGTTCTAGTGACATCGCAGCCGAAAACCCCAACAGAGCCTTTTCCTGTTGTGCCCGTGGCTGCAGTTGTCGTGGTCGCAGTCGTTGCCGCAGCTACTGGTTTGCTGGTTTACTTCAAAAAGCGCAAGCGCAAAGTTTAACGGTTAGAATCGGCAAACGTCTGAAGATCCTGGACAAACAGTCATTCCTCATTGGGGAAGTTTTATCAACTGCCAGTTTCCCTTTTCTGCTACAACATTTATAAATGCGCCAACCGTGCATTTTTAGCAAAAGGGAAAACAAAATGGCTTTAGATCGCTTGGGGTCTTCACTCACTGACGCCATCAAAAAACTCTTCCGTGCAGGAGTAGTTGATGAGGCGGCAGTGAAGGAACTGGTGCGCGACATCCAGCGGGCGCTGCTCCAATCCGACGTTAACGTTCAGCTCGTCCTCGACATATCCAAGCGCATTGAGGAGAGAGCTCTTAAAGAAAAAATGCCTCCAGGCATCTCACGACGCGAACACGTTATAAAAGTAGTTTACGAAGAACTAACCCGCTTCGTGGGCGACCAACCTGTTCCCCTCAAAATTGAGCCTGGCAAGAGAAAAATAATCATGCTTGTTGGAATCCAAGGTTCGGGGAAAACTACATCTGCAACCAAACTCGCCCGTTTCTATCAAAAGCGGGGACTCAAACCCGCATTAATCTGCGCGGACACTTACCGCCCTGGAGCATATGCTCAGCTTCAACAGAACGCAGCAAGAATAAACGTTCCCATTTTTGGTGACCCGAAAGCCAAAGACCCCGTCAAAGTCGTCTCCGAAGGGCTAAAATATTTCAGCGATAAGGATTTGATTATCGTCGACACGGCGGGGCGACACAAAGAGGAAAAAGAACTAATCAAAGAAATGAAGACGCTTGAGCAGAAAATCAAGCCTGACGAAGTCGTCATGGTAATTGACGGCACCATCGGGCAGCAAGCATTGCTTCAGGCGAAGACTTTCCACGAAGCCACACCCATCGGAGCGATTCTCGTCACGAAGCTTGATGGCTCAGCCAGAGGCGGCGGCGCGCTCTCAGCTGTGGCTGCCACGGGTGCTCCCATAAAATTCATCGGGACAGGCGAAAAAATCGAGGACATAGAATCCTTCATCCCGTCCCGTTTCGTCGGTCGCCTCCTAGGCATGGGCGATTTGGAAACGCTTTTAGAGAAGGTTAAAGAAGCCGAAATCAAGGTTCCCAGTAAGAAGAAGGCTCAGGCGATTCTCAGCGGCAAATTCACATTAACAGACATGTACGAGCAATTCGAAGCCGTCAAGGGCATGGGTCCCTTCCGCAAAGTGCTCCAGATGCTTCCAGGAATGTCCGCTAACGTTCCCGAGGAGATGCTGAACACGGCTGAGGGTCGTCTTGAGAAATGGCGCGTGATAATCCAGTCAATGCGTCCTGAGGAAAAGGAGAACCCTAAACTCTTCAGTTACTCGCGGGTTAAACGGGTTGCCCGCGGTTCAGGAACCAGCGAGAAAGAAGTCAAGGAATTGTTGAAGCAGTACGTGATGATGCGGAAGATGATGAAGATGTTCAAGCGCAAAAAGAAGCTGCCATTCATGGGGAAAGGGTTCCCTACGGAGTTCAAGTAGGCTCAAGTCATGTCAGTTTTGGAAACAGCACTGGGAATGCTTGAGAAATACCCTTTATGTGACCATTGCCTTGGCAGACAGTTCGCGCTCCTCGGTCGAGGGATAGAAAACAACGAACGGGGAAAAGCGCTGAAACTCAGCTTAACCATGCAAGCTAGCGCCCTCACGTTGGCAAAAAACGCAAAAGGCTCCCAGCGCCTCAGAATTCTCGCGTCCAACGGCTTTTCAGGAGACGCCGAGGAAACTCTTCGTCAATACGGGAAGCGTGCTCCGCGAACGAAACCTCAAGCGTGCTTCCTCTGTGACGGTAAATTCCAGCTCCTTGACAAATTGGTGCAGAAAGCGTTGAAGGAGCTTAATTACTACGAGTATACATCATTCTTGGTAGGCGTGGAGTTGCCCGTTTCGGTGGAGGAGCGCGAAGACGAATTCAAAGCCGCATTTAACACAGGATACAGCGAAAGCATTCGACACGAGCTTGGACGTTTGCTCGGTAAGCGATTTGAAGCGCTGTCTGGGAAGACCGTGGAATACAGGAAACCAGACGTTGCCATCGTCGTCAACCCTTGGGCCGAGTCAATTACGCTTCAAGTCAACCCTCTCTTCGTGGCGGGTCGCTACCGCAAGCTAGTCAGGGACCTTCCGCAATCGAAGTGGTTCTGTTCACATTGCCGCGGAAAAGGTTGCGAAAAATGCGGCGGAACAGGCAAAATGTATCCTGAATCGGTGGAGGAGTTGGTTTCGAAGCCGTTTCTGGAGGCGGCGGAGGGCGAGAAAACAGCATTTCACGCCTCAGGAAGGGAAGATGTGGACGCACGAATGCTGGGAACGGGGCGACCTTTCGTGATTGAGGTTTCGAAACCACGGAAACGGTTTTTGGATTTAGCAGCGCTGAAGGAAGTGGTTAATGTTGCTGGCAAGGGCAAAGTCGAGGTATCAGGGTTCCAGTTCACGAGCAGGGATGAAGTGCGCAAGTTGAAGAAGGCAGAGTCAGCGCAGAAGGAATACCGAGTATTGATCGAGTTTGGGCGCGACGTATCGGAGGACGAGTTGCAGGTTTTGGGGGAAAAGCTCACTGGCGCCCCGATTAAGCAGCAAACCCCGTTGCGGGTTCTTCACAGGAGAGCGGATTTGACCCGAGAAAAGTACATATACTGGGTTAAAGTTAAGAAAGTGGCGCGTAAACAGGCTGAACTGAAAGTTCGCTGTCAAGGAGGCCTGTACGTTAAAGAGTTGGTTTCGGGTGATGAAGGAAGAACTATGCCCAGTGTTTCAGAATTGCTCGGTACTGGAGCGAAGCCCCTGAAGCTTGACGTTTTGAAAGTAATTGTGGATTTGGATAAGGTGAAACATGCATGAAGAAGTCGAAAGGTTATCGTCGTGGAACTCGCAAACTCGCCAAGATCCCCATCAGAGAAAGCGGCAAGCCGAAGATCACCAAGTTGCTTATTGAGCATCAGGTTGGCGACATGGTGATTGTCAAAATTGATTCCAGTACACAGAAGAGCATACCGCATAGACGTTTCCATGGGAAAATCGGCAAGGTGCTGGAACATCGAGGGCGCGGTTACGTTGTCAGCGTACCGCAAGGCAACGCTGTTAAACAGATTATCGCGCGTTCTGAGCATCTTGAGGCATACAAAGGCAGTTGAAAGCTATGAGTAAGCGTGAGTTAAGTGAGACCAAGCTTTCGTTGCCGCAGGTTAAGCGTGAACTCTTAGCCATCGGCGAAGAAAACTTGGACCAGTACCAACGTCGCACTTTAGATTACGTATCCAAATTCTCGAAGATAGATGACGCTGGAGTTGCAGTGCTCTTGGATCGGTTGGTGAAAGAGTTCGGCTTAGACGAGAACGAGGCAGTTCAATTGATAAACTGTGCACCTGAGAGTGTCGATGAGTTGCGGATTTTTCTGGCAGGCGGCAAAAAAATCGTCGAAACAACTAAACTAGAAGCTATCGTAGCCTTGCTGAATGATAATCGGCTTGTAAAAAAATAGCGCGGGCAACGGAGAACAGCCAAGAATTTTTAAGCAGAACCAAACTATAGAGTGGTTATTATGGAGAAACGTTACGAAGAGCACGCGTACGTGCTAGATTTCCTGCCTCACGGACGCCCTGGGCTTCCGCCTGGTGGACGAGCAGGTTACCGAGCGGGAGCGCTGATTCAATGCGTCGGCGGTGAATTCTTCACTTTGCTAGAGGCGCTGGTGAAGGAAGGTTTGATGCCGAAGCCAGGCGATAGGGTTTACGTTGGAAAAGAATCCAGGGACGAAGTCACTTACATAATCGGCAGAGTAGGCTACGAGGAGTTAACTGGTGCAGCGAAGGCTGAGCTTCCCAGCGTCATCACACGAATCGTTCTGAACCGAGAAGACTGGTTCGTTAACTTCTTTAACACGGCGAGGGCGATTACGCCGCGCATGCACGCATTGGAATTGGTGCCTGGCATCGGGAAAAAGTACATGTGGCAGTTAATCAACGAGCGTGAACGCAAGCCGTTTGAGAGTTTTGAAGATCTGCAGAAGCGGACGGAGCTACCTAACCCAGCGAAGCTTATCACGAAACGGGTTATGGAAGAACTGGAAGGCGACAGCAAGTACCGTTTGTTCACGAGGGAGCATTAAGGCACAAGCAATGGGCTTAAATGAAACGAAGCAGTTGCTTCGAACTTTTCGAATTGCCCCGAACAAGCTTATGGGGCAGAACTTCATGATTGACCCTTCACTCTATCCGAAACTAAGCGAATACGCTTTGCTCCGCCAAAGCGATGTGGTGCTGGATGCTGGGGCCGGCTTCGGGTTCCTAACACGTTTCTTGGCAAGCAAGTGCAAGGCGGTTGTGGCGGTTGAGAAAGACCCGAGAATAGGGGAGGTCTTGCGTGAACAGGTCAAAGATTTAGGCAACGTGACCGTGGTGGAAGGCGATGTGTTGAAAGTTGATTTACCTGAGTTTAACAAGGTCGTCGCGATTCCGCCCTATTATCTCTCGTCGCATTTGGTAACGTGGCTTCTCCAGCGCAAGATTGATTGTGCCCTACTGATTCTTCAACGGGAATTTGCCAGTCGGCTTGTAGCGGCTGTTGGCAGCGAGGACTACGGCTGGATCACCGTGCTTGCCTGTCACGACGGGAAGGTGGAACTTTTGGACGAAGTGCCTAAAACAATGTTCTACCCGCAGCCAAAAGTTGATTCCGTGATTGTGCGGTTAACTCCTTGGAAGAAAGCGCCCTTCAACGTGAAGGACGAAGCGCTCTTTAATCGTTTGGTGCGGTGGCTATTTACGCAACGCAACAAGAAGCTGAATAACGCCCTTGTGCCGTTCTTCAAGAGCACTAGGAAATTAGAAAAGGAAGAGGCAAAGAAACTGGCTGCCACGGCTCCTTTCGGCGATAGGCGCGTTCGGGAATTGGCGCCAAAAGAGTTTGGAGAAATTGCCAATGCCTTCACGGAGTAAACGGGTTTTCTTCGAAGATTACGTGTTTTTCGTTGATGAAAATGTATACGAGCCTGCTGAGGATTCGTTTCTCTTCGCCGAAAACCTCGACGTGAAGGCTGGTGATTGGGTTCTGGATATGGGCACGGGATGTGGATTACTCGCGGTAACAGCCGCTAAAAGAGGTGCCTCTGTTATAGCCTTGGACGTGAACCCGTACGCTTTGCAATGCGCAAGAAAAAACGCTATACTCAACAATGCTCGTAGTAATGTGGATTTCGTGCAAAGTGACCTTTTCTCTTCTTTCCATGTGGTCGTAAAGTTTGACGTTATCCTGTTTAACGCGCCGTACTTGCCAACGGAAGATATAGAAGGCAGTTCATTGCTTGAAAAAGCGTGGTCAGGCGGCGAGACGGGCAGAAAAGTCATAGACCTCTTCATTTCCGAAGCGCCAAAACACCTAAAACCGCAAGGCCATATTCTCCTACTCCAATCAACTCTGTCCAACATAAACGAAACACTGTGTAAATTCACAGAAAACAGCATGCACGGAAGCATAGTTGCTGAACGAGGTTTGTCGTTTTTCGAGACGATAGCTATCCTAAAAATCATGTCCTTTTCGTGAGCATAATTCTGTGTGTACCTTTACTTGCCGAAAATTTTAGCTTAGGCGTTTCCTCACGTTGAAACTCACTTTGTTGGCGCATAGCTTTAATACTTGGGTACTTGTTAAATGAAGTTGTCGCAAAAGCAAACGGTTTTTGCGTTAACCAGTGAAACAGGAGTTGAAAAATGCATATGTATAATAAAGAATCGCACAAGGCAACCTGCGCAGACTGCGGAAAAGAATGTGAAGTTCCGTTCAAGCCAGACCCAAGCAGGCCAGTTTACTGCCGAGAATGTTACGCTAAACGAAGACCACCACGAAGATACTAGCTTATTAAGCTAATAGTTAATCTTCCTTTCCAATATTTTCTTTTTTTCATTTTTATTTATTCGCGTTGATTGTTTTTTCGCATGTTGGAAAAAGATTTTGTTTGCCGTGTTGTACTGCGAAAAGCCTTAAAAGGTTTCGAATCAGTAACACTATAAAGAGGGCCAAGTTTGGTTACCCGTGATTCTAGAACAGCCCTTGCTAAGGCGATAGTTGTTTTTGGGCTCATCATAATTCTCGTTGCGTTTATAGGTGGTGCGGCCTACTATGTTTCATTTTCGCTCCGTGGTTCTGCCCCAGATCAAGTTCCTCCAGCGCCTAATCCTACGCCTTCACCGGCAGTTTCTCCTCCTCCAACCCAGAGCAATAATCAAAGCGTGGTCGATAAGACCTCTGACGAACCCTTCAGTTTTCTCGGTATGCCGGTTCCTAGCTACGAGAAGAAAGGCGTTTTCGAGAAAGCGGCTAATGCAACGTTCGGCAATTGGTCAGCATATGTCGAATACGCACCGCTATCATGGGTTCCTGGTGCTATCGTGGAGATGGATATCACGCTCAGGTTTTCTAACGAACTGTTTGCCGCATTCAAGCCTCCGCTTGTAACCAGTATAGATCAAGTCAGCATCCTTGTGACTGCCGAGAGAGACTTTGACCCGTCGGGATATCAGCATGCACCTTGGGATGATCAAGTGTCTACTCTGCTGACGCCTTCGGGTCTTCCTATAGAAGGTGGCGGCAGCGCTGCTGTTTCTAGTTTCAATGGCTATGCCCAAAGAACGCCTGTTGACGTTATGATCGAAGCGCCGATCGCGAACTTTCGCGTGTCGGATGCTTCCTTGTGGCGATCAGGGCAGGTTTCTGCCAGTTTCGAGTTGCCCAACGATTTGCCTCCTGGCATTTACAGACTGAGGCTCGATTTCGGCTTCAAGTCAGGGCAGCGTCGGCTCAGCTTCAACGGTGACAACATAGGAGTTCGACCGAAAGATCTGAACAGTATTTCTTGCGCGTATTCGCCACCACTTCCTGCGAGCGGACTAGATGTAGCGGGCAATTCGGTCGACGGTTCACAAATTCGTAGAAGAGGTTACTGGGTTCTTCTTTGGGACTACAACTCGAACGGCTACCGCGGCATCGTGGCGAAAGAAGACGACAGAAAAGTTGCGATTTCGCCGCGAAACCTTATTCATGACGAGATTATACTACCAAGATTCAACTCGAAGTATACTGCTCTTGCGTATAATCTTGAACCGACTTTTCTGCTGGATAACATCAACTCGCAGCGCAACATTCCTTGGCGCTATGATCGTGGGGAATGGTCCTTAAAGATAGTGTTTCCAAACGGGACCTCCCTAAACCTTGGAACCGCAAAGTTTGTTGCGAAGCGGGGGAATGGGGCAACCACCAAGAACGCTAATTTCACTTCTTGGAAGGCACCTGTCTACGGCAACTACACAGTTGAAGCCAAAGGCTGGATTGAAGACGTCTGGGGCAACCGCTACGAAGGCGGCGGAAACTACACTTTCTGGATCGCGGAAAGATTGACGTTGGCAACCGCTACTTTCCAAGGGCAGGCCTACAACGTCGGAAACCGTTACGGACGAGACCTTGCTTTCAATCCTCCAGTGCCAGCCGACGTGACAATAAAGGCAAGCCTCTACGTGAACTCCGACCCAAACAACGTGACTACCGTGGTGTCAACCGGGAAAGCCACTTCAGGTGGAGTATTCACCGCGGCGCAAGGAATGAAGCCGCTGCCGCTGAACGCACCTGGTGAATATTTCGCATCGATCATAGCTACGTACTGGGACTCTCAAGGAACCCTGTGGGTTTCTGCGATGAAGCATGCCGGGGTAGTCTACCCAGTCGACTCGCCAATCGAGGCTCATGGAAAGAAGATTAACCTTCCGGGAGGCAAAATCGCGGACCGCGGAGAGCAACACTGGGAGGGGTACACCGCAGAAAACGGAACTTACGTTTTGGATCACATTAACTTCCCCTATAATGCCTATGATGTATTGCTTATAGCGAGTGATGGAAACGGCTCCAACAAAATCGAGCCCGTCATGACCTACCGCGTGAAAAGTAGCAATGCTACTTACGATTCGGCTTTGCAGAATATTGGTCGATCAAACCTGCAGATCAAGACTAGCAATGGCTTGTCGCCTGAAATGTTCCCCGAATACATCACCGACATGCAATACTACTATGGCTCTGCCCCTCGACCAGGCTTCAACTCACGATTCATCGTATCCCATGATAATATTCGAGCGCCTTACTGGCCGACAAGCCCCAACAGTTTCGGAGGCGAAATCGGCGCATCAAGCAACGGAGACCTGCCAGGCGACATTTACCGCTTTCTGGGCGGAGTCGTAATTAGAAACAAAAGTCAAACTCCATTATACGCTGGATATCAAGCAAGCGGCTTCATCCTACCAAAGGGAACAAACAACAATCGCGTGATAGGACCAGGCGAGGAAGACCTCCCAAGCCCCGACGGGCAACCCGCCCGATTCTTCCTAGTCTCCGTCAGACCAGGCATGGTCTACCAAGTTGGCAATACCTTCGGCGCAGTGCTACAGATAGACCCTGTTGTTCCCTGTGATGTACGTTTTAATTTGACGGCGCCCGACAACACAACAAGAATGACAACAGGCAAGGGAGATCAATACGGCTATTTTGTAGCAGCTGAGAGGTGGCCGCTCAACCAATCAGGCGTATGGACATACACAATTGACGCAACTTGGAACGGTCACAAAGGAAAGGTTCCAGGCTTGCCTGAATCAGGCGGATGGATATTCGTCCTAGAAAACGAAACCTCTCCAGGCTTAGGCGTGACTTTGGAGATGCCTGAAATTCAGACGTTCTCGCCAACCGCAGGATTAAACATCACAGGGCAAACCAGCGCCTTAAAAGTATATTACGCAGCTATAATCCCTGGCGCCGTTCTTGAACAAGGCGTTTTACCGGTAAATAACGGCAAGTTCCAATACACCTTTGACCCGCAAAGAATGGCAGACAAAATACAAACATACGACATCATAAACATCTTGAACGGCAAACCCGAAATCGGTCGCGTAGTGCACTTGACCTTTTTCTCAGAAGAACAAGCATCCAGCGGAACATACTACTCTTTCGTGAGGGTCGTTCTCAGAGGAACAACAGCCATTTACATAAAGTGAGACAAGACAGCTGTTTTTTCGATTTTTATCGAAAAATCATAGGTTTCGAAGAAAGCCGAATGTCCTTCTGGAGTTTAACTGGTTCAGATGTCCGCGCGCCTTTTTCAAAAACTTGAAAGTTCCCGAATGTTTTTGCCTTAAATATCATTGTGTAAATGGTGAGAGACTGCGAACTGTTGGAGGCTTTATTTCGTGTGAAGGTGAAAAAGTATTCTTTAGCAAGCTTTCTTACCTTTTTTTCGTCCGTTGCGTATTTTAAGTGTAATAACTCGTGTATTAATGCAGCTCTTGCTCTGCTTCCAGCATATACTAATAGACTGGGTTTGCCAAATTTTTGTTTGAATGCTCGGCAAAAAGTCATGGTTTTTGGGTAGATTCGGATTTTTCCTTGTGATAGGTCACAGTTTCCAGCTAAGCCTTTTCCATTTTTTCTTCGAAGTGGAAAAACTTTAACTTGTACTGCTCTGACCATATGCTCTTCGATTTTTTCCCTTCTCAGCATCCATTTAAGGAATTTTTGGAATGAGGGTCTTTTTAATGATCTGAATACGAAAGAAGAGTAATTTATATAAAAGCCTGCATGATCCAGAGATAAACTTTCAGGTTGTTCGAGGATAGCGTTTATTATAATTTTGCTGGAGAGCGGATTCGCATCTCCTAATATGAGCATCGAGTCTAACAAGGATGAATCATGCTTCTCTTTGGATTTCCACAAGGAAAACCATGTTCTTATTGGCCTTAGATTGGGGTCTCGCGTTTGATCCTAGTCTGGAATAAGGTCGGCTGATTTGGCGATGAGTTGCTGGGCATTGGATTCCTGCGGTTTTCTTGTCTTGCGAAATCCACACAACACGCCCTATTCTCTCGCATTGCGGGCATTTCTTATGGTCGCCAACAGTGATTATGCTTTTGTTTCCCCCTTCTTCTTATTGTCCACGAAAAACTTCTTTCCAGATTTCTTTCTGAGCGTGCAAGTGGTTCGCACGGATGATTTACATCTTCTACAATTTTTTACTAAACCTGCCCTTAGCGTACACAATGATATTTACCTCTTGTTTATTTTATTTTTGAAAAGATTCAATTATTCGATAGGCTCAGCCCAGAGGATAAGAGAAACTCTTCACTTAAAATGTGAGCTCCCGAAGATATAAACGCATGGGCTAAAATAACTCGGAAACCATATGTTAAATCGCTCACACCGTTCAAATGACAAAATGAACTGGGGTGCTAACGCGGAAATCGTGTTTTGCCACGTCACATTGCTGGTTGAGTGATGCAAACCTTTAAGTCTGCCGTTGGACAACTCTAACAGTTGATGATTGGAAATTTACTTTTTTCAATTATACCTCCGAGATTTAAGAGGTGAATATAACGACTCAAAAATGTGTGTATGAAGCTAAATGTTCCGACTGCGGCAAAATAGCAACTGTCCCTTTCAAGCCTGCAGCGGATAAACCAGTATATTGTAGGGAATGCTTTTCAAAACATAGGTTTAGGACAGAAAATGTTGATAAAAATCAAAACATGGGTTCTAAACAAATGTGGGCACGACGCAGAGATAACGGGCAAGCAAAAACTGGCGATGAAGCCGCCAGTGTTTTCCATTGGTCTTACAGCGTGCACGACAAAGCAAACTAACTAATAAGCCCCATCGAAGACGTTTGAAGCAGAGAAGGCAAACTGGGCTACCCAGATTACATTCTCGCTTTAAACAAGGGGGCTATAGTTTTCCCGAGCACAACAGTTCTAAAAGTTTAAGCGTCCACAATCGCCACACTGCAGCTAACGGCAAACAGGTGCAACCATTTACAATGCAGTTTCTATTGAGCAATAGAGACGCTTAAATTGACGGTAACATTTATAACGTTAGTTTCTCATTGCTAACTTTCGCGAAGCGGAATTACTATGGGTCACCGTAAGAAACACTCTCCAAAACATGGTTCACTCGCTTATTTGCCTAGACACCGGGCCAAAAGGTCAGTTGCACGCATACGCTTCTGGCCAAAAACAGACGCGCAGACACCAAAACTTCTAGGCTTCACAGGCTACAAGGCTGGCATGACCTACGTTTTCACCATCGAAGACAGAAAACGGTCGCCGAATTTCGGCAAGGAGATCATGCGAGCAGCCACAGTAGTCGAAACTCCCCCAATCATTATATGCGGAATACGCACTTACTCCAAAACGCCTTACGGATTAAAGAATTTGACTGAAGCTTGGATGCCTGATCCGCCAGATGATCTCGAACGAAAACTCGTTTTGCCAGAGAACTTTAAGACTGAACAGATGCTCCAGAAAATCAACGAGCACCTTGACTCAACCAGCTGCATACGCCTCTTAACAGCTACACAACCAAAACAGACTGGATTAGCAAAGAAGAAACCAGATATCCACGAAGTAGAAATCGGTGGAGGAACAATCCATCAGCAATTAGACTACGCCAAAACGCTCCTCGGCAAAACCGTGACCGCTGAAGAAGTTTTCAAAGATGGACAACACGTAGACGTAGCTGCAATTACCATTGGCAAAGGCTTCCAAGGACCAGTAAAACGCTGGCACGTCGCTGTACTCCAACACAAAGGCAGAAAAACAAAACGAGGCATAGGGACACTCGGACCGTGGAACCCACACCACCTCATGTACAGCATCCCACGCGCAGGACAAATGGGCTACCACCAACGCACAGAATATAACAAGCGCATTCTCAAAATCGGAAAAGACGGCAAAGAAGTCACCCCAAAAGGCGGATACATCCGATACGGAATCGTCAAAAACCCATATCTTCTAATCGAAGGCACCATCCCAGGACCAAAAAAACGTACCATACGCTTACGCCAACCAGCCAGACCGCCAAAAGAAACCCCCGAACAACCACCACAGATAACTCACATCTCACTTGAATCACCGCAAGGAAAGTAAACACCATGCCAGCACAAAAAACCGCCAACATCTACAACCTCCAAGGACAACCCACAGGAAAAACCAACCTCACAACCATTTTCACGACACCGCTCAGACCCGACGTCATAAAACGCGCAGTCCTCGCCCAACAATCAAACCGAATACAACCCCAAGGAAGAGACCCCATGGCAGGCAAACGCACAACCGCAGAATCAC
>Ga0209342_10004916_pt1 | contig 13779 bp, 16 predicted proteins | sample RifCSP16_2_FD_184023 | JGI IMG/M metagenome (GOLD analysis project Ga0209342, IMG submission 184023) | Soil microbial communities from Rifle, Colorado - Rifle CSP2_sed 16_2 (SPAdes) (version 2) | ecosystem: Environmental > Terrestrial > Deep subsurface > Rock core/Sediment | place: Rifle... | reverse complement strand
CAAGCGCGTCCCGGCGTTCGTATTCGACGGCGCCCCCGAGCAGATTGCCCACTTCATCGGGGCCTACTTCTCCTGCGACGGTTCGATCAACTGGAGGGGCGAGAATCGACCCGATCTCTGCATCGATATCTCCAGCGTCAACCGGGACCTCCTGCTGGACACACAACACCTCCTCCTGCGGCTGGGGCTTCGATCGCGAATTCGGCGTTACGTCAACAAATACACCTACTTAACCAAGCAGACCGATCACGTCTCGTACCGGCTCTACCTGTCGAGCCAAGACGACACGAAGAAGTTCGCCGAGAGGATGATCGTCTACCACTCCGGGAAGGCCGTCCGCCTGCGGGCATGGTCGGCCGTTCGAACGGCCTTCGATCATCACCTCGTCCCCGATCCGGTGATCTCCGTTGACGCCGTTGGCGAGGTCGAGTGCCGGTGCCTGACGGTGGAAGAGGACCGAAGCTTCCTCGCAAACGATCTGGCCGTCCACAACACCTCGTTGGTCTCCATCGCGTGGCCGACGTGGGAGTGGCTACAGTTTCCGCACTACCGGTACCTGTGCGCCTCGCACTCGCAGCCGTTGTCCGAGGACGTCAACAAGCAGCGCCGCGATCTGGTGATGTCCACGTTCTACCAGCAGGGGATGCGGCCTCCGTGGGCGTTGACCGAGGCCGGGGTCCGGCACATCGCGAACAACAAGCAGGGGTCCATGGTCGCCGTCTCCGTCGGCGGCTCCGTCACCGGTCGCCACGGCGACCGGCAGATCATGGACGATCCGCTCGATGCCCGCGGGGCCTGGACCGCCGCACTCCGGGATCACGTCGAGTGGTGGCACTCCGTGTTCAAGTCCCGCATCCGCGACGGGGGCGCGACCGTGCTCATCACGCAGCGCCTCGCCGGACGGGATTTGTCCGGCGATCTCCAGGACCGCGTCGAGGACGGCGCGGCCCCATGGACCGTGCTGCGCCTCGAGGAACGGTACGACGGCGGTTGCACGACCGTGTGGCAGGTTCCCCGGGGAGGCGCCTTCCCGTCGGAACGACCGTGGCTCTCTGTCCTTCCGACATCCGCGGGGGGAGCGGAGGTCACGTTCCGGGATCCGAGAGCCACCGGGGAGGTGCTCTGCCCCGGACGTCACGACGATGCCGCCGTCCGGGAACTCTGGGCCGAGATGTCGGCCGCCACCGTCGCCGCCCAGCGGCAGCAGAACCCCCGCCGCGGCATCGGGAGCATCTTCCCCCTCGATGCCTGGCGCTTCTGGCACCATGACGCCGCACGCGCCGCCGCCTTGGGCTGCGTGCACCTCCCGTCGTCCTTCGATGCGTGGTGCGGGGCCTTCGACACCACCTTCCAGGGGGAGCTGTCCTCCGACTTCTTCGTCGGCATCGTCGGCGCGTCGCGGGGTGCCTACCTCTTCGTCCACGGCCTCGTGCATCGACGGGCGGACTTTCGGCAGGCGCGGACCATCGTGCGCGACTTCGCGGCGACCTGGCCCGCGTGCGATCGGTGGTTGCTCGAGAAGAGCGCCAACGGCTTCGCCATCTACTCCGATCTCCGCGAGATCGTGCCCGGTCTCCGCTACGTCGTCGCCGAGAAGTCCAAGATGCAGCGCGCCGATGCGGTGTCCCCCCTGACCGAGGCGCGGCAGGTGTTCCTCCCCCATCCCGAGATCGCGGGCTTCGACGTCCAGGGCTTTTTGGAGGAAATGGCGGACTTCCCGGGCGGGAAGCACGACGACCGAACGGACGGGTTCATGCACCTCGCGCAGTGGCACCTCGACTTCCGGCGCAAGGGCGACGATCTCGATCTCCCCGAGATCCGGTCCGCCCTCCCGGAAGCCGTCGCGGGACCTCCCCCCGGCCCCGAAGGGCTCCCGGCCGTCCGGCATGCCCTCGGGCTGCCCCCCGTCGTCTCCCTCGCCCTGCGCGGCATGCAGAGGGCACGGGGGAGGGCTCTGCGGGAGGCGATGCGGAGGGGGGTCCCGGGGGCCGAGGAGGTGTCGTCGCGGATCGGGACCCCGGGGAGGCATCCGGGCATCTGGGCGCCCGACGGGGATGGGTAGGACGGTCTACTCCGGAGCGGCTCCTCGTGGGGGCGCGGAGAAGGGTTCGAGGGCCACCCTTGGCGCCCCGAAGGGTGTCTCGAGCCAGGGACGTCCCGTGCAGATGTTGATGCCCTTCGCGCGGCGGCGCCTGCGGCAGCGGAACCATGCCTCGCGAGCTTCTGACCAGCGGGGCAGCGCGACGATCATGCCGCTCGTTCTGGTGACGGGCAGCACCGGCAGGCCCCGCACGGCGAGCACCTCGCTGGCGGTTAGTCCACAGGAACAGGGCGTCACGAGTGCCTCCTATCGTATTGGGTCGTCATCACGACACGTCCTCCGGCTTGACCAACCGGAGCCCACGCTTGGTCTCCGGTCGGGGAGCGACCAGCGATTGCTCGACGGCGACAACAAACGGCACGCTCTCGCCGAAGACGGCCGTGTCGTTCGGAGCGCAGAGGCCGAACATCGCCCACCAGGGCCAGAAGCAATCGTGCAGCGCCCCGGAGAACAAGAGCGTGACGGTCACGCCCTCATCTCCGAGGTCGAGGTCAGGGATCGAGCGCGAGAGGTTGAGCCTGACGTTCGGATCCCGCTTCCACCCCGCGGGCAGCTTGACCGCATCGGGCCTGCCGTCGATGGTGACCTGCACCCACCGATGCTCGCCGAGCATCGTTTCGAGCTTACGCCGCTTGTACTCGTCTCCCACCGTCCTCATGGTCAAGCCTCCCACATCAGGGTGATGTTGCGGATAGCGCTGATAGCGTTGAGGAGGGGGGGCATTCTGGCCCAGATGTCGCCCCGATCTTCCATCATGGCCTGCATGATGTACTGGAGCAGGTCCCCGGCCTCTTGGAGCGCGTCCTCGACGCAGTCGCGACCGTTGTGGGTCTGGAGCGTCGTGCCGTACTTCTCCACCCCGTAGTTGCGCCGGGCGTGGATGAGCGGGATCACGTCCTCGTGATCGTGTGACCTGAGCCACGCGATGAGCGCCTCCGAGACGTCTTCGCTTTGTGGCGTGCTGATGGGCGGAGGCTCCGGCTTGCTCGCGGCCTCGGGTTCAACGGCGCAACTGCACTCGTGGCAGGAGCAGCGATCGTTCTCGCTCACGGGGTCTTCTCCTCGATGTCGTCGAACAGGACGGGGGTCAGCGTCTTCACGTGGAGCAGCAACGGGCGCATCACCGCTTGCATGTCAGGATGTGCAGCCTTCGACGTTCGCAGATGGAGGATGTGCCTCCACTCGCGGTAGTTGGCCGTCATTACCACCTCGGTCTTGGTGCTGTTGGGCAGGACGGACCGGGCTTGCTGCGCCGTCCACCCGGCCTCCCGCAGGGTACGGTAGGCGCGCTCGGCGGCCGCCACCGCCAGCATCCACTCCCGGGCCACCGGCGCCACGGTGTGAAGGGCCTTCGGCTCCCCCGGCCCAATCTCGTCGGTGCACCACGACGGGATGACAAACCGGCAGTGCCCGTCGCCCTTCTTGGTGTAGTCGACGTAACGGGTCGACTCCTGCGAGAAGGATGCGAGCCGGTGCCGCACGAGTTCGTGGGACACGCCGCGATCTACGACGAAGCGGACCGAGAAGCCGACGTGCTCGATGACGGATTCGTGCTGACGCCCGAGAACGCGACGAACGAAGTCGGCGGCAGGACCGTTGGGCTCGCTCTTGTAGCAGGTCCGCGCCGCGGCTTCGATGGCGAGCAGAGCCGCTTCGCCGAAGACGCCACCTTCGATGGTGGCCGAGGCCTTGACCAGGATCACGGGGCTCCCTCCTTGCGGGGATCGGGATGCGCGAAGTGCGGTCGGACGACCGTGGTCTGCTCGGGATCGACTGGCGACCGGTCGCCCTCCGCGATCTTGTAGACGGTCCGTAGCGCAGCCTCGGCCTTGCTGGCGTGGAACACCGCCTTCTCCTTGTGGTTCATGGAGCGTCTCTCCCGGGTGCTTCCACATCCGCTGCATCAGCGGCAGAGTGTGTTCGTGCTCGCGGATCGATCTTCATGGGATCTCCTCCCTCGCTGTTCCCGACAGCAGCAGACGGACGACGGCAAAGAACGCAGCGGAACGGGTCAAGAACACGTGGTCGTGACGCTCGTTACCGACCGTGACGAGGAAAACGTTCCCCTTCTCACAGGTGGAGCCCTTGCGGAGAGGATCGAACGTGATCCTCCCGTGGGCCACCTTGTCGCCCTGGCACAACATGACGAGCCACGACAAGGCGTAGTTGGGATCACGGGTCATGTGGATCACGAGCTGGTCCAACACGCACCCCTCGTCCTGGTCCTCCTCCTGGTTGTTTCCCGCGGTCGTAGCGATCACGAGGGGCTCATTCTCGTCCAAGGCGTCCTGCACCAAGCCGTCCGGCACCTCGATCTCGATCTTCATGGTTCCTCCGGAGCTTCCACCACGAACGACGGGTGGCGGCGGTAGAAATTCAACCGATCTTGGCTCCATCCGAGGGCCTCCGGGCACCCGTTGTCCCAGACATCGACCATGTCGGCCTTCGTCTTCCCCTTGCACAACGTCAAGCACCGCATCCGCTGCATCAAGGGGATGTCCCCGCAACCGCCCTCGGCGTTGATCACGACCTCCAGCGGGGGGATGTCGAGCCCCTCCCCGAGCACGGTCCCGACGATGACCCGCAACTGCCCCTCGACGAAGGCGTCGAGGACGGCCTTGCGCACCGTCGTTGGTGATGCGCCAAGCAGGAGCCCCACCTTCTTCGCTCCGAGGTCGGCCTTGAGCAACGAAACGAACTGCCGGCTGTGCCCGACGCGGCTGCAGTCGACGAGCACACGCTGTCCGGCCGCGGCACGCTCGGCAGTGCACGCCACGATGGCCTCGTTGCGGGCCTTCCACCCCGCGAGTGTGGTCGGCAGTTGCCGTGCGTCCTCGACCTTCATGCCGTCGCCGTCGTAGTGGAGCCACGAGATGTGCGGGCGCAGCAGGAAGCCCTGCTCCACGAGGTCGTCGACCGTCAACGACGTCACGACGCCCCCGCAGATGGCCCGCAGCCAGATCCAATGGCTCTCGGCCGGCTGGCCGGCGACGAGATCGGGGACCGTCGCCGACAACCCGACCCGCATGTCGGCCACCATCCCGAGCAGCACGTCCCGCCACGCTGTCCCGCCTCCGTCTGAGCTTGCATGATGACATTCATCAGCAATAACAAGGGCATACGACCGTTGGAAGGCCTTCAGATCCTCCTTCGACATCGCGGTCAGGGTCTGCACGGTGGCGACAACGACATCGCCGTCCACGCGCTCCCCGGCGCCGCAGATGCCGATCGTTGGGCCGACGAGGACCCGGGAGAAGACCTCGTACGCCTGGCGCAGCAGCATCTCGGACGTCACGACGAAAAGCGCCCGGCGCCCGACCTGCCGAATCAGCTCCGCGGCGGTCAGGGTCTTGCCTGCGCGAATGGGCAGCCGGATGATGCCCCCGCCGGCTTCCAGGACGTGTGTGACGGCGTCGTTCTGGTACACCCGCAACCGTGGGCCGGCCCACCCCCATCGGGCCGCAGGAGGCCACGTAGGCAGTTCGGAGACGAGGTCGACGTCGTACAGCCGCTTCGTCCGCAACCACGTCACGATCTCGGGTTCGAGCCCGGCGGGGAGCAGCACGGACGTGTCGCCCCGGGGGCGGACCAGCCGCCGGTAGCCGTCCCACTTCTTGTCCCGGAAGAGGGGGGAGAACTCGGCACCTTCGACGAAGTACGAGTACCGCTTCACGAGCGCATCGCGCTCGGGCTCCCGCAGCCCCGAGAGGAACGACAGCGAGCCTCGGCGGTGGAGAACAGCCCGGGTCACGGTCCTTCCGGGCGATTCCCGAAGTCGAGGCCGAGCTTGGCGGCCACCTCCTCGACCGTGCCGAGGACGTCGACTCCGCTGCCGTCGACTCCGCCGAGTAGGTGAAGTCGCGTGATCGATGGGTAGGCCGTCCCTTCGGCCGTTCCACCAAAGGTCACCGCAGGGGTGAAAGCGTGGAACCACATCACCGCGCCTGCCCGGACGACGAACCACCCGGTCCGCCTTGCGTCCTGGTTGGAATACGGATCTTCGAACCATGCCGCTCGCTCGCTCACTTTGGCCCATCCTCCTCTCCGATCGCGACACGCCAGCCGGCGCACTCCAGTTCCTCGACAGTCCACTCGTGCTCGTCGCTCATCATCAGCAGACCTTCGTTGTCCTCTACGACGTGCATCGGCTGGAATTCTTTACGGCCGGATGCTTCGTTTTGGTGCCGCCACATCTCCCCTCGGGGGTGCGGTCGTCGGTCCTTGGCCTCCTTTGCGAGGCTGCCGTAGCACGGGCCGAGGGAGATGGCCCCGATCGGGTCCTTCTCGCGCCACATGCGGGAAGCCTGCTGCATGATCCAGCCGTACCCGTGCCGCTCGCAGAGGCGCTGGAGGAGGACCAGCGCCTCGTCTTCTCCCGGGAGCATCATGTCGTCGTCCCCTCGTCCGTTCTCCCTCTTCTAGGGCGCCGGGCTGCCGAACGTGACGCGATCGGGGTACAATCCGGGCCATGACCATCTCGACCACCACCGGCAAGGACCGCTTCATCGGCCCGTTGCTCCAGCAGCGCCTTGCCGAGTTGCGCCGCACGGCCATTGTCGGCGAGTCCGACATGGTCGAGCCCGCGACCGCCGTCGGTGCCTACAGCCGCACCGTCTCCGTCGTACGCCGGGTGCAGACCGTTGCCCCCGAGCCCTCCCGCGGCAAGGCCGGCACGTGGGCGGTTGTCGCCGGCCTGACGGGCTTGCAGGCCCACGTCCGGACGGTGGGCCGCTGGCTGCGCGACGGCGCCGAGGCCGGGGTCTGGATCCGGTCGAACGAGCGCATCATCACGATCACGGACATCCCGGCAACGGGAGCAGGCGCCGCGGCGGTAGGGGCCAACGTCATCATGACGACCGACCGCATCCGCTACGTCGACCCCGTCTTCGGGGAGGTGACCCTGCAGGTGACGGAGGTCAACCATCGGGAGACGTCGGGCCACGTCACCGTGCTCGCGACGTACGACGACGCGCGGGAGGACTGATCGACGATGATCGTCTACGACCCCGGCGGCAAGTTCGACAGGGAGTTGACCCTCCTGGATCTCACGCTCAAGGGCCTGAGCCGGCTCGCGGACACGCACGCCTTCCCCGGTATCCAGAAGATCGGGCAGAGCGCCCGGTCCAAGGCCGCCGAGCTGACGCCCGAGGGGCGTGATCCGCGGGACGTCGACGATCCACCTTTCACCCCCGAGATCAGCGAGCGGTGGGTGACCGACGTCGACGGCGCCACGAAGACCGTCGTCGTCACCAACGACCACCTCGAAGGCAACGAGGAGTTCCCCACCGGCAAGGGCTCTATCCTCGAGGCGCTCGAGTTCGGCACCAAGCCCCACACCATCAAGGCCCGCAACCCCGGCAGCGTGCTCCTGCACTTCACCGACCGCACCCTGACCGAGCGGTTCGAGACGAAGGTCCGCCATCCGGGCAACAGGCCCTTCGGCATGCTCGCCGGCGCGACAACCCTCGCCCTCGGCGAGATGACCGGCCTCGTCGAGCGCCTCGCCCGCGTGGTCGAGACCACTTGGACCAAGCCAGGCGGTGCGCTCGCCGGCCTCGACATCACGATCTCCCGGGAGTAGCCGCAGCGATGAGCCGACCCCCACAGTACCAGCAGGGCAACATCATCCGCTCGGTGACCCTCACCATCGGTGACACCATCGCCGTCGGCGCCCTCACCGTCCCGGTGCTGCACAACTACTCGTGGTCCGACCCCGAGGAGATCCGGCAGCCCTCCCAAGATCCCGAACCCGTCTGGGCCACGACAACGTGGCTCGAAACGCTCGCGGGCCGGCAGGGCGCCAACGTCATGCAGGTCGACGTCTACTCCCGTGTGGGAGCTCCAGGGGCGGCCTACAACGACGCCTACGGCCTCATCGCCCACGAGGTCATGGACGAGATCGAGTCGCTCTTCTGCGGACTGCGGCCAGGCGGCGGCAGGTTCCATTGGATCCCGATCCTCGACTTCACGCTCGACCCCGACAACCCGACCGACACCGGGTACTGCCTGTCGATGCAGCCCGCAGATCCGAGCGCCCGGGTCGGGCAGCCGGAGTCCCGCAACTACCTCGGCATCGTCGACGGCTTCCATCGCGTGACTGCCCGGCTCCGGTTCCTCATGATCCGCGACATGGTCCGTGGCGCCGGGTTCATGACCGAGTAGGGCTCGATACTCGCCGCGAGTACCGTAACCACCCGAGATCAAAGGGTTTGCGTGCCGCTGCGCTCTCGGCTACAACCAAGAGGACGGCAACCGCACTCGCGAGGAGTAGGATCACATGGCCTGTCCCGTTGGAACCCCGCAGTCGGTCGCGAACGCCGACCTTCTTTGGCCCGGCTTCTGGAGCCGCCTCGTCGCCATCATCGACCCGCTCGGGCTGACGACCGGACCGACCGAACAGTACCTCGGCAACGTCACGGACGGGACGCTCCGGATCGAACGCGAGGAGACCGAGTTCCTCGGGACGACCTTCCCACAGCTCGTCGAGGCGGTGTACCCCACCAAGATCTCGATGCAGTTCGCCGGACAGGCGAACGAGATCCGGGCGAAGCTCCTGCACTTCATTGTCGGCGACGAGAGCATCGCCTCCGAGAACGCCTTCATCTATCCGGGTGCCGGCTGCGCGTTCGGTGACATCGATGTCGGCATCGTCGGCGAGCGCGAGAACTGCGCCGGGAACTGCATCGACTTCCGGTTCTGGAAGGGGCGGGCGTCGGGCGCGACCGAGATCGGTGGTGCGGCCGAGGTCATCGGCATGCCGCTCGAGATCAACGCCCTGAACGACATCAACGGCGACTTCGGCGGCTCGACCTCGGCCCCACTCGGCTTCATCCACTTCTCGGCCCTCGCGATCTGACGATCTGAAGCCGGGAGGCGTCGAACCCCCGGAGACCCAGCGTGATCCCTCCCGGCCCCCTGTTCAAGATGGGGGAGATCTTCCCCTCCTCCTTCTTCTCGATGCCGCTCGCCCGCAGGATGGCCACGGCGTTGGCCTTGGTCATCTTCGCCACGTCGTCGAGGTAGGTCACGATCACGTTCCCGAGCGGTCGACGAAGTCCGCTCATCCACGGGAACCGCTCCAGCAGCCTACGCCGGGCGTCATCGAACTCCTCTTGCCGCGGGTCCGGGTCCGATCGGATCGTCGTTTCGTTGGTGACCTGTGCCCGAAGGCCATCGGCCGCGAAGCGAACGACGAACTCGACGAAGCGCCGCAGGACCGGGGGCCTTGTCGGTACTTCCATCCTGATGCTCATGCTCTTCTCCTCATGTGGTTCCCCGGAAACGCCGGGACGCCCATCCCTCCGCAATCTTCTTCGACAGCGCGTCCGAGACCTCGGCCGACACCGGTACGACTTTCCCGGCCGCCGTCTTCTTCTTCACCACCTTCGAGAGCCCGCTGGCCCGCAGGGCTGCCTCTGCCTGCTCGGGCGGCATCTTTGCGATCTCGTCGAGATCGGTCACGATCACGCGCCCGCCCTTGTGCCCGGGCGGGTTGCGGAGCTTGCGGAGCCACGGCCGCTTGTCCATCGGATCCCGTGACCGGCCGGGACGCCGATCGTTCCCCTGTTCACCGGAACCCTTCTTGCCACCGGCGATGACGGACGCCGGGAACGCCCACGACGCGATCCATGCCTCGATGTCGAGCATGATCTCGGTCGGCGTCTTCGAGTAGAGGTACGCCCGCCCCGACAGCCCGGCCCGCTGCGCGCACAACGCGATCATGACCTCGCCCCGGGGGAGGTCTAGGCCGCCTTCGGCTTCGCCTTGGCGTTGGTCCTCGCCACCGCCGGCTCCTGCTGCCTCTCCAGGGCGTCCTTCAGCATCCCTAGGAGGGCTTTTCCCATCTCGCCGTACCCCGTCAGATCGGAGGCCTTCATGAGGACGTTCACGGCCTGGGGGACCGTGACGTTCATGCGGACCCACGTCCGCAGGGCAGGGGACGTGATGTAGACCCCGTGCTCGCGCTCCGGCTCGGCCTCGAAGCAGCGCTCGCTCTTGAGGAGGTTGTGGTTCTGCTCGATGTCGAGGGCGCACTGCACGGCCAGTGTGAGGGCAGCGCCGCCCCCCGTGCCCAGCAGATCGAGGACGCTGCGCAGCAGCTCGGGGCCGGCGAGGGTGATGCCGTCCCACAACTTCCCGGTCGTGGTGGAGCCGAAGGCCTCCATGACGGGCCGCAGCGACGTCATGAACGCCTGGAAGTCGAGCTTCTTCAGCGCCTCGCCGAACTCCTGGTGGTGCCCCGACGACAGGGGTCGCAGGTTCAGGGTCTTGTCCCCGACGGCGACCTGCTCGCTCGTCCTCTTGAGCAGGGCCTCGATGTTGAAGTCCATGGTCTTGCCTCTACAGCACGCCGCGCTGAACGGCCTGGGTCATCGGCGGCGGCCCACCACCTCGGTTGAGCCGGATCGCACGCCGGACTGTACCAAAGGGCGAGGCGATGCTGATACCCACATCGCGCACCAACATGGCGAGAAGGGCCTGCACGCCTGCGTCGTTGGCATTGATGCTGACCTGGGTCACGCCGCTGCCGGCCAGCGGAGGGACGCCGTTGTTGGCCATGTGGACGGCCTGCTCGCCCCCGATGGCGGGGACGCCTTTCTCCGGGGTGAGCACCCCCTCGCCCTGTCGCAGCATGGCGGAGATGACGTCGCCGGAGCGCCTGCTCGCCCCCACCATGCCGCCGCCCGCGAAGTGCTCGCGGTAGTGGTTCATCTTGCCGGCGATGCCGCCTTCGTGGCCGAAAAGGAGCCCGAGGCCGCCTCCAATGGCCGCTCCCAAGGGGCCGCCTACAGCGAACCCGATCCCAGCGCCAACGCCTGCCGTAAGGAGGGCGTTAGGATCTGCAAACTTCTGGGCGAGCCGATCTGGGCGGAGTCGGTTCAGGATGTCCGCCAAGAAATCGTAAACCGCAACAGCGAGCGCTTGCGCGATCACGGGGATGGACTCGATGACGCTCTTGATGATGCTGGGGACGAGTTGGACGATCCCTTCGATGATGTCCGGGATGCGGGCCGAAACGGCCGTGATGATCTGCGGTACGCCTCGGACCATGAACTCGTTGAAGGCTCCAGGGATGTCGAGGAAGCGGTCCACGAGGTCGTTGAAGACGCTGGAGACGAAGCCCCCCGCGCCGCGCAAGATGGTTGGGATCTGAGCGACCAGGGTGATGAACTGCCCGAAGGGCAGGGATGCCAACGGGCCGAGCGTCTCTGCGATCGGTCCGAGGATTTCGCCCGCCAAACCGAAGACTTCGCCCTTGGGATCGAGCCCCCCGATCAGACCGCCGACGTCGAGAGCGGTGGGGAGGGCTTTCTCGGCTTCGCGCTCGGCTTCCTTGCGCGCCTCGGTCTCCTTGCGAGCATCAGCCCGAGCCGCCTTCACTTCTTCGACGGCCTTCTTGTGCTCCTCGGTCGCGGCTTCGAGCGCCGCGTTCGCCTCGTCGATGGCGGCGGTCAGTTGCGGCTCGTCACGCTGGGCATTCCGCCTGGCAAGCAGCGCGGACCGAAGTTCCCGATCATCGCCCGGCGTTCGATTCGCACGAGCCGCGCCCACCCTCCTCTCTGCCGCAGCCAAGCCGGCGGCCTCCGCTTTCGCTTGCCGTGCCCGGGCTTCGGAGACGCGTTTGCCCGCCGCCTCGGCACCGCTCGCTGCGGCCTTGGCCGTGGCTTTGGCAGCGTCCTCTGCAGCCCTCGCCTGAAGCACATTTGAGAGCGACTGCGCCGCGGCCTCCACGCTCGAAGAGATAGCGGAGAAGACGTTCGAGATGGCGCTTGTGAGCCGCAGGATGGCTTCGGTCGACCCCTGAGCGAGGTCGCGCCAGAATGTTTCGGTCTTCCGCAGATGCTCGTTGATCGCCTGGGTGTCGGCGGCATTCGCTCCGGCTCGGATCAGAGCAACCTGCTCGGCGGCTTCGAATTCAAGCTTTGCGATCTCCTCCCGCTGAGCGGGTTCGCCGGCTTGGCTCTCCTTGATCTTCCTGACGTTTTCCGCTGTCTCGCGACGGATGTCAGCAATCCGCTGATCCGCTTCTGCTTGGCGAGAACGAGACTCGATCGCCCAGCGCTCGCGGATGTTGTCGAGGTCTTCCTCGCCGAGACGGCGAACCTGATCGAGACGTCCGTTGAAGACGTCGGCGAACGTATCTTTCTCGACCATGGCTCGGCGGAACGTGAGTTCCGCCTCTCGTTCGTCCAGTGCCTCCATAGCCTGTCGACGGCTTTCGACCGCACGATCGCTGACGTCCTGCGACCGGGCCAGAGCAAGCTCTTCCGCGGCGGCTCGTGTTGCTTGCAAGGCGTCCTTTTCGGCGTTGACCCCCTCCAGTCGCATCTCGCGCATGCGCTGTTCGTTCTGGATACGCAGGACGCCGATCTGCTCTTCGGTAGCTCCAAGCTCCTTGAGCTTCTTCTCCTCGTCAATGAACTCGAACTGCTGCGCAGCGAGCCGCTTCGTCCATTCCAGACGGATCGCCTTGAGTTCGAAGTCGAGCCGATCTTGCGATCCTGCCAGTATCGTGTCCGCGAGTTCCTTGGCGCTCCGTTGCGCTTCGCCGATACGGGCTTCGAGCCCTTCGAGGAAGGTGATGCGGCGCAGCCGCTCCAACTCGGCGGCCAAGTCCTTGATGCGGTTCTTGCCGTCGCCGAAGTTCTCCTCGTCGGCCTCGAACATCTTCTCGGCAGCCGCTACCTGTTCGCCGATCTGGCTGCTCAACTCGTCGGCCGCTGCCCTGGCTCTTGCGGCCTTCTCCAGTTCCCAATCGGCGAGGTCACTTGCGAGGAGCAGTTCTTTCGACGCAAGCGTCAGAAGTTGCTGCTTCGCCGCAATCCTTGCTGCGTCAGCAAGCCCCCCCTTGGCCTCTTCTGCTACCAAGTCTTGAGCAACGGCGACCTGACGCCATGCTGCCCGGTTGCGCACCTCCCCGGCTTCCAGAGCCCTCTCGGCCAGCATGGTCACGTTTTCTTCGAGTTCGGCAACGCGCCCCACGGCTTGCTCGCGGACACGCTCGATCTCGACCAAGCTCCTCGCCGCACCGAGTTCTTGCTCTAGCTGACGCCCGCCGCCTTCGCCGCCGAGGCCCTTGCCGAAGAGCTTCTCTTCTTGCTTCTGGACGGCATCGACGAAGTCCTTGTAGCCCATGATCCGAGCGATAAAGGCCCGGGTGTCGCTGTCCATCTGGGCGCGCGAGGCATCTGCCGCGGCCTTTTGTGCCTCGACGGCTGCCGCAAGTTCGTCCGTGGCCCTCGTGATCGCTCCCGTCGCCACCCCATAGATCGCGGCTCCGATAGCGACGGCGATGGCTGCCGGCGCCCCGCCGAAGATGGAGACGACGAGTACCAGCGCCTGCTTCGCAAGCGTCCCCACCGCGATGAGGAGCCCCTTGCCGGCGGTCTTGACGACGTTCCCGAGCCCCTTGATCCCCCCGGAGAAGCCGGTCTTGACCGCCGTCCCGGCAGCGGTGCCGCCCGTGATGGCCGCCGTCTCAAGCGCAGCGAGGGACTTCACTGCCTGTGCTTCTGCTGCTACGATCTGCGAACTGACGCCGCCCGCCGCTTTGGTCCCCGCCGTCGTAGCGGCGGCCTGGGCCGCGGCGATCTCTCCGGCCGCTCTGGTCTGGACCTTGGTCACACCCCGGGCGGAAATGGCCTCGATCCGCTCGATGTCGGCAATCCGCTTGGTGG
>Ga0209342_10004915_pt1 | contig 13779 bp, 11 predicted proteins | sample RifCSP16_2_FD_184023 | JGI IMG/M metagenome (GOLD analysis project Ga0209342, IMG submission 184023) | Soil microbial communities from Rifle, Colorado - Rifle CSP2_sed 16_2 (SPAdes) (version 2) | ecosystem: Environmental > Terrestrial > Deep subsurface > Rock core/Sediment | place: Rifle... | reverse complement strand
TAGAAGTCTACGACAAAATCGGTCCCGCCGTCATGGGGGCATCGTCCCGATTCTTCGGAACGCAACCCTCACTCGTAGGCCAGGCTCTCCCGAACGCTGATCTGTGTAGCGCGCTGCGACGGGAGCCAGCTCGCCAGCAGCGAAAGCGCCACGACGATCGCAAGCCAGATCCACACACCATTGACCGAGAAGTGATACACCGCCGGAAAGTCGATGACTTCACCCAACACCTGAACGAAATACCGGCTGGCCAACAGGCTGATCGGCACGGCCTGCGCCCAACTCAACACCCCGAGCAGCAGCCCTTCCCCCATAAAGATCAAGCCGACATCCAACGACGACGCGCCCACGGCCCGCATGACTCCGATCTCGCGGCGGCGTTCCAACACGTTGATCGACAGCGTCCCCGACAGCCCGATGCTGCCGACCGTGGCGATCAGGAATGTCATGATCAGCAGTATCGTCGTGAGGATGCTGAATTGCGCGTTTGCGTTCTCCCTGCTCTTGATGGAAGTGTCGGTCCAGCTCAATCTGATGCCGCGCGTTTCGAAGAAGGCGCGCAGATCTTTTTCGATGGCTTCCTGAGCCGCCAGTGTTGGGGCGATTGCCCTGATCTCGGCGACCGAGGCCCGGCCAACCTGATTCAGGTCTGCCGCCAGCGTATCCCGGTGCAGATAAGCCGTGTTCTGATCCCGGCCTCCCAGATCGAATATCAGGCCGACGATCGTCCACTGCGTCTCCCCGGCCTCGCCCAGATCGAGTACAACCTGATCACCGACGCCCAGCCCCATCTTGCGGGCCAGCTTTTGATTCAAGAGCAGCGCATGGCCATCGTCCGGGTTGAGGTTGCGCCCCGCCGTCAATTCGGGTCTGAACAACTCAGTGTCCTTCGGAATCGCGCGCAGGAATATTTCGTACTCACTGCCCGGGCCGTCAGCGCCCGGCGCCTTGGCTTTGGCTGTGCGCCACAACCACATCTCAGCCCGCTCGACGTCGGGGCGCGACTCGATCAGCGGCACCACTTCGTCGACCCGCTGGAGTTTATCGAAACCGATGATGACGTCAAATCCGAAACCGGAGAAAAGCTGCTCGATGGTCTTGTTGAACGAATAGTGCGTATTGAGAACCATCATGAATATTGCGCCCGCCGCAACGAGTGTGATCTCGGTGAGCGCCACCCGGCCCATACGGCGGAACGTATTGCGGAGTGAGAGCGCCGTCATCCGAGGCAGGCCCTGAATGCGTCCCAACACCTTATCCATAAAGCCCAAGCCATACCGCCCTGTGCCCACGCCGTAGGTGCTGAGCGCTTGCCGCACCGAAATCGCCACACCCTGCATCACCGGCCACATCGCGGCAAGCAGCGGGATCAACAGGCCGGTGAAAACCTGAGCCAGCAGGGCGGTTTGCAGAACCTCGAACGGCGCAGTGGGAACATTGATCAGCCTGAGCATCCAGCGCGCCAAAGCGTCGCCGCCCAGCGCGCCGAAAGGCACGGCAATAGCGAGGCTCAAGAAGCAGTACACGCAGACTGCAGCCAGGTACAACACGGCAATCTCCTGCGACAAGCCGCCAACCGTCTTCATGATGCCGATCTGCGGCACCTGCTGGGCAATGAGGGCATTCATCGTGTTGACGACCAGCACCGTGCTCAGGAGAAGCGACAGGAACGCCATGACGCCGAGCACCAGCCCGATACCATCCATCATGTCCTGCAGGAAGTGACGGCTGGGGTCCTGCGTTTGAATGAAGCCGACAGGGACACCCAGGCTGTTGAGCCGGTTTTCAACCACGCTGGCCGCGTAGTCGGCGTTGGCTTTGGAATATTCGGGGATGGTGAATTTGAGTTGTGAGTAATCGTGGTAGCCGCCCAGCAGGACCAGCATGTCACGCGCAGCATAAAACGTCGCCTGCTGAGCAAAGGGCGGCGGGAACTGCTGTGGATCGCGGACTGTTCCGCCGACGGTCACAACCTTGGGCCGGTTGTTGACTTCGAAATAGATTACGCTGCCGTTCGGCGGCACGCCGTACGGGGCGACATGATTGAATTCCACGGCGACCGAATCGGAACCCGGCCAGGCCCCGGAACGAAGCTCAACGAGGTCAAACGTCTGGCGCTCGTAGTCGTCGAGCGCGATGACAGTCGCCTGTTTCCACTCGGAGTCCAGAGTCGGCTTCCAGCGGACGTCGTAGGCGGTGACGCCCTGCGCTTCTTCCACTTCGGGCAGCCGGGCGATGCTGGCGACCGTATCGTCGTCAATCAACCCGTCCAGATACATGATTACATTGGACGGATGGCTCGCCTTCTGAGAAATGGTCATCTGCCGAGTCAGCAACGTGTTGCTGGCAATGATCATGCCCACCGCCAGCACGCCGACGCCAATGCTCAATACAACAAGGATTGTTCGGCCTTTGTTATTCCACAGATCACGCCACACTTTGCGCAGTGCGACACCCATCATCATTCGAAATCGCCTCTCTGGATCATCTCAGTTCGCCCTCTGTTGATGCCCAAGCATAATATCAAACCAGCCCCGATCATAGGGGTTAAGTCTCAACGTCAATACGACTTAAGTTGCAGAAGGTTCGCAAATCAGCCGGAAAATGAGGCGGCGAACGGGCTACTACCGAAATGTTATACGCGCGGGGCGAGAAAAGGTTTCAGCAGAAAACTCGCCGGGGCAGCTACCAATAGCGGCAAGGTCTACGGCGCTTCGAGGCCGTGGGCTTCGAGCAAGGCCGCGTCGCTCAGAATCTGGGGCGTTGAGCCGTCGGCCACGACCCGACCCTGATCCATGATGACGGTGCGGGGCAAGAGTTCGGCTACCATGCGGATATCGTGCGTGGAAACCAGCATTGTCTGAGGCAGTTTACGGAGCAACTTGATCAGGCCGCGCCGGGCACGTGGGTCGAGGCCCGCCGACGGCTCGTCGAGTGCCAGTATTTCGGGATCCATCGAAAGCACAGTGGCAATGGCAATGCGCTTCTTCTGCCCCACGCTCAGATGATGAGAGACGCGACTGATCGCATCGGCCATGTCCACCGCCGCCAATGCGTCGCGCACCCGCCGCCGCACCTCGTCTTCCGCCAGGCCCATGTGCAGCGGACCAAAGGCCACGTCGTCGAACACCGTCGGCGAAAACAGCTGATCGTCGGGGTCTTGAAACACGAGGCCGACCGCCGACCGCACTTTGCCCAGATTCTCCTTGCGAACAGGCAGGCCGCATGAACATACTTCACCCTGCTGCACTTCGAGAATCCCGTTGAGGTGCAGCATCAGAGTCGACTTCCCCGCGCCGTTCGGCCCGACGAGAGCGACCTTTTCCCCGGGGGCAATGCTCAGGGCTACGCCCCTGAGGGCTTCGTGCCCGTCAGGATATTTGAATCGCAGATCCTTGACTTCAATCGTGTGATGCATTGTCAGAAAACAAACCCGATCAGCAAAACCATTGCCAGAAACGTGACCCAGCCAACCAGCGCGTTGCGATCAGAGTCGGTGATCACTGGCGACGACATCGCAAGAATATCGCCTTTGAATCCGCGCGCCACCATCGCGTCGTAGATTCGCTCACTCCGCTCGAAGGCCCGCAGCATCAGGCTGCCCGCCATCCCCCCGGCCACCCGCCCCCGCCACACGAGGCTGCCGCCGCTTCTGCCGGCGCCCACACCCGACCGTGCCGCGCGCGCCCGCATCAGCCGCAGCGACTCGTCGGCGAGCACGAACAGGTAGCGATACATGAACCCGACGATGCTCACCAGCGGGCGCGGCACGCGCAGTTCACGCATTCCCCACAACAGATCGTGAACGGGGGCCGTAGCAGTCAACAAAATCGCCATCTGCACCGAGACCCACGATTTGATGACAATACTCAGCAAGCGGATGCTGCCCTCGGCGGTCACTGTCAGGCCGCCGAAATGTGCGATGGTCTGGCCGGGCACGGTAAACGGCAATGTGATCGCGGCCAACGCAAATGGGAGAGCGACGAATGAGCGTCTGAGTGCGTAGGTCGTTCCAAGGCCTGTGAACCGAGCAGCCACGAGCGTGGCGCCGAACAACAGAAAATACGCCAGCCACGACCCGAACGGCAAAATCGTCGAGGCAGCGACAAACAAAACTACTCCGACGATTTTGATGCGAGGGTCGAGTCGGTGGATCGGGCTCGATCCCTGCCCTTGTTCTGCAAAATGAAAGTGAAGCACGTCAGGCCGTTGCCTTGCGCTGCAAGCGGGCTGCGATGAATGCCACGCCAAACACGATCAGAGTGCCAACACCCACGGCAGCAATCTTCGAGATCGTTCCATCGCCGACAAATGGGATCGAGTAGCCAGAGAAAATCTTGTATACGGGGCCCAGGGCCTGAGTGTCGAAACCAAGATTAGCCGCCACGCGGTTGAGGCCGTCAGGGCTGCCGGACGCCAATGGCGATAGGACCGCCGCCGCGAGAGCGATGACGAGTCCGATGATCACCCAATTGGCGCTAGCCTGCGACGGGGCCTGCTCGCCGATGTTCAGCAGATCGCGGCGTGTAGCATAAATGAACGCCAGCGCGCCCGCCGTGATCAACGCCTCGCCGATGCCGATCAGCGTGTGCACACCGGCCATGGCCGGGAGCGCCAGCCCGAGAGGCGACGTCCCGGAGATCGCAAGTTCAACCGCAGTGGCGATTGCGCCGAGCATCACCGAGAGCCACGCGCCCACCGCACCCGCCACCAGCATACTGTTGCGTCCCTCACCCATCGCCCGCTTCAGCCAGGTGTAAACCAAATGGCCGGTGAAGGCGGTGATGATGCCCATGTTCACGATGTTGAACCCGAGCACGAGCAAGCCGCCATCCTGAAACACCAGCGCCTGAACCGCAATCACACTGGTCATGATCAGCACGGCCGCCCACGGGCCCATGAGGATGGCCGCCAGTGTGCCCCCGAGCAAATGCCCGGACGTGCCGCCCGCCACTGGGAAGTTGATGGCCTGCGCGGCGAAGATAAATGCCGCCAACACACCCATCAATGGGATTTGCTTTTCGCCCAACTGCCCGCGAGTCTGCCGCAGCGCATACGCAATGGCGGCAATCGCCAGCATCCAGCCGACGATTGAAACGCCTATCGAAAGAAAGCCATCGGGGATATGTAGTTCTGGCGGCGAGAGAGGGATGATGGGTCGCATGTTGCCTCCGTTACGCGAATGTGGGTCTACGAGCCGCTGTGCCTGCGCTTCGATTTGCTCTGCGCCTTGCTATCGGCCTCGCGGCATTTCTTGCACAGCCCGAACAGTGCCAGATGATCCATATCAATCAAAAATGATTGCTCGCGTTCAATCTTATCAAACAGCGCCTTCACCGTCTGATGGCTGATCTCTTCGACCGAGTCACAGTTGCGGCACACAAGATGATGGTGCGGTTGTACCCCGGCAATCTCGTAATGCATCTTGCCACTGATTTGCGCCGCGACCACCAACCGCATCTCGCACAGGAAATCCAGATTACGATAGACGGTGGTGCGGTTCACCGCAGGCGATTTGGCCGACACGCAGCGGAAGATTTCGTTCGGGGTGACATGCCCACCCGCCACCCGGATCGCGTCCAAGATCAACTGGCGTTGGGGGGTCACCCGCTTGCCCTGCGCCCTCGCCCGAGAGCGCAAGTCAGCCGAGCCTGACATATTTGTCCATTTCAACTCAAAAACGTTTCACCGAGATCGCCAAGCGCGAAGACCCGCCCAAAATATCCGGACGGCCTTATTGCAAATAGTTGCAACTGCCTGAAGAGTACAACAAAAAGCCCCTGGCCGTCAATAGCCAGGGGGTGATTGTGTAATCGTATCATTAAACCCTCCCGCACCTCCCAGCCCGGCAATTCGCTCAAGCAGTTCGCAATCTCGTCGGCGGACAGGAGTGGCATATCACACCGCCGGTAATTCGCCGCCGATACCAATTGCAGACATGATAGCCAATTGTAGTCCAAACGGGCGCATATTTCTTGCTTTGCATCGCCCATGGATAAGGTTAGAATTACCAGCATCGCACCGAGCCAGACCTTTCCGTACTGGTCGTCACCGGCAGCAGAGATCCTGACATGACACGCTCGGTGATCGAGGCAGGCGCTAACGACATTCTTTTCAAGCCGTCAGCAATTGCAGAACTCACGGACGCAGTTGCCCGTCTGGCCCGGCAGAAGCCACAAGGCTGACGGTGCATTGGAGACTCATTCATGGCAAAACCGATCGCAACCACGAAGGACACACTTGAGGAATACCGCGCCGCTGTAGCGGCTAAACCCAACAGCGTCGAGGCCCAGACCAACTTGGGCTGGGGGCTTTACGGCAAGGGTCAGTACGAAGAGGCCATCAAGCAGTTCGACAAAGCGGTCGCGATGAACGCTCAACATCTTGACGCCAATTATGGATTGGGATTGGCCTGCAAGAAGGCCGGCAACAAGGCGCAAGCCGTTTCTGCGTTTGAGAAAACCATCAACCTGCTCGCCGTTGCCGAAGACCAGGCGCGGGCGCAGTTGATGAAGCGTATCATTCAGAATCACTTGAGCGATTTGCGGAAGTAGGCAGTCAATGGACAAACGAGAACGTTTGCAGGCCGCAATCAAAGGGGAACCCGTTGACCGTGTCCCGGTCGCACTGTGGCGTCATTTCCCGGTGGACGATCAGCGCCCCGAGGATCTGGCGGCGGCGACGATTGAGTTCCAAACGCAATACGATTTCGATTTCGTCAAAGTGACGCCCTCGAGTTCGTTCTGCCTGCGCGACTGGGGCGTGCTGGACGAATGGAGCGGCGACCCCGAGGGCACGCGCGACTACACCCGCCGCGTGATTCAAGAGCCGGACGACTGGACGCGGCTCAAGCCGCTCGACCCGAACAAAGGCGCGCTGGGTGATCAGTTGCTTGCACTCCAACTGACCCGCGCCGGACTGCCCAAGGGTACACCTGTCATTCAAACGATCTTCAGCCCCTTGTCTCAAACGAAGACTCTGGTGGGCGGCGACAACCTGCCAGTGCACGTTCGCCAGCACCCGGACGAACTCAAGGCGGCGCTCGGCATCATCACCGAAACGACCTTTCGCTTCGTGGAAGCCGCTACCCGTACCGGCATCGGCGGCATCTTCTACGCCGTTCAACTCGCCACCACCCGAACCTTCTCGGAAGCCGAGTATCGCGACTTCGGCGAACCGTACGATAGACAAATTCTCGAAGCCGCGCGTGGGCTGTGGCTCAACGTCGTTCACCTGCACGGCGACGCGGTGATGTTCGATCTCGTCTCGAAGTATCCGGCGCAAGTGATCAACTGGCACGACCGCGAAACGCCGCCGACACTGGCCGATGGGCAGAGGAAGTTCAACGGGGCGGTGTGCGGCGGCTGGCGTCAGTGGGAGACGATGGTGCGTGGGACACCGGACTCCGTCCGGGCCGAAGCGCAAGAAGCAATCGAGGCCACCGGGGGACGCCGCCTCATTCTGGGCACCGGGTGCGTGACCCCGATCACGGCTCCGCGCGCGAACCTGCGCGCCGCCCGTGACGTCGTCGGCTAATGCCCGGCATCCGCGTCATCGCTGGCACGGCCAAAGGCCGCAGGTTGAAAATGGTTCCGGGCGACAGCACACGCCCGGTGATGGATCGGGTGAAGCAGGCGCTCTTCAACATCATCGGCGGCGGCATCACCGATTCGACGTTTCTCGATCTCTTCGCCGGAACGGGCAGTGTGGGCATCGAGGCCCTCAGCCGAGGCGCAGCGCGGGCAGTGTGCATCGAGTCGAATCGGCTGGCGCTGCAAACGATACAGGCTAATCTCGAAATCACCGGCTTCAGTCAAAGGGCAAGGGTGATCCGCGGCGATGCGCTGGGCTATCTGAAGGCGAAGCCCGATGCCGGCCACGATTATATCTACATCGCGCCGCCGCAGTATCAATCGCTGTGGAGCAAAAGCCTGAGCCTGATCGACACCCGGCCCGAATGGCTGAACCCGGACGGATGGGCTATCGTGCAGATCGATCCGGTCGAATATACTGAACAGCCACTGACAAACCTAAAACTGATTGACCAACGCAAATACGGCAGCACCCTGCTCTGCTTCTACGAACGCCCCGGCGAATAAATGAAACCCCCACTCGTTCTTGCCTCGGCAGTTGAACTTCTCAGCCGCGTGTTCCCCGGCCTCACCGGCCACGACTACGCCGATCTCGTGGATCGCGGCGAACTGCGCGAGTACCCCGCCAACCAACTACTCTGCCAGGAAGGCCGCACCGAGGACACGTTCTACATCATCATGTCGGGCAAGTGCGAAGCGTATCAGGCCTTGAGTGACGAAGACCGCCGCGTGCTCAAAGTGATGGGCGAGCACGAATTCTTCGGCGAGATGGCGCTCATTCACCGCGCGCCGCGCGGGGCCAGCGTGAGCACGCTCGAACCGACAACGGTGCTCGAAATCCACCGCCAGCCATTCGAGACTGTCCTCTACCGCAGCCCGGCCATGGCGCTCTCGCTGATACGCGAAGTGACCAGCCGATTGCGAAGCAACGACGAAGGCGTTATCAACGAACTCCGCCGAAAGAATGCCCAACTGGAACAAGCGTACCGCGAACTGGCCGAGCAGGAGCGGGTGAAATCTGAATTCCTCACCACCGTTTCTCACGAACTACGGACGCCGCTGACGTCGGCCAAAGGTTTTCTACAATTGATTCAGGCTGGCGTGCTGACCGGCGAGGCGCTCGGCGATGCGCTGGCGACGATCAACACCAATCTCGAAGTCATCGTCACACTCGTCAACGACATCCTGTTCATGCAGGAGATGGAAGAGATCGTCCCGCAGTTCGAGATGCTGGACGTGGGCACGGTGATGAGCATGGTGGTCGAGGACAATCGTCTGAACGGCGCCCGAACCGGCGTCCATTTCATCACCAACATCGCGCCTGACCTGCCGAAGATTCAGGGCAACCCGCAGAACCTGCGCCGCGCTTTCCACGCCCTCCTGGACAACGCCATCAAATTCAGCCCGAACGGCGGCGACGTGGATGTCGCCGTCGAGAAGGAAGGCATGATCATCCGGGTCTCGATGGTCGATCACGGCATCGGCATCCCGCCGGAGCACCTGCCCAAGATATTCGAGAAGTTCTACCACGTGGACGAGATCGACGGACGCCGTTTTGGCGGCGTAGGGCTGGGGCTGGCGATTGCCCGCCACCTCATCGAGCGCCACGGCGGCAAGATCGACGTCGGCAGCGAGGGCGTGCCGGGCCGCGGCACGGCGTTTCGAGTCAATTTGCCGATCAGTTGAGAACATTCGGCCCCCTCAGCAGGCTTCCGCACACCCAAAGCCGATCGCAGTTTTCGCCTGTCCATCGTTCCTCCGGTTGACCATCATTTCCTTACCCCTCCTTTCCCTCCAGCAACTTCCTAAACTCCTCCACCTCAGTCACCGGCCTGCGGCAGGCGAAGTGCTCACACACGTAGGCCGTTGCCTTGCCGTCAATCTTCGCCCGGTCGTGCAGCAGCGGCACGAGCGAATCCACCCCGCCCACCGCCGTCACCTGAAACGGGCGAAACGCTCCCCACAACACGGACAACATCGCCTTCGTATCATCGCCGTTGGGGTCACCCACAATCGCGATCTCGCGCACGCCGCCGAGCGCGAACGAGGACGCCACCAGCCACTGCCCAAAGCCGGTGGGGTAACGCGCCAGTATCGGCTGAATGTGCCTCAGTATCTTCTCGGCCATGTCCGCGTTGCGAGTCTCCGCGGTAAGCGCGGCGAGTTTCAGCAGCACCGTGACCGCCAACGAATTGCCGCAGGGCACGGCGTTATCCTGCACGCTCTTCGGGCGGAACACGAGCGATTCGTGATCGTCGCTCGTGTCGAAGAAGCCGCCACCCGGATTGGCGAAGTGGGCGATCATCGTCTCGGTCAATTCGCGCGCGGCATTAAACCATCGCCCTTCAAAGGTGGTCTCGTACAACGTCAGCAGCCCTTCGGCGACGGCGGCGTAGTCTTCGAGATAGCCATTGAGTTTGGCCTTACCTCTGCGCCACGAGCGGTAGAGACGGCCTGCCCTGCCGGGGGTGCTCATCTCGCGCCAGAGAAATTCGGCGTTGGCAACGGCGGCGGCGCGGTAATCGTCGCGATTCAGGAACCGGGCCGCTTCGGCGAAGGCGGCCAGCATCAGGCCATTCCACCCACTCAGCACTTTGTCGTCGAGGCCGGGGTGGACACGTTTCTCACGGGCATCGAACAGCCTCTTGCGGGCCGCCGCCAATTTGGCTTCGGCCTCGGCCACCGAGAGATCGTGCTTGCGCGCCAGCGTCTCCACGTCGCTCACAATCGAGAGAATGTTCTTGCCCTCGAAGTTGCCGCGCATGGTCACGCCGTACATCTTTTTGAACAGCGGCGCGTCGTCGCCCAGAACCGAATCGACCTCGGCCTCCTCCCACACGAAGAACCTACCCTCTTCGCCCTCCGAGTCGGCGTCCTGCGTGCTGTAGAAGCCGCCGCTCGTGTCGGTCATCTCGCGCAGAACGTAGTCGAGAATCTCTTCCACGCACCGCCGGTATTCCGGCTTGCCGGTCACCTGCCACGCGTGCAGATAGGCGCGGGCTAATTGGCTGTTGTCGTACAGCATCTTCTCGAAGTGCGGCACGAGCCACAGGGCGTCGGTGGAATACCTGTGGAAGCCACCACCCAGTTGGTCGTAGATTCCGCCGCGCATCATCACGTCGAGCGTCTTGGTCGCCATCTCCAGCGCCAACGGGTCGCCTGTGCGACGGTGGTGCCGCAGCAGGAACTCGATTGCCATCGGCTGCGGAAATTTCGGCGCGCTACCCCACCCCGCGTCCCGCCAGTCGAACTGCGACCACAACGCCTCGACGGCTCGCTTGAGCGTGTCAGGCGTGAGGGCATCGGCGCCAATGGCGGCAGTCACGTCATTCTGGCGGATGTGATCGACGATGTCACTGCCGCCCTTCAGCACCGTCTCGCGCCGGTTGATCCACGCATCGTGCACACCCTCCAGCACTTCGGGGAAGGCCGGCATGCCGCCCCGGCCTGTGGGCGGAAAATACGTCCCGCCGTAGAACGGCTTCCCGTCGGGTGCGAGGAAGACGCTCATCGGCCAGCCGCCGTGTCCAGTCATCGACACGACGGCGTCCATGTAAATCGAATCGAGATCAGGGCGCTCCTCGCGATCCACTTTCACATTCACGTAGTATTCGTTCATCAGCGCGGCGATCCGATCGTTCTCGAAAGATTCGTGCGCCATGACGTGGCACCAGTGGCAAGCGGCGTAGCCGATGCTGAGGAAGATTGGCTTGTCTTCGGCTCTGGCTTTCGCCAGCGCCTCTTCGCCCCACGGATACCACTCGACGGGGTTGTGCGCGTGCTGGAGAAGGTAGGGGCTGGTTTCGGAGATGAGTTTATTCATGAGTTTTTCGTCAACGGATTCAACGGATGGAACGGATTGTCTGGAGATAGTAGCGAATGTCATCCAGCCCGCGCGAGCGCGAGTGGCGCGGCGGGCTTGAAGATGTTGCCGCGCAGCGGCTCACGCCGCCTGTGGCTGGAGCAGCCGGTACGCTTTGATCGCCAACTGCACCGCCAGCCGCGTCTCAGGGTTGTCGAGATCGAAGCCCGAAATCTCGGCGATGCGATCCATCCGATACTGAAGCGTGTTGCGGTGGATGTACAGCGCCTCAGCCGTCTGCGACAGGTTGCCGTGATGGGCAAAGTATGAGGCCAGAGTTTGAATGAGGCTGCTGTTGTGCGCGTTGTCGTATTCGATCAGCGCGCCAAGAGTCTCACGGACAAACGCGGTGAGTTCGGGATGGCCCTCAAGCTGAAACAACAGGCGATGCACCGACAGGTCGCCGAAGAACAATGGGCCGCCTTCGCCCATGCGGCGGGCTGCCGCCACTGCCTGTCCCGCTTCCTTGTACGAGACACGCCACTCTGCGACCGTGGACGCCGGGCGCCCCAACCCGCACAGCAGCTTGATTTTCGGATACTCCTTCACAGCCTGATCGTACACAGATTGCGCCAAGGCCCGGGCCGTCTTTAGCGAGCCATCCGGCCCCAATGCCACAAATGCCGCAATCTCATTCTCGCTGACGCGGGTCAAAGCCGACGCGCGGCCTATGCCAATCTCGCCGTTCACAATCGTCTCCAGCCGCCGCACCGTAGGTGGGTTGCTGATGTTGGGCCAGGCAAACATGATAGCAGCGTGAGGCGCGGCAATGTCGTGGCCGATTCGCTCGGCCCAGCGTTTGATCTCCTGCTGGGGCACCGCGCCCTCCAGCACCGCATCGAGAAAGTCGCCGCGCAAACGCTTGGTAGCCTCGGCCACCGCTTTGACCTTGGACATTTCCAAGCCGCACGCGGACGCGCCCTGCTCAATCACCAAGGCATCGAGCGCATCCAGTTCTTCCTCATCCGAAGCGATAACGGACACGTAACCGCGTGCGCGGCTTCCGACCACGATGGGCATCACCAGCCGCAGCGCGCCGCTCTTGAGCCGCTGGCATTCCACCGGAATACTGCGCGCCGCCATCTGTTTACGATCCGCCCAGCCGGCCGGCAGCGACTCGACCTCTGCAATCTCGGCCACAATCTTTCGCCATTTTTCCTCACCGCTCTCAGGCCCTTTTTCAGCCAGCGGTATCAGGCGCTTGTCCTGCACTATCACCGAATGGCCGGTGAGATCGGACATTGCCGCAACAATGGCCTCCAGCCCTTTACTCTCAGCCGAGAGCCGCGCAAACGAGTGATAGGCTTCTGCGGTGAGTTGAGCGATGTGCGCTTCGCGATTCGAGATCAGAGTCAGAGTCGCCCGGTGCGCTTTGCGCATATTTGCGCCCTCGGGCAGCACGATGACCGGCACGTTGGCGGCGTCGGCTTTTTTGAGCATCGCCGCCGGTGGTTGTACATTCACTGCAATCGCCACGGCGCCCGCCGCGATCAACTGATCCACCGCATCGACCCACTGCGGGTCATCCGACCGCACGGCGCAGAACACCAGATCGCCCTGCTCCACCATCGCATCACGGCGCACGGGCACGCCCACCACCACCGCCCACTGCACCTGACGATTGCGGGCCTCGGCATTAGCCGGGCGGATTTTTGTTCCAACGGGCAGGGCAAGGCGAGTGATTTGCGCCAGCGAGATCGGGGCAGGCATCTTGTCCGGTTTCATAGCGTCGATTTTATCAGGTTTTGTTTGGGCGTCTACACGCAATCCAGTGCCTGCGACAGATCGGCGATCAGATCGTCGGCGTCTTCGATGCCCAACGCCAGCCGGATCAGGTTATCTTTTATGCCCACCTCCAAACGCTCCTCGGTGGACATCTCGTAATACGACATCAGCGCGGGCTGCTCGATCAGCGTCTCGACACCGCCCAGACTCGGGGCAATGATCGGGATTCGGACGGCATCCACCACCCGGCTGGCTGCCGACAGAGATCCCCCTGAGCCTGCCGAAGGGTCACCTTTGACCTCGAAACTGATTACGCCCCCAAACCCCTTCATTTGCCGGGACGCCGCCTCGCGATCCGGGTGGGAAGCCAAACCCGGATACCACACCCGCTCCACCTTCGGGTGGGACTCGAGGAACTCGGCCACCCGCATTCCGTTGTGGTTCTGTCGTTCCAGCCGCAGGGCCAGCGTCTTCAGGCCGCGCAGAAGCAGGTAGGCATTGTTCGGGTCGAGCACCCCGCCCAACATCCACAAATTCTGCCGCAGCAATGCGATCAATTGCTCGCTGCCAGCCACCACGCCCGCCAGCAAGCAATTGATC
>Ga0209342_10004913_pt1 | contig 13779 bp, 12 predicted proteins | sample RifCSP16_2_FD_184023 | JGI IMG/M metagenome (GOLD analysis project Ga0209342, IMG submission 184023) | Soil microbial communities from Rifle, Colorado - Rifle CSP2_sed 16_2 (SPAdes) (version 2) | ecosystem: Environmental > Terrestrial > Deep subsurface > Rock core/Sediment | place: Rifle... | reverse complement strand
CACCACCACGCCGAACAACTCACTCGTGGTCACGTCGCCGGGGAGCACGACCGCGTATGCCACTGTTGCGGCGAGCACCCACCAACCCAAGGCCTTGGCCGCGTCGACGGGACGCCAGGGGCGGAGCTCAGGTGGCGGTGATGCGCCCGGCGACGTCACGAGCCTCCACCTCCAGGGAGATCGCGCGGTATGCGACATGGTGGGAGAGCCCGGAGCGACGACCGCGCAGATATTCGCCGAAGTAGACCCGTGCCCAGCGACTCGCGCCGAGCCGCCTCCACTGTTGGAGGTGGGTCAGTTCGTGCACCATGAGCGGACCGAGAGTCGACCGCGCCGCGGCCAATCGGTCGGGGTGGACGTAGATGCCCCACGGCGTGGCCACGGCCGTGATCTCCGGGGCCCACAGCATCCGGAACCAACGCGATGCCTTCCGAACCGGAATCGTCGAAGGATCGACGTCCGGCAGGGTGGACCGCAGCCGGGCGGGGTCGACACCGGACGCGTCGAGTGCCTCCGCCGCGGAGAACCTCACCGAACCACGACGTTGACGAGGCCGGGCAGCCGCAGGATCACCTTGTCGGGCTCACCCGAGAGAAATGCTCTGACCCGCTCCGACCCGAGGGCGACAGACCGAGCCTCGGCCTCGGAGATGCCCACCTCGACCTCGATGCGGTCGCGGACCTTCCCGTTGACCTGGACCACCATGGTGACCGTGTCCTCCCGAGCCAGTTCGGGGTCGTACTCGGGCCAAGGGGCATGGGCGACCGACGGCTCGTGGCCGAGGCGCTCCCACAGCTCCTCGGCGATGTGCGGCGCCATCGGCGCCAGCATCCTGACGAACGCCTCGGCGACCTCGCGGGGGACCCGCTCGAGCCCGACGAGGGCATTGTTCAACTCGAACAGGCGGGCTACGGCGGTGTTGAACCGCAGCGCCGTCATGTCGTCGGTGACGGCCTTGATCGTGCGATGGAGCAACCGACGCAGCCCGTCGTTCGCCGGATCGTGCGAGACCAGCAGTTCGCCGGAGTCGGGCTCGACGAAACTCCTCCACAACCGCTGCAGGAACCTGTCCACCCCGATCACATCGCGGGTGGTCCACGGCTTGGACGAATCGAGCGGCCCCATGAACATCTCATAGACCCGCAGCGTGTCGGCACCGTGATCCGCGACGAACTCGTCAGGGGTGATCGAATTCTTCTTCGACTTCCCCATCCTTCCGGCGGTGCGCGTCACCTCATTCGCTTCGTACAAGTAGACGCCGTCGCGGAGCTCGACCTTCTCCGCCGGAACGTAGACACCCCGATCGTCTTGGAAGGCGTCGGCGAGGATGTACCCCTGGTTGAAGAGTCGTCCGAAGGGCTCCGGCGTCGAGACATGGCCCAGGTCGAAGAGCACCTTGTGCCAGAACCGGGCGTAGAGCAGGTGGAGGACGGCATGCTCGACCCCGCCGACATAGAGATCGACGCCGTGCTCGCCCATCCAGTAACGCTCCGCGTCCTCCCCCACCAACCGGGTGTCGTTGCCGGGATCCGCAAAGCGTAGGTAGTACCAGCACGACCCGGCCCACTGCGGCATGGTGTTGAGTTCACGCCGATAGCGCACGCCATCGATGTCCACCTGCTTCCACTCGTCGGGAGCGTTGGACAGCATGGCCACCGGGTCGGCGTTGTCGTCGTCCATCGAGGCAGGCCGGTAGTTCTCGACCTCCGGCAGCAACAGGGGAAGTTCGTCGTCGGACAGGGCACGAAGCTCGCCGTTGGGGCCGTGGAGGATCGGGATCGGCTCACCCCAGTACCGCTGCCGGCTGAACAGCCAGTCGCGCAGCTTGTACGAGACGGTTGCCTCACCGAGGCCCCGCGCCACCAGCCAGTCGATGATCACGCGCTTGGCGGCGACGATCCCGAGGCCATCGAGGAAGCCGCTGTTGATCGCCCGCCCCTCTCCGACGTAGGCCTTGCCATCGAAGCCCGCAGGCGGCTCCACGGTGCGGACGATCGGCAGCTCGAACTGCTCGGCAAACTCCCAGTCGCGCTCATCCTCGCCGGGGACCGCCATGATCGCCCCGGTCCCGTACCCCACGAGCACGTAGTCCGCCATGAACAGGGGGATCCGCCCCCCGGTCACCGGGTTCTCACAGAACACGCCGGTGAACACCCCGGTCTTCTCCCTGTTCTCGGTCCGGCGCTCGACCTCAGACCTGCGGGCGGTCTCCGCGCGGTAGGCGTCCACCGCCTTCATCGGGGCGGAATGGCCCCCGGTCCACGCGTCCTCCGTGCCCCCCGGCCAGGTCGGGGGAATCAGGGAGCTCACCAGAGGATGCTCGGGGGCGATGACCATATAGGTCGCTCCGAAGATGGTGTCGGGACGCGTCGTGAACACCTCGACGAAGGCATCCGACCCTTCGATCCGGAAGCGGATCGATGCTCCCTCGCTGCGGCCGATCCAGTTGCGTTGCATCGCCTTGACCGACTCGGGCCACTCCAACACGTCGAGGTCTTCGATCAACCGATCCGCGTACGCGGTGATCCGCAACATCCACTGACGCAGCGGGCGCCGGAACACAGGATGGTCGCCGCGTTCCGAACGGCCATCCTTCGTCACCTCTTCGTTGGCAAGCACGGTCCCTAGTGCCGGGCACCAGTTGACGGTGATCTCGTCCACGTAGGCGAGACGGTGCCCATCGATCACGGATTGACGGGCGACCTCGTCGAGGCTCGACCACGGCTCCCCTGCGGCCGTCGGTCGTCCCGCCTCGAACTCGGCCACCAGGTCGGCGATCGGTCGCGCCTTGCCCACCTCCGCATCGAACCAGGAGTCGAACAGCCGGAGGAAGATCCACTGGGTCCACCGGTAGTAGTTCGGGTCGGTGGTCATGATCCGGCGGTCCCAGTCGTAGGACAGCCCGATGGAGCGCAACTGGCGCATGTATGTGGCGACGTTGCGCTCTGTGGTCACCCGGGGATGGATCCCGGTCTCGACGGCGTACTGCTCGGCCGGCAATCCGAATGCGTCGAAGCCCATCGGGTGCAGGACGTTGTACCCGCGCATCCGGTGGTACCTGGCGAAGATGTCGCTCCCGATGTAGCCGATCGGATGGCCGACGTGGAGGCCTTCACCCGACGGGTACGGGAACATGTCGAGGACGTACACCTTCGGTCGGCTCGGGTCGAACCCCGGATCGCCCGGATTCGGCGCGTGGAACGTCCCGTGGCTCTCCCAGTAGGCCTGCCACTTCTGCTCGATCTTCTGATGGTCGTATCGGGCCATGGTGTTTCGTTCCCGCGGGGTACCGGAGGATAGGGCGCCCCCGGGCAGGACCGGCAGCGCAGGAGGACGAGCGACGGTGATGAGTGGCAACGTCGGGCGATCGGGGCCGGCGAACGATCTGTCGGGAGCAATGCGCACCAGGCGCCCATCGCACCTCCTCACCGCCGAGGGTGACCAGGGTGGTGCCGCCGCCCGGAAGGAGACTCCCGTATCGATACCCGACCGGCGGTCGTCCCAAGGCCCGCTGATACACTGCCGTCGCTCCGGGGCTGTAGCTCAGTTGGCAGAGCGCTTGCATGGCATGCAAGAGGTCAGGGGTTCAAATCCCCTCAGCTCCACGAAACCCTCGCTCCTCGAAACGGAGATCCTGCCCGGTGACCTCGATTGCACCACCCGGCCCGAAGATGACTCACCGCCAGATCCTGGTGGTGTTCAGCGCGCTGATGCTCGGCATCCTCCTCGCCGCCCTCGATCAGACGATCGTCGCCACCGCACTCCCCACCATCGTCGGTGACCTGGGGGGCCTCGACCACCTCGCGTGGGTGGTCACCGCCTACCTGCTCACCTCGACCGCAAGCGCCCCCCTCTACGGGAAGATCTCCGACCTCTACGGGCGCAAAATCGTCTTCCAGTTCGCCATCGTGGTGTTTCTCATCGGTTCGATCCTCTCCGGCATGTCCCAGTCGATGGCCCAACTCATCGCCTTCCGAGCGATACAGGGGTTGGGCGCCGGCGGGTTGATCGTGATGGCGCTCACGATCATCGGTGACATCCTCTCGCCGCGCGAGCGCGGCAAGTACCAGGGCTACATCGGCTCGGTCTTCGCCGTAGCGTCCGTCGCCGGCCCCCTGCTCGGCGGCTTCTTCGTCGACCATCTGTCGTGGCGGTGGGTGTTCTACATCAACCTCCCCATCGGCCTGGCGGCGTTGGTCGTCACGGCGTTGGTGCTTCACGTTCCCGTCGCCCGCCGCCAACACCGCATCGACTATCCGGGGGCCGCACTGTTGGTGTCGGCGGTGAGTTGTGCCCTCCTCGTGACCGTGTGGGGCGGGTCCCAGTACCCATGGGGGTCTACGACGATCGTCGGCCTGGCGATCGCGGCGATCGTGCTGGTCGGGCTCTTCGTTCTCCAGGAGAGCCGGGCGGCCGAGCCCATCTTGCCACTTCGCCTTTTCCGGAATCGGGTCTTCACGCTCACTTCGGCGATCGGCCTCGTGGTCGGGCTCAGCATGTTCGGGGCGATCGTGTTCCTCCCCCTCTTCCTCCAGGTGGTCATCGGCGTGAGCGCCACCAACTCCGGGCTGTTGCTGATCCCCCTCATGGCCGGGCTGCTCACGACCTCGATCGCCTCAGGGCGCATCATCACCAGGACCGGTCGCTACAAGCGCTACCCCGTCGCGGGGACGGCGATGACGGCGATCGCGCTCTTCCTGCTCTCGACGATGAGCCCGGCCACGGGCCTGGAGGTGGCCATGGCGTACATGCTCCTCCTCGGCCTCGGAATCGGCCTCGTCATGCAGGTGCTCGTCATCGCGGTCCAGAACGCAGTGGACATGGCGGATCTTGGCGTGGCGACCTCGTCCAGCACGTTCTTCCGCTCGCTCGGCGGTGCATTCGGCACTGCCGTGTTCGGCGCCATCCTCTCGAGCACCCTGGCCACCAACCTGACCCGACTCGTGCCGGCGTCGGCGATGGCCGGCATCCCGATCGATCAGCTCACCAGCTCGCCCGCGCTGATCGCACAACTCCCACCCGAGACGCAGGCGGGCGTGGTGCAGGCCTTCTCGGACTCGATCACCCTCAGCTTCCTCGTGGCAGTCCCGATCGCCATCGTCGGGTTGTTCCTCGTCCTCTGGATGCCGGAGCTTCCGCTGCGGGACACGGTCCACACCGCCTCCGCGCCCGGCGCAACCGCGGAGCCTCCCCTGCCGGAGGCGGGGATCTGACGGCGGCGGTCGCGCCCTTGGGCGAGCCCGGGATGCAGGGCCCGGGTCGGTCGCGTCGGTGATCGAACTCCGCCCCACCGACGTCGCCAACGGTGGCGAAGCCGTGGCCCGCGTCGACGGCAAGGCCCACTTCGTCGACGGAGCGATGCCGGGAGAGCGGGTCCGCGGTGAAGTGGTGCGGTCGAAAGGGTCGTGGGCGCGCGTCGAGCTGCGGGAGGTCATCGAAGCCTCGCCGCAGCGAGTGGCGCCGCCGTGCCCACATTTCGGTGCCTGTGGGGGATGCCAGTGGCAGTTCGCCGACTACCCGGCGCAGCTGGCATGGAAGCAGCGCATCCTCACCGGACAGCTCACGCACCTCGGACGCCTCACGGATCCGCAGGTGCGCGACTCGATCGCCGTCGGCCCGCCCTACGGGTATCGCAATCGGGTCGACTTCGAGGTCGTCGACGGCACCACGGCGCTCCATAGGCGCCGCAGCCACGATCTCGAGCCGGTGACGAACTGCCTGGTGCTCCACCCCATCCTCGCCGAGACGATCACCCGACTCGGTGACTTGGGCGGCGTCGCCGCCATCACGGTCCGGCTCGCGACCGCCACCGGAGCGATGCTCGCCGTCGTCGCCGGCCGGGTGCCCGACGGCGCCGGGGGGTGGGGGTGCGGGGTGTCCCACCGGCGCCCCCATGACCTGAAACCGATCATCGGCGACGGCACCATCACCGAGACCGTGGCCGGGGTCCCCTTCCGCATCACCGGGGACACCTTCTTCCAGAACAACTCCGCCGGCGCCGAGACGCTGGTCTCCCTGGTCTCCGAGGCCCTCTCACCGGGTGGTGACGAGACCCTCCTCGACGGGTACGCCGGTGGAGGGTTGTTCGGCGCCACGGTCGGACGGAGCGCCGGGCGGGTACTCGCCATCGAGTCGAGTGCGCTCGGTGTGACCGACCTGGCGCACAACCTCGCCACCGCCGGACTCGAGCACGAGATCTACGCCGGGACCGTGGAACAGGGAGCGGCTGCGCTTGGGGATGCGTGGCAGGTGGCGGTCGTCGATCCGCCCCGCGACGGCCTCGGTGCCGACGCCGTCGCCGCCATCGTCAGGGGCACGCCACGGACGATCGCCTACGTCTCGTGTGACCCCGCGTCGCTGGCCCGCGACTCCCGCCACCTCGCAGGTGCCGGGTACCGCCTGGACTGGGCAGTCGCGGTAGACATGTTCCCCCAGACGTTCCACATCGAAGCGGTCGCAGCCTTCTCCGCCACTTGAGCCCGTCACGCTCGAGCCAGCGAGACGAACTTCTCCTCGAGAGTGGCGGGGTGCTGCGAGACGCTCCCGCTCACACCCGCCTCGGCGAGCACCCGCCGCACCACATCAGGATCGCCTCCGGGCACGCGCAGTGATGCTCCGGCAAGGCTCACCGAGATTCCGGCGTCGCCGAGGACGGCCAGGCCACGCCGCCAGTCGGGGGTCACCACCTCCACCGCCTGGAGGGTTCCGATGATGTCGGTGATGGAACCCTCGGCGGCAATGCGCCCACCGGCCAACAGCACCAGGCGATCACACTCCTCCGCTTCCTCGAGATGATGGGTCGTCACCAGGGCCCCGGCGCCGGCATCCGCGGCTTGTCGGATCGTGTCCCACAGCATCACCCTCCCCAACGGGCCGACCCCTGAGGTCGGCTCGTCGAGGACCAACAACGCAGGCCGGTGCATGAGCGCTGCCAGGAACGCCACCCGATGCTGGACGCCGAGGGGCAGCCGGCCCACCACGGTCTCGCCCGCACCAGCGAGGTCTTCGGGGATCGGTGGCACGTCCACGCCGAACAGCCGCGCTCGAAATGCGAGGTTCTCGGCGACGGTCAGGTCGGTGTACAAGCCGAGTCCTTGTGGGACGTAACCGACCCGGCGCAACCCGGCCCTGATCGGCGGACCGCCGAACAGGCGCACCGTGCCCGAGGTGGGCCGCAGCAGGCCCAGCAGCACTCGCAGCAGCGTGGTCTTGCCTGCTCCGTTTGCCCCGAGCAGTCCGACCACCTCACCGGCATCGACGTGAAGGGACACCCCGTCGACGGCCGTGAGCCCCCCAAAGGCCTTGACGACGTCGCGCCCGTCGACGAGGACGGTCATTGCGCTTCCTCGTCGTCCACCGCCATCGCGGCGGCAATGAGCACGTCGCTCAGATCGGAGGCGACAGGCCGGCCACCCGGAGGCGGATCGCCCGCCGACCACACCCGCCACGACGCTCCGCGGCGCCACTGGTGGGTGGCGTGGACGTCGTGGTCGAACGAGTAGACACGCCCGGGAAGGGACGCCTTCACCTGCTCGGGCGTCCCGACGACAAGCGTGCGGCCGGCGTCGAGGGCCAGGATCGTGGTGGCGCGCTCGGCCTCATCGAGATAGGTCGTCGTCATCACGACCGCGGTGCCGTCGGCAGCAGTCTGCGATACCAGGCGCCACAACTCGAACCGGCTCACCGGGTCGACCCCGGTGGTGGGCTCGTCCAAGATCAGGAGCAGGGGCCGGGCGAGGAGCGCCATCGCCACCCCGAGTTTCCGGCGCATCCCCCCGGACAGGTTCGCGCCCAATCGGTCCCGCGCCGAACCCAGTTCCGTGGCGGCGAGCAGCTGATCCGTACGGCGAGCCAGGTCGGCGGAGCCGATGCGAAAGGCTGCCCCCACGAACGAGAGGTTCTCCGAGACGGTCAGGTCGGGCCAGACCCCTGATCCGGAGGACTGGTAGCCGACACGCTTGCCCTCGGGCCTGCGCACCGACCCCGCCGAGGGAATCACCAACCCGGCGATCGCGCGAGCGGCCGTCGTCTTGCCGGCGCCGTCGCCGCCGACGACGACGCCCACCTCACCGACCCCGACGGCGATCGACACCCCGTCGAGTGCCGTCGTCCCTCCGATGCGGACGGTGACCGATTCCAGGCCCCAGCGGTCCATGATGCCTACGCCCCGCCACCGCGGTGGGCCTCTCCCGCCCCAAGGAACCCCCGGAATCGCGCCACGGAGAGCGTGAAGGCGAGCGCGCCGAGGACGGCGAGCAGCCCCAGGGGAACCAGGAGAGAGTCGAACGGCGCTCCCCGGACCATCACCCCACGAGCAACCTGGTTGAAGTAGGTCAACGGGAGCAGGTACCCGATCCACCGCACTCCGGGGCCCATCGAGGAGAGCGGGAAGATCAGCCCGGAGAGCAGAACCTGTGGGAGCAGCGTCATGAGCGCCAACTGAATCGCCTGGCCCTGGTTTTCAGACACACTGGAGATGACGACCCCCACCCCGAGCGTCACGAACAGGAACAGCACAGAACCAAGAGCGAGCGTGAACACGGATCCGTTGAACGGGACGTCGAAGAGCAGCGTCCCGATGAGGAGAACGATGATCAGATCGACCGCGGCGACCCCGAAGTACGGGGCCACCTTGCCCACGAAGACGTCGCGTGGCCGCAGCGGCATCACCGCCAACTGCTCGAGCGTGCCGGCCTGACGCTCCCGAACGACACCGAGACTGGTGATCACCGTTCCCACGAACAGCAGGATCAGGCCGCCGAGTCCGGGCACGAGGACTGTTGACGTGTCGAGGGTCGGATTGAAGAGCACCTCGATGGTCAACCCCGGCATCTCCCGCTGGAGGAGGGTCGCGGCCTGGACGACTGCTCGTGCCGCGAACAGCTCAGAACCGTCGACGAGGATCGTGGGCGAGTCTCCCCCGGTCACGACGACGGCGACCACCTTGCCTCGTCGAAGCAGGTCGACGGCCTCGTCCCTGCCGCCGGCGGGATCGATCCGATCGACGACGAGTCGGTCCGGCACCTGCGTGCTCATCGACTCGGCGGCGGGACCCATCACGGCGACGTCCACGTGCGACACGTCGAAGCTGGCCGCGTACCCGAACACCACCAACAGCACGACCGGCATCAGGATCATCATCGCCAGCGTCCGACGATCCCTTCGGACCTGACGGAACTCCTTGACGACCATGGCCCACATGGGTGCCTCCCGACCGTTCGCCCGACGCTAACACTTGGCCTTGCTGCGCTCCGTGAGCTGTGAGCTCGCCAAGACGACAGACGAGGTTACGAAGGGGCGGGCTCGAATTCGAGACGGGGGGCGTCGACCCACAGGCGCTCCAGGTCGTAGTAACGCCGGGTCTCCTCGTCGAACATGTGGACGACGATGTCGCCGAAGTCGAGCAATGCCCAGGTGGCGTCGTCGATGCCTTCCCGTCGCAAGGGGCGACGGCCCATCGGGCGGAGCCGCTCCTCGACCTCGTCTGCAAGCGACTTGACGTGTCGTCGCGACGTCCCCGACGCGATCACGAAGACATCGGTGAGCACAATGACTTTGGAGACATCGAGCAGGATGACGTCGAGGCCCTTCTTGTCGTCGATCGCAGACGCGGCGGCCTCGGCAGCCGACTCCGTGTCCGGGTGCAGCGTGATGAGCCTCAACCCTCCTCTGGGGGAATGTCGTCTCCGACGATGATAGAGACGTCTACGACGCCAGAAGGGGCCCGGACCTCGAGCTGCAGGCTTCCCCTCCCCAACGCCGCCGCGACCTCCCGGGCGGCGCCTTCGTTGGCCTGGCCCTGACCGATCACGAGCGTGGCCGGATAATCGAACCGATCGGCATTGTCGGTGCGCACCAGGTGGAACCCGAGCCGTACCAGTGTTTCTGCCACGCTCCGGGTCGCTCCCACCCTCCCGTTTCCGTTGAGGATCTCAATGCGAGGCCGTCCGCCGGGGCGGATCAGGAGGTGCCCGAGCCGCTCGGCCATGAAGGCATCGATCCGGTCGTGTACCGGGGCAAGGGAATCAGGTGCCGCCGACTCCGCCCGTTCGACCGGAACGGTGGCGAGCACGCCATCCTCGCGCCCTGCGATGGTGACGAGGAGGTCGGCGGCGCCGGACCCACCCACCGCAGTGAGCAGCCGGTCGGCGACTGCCGGTCGCGCCACGACCGCCTCGAGAACGGCGCGCCACACGGCTCCCTGTCGTTGCAGCCATTCGAACGGATCCGCCTCACCCTGGAGGACGAGCAGCGACTCGAGCACGGCCGGTGACACCTCCGAGGCTCCGGCGTCGACCACGCGCCGCACGGTCCCCCCGTCATCGACGAAGACCGGGGAGGCGAGATCGACCGTCACCGGCTGATCCACTGCCGCCGCCAGAGCCCCGGCGGCGACGGCGACAACACGGTCGATCCGTATGCCGAACTGGTTGGTCACGGCGAGCGCAGCGAGATCGGGCCCTTCGAATCCGAGAGCGTCGACGAGCCGGAACTCCCCGTATCCGGGAACCGACAGCAGCATCGACTGCGGCAGGATGATGAGGGCGGGGGGGCCGCTCGGAGCCGCCGCAAGGAGGGCAAAGGCAGCATCGCCGTCTCCCGATCCGATCACGACGAGTGCCGACGCCGACGCCCCGGTCAGGGCCCGTGCTTCCAACTCGGCCTCAGGCAGGTCCGCTGCGGTGTCCCGCAGCCTCGTGCTCCATCGCGACACTTGATCGACGGCGTCGACGGCCCGGGTTCGAACCCAATCCCATTGCAGCACCATGCCGGCGGCGAGCGCGCCGACCACGACGGAGGCGATCATGACTCGTGGCCAGACCCTACGTCTGGTCGCCATAGAGCCCATGATCGATCACGTACTGGTTGACAGCCTCGGGCACGAAGAACCTGATGCTGAGGCCTGCTCGCCGCCGGGCGCGAAGCATCGTGCCGCTCATCGGCATCTCGGGAACGTCCAGCCAGGTCACGACCGCTCCCGATGCCTCCACCGCCGACCGATCGGCACCGGGCCGGGGCATCACCGCCATCGTCGTCCGGGCGACCACCTCGGCGGCCCGGTGCCACGAGGGAAGGCCTGCCGCGGCATCGGCCCCGAGGATCAACACCACGTCGTCGTCGGCGAACTCCTCGAGCGTGTCGATCGTGTACGTCCAGCCATCGCGGCACACCTCACGGTCGTCCGCCCGGAAGTAGGCCACACCCTGTACCGCGAGTCGGGTCATCTCCCAACGGTGGACGGCATCGGTCACCCCTTGCCCCACCTTCTGCCACGGGGCACCGGCGGGGACGAAGGTCACCTCATCGAGGGCGAACGCCCGGAATGCCGCCTCACCGGCGATCAGATGGGCGAGATGAGGCGGGTCGAACGTCCCGCCCAGCAATCCGCGGCGCACTCCCCACAGGATAGGAGGCGATCACCGTCGAGAGACGCAGACCCGGCGACGGCGCGCTCATCGCCCGGCATGCCGTGAGGGGGTCCACGTAGCGGTCGGCGACACGGAGCGAGAAATGGATGGCCGCCACGTCGTGATCGACACCGGACGCACCGACGAGATCCCCGGTGGCAACCCGCTGTCCGGCCGTGACGTACCTCTCGGTCAGGAACGAGTACGAGGTCCTCACCCCACCGCCATGGTGCACGGTGACCGTCTGATTCCCCGCCACGACGCCTGAGAAGGTGACGATGCCGGCCCCAGCCGCCCGAACCGAGGTGCCGGGATCGACCGCGACGTCGATCCCCCAGTGCCCTCCGTACAGGCCGTCCGGGGAGAACTCGCGCACCATCGGGCCCTGAGCGGGGAGTGCAAGGGCACAGGGGCCGGCAAGCAGCGGGGCGATCAAGAGGAGTATCGACAAGCGGGTGTGCAACGTACCCCCGCAGCCACCGAGATACCAGAGGGGCGACAGACCGCCCTGCATGCTTGCAACCTGCCGGCCGCAAGCCGTCGATCAGGCGGTGGCTTCCGTGGGCCCTCCGAGCAACTGAAGGGCGACACCGCGGAGATCATCGGGACGGAACGGTTTGGTGAGGAAGGCGTCCGCTCCCCCTCGATCGGCTCGCTCCCGGGTCTCCTCCTGGGCGTGGGCGGTGAGGACCAGCACCTTCATCGATCGAGTTCGGACGTCGGAGCGGATCCTCTCGAGGACCTCCCATCCGTCCATCCTGGGAAGGCCGACGTCGAGGATGACGAGGTCGGGATGGGTGGTGAGGGCAGCCTCCAGGCCGGTGGGGCCATCGGAGCGGGTCTCGACCTCCACTCCGGCGGGTCGCAAGCACACGGAGATCAACCGCTGGATGACTGCGGAGTCTTCTACCACGAGCACGCGCTGGGCCATCGGCACCTTTCTTGACTCTCCCTGCTATCGGCCCTCCGCTCCGAACCCTTGAGTGCCACCCGGGCGGCGACGAGGGGCTAGTCCGCTCACGCCGGCCGGTGCACCATCCGCGTCACCGGCGTTGCCACCGCCTCGACGAATCGCTCCAATTGCCTGACGGTGCGCACCTCGTGCACCTCGTCACACACCGGGGCATAGGCACCCACGACCGAATCGCCGGTGTCCCAGTAGCGGTGGTGTTCGGGATTGAGCCAATACACCGCTCGAGCGCTGGAGGCGATGCGTCTCAGGGCGGCCACACCAGGGTCGTGGTAGTTGGTCCTCGCGTCCCCGGTGATGATCACGGTCGTCCGCGGCGTGATCGCCGCGAGGTGACGATCGGCGAACGTCCCGAACGCGTTTCCGTAGTCGCTGTGGCCGTCGAGCCACACCACCTCGGCCTCGGTCCCGACCCGTCGGAGTGCTTCGCCGAAGTCGGTTCCCGGCCCGAAGAATCCGGTCACTTCATCGACGGTGTCGATGAAGGCGAATGAACGCACCCGACTGAATTGGGAGGAAATCGCGTGGACGATCTGCATCGTGAACCGCGCGAAGGTCGCCACAGATCCGCTGATGTCGGCGAGCAGGACGATTTCCGGCTTCCCGGGACGGGGCCGCCGAAACCGGGGGTCGACAGGCACCCCTCCGGTGGAAAGGGAGTGCCGGATCGTCCTGCGGACGTCGAGGCGCCCCTGACGCCCCATCCGGCGACGTTGGGCGAGACGGGCGGCGAGCTTACGGGTCAATGGGTGAATGATCGCCTCGATCCGGGCAAGATCCTCACGCGTGGCCGTGGTGAGGTCGATGTCCTCCACGAGCGGGCGACGCAGGGTCTTGGCGACAGCCTCAGGACCGCGGTCGGCGACGAGACGCCGGCGGATCTCTGCCCGAAGTTGCTCCTTGAAGTCCTCCACTCTCCGCTCGATCTCCTCGAGTGCGAGACGCCGCTCCAGGGAGGACGGATCCGGGACCGTCAGGGCGAGCCGCAGCCGTTCCCTGATCGTGTCGAGGTCGAGCCGCCGCAACACCCGATACAGGTAGTAGGTGCCCCCGACGGGGCGCCCCGGCTCCATCCCGGCAAGGCGTGCCACGGCCTGACGGATCACCGCCTGCATCAACCCGGTGTCGCCATCGCGCAAGGCGCCGAAGAGGGCGGCGATGAGGTCCTCGACGTCCATCTCTCCCGAGCCCACCCCTGCGCCATCACCGGCGGCCCCGATCGTCAACAGGTCCGAGCGCTCCCGAGCCGTTTCCGCCGCACCGCCGGGGGGGAGGAGCGAGAAGAACGCCTCGAACGCCGCCTCGAAGGCGTCGACGTGGTGGGCGCTCTTCACCAGAGTCGCCCCGAGCGCAGCCTTCAGTGCGGGGCGGCGGGAGATGTCCACATGCTCCATCGCCCTG
>Ga0209342_10004910_pt1 | contig 13779 bp, 9 predicted proteins | sample RifCSP16_2_FD_184023 | JGI IMG/M metagenome (GOLD analysis project Ga0209342, IMG submission 184023) | Soil microbial communities from Rifle, Colorado - Rifle CSP2_sed 16_2 (SPAdes) (version 2) | ecosystem: Environmental > Terrestrial > Deep subsurface > Rock core/Sediment | place: Rifle... | reverse complement strand
ATGCGGATGGGCATTTGCGAATTATCAATCTCTATCTTAAATATTCCTTTCTTAATGTCCCATACTTCCCTTCCCAAATGCCCATCCGCATACACTACGATTACTCGTTTCCCTAGCGCGATCAGTTTCCGGTACAGTGGCGCAAAATCGCCATCCCCAGTAAAAAGCTCTCAACCGCTGTGTCCAGAGTGCCGTGCACGTCAATGCACACTTCCATGTCAAAATCGCATTTCTTGCGATACAGCCTCTGCCCCTCTACCTCTGCGATCAAAATGTATTTCACCTCCTTGCTTACCACGGTGTAGCCGATCTGCGCGCACTCACGAAGAAACGCTGCCGACTTGGGATCATGATATTACGTGATATCCCTCTCTTCTATTTTCCTCCATTCCCCCTTTGTAGCATCATATTCATACATCCGCAATTTATGCGGCCCGACTGCTTCCTTAAATGGCGAATAGAACTTCTCCCGCATGTCTCGCTCGACAGGCGACCGTATATATCGCCCTACGCCGCTCTTATGACCTAATCCATAGATCATCCCAACCGGCCGATCGTCCTGTGACACAGTTGGTACATGTTCCAAACCTTTTGCCACCATGACGTCCCTGAAATCCTCCGCATTATAAAGAAATGTTCCTAAGGGATTTTCCTCGCGCCCTACGTACTGATCTTTATATCCATATTTCTGCCCCCATTACTCTGCGTCATTCAATGCCGACGCGCCTTCCGATAAGCCGCTAAGTACACTCGCCCCTAATGAGACACCGGCAGTAGCCATGAGACTCTTTCTAAGAAATTCTCTCCGCGGCATTGTAGACGGTTGATCTTGGGTCGTTATTTCTTGCTCACTAAGTTCGTTTGCGCTCTGTTGTCCTGGCTTCTCTTGTAATTTTCTTCGCAATAATACTGAACATACCATTCCTGTCACGCCGCCAACTAATGCTGCCAACTTCAAAGTATCAACATCCTTATTACGATCATACAACGCAGTCATTCTTTCATGGTCGATCACGTCTGGATCGATGGTAATAATACGCTTCCCCTTCCGTGCGCAGAGATTTTCTATCTCATACCAGAAATGCAGATGTCTATCCTGAATGAGCGCTTCATAAATTTGTCGAACAGAGGCCGTTTCATCGCGAAGCCACTTGCGAAGATTACCAAGGTTGCGGGCAATTGATTCTCTGTCGTATATACCAGATGCCTGTGGTGCGTACTCCAAAATGACTGCTGAGGAATTTTCTATCGCATCCTCAAGTGTCTTTTCATATTCTCCCCGTCTTTTATTCTCATGTCGAATACCATAAAACTCGATCGTTTTCCCATGAACTGAAAAAGTATCTCGTTCATAGAAACGCGTGTACTTATTTTCTTGAGTTGGCCGCTCTACCTCTCCCTCGGAAGGTATCTCTTCAGGCGTTTGGACGGGTTCCGAGTTAGCATTCGGGGTGAAAAACCTTGTGAAAAGTTCGTGCCGATTCATACCAAATTAGCTCATACTTTGAATAAACTCCGAAATCTCGTTTCGCTTCGTCTCCATTATCCTACAATCATTCCCCTCTACCGTCACCCTTAACAGCGGCTCGGTGTTGGAGGAGCGGACATTGAACCACCAATCAGGATATTCGAAGGTAATGCCGTCGAGTTTGTCTATCTTCGCATCGTGGTATTTTTTTTCTAACGCCGCCATGACTGCGGCCGCATCCTGCACTGTGAAATTCACTTCGTCGCCCCGACAGTAGCGCGTGTATTCCTTCGCAAGCGCCGACAAAGGCTTCTCTGCCTGCGAAAGCACTTCCAGAAAATTCACAAACGCGATATACCCGCTGTCGCCGTAATAATTGTCGCGGAAGCAGTAATGCGCCGACACCTCTCCGCCCATAACGCCTTTGCCCTCTTGCAGCGCCTGCCGCACATTCACAAACCCGACTGCGCTCTTCAAGGGTCTCCCGCCCCATTCAGTGATGAATTCCGGCACCGCTCTCGAGCACACGAGATTATAGGCAATGCCCGCGCCCGGCTCTCGGTCGAGCCAATACCGTGCCAAGAGCAGCAGCGTGACATCTGCCTGCACAAATCCGCCCTTTTCGTCCACGAAAAAAATCCGATCCGAGTCGGCGTCAAGCGCCACGCCAAAGTCAGCCTTCTCGGCCACGACCCTCGTTTTCAGCTGATCAAGCGCGCCGGAGATGAACGGGTTTGGGCTGCGGTTGGGAAACGTACCGTCTGGCTCGAAAAACATGGGGATAATCTCGATCGGAAGATGCGGCATCAATCGCGAAAACACCGCACCCGCCATGCCATTGCCCGCGTCCACCACTACTTTTAGTTTCTTCAATTTTTTCACGTCCACAAATTTCAAAATGTGGACGATATAATCACCCCAATAATCCACCCGAATCACGTTTCCTTCGTTCCCTGCCTGTACGGACGAACGGTCGTTCGCCCCTCCCATTCTTTTAATCTCCTCGGCAATCTCCTTCCCCCGAATCATCCTCTCCTTGTCCACCATCTTGAAACCATTGTATTCCTTGGGGTTATGAGACGCCGTGACGATAATGCCCGCATCGTAATTAAATTGGGGCACTGCCCAATACTGAAAATCCACCGGCACCATGCCCGCGTCATGCACCTCTGCCCCATCGGCCGCGATGCCTTTCATGAGGGCACCCTGCAACGCCTCGCCCGAAGAGCGCATATCCCTCCCGACAAACACTTTCTTGGCACTCGTCAATCTCACCAATGCCCCTCCAATAAAAAACGCCGCATCCTCATTGAGTTCTCCGGGGTACACGCCGCGGATGTCGTAGGAACGAAAAATACTCTGTTCCATAATACAATAGCCTCCGCCTAGCGGTAGCGCGCAAGCTCCTGCCGCTTAAATACCGTCAAGCTCCCCATACCCAGAAGGATGCCCGCCAGGCAGAGCATCCAGCCCAGCCACGGAATGGAGGTTACAATAACCCACAACAGCGCGCCAAAGACGAGATGAATGAAGCGCAGATGTTTGTCGGCGTGTTTGAATACATGAATCGCCAGCGCGCGGCCGAGGAAGAGCGAGGCAACCACCTGTGCGAGATAGATGATCACTGCCCATCCGGCGATCAGTATGAACGCAAGCGGCGCGCCTATCACCGTCACCAGCAAAATCACGGCGGCGATCGGCGTGAGCGCCAGCCAGAGAAACCCTTCGCCGAAATTTCTCCAGGTCCAAAAATGCGCCTCCTGCGTGAGGGCGTCAACCGCCTTGGGCACCACGCTCAATAAGAGCAAGCCGACCGCAATCAGCCCGCATATTTTGATGAGACGCCCCAATGCGGCGCCCACGGCTGCGGTGCGGCGGTTGGACTCCGGCACTTGATGCGGCGTGGTCTTCCCTTTCACCACCGCGCCATCCCGCAGCGCCACAAGTCCGGGAGCGGTATATTCGAAATCCCCCTGCACGATCGCGGTGCGTTCCAGCGTCACGCCGTCCTGTGCGGAAGCAACCAAGGTAAGATCGCCTCCCGCCTCCCCGGCCATGAGCGCCTGGTCTGTCCATGCCCGCACGTCGCGCCCCGCGCGCCCGGAAAATACGAAATCAGACGCCGCCACCGTGACGCTCCATCCGATCTCCGCGGTCTCGCCGATCACCACGCGCCGCCCTGCTGCGAGCACGCTCCTGCCCACGCTCCCGGAAATCTCCACGCTCCCTCCTGCCGCGCGCACGCTCCCGCCAACGTCTGCGGTAATCCTGACGTCGCCTCCCGCCGCGATCACGTCTCCCGTCACCGGGCCGGCCACCTCCACCGTTCCTCCCGCGACAATGACATCCCCGTCCACCGACGCCAGAATGCGCACGGTCTGCCCCGCACGGATCAAATCCCCTTCCACCTTTTCATCCGCGGACACCACCACCGTGCCGTTTTTGGCATAGACGGCCAGGGGTACAGCGAGCGCGACGCACGCCAAGAGGGGTGCCAGGGCGCGAAGAATGGGGTTTTGCATAGAGATATGGTAAGATAGTAAACTTAATACGTACAGAGAAATTTTACCATATGTTGTAATAAATGGATAAGGCGGACTTTATTCTGTCTTAAGGTGTTGTCATTCGTCCCGCACTGCTATTTTCCAAATTTAAGGTATGCGGGATCCCGCTATGGCGGGAAACTTTGAGCTTTGATATTTCTTGATTATGCCTACCTATACCACTCTTTCGCACTACGATCCTGAACTCGCTGATGCCATGCGCCACGAGCTTGCGCGCCAGAGGCAGGGACTCGAGATGATCGCGTCGGAGAATTACACCTCGCCCGCGGTCATGGAAGCCACCGGTTCGTTTCTCACCAATAAATACTCCGAAGGCTATCCGGGCCGCCGCTATTACGGAGGGAATGCATGGATTGACGTCGTGGAAAACCTCGCCCGCGACCGCGCCAAGCAGCTCTTCGGCGCGGAGCATGCCAATGTCCAGTCGCATTCAGGCTCCAGCTGCAATATGGAGGCCTACTTTGCGCTCTTGAATCTCGGCGATACGATCATGGCCATGGACTTGGCGTCCGGCGGCCACCTCACGCATGGCAGTCCCGTGAATTTTTCCGGCAAATTTTACAAATTCATGCCCTACGGCGTCAACCGCGAAACGGAACGGCTCGACATGGATGAAATCCGCGCATTGGCGCTCACCCTGCGGCCCAAGCTCATCCTCGCCGGCTTCACCGCCTATCCGCGCACAATAGATTTTACCGCGTTCCGCGCGATTGCCGACGAAGTGGGTGCGCTCTTTATGGTGGATATGGCACATATCTCCGGACTGGTCGCGGGCGGCGCGCATCCCTCGCCTATTCCCCACGCGCATGTAGTCACGTCAACTACTCATAAAACGTTACGCGGACCGCGCGGCGCATTTATTCTCTCCAAATCAGAATTCGCGGAAAAAATAGACAAAGCCGTGATGCCCGGCATGCAGGGAGGACCTTTGGACCATGTCATCGCCGCCAAAGCAATCTGCTTCAAAGAAGCGATGGGGGATGAATTCAAACGCTACGCCGCGCACATTGTAAAGAACTGCCAAGCGCTCGGCGCCGCGCTCGCGTCCTACGGCGTGCGGCTGGTCTCCGGCGGCACTGACAATCATCTCTTGCTCCTCGACCTCACCAATTTAAATGTATCGGGAAAGGAAGGCGAGCACGCGCTCGACTCGGTCGGGATTTATACCAACAAAAACATGATTCCGTACGATCCCCGCAAGCCCATGGATCCCTCGGGCATGCGCATCGGCACCGCGGCGCTCACCACGCGGGGCTTCAATGAAACTGAAATCCAGACCGTCGCTGAGCTCATCGTCACGACATTGAAACATGTCGGAAACGAAGAAAAATTGAACGACGTGCGCCGCCGCGTCCGCGAACTCTCCGATGCGCACCCGCTCTATCCGGGAATGAGCGTGTAGTGTTTCTCAATAACTTATATGACAAGGTATGGGAAAACGGATTTTCCTTGCGCTTCCTATTTCCCGAGAACTCAAAAACGAAATCCTCTCCTGGGAGCGCGGTTTCCAAAATCTTCCCGTGCGGTGGCTACGGGGGAAAAATTTGCACATCACCCTCGTGCCACCGTGGGAGACTGACGATAGTGACAAGATTGTTACGTTATTAAATTTAAAAGGCGCAACAGGAATAATCGAATTGAATTTTTCGAGAGTCACCTTCGGACCAAACCCACGTGAGCCCAGACTCATTTGGGCTGAGGGAAGCACAACCCCCCAATTACTCAAACTCAAGTCAGCGCTCGATGTTGCACTCGGTCGCGAGCCTGACCCGCGGCCTTTTAAACTCCATCTCACACTGGCCCGCTTCCGTCCAGAAAATTTCCACTCCTGTCAGTCAAAAACGCTCAACGAAGCCGTGGCGTGGCGCGACACCGCCACTTCATTTGTCCTCATGGAATCCCACCTTCTCGCTGGCGGCGCGGATTATGAAGTCCTTGCTGAAATCCCGTTATGATTGAACCCCGATTAATCCAAAGAAAAAAGAATGCACTCAAAATTGCCCGTACATTGGCGAAGCTCTACCCAAGGGCGAAGGTGTTCCTCTCTCACGGAAATCCCTGGGAACTACTAGTGGCAACTATGCTTTCCGCGCAATGCACGGACGCGCGGGTAGATCAGGTGACGGCTACGTTATTCAAAAAATACAAAACGCTCAACGATTACGTCAGGGCAAAACAGAAGATATTTGAACAGGATATTCATGCTACCGGCTTTTACCGCCAGAAAACGAAACACATCCTCGCCGCCGCGCGCATAGTGCGAGAAAAATTCAACGGCACTGTGCCCCGCACCATGGAAGAATTACTCACGCTTCCCGGGGTCGGCAGGAAAACCTCAAATATCGTACTCCAAAATGCTTTCGGCATTGTCGTCGGCATTCCTGTGGATACGCATGTGCGCCGCCTGGCGCGCCGCCTGGGCCTTACCTGCCACACTGATCCCGACAAAATCGAGCATGACCTCATGCACCTGCTCCCGAAGAGCGAATGGGCGCCCCTTTCCTACCGCCTCGTGTCCTATGGCCGCGAGTATTGCCCCGCCCGCCGCCACGATCACACTCGCTGTCCCCTTTCCCAACTATACTAATTTGCCAACCCAATTCCGATTGTCATTCCAGACCGAGATCTGGAATCCAGACAAAAAAACAAACAAAAAAATCGATTTTCTTTTGGTTTTCTGGATTCCCGCCGGAGCCCCGAGTGCGCGAGGCCATGGTTTACCCCGTACCGGGATGCGGGACGGGAATGACGATAGAATCGGAATTTGAAGAGCAATTGAGTATAACCATGTTTCTTCGCAAAATTTAGGCGGATTACGGCCTTACCAAATAATTCATCTGACACGCGCCCACCGCGCCTCCCCCGCTTGACAATGAGATTGATTCCAAATTGGTCCCCACTGCAAACGTGCCGCCGTTCACGCTCTCATACGCGTACAGCCGACTTCCTGCGGAACAGACAAACTGTTTCGCCTGGTCATTCCAGCAGCTTGCCTGGTCAAAGGCAGGCGCGGGGCATCCGGAAATCACGCACGCGCCTCCTTCGCCGCACGCCGCGTCTTGCGCGCATACGGCTCCGTGATTGGCCCCCCCGCTGCAGGCGCGGGGAAACGCGTTCACGGGATCTGTCGGCAGCGCGCGCCCCAAGACGTTGCCGAGCGCTGCCTGCCACGACGGCCAGCGCGAAGTGGAATATCCCTTCTGATACGAGCCGGCCTCAAGAACGGGGTAGCCGGGCGGCTCTTCGCGGCCTTCGGCATACGCCAACAGGAGTGCGCGGATCGTGCCGAGGTCGCTGATACGCTGCACGTCGCGCACGAGCGCCGGCTGGTCGGACGCGGCGACATTCAGCGCGAATGCCCAATGCGCCGCAAGTCCCTCCATGATCTGCGCGGTCGCAACCTCTGCACCCTCATTATAGGATAGCACAAATACGTTGGTGAAGAACTGTGCGCCGGAGATATTCGGCGCGAGCACGTAGAGCGAACGGCCGTCTCGAAACGCAGGGAATCCGTTCACGGCCGTGTCGCCGGGAGCCCCGGGAAGCGCCGCATTCTGCTGATACCATTCCCGCAAGGAGAGCCTGTCCTGATTCTCGTATACTCGCAGCCCAATCGCGTCGCGCGTGCCGTCGCGCAGGAAAAGATATTCGCGCAGCAGCCGCGGATCCGGCGAAGTGTCCTCGACGACTGGCGCCTTGAGCGCAGGAAGGTCGTCTGCCGTCCCCGCCGCGCCCGCGTCGCGGCAGTACCAAAGCGAAAACTGATACGTGGCATCCGTATAAGGAAAGCTCGCAAGTCCCGGCCACGGATTCTCGCACAACGAAATGGTCGCGCTCACGGTGGTGGTCGCCGCTCCGTACGCCGGCGAGTGCGCGCCCACCTCGAAATATGCGGTGCCGTTCGCCGCGGCAGCGGTTGCGTCAATGGCGGCGGACTCCGTATCGGAGAGCGTAATGAGACTCCCGGGGTCATGCGGAGTCCAATGATAGGATGCGCTCAAGGGCACGGGCGGCTGTGAGGCATCCCACGCCTGCGCAGTCCAGCCGTGCTGACTGCCAGGCGCGTCCCGCGCGTCGTCCGGACAATCGTTCCGCCCCGCGCATACAAACGTATCGCGATTCGTGACCGCTTGGGTCTGCAGCGCGCCGCGCCCCTTAGTCGTCGTCACGGACACGCGCGCGATCTGGCAAAGATGGTCATCCGTCGCCGCCTGCCAGGCATAGCCTTCAAACGTTTCTCCGGCTGCGGTGAACGTCCCGTTGAGGGTGACAAGCGGCGTGCCGTACGCGCTTTTCACGCCCTGATCTCCCCCGCGCAGCACGATCCGGTAGACTGCATCGAGCGCAAGAGCTTCCTGCGGCGCAATGACCAGGCGCGATTCCTCCCGCGCGTCGCCGATAAAATTGCCATGCTCCAGCCGCAGGTCAAGGCCGACGTCCGGCACTGCGCACCACACCTGCGGGAGCACTGCTCCTTGCGCGCGCGCAAAAGGTACGACAGAACGGGCAAATCTCTTCACGCGTTCCCACCACCCTGACACAGGGGACGGCTCTCTCCCCGCCTCGCACACGCCCTGCTGCCTCTGCAACCACACCGTCTCTCCGCTCACGCTTGAGAGATCCACGCGCGCGTCAAACGTGGCGTTCCACATGCCGTTGGGACATTGCAGCGCGCTCGCCGCCGGCAGCGCGCTCATGACACGGAGTCCTGGCGCCAGCTGGCATGTGCATGCGATGTTCGGATCGCAGAAGAGCCCGCGGCTGCAGCGCCCGTCATCTGCCTGACATTGCGGTATATCCGCGCTCCCGTCGCAGGGATCGTTGAGGCCGCCGCCGGACACAGTAAAGGCGAGCGGATTGGACCGCGCGCCGTCATTGATGAGCGCCACGGCCGTAGCGCCCGAGACGAGCCCTGCCGGCACGCGTCCTTCCGCCTCGGTGGCCGCCCAGCCGCGATACTCCTCGGGGGCAAGCGCCGTCGCGCCGAATTGCATAGCATCGCCTGCCGCGCGCGCGTCGCCAAATCCTCTCCCCCGCACGACAAATCCGCTGCCGATCGCGCCGCGTACCGGATCAATCCTGCACAGATCGGGGCGCGGCCCTCCTCCCACGGTAAAACTTCCTTGGCTTATAGCCTCCGCTCCGTCCGGACGGCGCACGGTCACTATACCGCTCACCGCATCGTCGCCGGGATCAGCTGTGGCAGCGTCAGGCACTTCTGAAAGAATCTGCGTATTGGTCCAGAATACAGACCCGCAGACCGCTGGATCGGGCCAACGCCCTTCTGCGCCGCCGCCATAAATCACGCGCCCCTGCGGTACGCCGAAATAACAGCCGGAAATCGTCACCCATGATCCCACGGGCGACGGCGACGGCGCCACGTCTTCCGCCACCGGCGTGCACTGGGAATTCACACAGGCACTCTTACCCGCTCCGCACGCCTTGCAATCCTCCGACGTCGTGCAAAACAGCGGATCGAATACGATGGACAATGCCGCCGCCCCTTTCACGCCCGCAGCAATCTGCGCCGAGATGTCGACCGAGGCGCCTTCGGTCTCTTTCAAGGCGGTCGCCGTTTCCCTGTCGCTCACCGATCCTCCCACCGTCGCTTTATTCTTATCAGACGAATCCCATGCATACGTGAATGCGCCCGTGAGCATATTGCAATTCCCCGCCGCGGGCAATGCGCGAAACACCTGCGTGCCGCCCAGGCTCGTGATCACGGCGGTGCGCGGGGCCACACTCACGCGGTCAGGGCTGCAGGTCCCGTCGTTGTCGGGCAAGGAGGGCCGGGTGCGGAAATGCCATTCATACGGGCCGGAGAGCGCCACGCCTGCGGCCGACGCAACGGTTGCGGGTACGGTCACGCGATACCACGTGTCAGGCGCGAGCGCGCTTACGGAGGGAGTCAGTACGTAGGCCTCCCGCCCCCCGCCCGCATCCGCCGTACTGGCAGTCCCGGCAAGCGGCGTCGTGGTGCACAGCGCAGGGGCAAACGTGGCGCCATTCCCGCATGAAACGAAGGCAATGTCCGCAAACGTCGCGTCATTCATGTCGCGGTCGAATGTCACGCTTACGTTCACATTCCGGCATGCGTCATTGGTATCGCGAAACGGCGACGGCGACTGCAGCGACTCGCTGCAGCCTGCCTGCTCAATCACCTTGGGCTCGTCCGCAGGCGTCGTGCACCCTGACGTATTGAATCCGCATGAGAGGTTGCAGCCAAGCGTGCCGCCGGAAAACGCGCCGCCGTACGTGGTGCACGTGAGTCCCCGAAGATCGCTTCCATCGCACTGCTCGCTGCCTTCTGCCGTATTATTATTGCACGTACCGCCGCCGCCGGTGCAACCGGTCAGGTTACAGCCTGCGTCACACTGCCATGTGCCGATCGCAGGAGCAGCGCAACTCAAGGACGGAGGCGGCACGACACCGTCACACTGCTCGCCCGCGTCAATGACGCCGCTGTCGCACGAGCCGGCGCTCGGTGCGCACGGCGTGTCAAACGGCAGTTCATTGCTGCGCAATCCCTGCACCGTCACCGCAATCGGATAATTGCCGCTGCCGGGAAACACGGGCGCCGCCGCCGTCACCGCCGTATCGCTCCAGGGAGATGCCGCGGCAATGAGCGTGCCAAAGCTCACCGCGCTGCTGGCCTGGCTCCCGCCGAACCGCTCCCCGCCCAAAGAAACCGAAGTGCCGGACACGCCGCACGAAGGCGCCCGCGTGCAAACCCCCGGCGCCAGAGGCCCGGTGTTCACCGTAAAGGAGAGGCGGTTTGAGGGCCGATTGCCGGGAGGCGCGGTAAAGAGCTGGACCGGATACGTGCCGGGAGAGAGCCCAGAAGGCACGCGGATGACCACGCTGCCGTCGAACCAGTTGTCTGTGCAAGGGAATTCCGCCAGCGTCTTGTTGCCGGTGACCGGATCGGTAAATTCCACCCGCCCGCGCACCGTGCCAAAATGCGCGCCGAACAACGTGACGAAGCTGCCCACCGGTCCTGCGTTCGGCGACAATGCTCCCACATAGGGCGAGAGCACCTGGAAATTCACGGCATTGCTCCGCCGCCCGCCGACGTCCACGGTCAACGGGCCGCTGGTGGAGCCCGCCGGCACGCGCACGCGGATTTCATGATCGCCCCAACCTGCGCGGCATATGGCATTCGGCACCGCCTGTGCGTTGAAACAATTCTGGTCTGCGGCGAAATTATTGAAATACGCGTCGCTGCCTGCTCCGAGAAAAAAATAGTCGCCGCGAATCGCTACCACTTCATCGCTGTAATAGGCCGCGGACGGCGCGACCGAGGAGATAAACGGCGCGCATTCGGCGGTCGTGCCCGAGGTAAAGGTCCACGGCCCGGCCGCAGACGAATCATACACATCGCTCGGCCCGTCTGCCGTACCGTTGCCGTTGCCGTCCAGCGGAATGCCGCAGGTGTCGGTGATGCCCGGGAGCAGCGTTACGCGATAGCGGGTATTCGCGGCAAACCCTCCGACGGGATAGGCGGCGAACGACACGAAGTCGGTACCCGGCGCCACGGACGCGAGCGGCACGCCGATCCATGCGCCGCCCGCTTCCTTTTCCAACACCACCTGCGCGGCCGTGAGCGTGCCGACATTCATTTCCTCGGAAAATACGACCTGCACGGGAGCAGCCAGACAGACATTCGTGCCTCCGCTCGGAGGATACACCGCGACCACGCGCGGCGGCACGTCGTCGGATTCGGTGCCGGTCTTGAATGTCCATACCCTCTCCCGCTCAAGATACGCGCCGCTCAAGCTCTGCACGTCGGTCGTGATGGCCGCCTCATACGCGGCGTTCGGCGCGAAGTCGGGATGGGAGAATGAAAAACTGTTGCCGTTGACGGCAAAGGTGCCGCCGCTCGCCGTCCCTCCTATTTCCCGCACGGTCACGTGTGAGGCGTTGACGGTCGCGGGGGCGAGATTGGCGTTGAAGATCGCCTGTACGGCCGCGCAGAGTTTCACGCCCGAGGCCGCGTCCGGCGGACTGACCGCGACCGCGTTGAACCCCGCACCGCCGCCCGGAGGGAGCCCACCCACCGGCACCCCGCCGCCAGGGAGTCCGCCGCCCGCGACTTCTTCAAGCTTCCGCAGCACGAAACTCGCAATCGCAAACGCAAGGAATATGACGACGAGACCGATGGTCGCATTGGTGATTATTTTTTTGGCCTTTTCCACCTGCTCCGCCGATCCCCCCGCTGTCATCCATGTCACGCCGCCATAGACGATAAACCCAAGAAATATCGTGCCGAGGACGCCTAGGCTCACGCGGATGATATTGACGACCGTCACGCGCACGTCCTGCGTGGACAAACCGGCCCCTTCGCCGTAACTCACGCCGAAACGGTCCTGGGCGAGCGTGGGCAGGGCGAGCAGAGAAACAAAAAGCGCGGTCACCAATAAGGCCGCGAGTACATACCTACGGAATGTTCGTACCGCCGCGTTATTAAGGACACGCGAGACCCCGAGCATGGGAAATTGGAGTTACAGAAAAATCTCTCTAAACGTATGATAGCCGCGGTGTGACGGATTTCGCCGCGAGGACCCCGCAGAAGAACTCACTGCGTTCGTTCTCTACGGGGCAGGCTGTCTTTGGCGAGTGGAGTCTACCCCGTAGCGAGCCGACAGGCTCTGCTACCGGGGCAGCAAGAAATGCGGCAACCGCGGCGGGAATATCATATTTTTAAACGTTCTCCTCTATAGTTTCACTTCGCAGAAAGCATTTCCTGCACGAGTGTACGCACCTGCGCACCGTCCGCAGACCCCTTGCACTTTACCATCACTTCTTTCATGATATGTCCCAGATTGCGCTCTGACGGCGGTATCGCCTCAATCGTTGCGGCGATCACCGCGCGCAGCTGTTCCGGCGCGAACGCGGCGGGCAGATAGGCTCCCAGCACCGCGAGCTCCCCCTCTTCGGCCGCCGCGCGGCCTTCCTCGCCGTGCGTGCGGTACAGCGTGACGGCGTCCTTCCGTTTCTTCACCTCCCGGCGCACGACCGCTATCGCCTGCTCGTCGGTCAGTCCTTTATCCTTCACCTTAAGCGCAATTTCCTCGTTTTGCACCGCGGCCACCAGCATACGCAAAACGCCCAGGCGCCGGCGCCCTTCTTCCGAGGCGTCCTTCTGCGCCCCTTGCGCATCATGGCGAATCGTTTCTGACAAGGACATAAAGGAAACGAGGATCAACAGCAAGAACTATAGTTTCACGACTATTGTTATCGTCGCGCGATCGGCTTGCCGCGCCCTCTCCCCCTGCCGCGCCCGCGTCCGCGTCCGCGCTCTTCCGTCTCATCGAATTTTCCGATCTTTTTCAGGTATTCTATCTTCGCCGCCGTCTTATGGCGATGCAACGCCGCCTTCCTGATTTGCGTCTTCGACTTGGACGGCTCGAAGAACCGCCGTTTCTTCGCGCGCCACACAATGCCCGACTGCACCACGCGCTTGGTAAAACGCCGGATCATCCCTTCCGCCGATTCATCGGTTTTTTTTCTCACTTCAATGGTCATACCCGCCTACATTTTGCACATCATGTGCATTAATAATGCATTCTTCTAAAATATAATGGCAACCCGCTCGCGAAAAAAAATGTGCAAAACGTAGGCGGGCCTACTCCTTACGCTCCTCCTATCATGACACGAAAACCCTCTTTGCACAAATCCTGTCCTCCGCATAAACTCTTTTAAGCGAGGGTCGCGCTTGGCACAAACCCTCCGCGTAAACTCTTTCAA
>Ga0209342_10004909_pt1 | contig 13780 bp, 6 predicted proteins | sample RifCSP16_2_FD_184023 | JGI IMG/M metagenome (GOLD analysis project Ga0209342, IMG submission 184023) | Soil microbial communities from Rifle, Colorado - Rifle CSP2_sed 16_2 (SPAdes) (version 2) | ecosystem: Environmental > Terrestrial > Deep subsurface > Rock core/Sediment | place: Rifle... | reverse complement strand
GCGAAGGAGTGGCGGAGAAGCCTTTGCCGAAGATCTGGACGCGCGTCCCGACTCGGCCTTTGTTCGGGTGCACGAGGCTGATCGCAACATCGCCAGGTAATTCGCTCACGTTGATTCGATCTATACGCAGCAAATTGCCAACGGAATCGTACGCATAGGCCGCCAGATCGCCATTGCGATCGACCACGCCTGCCAGGCGATCTAACTCGTCGTAGAGATAGCGAATCTCTCCGGATTGAGCGAAGAGCGAGGAGGCGCAAAGCAGGAGAACCAGCGGCGCAAGGACCACATTCCGACTTCCCTTCCCACGCCTCATGGCACAACTACCGCGTGAGGGGCCGGCACGTTTGAATCGGAGAAATGTGACGGAGAGCACATAGGATCTATTTCTCGGTGGGAAGGTCCAAGCATTGTTTCACTGCGTTCTGCAATGTTGGGACATCGTAAGGCTTGGGGAAACAGGTGTGAGCGCCGAGCCAACGAAGGTGGGCACCGAGGGACTCTGTGCCAGAAGCGGTAATCACAATCACTGGGAGCCACGGCCAACGCTTTTTGATCGACCTGAGGGCGTCGTCCCCGCGTCCGTCAGGGAAGTGGTAATCGAGGATCACAAGGTCAACGGCAGTTGCTTCGATGATTCCAAGCCCTGTAGCGATCGAGCCGGTGGTCAGCACTTCACACATGGACTCAAATGCCATGGTGAGGCTTTCGCGAATCCCCGGATCGTCGTCAACGACAAGTATTCGTTTCACCGGGCTGTTGAAAGAGGCCCATCTGCTGCGTTAGCTTCGTCGCTCGTCGTTGCAACGTACATCCAAGTACGCCTCACTCCTCGCTTCCTCGCCGCCTTGCATCTGGACCTTTTTGAACAGCCTGGGGACAGCTGGTGTTTTTCAACAGCCTGTTTGCCGCTTGACATCGACGTGTATTTTCCGCTAACGTCAAGTCCCCTACACTTTGCTGCCAATCGGCAATAACGGCAGCAACTCGAATGCCAGCGCTGAGCAATCGGAAATCGCGTAATTAGAGGTGGTTCCCGAACGGGAACTGTTGGTGGTGGTAGATGGTGGTGGTGGTGGACGGCCAGCAAGGTAGAAGTTCATGAATGCATCTGCCGAGCTCATTGGAGAGAGCCCGGGAATCCTGGCTGTCCGAAAAAAGGTCAGAAAGCTGCTCGAGCGCCAGTCAGACGAGCAAGGGTTCCCGCCGGTGCTCCTTCAGGGCGAAACCGGAACCGGCAAGGGACTTCTCGCTCAGCTACTCCACCGGTTGAGCTGTCGCAGCCGCGCGGCGTTTGTGGACGTCAATTGTGCCGCCATTCCAGACACTCTGCTCGAGGCCGAGTTGTTCGGTTTTGAGCGGGGCGCGTTCACTGACGCGCGACAAGCCAAGCCCGGGCTTTTCCAAGCCGCCAGCCGTGGCACCATCTTCCTGGATGAAGTCGGCCTTCTGCCCGAGAGGATCCAAGCCAAACTTCTTAAAGTCATCGGCGAGCGGACCGTGCGCCGCCTCGGCAGCACGCAGAACAAGCCGACGGATGTCTGGATCTTGGCGGCCTCAAACGAAGACTTAGCGACCGCAGTGCGACAGCGGCGCTTCCGTGAGGACCTCTACCACCGGCTGGCGGTCCTCACAATTTGGCTTCCACCTCTCAGAGAGCGCGGGACGGACATTCTGCTCCTGGCCGAGCATTTCCTCTCACGGACCTGCGCAAAACATCACCTCCAGCCGAAAACCCTCGCGTCCGATGCGCGAGAGGGTCTGCTCGCCCACCAATGGCCCGGCAACGTTCGCGAGCTAGCCAACGTTATGGAACGTGTGGCGCTTTTTGAGGATGGCCCTCAGATCACCACGGCGATGCTCGGGCTGCGAAGAGCTTCGCCGATAGCGTCCACCCGGAAGGAACGGACCACCACGTCCAGCGAGGCGCGCGCTCTGGAGCAGAGCCACCTGCTCGAAGTCCTTCACAAGACGGGCTGGAACGTTTCGAGAGCTGCTGCTTCCCTGGGGATTTCGCGCAATGCCTTGCGGTACCGAATTGAAAAATACGGCCTGCACCCTGGAATAGCACAGCGTCCCCTTGAGCCGGCCGAGCAATCCTTGCTGCAGGCGGCCGATGGCCCAGCGGCTGGTCATGAAGATGTCACCCCAGCGCTCACTGCAGTCCGATGGGAGCCCCGACGGTTTACGCTGCTCCGTGCAGCACTGACTGAACCGTCGGAGGAAGCCTCCTCATGGAACGCCACCCGAACGCTAGAAGCGATGGTCGAAAAGGTCCAGACGTTCGGTGGGCGGGTTGAAGAGCTAAGCCCCGCTGGCGTAATTGCGGCATTCGGGCTTGAACCGGTCGAGGATGCGCCAAGGCGCGCAGCGTACGCGGCAATGGCCATCCAGCAACTGCCTGATCTGGTCCGATATGGCCAGGGTGCGCAGTGTGGCGTGGTAGTCGGCATCCACGTGAGTCAGTTTGTGGCGGGGCAGGTCGACGGCTCGTTCATGATCGACCTTGATGCGAAGCGCGAAGCGTGGAGGGCGCTCGATGCTCTTGTCGCGGCAGCCGAGCCCGCGACCATTTGGGTCAGCAAGTGCGCCGCAGCGTTTCTGGATCGGCATTTCAAACTGGTAGAGACAGGGTGCGGACAGGCCTACGGGTTGGTGGGGCGGGAGCAGACAGGTCTTGGACAGCGGCTGGCCAGGTTCGTGGGACGAGACCATGAGCTAAGCATTCTCAAGAACCACTGGGAGAGCAGTCGGCAAGGTCATGGGCGGGTCGTGGGGATCATAGGCGATCCAGGGATCGGAAAGTCGCGGCTCCTCCATGAATTTCGCCAAAGCCTTTCCGGGGAAGGTATCACGTATCTCGAAGGGCGCTGCGTCTCCTACGGCAGCGCGACTCCCTACCTTCCGGTGCTGGACATTGTCAGGCACCAGTGCGGCATTGGCGAGGGCGACTCCCCTCAGCTCATAACCGATAAGGTTGGCCTGTGCCTCGAGGAAATCGGGATGACTCCTGAAGGGAGTGCGCCTTACCTCCTGCACCTTTTAGGATTGAAAGAGGGGACACAGCGGTTGGCCATGATGAGTCCTGAGGCCATCAAGGCCGAGACGATAAAGATCTTCCGGCAGATGGGCCTCAACGCAAGTCGCCGGCGGCCAGTCGTCCTTGTCGTTGAAGATCTCCAGTGGATTGACAAGACATCTGAAGAGTGTCTGGCCTCCTTAGTGGAGGGCTTGGCAAGCGCGCGCGTGCTGCTTCTTTCAACGTATCGTCCTGGCTATCGGCCTCAGTGGATCGAAAAGTCATACGCCACCCAGATCTCCCTGCAACCGCTCTCATCCCAGGAAAGTTTAAACTTGCTGGAGTCACTCTCTCATACAGAAGACGTCGCCCAGAATATTGCACAGCAAATCGTTGCCAAAGCAGAAGGCAATCCTTTCTTTCTGGAAGAGCTCGCCAGGGCAGTGCAGGAGCAAGACGCCTCTCCCTCGGACTTGCTCATCCCCGACACCGTTCAGGAAGTGCTCCTCGCGCGCATCGAGCGTCTCGGTGAGCACTCGAAGCGGCTGCTGCAAACAGCGTCAGTGCTGGGACGAGAGTTTTCGTTGAGGCTCCTCAACAGAATGGCGGACGGTCCAGGCCAGATCGACGAACCCCTCGAGGAGTTGAAGCGGCTGGAGTTCCTTTACGAGCAGACTGGAACCGACGAGCCCATCTACGCCTTCAAGCACGCTCTGACTCAGGAGGTCGCCTATCAAGCGCTCGTCCCGTCCCACCGCCAGGCTCTTCACGAGGCAGCCGGTAAAGCTTTGGAGACGCTCTACGCGGGCCGCTTTGAAGAAGCCTACGACCGGCTGGCGTATCACTTCTCGAAAACCGACGACGCTGAGAAAGCCATTGATTATCTCAGTCGCTTCGCCGAGAAGGCTGCGAGAAGTTACGCTCATGCTGAGGCTGTCACCGCTTTGAAGGAAGCGCTCGCTCACGCGCAGCAGCTTCCAGCGGCTCAGCGGGACCGTTGCGTTCTCGAGCTAGTCCTCCGCCAGGTCGATTCCCTCCACTTCCTTGCGCGCTTCTCAGAAATTCTCGACGTTCTTCATGAGCAGCAGGAGCGTGTAGATCGGCTCAGTGACCCCTCTCTGGCCTGCCGCTACTACTTCCTGCTTGGCCGCACTTGTGGTCTTGTCGGAGATCACGAGCATGCGGTCCAGTGGCTCAATCAAACGATTGAACAAGCAAGGCAGTGCGCTGACAAGGCGACAATGGGTAAGGCGTACGTGTCGCTGGCCATTGAATCCTGCTTTGCGGGGCAATTTAGACGAGGTGTTGAGTGCGGCCAGCAGGCAGTCACCCTTTTGCAGCCAACTGAAGAGCTCTACTGGTTAGGTTGCGCTCACTGGAATGTCGCGATTAATTCCGGTTTCTTGGGAGATTTTCAAGCGGGAAGTAGAAGTGCGGTTCAGGCTCGACGCATTGCGGAATCAATCGCGAATCCCAGACTTCGGAGTTATGCCGCCTGGATAGCCGGAATGATCTATGCGTTTAAAGGTGAATGGGACCTGGGCATCAAAGCATGCGAGCAAAGCATCGACTTCGCGCAAGATCCTTTTAACCGGGCCTTAGCTTTAGGGTTTTGTGGAGCGGCCTATTTAGAGAAGCGGACCACCCACAAAGCAATCCCTCCGCTGGAGCAATCAATTCAGCAATTTGGTCCTGCCTTGGTTCGACAGATGCAAAGTTGGTTCATGATAATGCTAGGCGAAGCTCATCTATTGAATGGCGATATCGAGAAGGCGCATGGTCTCGCGCTCCAAGGACTGCATCTTGCCAGTGAGATGAAGTATCAGTTTGGAGTTGCGTGGGCCTACCGAGCCTTGGGTCGAATCGCCCAGGCCAGAGGTGAGTTCAAAGAGGCGGCAACTTACTTCACCGCAGCTCTCGAGACATTTACCTCCGTCGAGGCCCGATTCGAAATGGCGCGTACCCAGTTAACCCTCGCGGAAGTGGCACAAGCTCAAGGGAACCAGGAAGCAGCCGGTGCCCATCTTCAGGCCGCCTACGAACTGTTTGAAACGTTGAAGGTCACTCATTACGTCGGCCGGACCGTCCAGCTTGCCGCGAAGCTCGGGATAATCCTCACTTAGCGGGGGCGTCCAGTCCCTGGAAGATCTGATCGGACGCCGGTTCATTATGGACCGGCGGCTTCCCGCTAGTTCTTGCCTTCCCTCTATATATTGTGGTCCAGAGAGCTGCTACCGCAACGTATTCTACACGGCTCGGTTAACTACCCGAAACAAGAGAAAAAACCGGCGCTTTTCTCACGCATTTGTTAGGGTCCTGGCAAATTTTTTACTATGATGAATGAACCGACCTCTCAGGAGGAGTGAGAAGTAAGGGAACAAGTATCGAACAGCTAAAGATTCCAGTCACAGTCAAGTAAACTTTTACCGAATAGGAAAGAAAGAGGTCCCGATCATGAATGGCCGACGTGTCGTCATCACCGGGCTAGGTGTCGTTGCTCCCAACGGGATCGGCAAGGAAGAGTTTTGGGAGAATCTTATCGGCGGCAAATCTGCCGTCGACTACATTACGGCGTTTGATCCAACGCCGTTCCCATGCAAAGTCGCCGCCGAGGTTAAAAACTTTAAGCCTACCGACTTTGTCTCATCTCGTAGTGCAAAAATGATGGGTCGATTTAGCCAATTCGCCGTAGCGGCGGCAAAGTTAGCTGTGGCCGATTCTGACATTGGCCTTAACGGCGGGCTCGCCGAAGAAACGAGCGTCTGCTTTGGAAATAGTGTCAATGGAGCCGGAGATATTTACGAATACACGCATCTCGATTTCTTATCGAAGGGATTTCAGGCGATCCCTTCCTGGACGACTGATGAATATACACCTCACGCCGCTGCAAGCCATGTAGCCATCGAATTTGGAATCAAAGGTCAAGTTATGACGCTATCTTCCGCCTGTTCAACAGGCGTTGATGTCGTCCAGTGGGGATACGACAAAATCTTTTCAGGTCAATCCAAGGTCGTTATCGCGGGAAGTTCTGAGGCACCGATATTCCCGTATGCTTTCGCGGGTCTCTGTTCGCGCGGCGTTCTCACAAAGTGGGACGGCCACCCGGCCCAGGCCTCTCGTCCTTACGACTTAAAGCGAGATGGCTTCGTCCTCGGAGAAGGCGGTGGGTGCGTAGTTCTCGAGGATCTGGAGCATGCACTTGATCGCGGAGCGCACATCTATGCTGAAGTGCTTGGCTCCGCAAGTGCAAATGAATCCGGACACATGAGGAAAGTTGATCTGAATGGAACAGCCCTTTGCCAAGCAATAGACCTTGCGATCCACAAAGCTGGGCTGAGTCGCGAAGACATCGACTATATCAATGCGCACGGGAATGCCATGCCTGACTATGACGTCGCGGAAACCACAGCATTCAAGCAAGTTTTTGGTGATAGAATTTATCATATTCCGGTAAGCTCCATAAAATCTATGATTGGGCAATCTCTCGCTGCTAGCCCAATGTTCCAGGTAGTTTCGTCTTCTTTGGCTATCCACGAGTCTATCATTCCCCCCACAATCAATTACGAATATCCTGATCCTCACTGCGACTTGGACTATGTTCCCAATGAATCCCGATCGTCGAGGATCAGAAATATCCTCATCAATGCCCATGGAATGGGCGGAACTCATTCGGTCTTAATCCTCGGTCGTCCAGAGTTTTCGTCTAAGGTCACGGCACAGTGGATATAAGATTCTTGAGTGTTCTGCTCTTAAGCCTCTGTACCCTTGGGCTGGGAATTCTTGTCTATCTGAAAAACCCGAACAATTCAGCTCATCGAGCGTTCGCCCTTTTTACCTTTTCGGTAACACTCTGGAGCACCTGCCTTGCGCTCACGTATTATGGGATTACAGACCGAACTCTTGCCCTAGCCGTTGGCCGTATGACGTTCGCTGCGGCAAGCTTGATTCCATATGGCTTCCTGCTCTTTGCCAGATCTTTCCCAGCGCAAGACCGATATCCCTCTAACGTCTTCCTGAGGGCGTTGGGCATGATCGCCATCGGATTCGTTTTTCTCTCACTTTCACCATGGATTGTCTCAGGCGTTCAACCCCCAGGGGCCCGGATCCAACCCGTTTATGGTCCGCTGTATCCACTCTTCGCCGCCTATTTCTTACTCTGCCTCGGATTAGGTCTTTTTGTCTTGGCCAGAAAACTGAAGCACGTTCAGGGGCTCGCAAAGCTTCAGCTTCGATACTTGTTTCTGGGACTGCTGATAGCCTGCACGGGTGCGACTACAACCAATCTGATAATACCTCTTGTCTTTGGGACATCGCTTTACGGAGGGTACGGTCCCTTTTTCGTCTTAGTTCTTATCTCGTTTTGTGCCCACGCAATCATTCGGTATCGACTGATGGACATCAAGGTGTTCATTCGGAAGGGCGTCGTCTACGTCTGCGCTATTGCGATTGCGGTGTCGGTCTTCCTGGGAATTGCCGTCCTATTAAATGCCCTCACGGGATATCAGAGGGAATATGTCCCGTTAGGCGTGGCGGTAGTGGTCGCCGTGCTGGTGGCCATCCTCTTCCAGCCGGTGAAGAAATGGGTGCAAGACTCCTTCAATCGCTATCTATACCGTCAGCCCTGGGACTATCAGCGGACTGTCAGAGAAGCGAGCCGGCGGCTAAGCACTATCCTTGATCTTCGGTCACTGCTGAATTATCTGGCCGAGGTCATCCGGCAAACCTTAAAGGTCGAGATGGTAGCGGTGTACCTGCGTGAGCAGACTCAGCACGTGTTCACGGCCAAGGTGCTTCAGCGATTTGCCGAGTGGGACAAGGTGCCTTCAACGTCGACCCTTGCGACAACTTCCGCTCTTGTCGGGTTATTGGAACAACACAAGCGCACGCTGGCATGCGATGAAAGTCCTCCCGAGCACCAAGATCATAACTACAACGCCGCTGTGGCGGAGCTTCAATCGATCGGAGGAGAGATCGCCTTTCCCATTGTCCAAGACCAGCTTATCTCTGGGATTGTGGTTGTCGGTCCTAAGCTCTCGGGTGATCCGTACTTTCCTGACGATCTCGATTTGCTCGCCACGTTGGTGAGTCAGGCGGGGATTGCGATCAAGAACGCCCAGCTCTACGGGGAAATCGTGTTGGCCAACGAGTATATCCGTAACACGCTCGCGAACATTGAAAGCGGCGTGGTCGCGGTCGATGCCGAGGGGAGCGTGACGCTCTTTAATCCGGCCGCGGAGCGATTGATGGGGCCACGGGCCGGCGCGCTCCGCGGGGGGTCGGCAGGCGCGCTTCCTCCGGCCTTGGCCCACACACTGATCGCGACTCTTGGGGACGGTGAGCCACGGCTTCACGTCGAAAGTGTCATTCCTGACGCGGGGCGGGGACCAATCCCAATCGTGCTCAACACGTCCCCCCTCGCCGACGATGACGGCCGTCTCCTCGGCGCGGTGGTCGTGTTCAGCGATGTCACAAAGCTGAAGGAGCTGGAGGCCGAACAGCGGCGGGCCGAGCGACTGGCCGCGTGGAGCGCCCTGGCCGCCGGCATTGCGCACGAGATCAAGAACCCCCTGGTGGCGATTAAAACCTTCGCTGAACTGCTGCCCGAGCGCTATACTGACGTAGATTTCCGAGTGAATTTCTCGAATGTGGCGATCAAGGAGATCGAGCGGATTGACGCGTTGGTCGGACGACTCCGCGGGCTCGGCGCCCCAGCGACTCGGAACTTTCACCCTCTCGACCTCAGGCAGCCGATCGACGAGACCCTGGCGCTCCTGGCGGGCCAGCTCGAACAGAAGCGGATCAGCGTCGCGAAAGAGTATGCAGACGCCCTTCCCCCGGTCCCAGGGGACCCGTCCCAACTCAAGCAGCTTTTCCTGAACGTGTTTATGAATAGCCTCGACGCCATGGAGTCAGGAGGTCAGTTGACAATCCGGCTGACCACTCGATCCGGATACGGCCAAGATACGGTGCGCGTCGAGGTGCGCGATTCGGGGAAAGGAATCCCCGAAGAGCTGCTCGACAAGATGTTCAACCCATTCGTCACGACCAAGATCAAAGGCGGTGGGTTGGGCTTGGCCATCTGTCAGGGCATTACCGATGCGCACCACGCAACGATTCGGGCCGAGAATAACAGCGTCGGGCGCGGCGCGACACTGATGATCGAGTTTCCCGCGGCTGCCGAGAGTCCGGTCCCCGTCCACGCATGAGATCGTTGCTGCTGGTCAGCGCCGATGACGCCGTCCGCAACCGGATTGTCCGGATGGCCTCGGACTACTCGATCTTTTCCGCCCTGACGGACGACGAAGCCCTGGACACCTTGCGCCTCACCACGGTCGATCTGATTGTGAAGGATGTGGCGCCGCCAGCCCGCGACCTGCCCGCGTTTCTCGCAACAAGCCGGCAGCGCTGTCCCGGAGTGGTCATTATCTGCTTGTCAAACGCCGATGAGCAGGGAGGCGCGCACCTCAATGAGCTGTTGCAGGGCGCTGATTTCCTGGTGAAGAAGCCATTGGTAAACGATGAGCTGGGGCGCGCTTTTCGCCAGGCTCAAGAAAAACAACAGTTGCTCCTTGAGGTCTCAACGTCTCGTGATGCTGGACCGCGCGCTGGGCAGACCGGCATGCCCTTCTCCGACTATCCTGAGCCGTCCTCTCAGATGCTCGAGCAGGTGGTCAAGGAGTTTGCCAAAGCGCTCAGCGCCAACTTTGATCTGCAACGAGTCCTCGAGCTCTTCCTCGACGCCGTCGGCGAGCTGGTGAAGCCGAGCCGCGCGGCGCTGCTCTTGTTGGATCCAGAGAAGAAAGAGTACCGGATCGTCGCCCACCGGGGGCTCACCCCTCGAGTGGCCGAGTCGCTTCGGTTCCTCCCCGACCAAGGGTTGCCGCTCTGGCTGCTCACGCAAGGACGGATGCTCCGCGTGGAAGAGCTGGCAAATCGCTCGCACGATCCGTCAGCGCGTGAGATCCAGCGCGAGCTCGCCACGCTGCAGGGGGTCCTCGCGATCCCGCTGATGGCTCACGGTGGGCTCTCCGGTCTCCTCACGCTCGGCCAGCGCATCACCGGGGGGTCGTACTCCCCGTGGGAGGGGGAAATCCTCTTCAACCTGGCGAGTCATCTCGCCATCGCGATCCACTATCAGAAAACATTCATTGAGAAGATCCTCTCCCACATGTCGAATGGCGTCATCACGATCGGGCCTGACGAGAAGGTGGTGTTGTTCAACCACCGGGCCGGGGAGATTCTCAGCCTCTCGCCTGGAGAGGTGCTTGGAAAGGACCTTCGAGCGCTCCCCTCCCCGTTGGGGGACATGCTGTACGAAACCTTGAAGAAGGCGCGGCAGACCCAACGAACTGAGATCCAACTGGCGCTCGGGAAGCTTGCCCTGGAGCTCAGCACGTACCCGATCATCGGCGAGAGCGGAGACGCGCTCGGCGCGGTCCTCGTCTTTGAAGACCTCACGCGTCAGAAGCAGTTGTGGGCGCAGAAGCGCCAAGCTGAGCAGTTTCAGCTCCTGAGCCGGACCATCGCGAGCATCGCTGACGAGATCAAGAACCCGCTGGTCTCGATCCATACGTTCATGGATCTTCTCCCCGACCGGTATGACGACATGGAGTTTCGCCACCAGTTCTCGGCGGTCGTGGGGCGCGACATGCGGCGCCTGGTGCAGTTGTTCGAGAAGCTGGCCGCGCTGGTCAGTGAAGGGACGTTGACCATTGAGGTCGTGGACGTCCGCAGCGTGGTCGAGGAGTGCCTGAAGGGATTGAACGCGCACGTGGTCCCTTCGCCGCCGGAGGCTGAATCCACACGGCTGATGAGCCTGATCGATGAGGAAGGCAGCCGCGCGATCCAGCTTGCCCTGTATTTTCAGGCCGAATCGCTGGCCGCGCTGGGCGACCGCGCCCAGCTCGTCAAGGCGCTCTCTTATCTGATCTGGTATCAGATGCGAAAGTGCCCGAATGACGGCACGCTCGCGCTTTCCGTGAGCCGTCACCGGGTCAAGACGGCGGACCAGGAGCGCGTGCAGATCGTGCTCGGAGCGCGGAAGGCGACCATGACCGACGCGGAGCTTCAGCGTCTCTTCGACCCGCTGGCTGTCGTGCAGGAGAGTCTGATCGACGTGGGCCCTTCCGTGAGCCAACGGATTATCGAGGCGCAGGGCGGGCACGTCGAAGTGAAACGAGGAAAAGACGAGGTGAGCTTTGTGGTGTCGCTCCCGGCTCCACCGCGCGGAGGGCCGCACCATGCCTGAGCGGCCGCGCATCATGGTGGTGGACGATCAGCTCGGCCCGAGAGAGTCGCTCCGCATGATTCTCAAACCGAACTACGAGGTGGCGACCGCGGACAGCGGTGAGGCCGCGCTCGAAACGCTGCCGAAGTTCCGGCCCGATCTCGTGTTCATGGACATTAAAATGCCCACCCTCGATGGCGTCGAGGTGCTGCGACGCATCAAAGCCGAGGACCCGTCCATCGAGGTCGTGATGATCACCGCCTACGCCTCGCTGGACACCGTCAGGAGCGCCCTCACGCACGGCGCGTTTGAGTATCTGATCAAGCCGTTCAATCGCAAGGACCTCGAGGACATCGTGCACCGGGCGTTGAATCGCCGCCGCGAACAGCTCGGCGCGCGCAGCGAGGTGGCCCGTCTCGCGCGGCAGATGCAGTTCCTGGCGGCGAAGACCCAGGAGCTTCAGGAGGCCGCGCAGCAAGAGGCCAACGAGCACGCGCTGCGCGTGGTGCAGCTCCAGATTCTCCGCGTCGTCTCCAGCGCGATGCTCAGTCGGCTCGACCTCGGTGAGCTGACCCAGGTCATCACCGAGCAGCTTCGCGCCGGCTTCGGATACGACGCGGTCTCGATCCTCCTCGACCCGGACGGGCCCCAGCCGGTGGAAGGTCCCCATTCGTTTGTGGGCCCCATTCAAGTCGACAGCGAGCTCCTCGGGCATCTTGTCGTGTCGAACGGCCCCAGCGCTCGCCCGATCGACAAGCTGGAGCGGGAGCTTTTGAAGATGCTCTCCGAGCATGTGGCCATTGCGATCCGAAACTCCCGGCTCTATGGCGAGATCGCCGACACCAAGCGCTACCTGGAGCGGCTGATCAATTCCGCGGGCGAGGCCATCATCTCGGTGGACACGGTGGACCGCATCGTGGCGTGGAACCCCGCGGCTGAGCGGATCTTCCGCTACCGCCGCGAGGAACTGATGCAGGAGCCGGTGCTGCGTCTCTTTCCCATTGCGACCTATGAAGAGGCCAAGGCGTCGCTCAGGGCCGGTGAGCAGGCGCAGGCGTTCGAGGTGATGTCTCAGCGCAAGGACGGCGCGCCGATTCGTGTCGGCGTCACCCTTTCAGCCCTCACAGACCAGCATGGGGCGCTCCAGGGCATTCTCGCGATCGTCCGGGACGTTACGGCCCAGCACGAGATGGAGGCCCACATGCTCCAGTCGGAGAAGCTCACCGCGCTCGGGCAACTGGCCGGCGGCATTGCGCACGACTTCAACAACCTGCTGCAGTCCATCCTGGGGTACTCCCAGATCGCGCTTCGGCAACTGGACAGCCCCGAGATCGTACGACGCGGTCTCACGGTGATCGAAACCGCCGCAAACGACGGGGCTGAAACGGTTCGACGCATTCAAGAGTTCGCCCGACTCCGGCCGGACGAGGAATTTGTCCCGGTGGAGCCGAACCGCGTGGTTGAGGAGGCGGTCGCCATCACGCGTCCGCGCTGGGAGCAGCGCAAAGAGGAGCGGAGAATCCAGCTCGACCTGACGTTGAACCTGGCCCCCGTGCCCTCAATTCTCGGACGGCCCGCAGAGCTCCGAGAGGTGCTGACGAACATGATTCTGAATGCGATCGACGCCATGCCGGACGGGGGACGTCTCACGCTGGGCACGAGAGCGACTGACGATCACGTGATTGTGACCGTGGCTGATACCGGAGCGGGAATTTCTGAAGAGGTGCGCCGGCGGATCTTTGACCCGTTCTTCACCACCAAGGGCGAGGCGGGGACCGGCCTCGGGCTCTCGGTCTCCTACGGCATCGTGTCGAGGCACGGCGGTGATATCAGGGTGGAGAGCGTTGAAGGTCAGGGGACAACGTTTACGATCCGGCTCCCGATTCTCTCGACAGGTCGTCTGACCGCGGAGCGTCTGACTGACAAGCTTACGGCCAAGAAAGGCCGGATCTTGATGGTCGAGGACGACCGACAAGTCCAGTCCGTCCTCGCCGAGATGCTCCGCGGCGTCGGCCACAGTGTGACTCAGGCGCGCTCAGGCGATGAGGCTCTCCGGTCGTTCAAACCCGGCGCCTTCGACATGATCTTCACTGATCTCGGGATGCCGGGAATGAGCGGGTGGGAAGTGTCCGAGCGGATTCGGGCCCTTGACTCAGCGATTCCGATCGTCTTCATCACAGGGTGGGGATTGAGAGAAGAGGACTGGGGACGGCTGCGGGAGCTTGGGATCCAGCGCTGCTTGTTCAAGCCGGTGAAGCCCAGCGATCTCTACCACGTGGTGCAGGAGCAGCTCTCCCGCTAGCAGGTTGATGAAAAAGGCCCATCTGCGTTGTTGGCTCGGTCGCGCCTCCCTGCGACATACAACCGCGTATGCCTCAGTCGTCGCGACCTTCGCCGCCTAGCATCTGGACCTTTTTGATCAACCTGCAGTTGATCCCTTGCCCGATAAGCGTCGCACCTCGTCGTTTAGACTCGGAGGGGGACAAGTCCCCCTTCCGAACCTCCCCCAGGGGTTGCGCGGGCGAAGCCCGCGC
>Ga0209342_10004908_pt1 | contig 13781 bp, 17 predicted proteins | sample RifCSP16_2_FD_184023 | JGI IMG/M metagenome (GOLD analysis project Ga0209342, IMG submission 184023) | Soil microbial communities from Rifle, Colorado - Rifle CSP2_sed 16_2 (SPAdes) (version 2) | ecosystem: Environmental > Terrestrial > Deep subsurface > Rock core/Sediment | place: Rifle... | reverse complement strand
GATGACCCATTTGCTCAGCCCCGCGTGTGTTCATGCGTCCGGGGGACCTCATCAGGCAGGAGGAGGCATGGGGCGGTGGCATCAAATGGGTCATCCGGGACCCGGAGACCGGCAAGCCTACGGGCGAGATTCTTTCCGAGCCGATTGCCCAAGATAACATCCCGGAGAAGCTGTACCACGCCACGACCAATTTGCCGGCGATCGAGGCGTCCGGCATCTTGTTCGGGCGGCACGATGGCGGCGGCCTCGGTGGGGGCGTGCGGGATGGCGTGAGTCTGACGACAAGCCAGGCCGACGCGGACTTGATCGCCCATGAGCTTCGCCGTTCGATCGGACTCGCCAAGGACCCGCCTCCCGATACTCCGTCATTGCGTAGCCGGTTGGAGAATTTTGCCAGGGAGGATGAGGCACGGGGCGGAGTCCCCGCCAGCTCGCTCCAGCCCGCCGTGGACTTTGCTATCTACAACGCCGAAGGCGCGAACTATCTGTCCGCCACGCGGGAGTGGAACGGCGAGTCGTGGGAGTCTTCACCGCTTCGGACCGGGGAAAGTCTCGTCCTCGGCTTAGCGAGCCACGCGCACGACGCCTACAGCTCGTACCTGACGAGGCGCCAGAGCGTAGCCCAGGACGTCCTCGGCGTGGGCTATAAGGAGTTCCAGCATGACGACAAATACGCGACGCTGAAGAATCCCATCGTTCTCGGCGACGTGAAGATTCTGCGGAATCTGGACCCGGGCAACATCGGCGTGGTATCCGTGGACCGGGAATCCATCCCCGCCGAGGCGCTCACGCGCAAAGGGACTGACGATTTCCTGCACGAGATCCGGGTCCATGCCGACATTCCTTTAAAGAGGACGAAGGCGTTGGCGAAGGCCCTCGGCGGCAAGGCCGTCGCAATCGACTTCGACGGGACGATCACGGTCGACGAGGACGGGACGGAAAATCCCCGGGTGCGCGACCTGGTCGCCGGCCTCACGGCCGACGGCACGCGTGTCGTGGTCTTCACCGCCCGGGATGCCGAGGAAGTCCGGGAGTGGCTCGCCGCGAAGGACTGGCCCGCCCTGGAGGTCACGAACGTCAAGAGCCCCGACTTCGCAGTCATGCTCGACGACCGAGCCGTCCGCTTCGACCCCTCGCTCGTGGGAAGCGACGCCGCGGGGGCGCGGCTCCGCGAGGGGCTTTCCGGGTTCAAGGCGTGGTGGGAGAAGAGCGCGGAAGTGAGGAAGCATCTTCCGGGCCAGCACGACCAGGAAAGCCACGGGGACCGAGGAGCGGGCATCGGCGCATCGTTGGAAACGGCCGCGCGGGGGCACGTCGCTTCCCAGGCTAGAGTAAGTGTGGCTCTCAATGAACTTCCTGACGGATATGAAATCAAGGCCAGTACGAAGACGTGGGCGAAGCAAACGATTGCCGGCGACGTCTTCTGGATTCGGATCAAGGGAGGCCGCACCGCGGACCCGGCTCGCCTGAAGAACCTAACAAGCACGCAACTCTTGGACACAATCGGGCGCGGGGCGTTGGAGCCGCATATTTCCAATGAAGTTCTCTACGGCACGACGAAGGCCGAATTCGAGGAGACCGAGCACCCGAGGGATGACGCCGGGAAGTTCACCGACAAACCCGGAGCAGCGGCCCCCGAGAAACCCGATCCCGCCCGCATCGCCACTGAGGACCCATCCGAGCTGGCGTCAGAGCCCCGGTATTGGACGACGGAGTCGGCGGGGCGATGGGCCAAACAGATCGCGATGGAGAAGTTCGGGCTGCCGAGAGACGCCGCCGAGAAGGTGGCTGCCCGAGCCGGGGATGGGCCGGGCTTCACGGTGGGCACGGAGAAATATCCGGCCGAGGGCGGGCACTTCAACCCTCACACGGGCGAGATCGTCGCGTGGCTTGACAACATCAGGGACAGGATACAGGTGCAGGAAATCCTGGCCCACGAGACGTTCCACGCGAAGTTCCACGTCGTCACCGACGAGCTAGAGAGGCAAGGCAAATCTGCATACGATGATTGGAAAGCCCTCGCGGACGCGAAGGGTTCCAGGTACGCCGACGCGCAGATGTACGTCAAGCCCGTGGAGTCTGACGTGCTCAAGGAGCCATACGCCAGCAAATACCGGCTCCTGAGCGAGTACAGGAAGATCATGGAGCCATCAGACATGATGAAGACGATCGCGGCGGAGGGGTCACTCGTGTCTGACTACGCCGCGAAATACTGGAAGGCGTGGAACGAAGGGAAGATGCCGACGGACCGCGCCCTGAACGAAACGCTGGCAGAGGTTGAGAGGAAGAAGCACATCATGGTTTTCTACCCTCCGAGGTCGATTGGACGGCTTCACCGTCTGTTCTCCGAGGAGTACCCGAAGCTAAAGGCAGCGGCATGATCGAGACTTTGGCAGACGGGACGATCATCGCATACCTTCGACGCGGCATGGAACCCGTCGACAAGGCTGACGCTGATCTCGTGAAGGTGATCTATCCGGACGGAACTGTCCGGTGGGGCCTGCCGGGGATTTCCAAGCGGAAGCACAGCCCGGAGTACGAGGCCGAATCCGAGAAGATCCGGGAGAACGCCAGGGAGTGGCGGCCGAAACGCCACCGCTTCAAGGCCGCCGAGTGGACGTTCCCGAACGGGCATCCGCGCTGTCTGCTCTGCGGCGAGGAGGAGCGGACCGGCGGTTGGTGCGAGCCGGGGGACGGGCAGGACGTCGAGAAGTATTCCCCCGACCAGCCCCGGGAGCCCGCGGGATCGGACGAAGGCGGACAGTTCGCCGGAACCGGCGTTTCTGGAAAAACGCCGCGCCAGCGGGCGAATGCTGCCTTGGAGAGTCGAGGGTGGGAACGAGTCAGATCCATGAAACTGGGGCATTATGCGACGCATCCGGACCGCTCCGGCGAGATGATCACATACCCGACGCCGGACACATTCCGGCATGCTGTCATGGCCGGCGGCAAGATAACCGTCATAAGCTCAGGAAATCTCAAGGATTTGCCGAAGCACATCGAATCGCTGGGGCCGGAGAACGCCCCGGGCCGGCGGCCGGCCTTGCGCCCCGCCGAGCCGCGCGACTTCATCGCCGCGAGGGACGCGAACACCCGTCCGCGCTACGTTGGATTTCTGTCGGATATAAGTGAGGAAGGGCTCGCTGGGCACAGGGTCTTCCTCGCGGAGGACGGCAAGGCCGGCTTCGCGATCGACCCGTCAGGCGACCTTCAGAACGTCTTCGGCAGCGAGAAGGGATATGGCCATCTGGCCATCCGGCAGGCGATCGGGGAAGGGGCGATTACCCTTGATTGCTTCGCCGGAAAGCTGCCACAGATTTACGAGAAGTTCGGGTTCCGGGAGGTCGGGAGGATGAAGTGGGACCCGGCCCAAGCCCCGAAGAAATGGAATCCGGCCGATGACGAGCCGGATGTGGTGTTCATGGCGCTGACCGCAAAGGAGGGAGACGATGGAGGAACGGTATCCCGGCGTTACTACGAAGGCGGAGAATGGGACCGCGCGAAGTCTGACGCCCGAGGAGCAGCAGGCGCTCGACGAGGTCATGGAATACGAAACCCGGCGGATCGGGGAGCCAGCGGCCCGGGCGTGGGTGGAGTCGCACGTCGAGCTGATCCTCGCGCAGGCAAGGATGATGGGCGAGCTGTAACCAAGGACTACCGCGAGGAGGAGCATCCTCGCGACGAGTCAGGGAAGTGGACGGAGGGGGGCGGAGGTGGAGCCGCCCCGGAAGCCGGGAAGCCCGCTCCGGCGAAGATGCCGCGGCTCCCCCGCAAGGTCATGCAGCCCATCGCCCGGTACGAGGCCGAGCGCCGGGGGTTCTCCCACGAGACGGCGACGCTCGTCAGCGCCGAGGGCACGGTCATGCTGGACAAGGCCGGCGATGACAAAAGCGTCCGGTTCACCTCGAAGGAAACCGGCATAATCAGGGACACCCCCGGAGCTGTCTTTACGCACAACCATCCCAACGGCACGTCCTTTTCCCGCGAGGACATCCGCTTCGCCATATCGACGGGCGTGTCTGAAATCCGGGCGACGGCGACGATAGAAGTCGGGGGCGAGAAGATGAACGTCGTATATCGGATGCGTCCCGGCCCGGAGGAATTTCCGAGTTCGGAACCCGACATTGACTATATGGGCCATTACGCGAAAAGCCCCCTCGACGACATGTATAACAGTGTCGACGCCGAGGTGTACGAGGAGTTCAAGGGGAGGCTGGGGCGCGACCTTACGCAGGGCGAAGCCGAGGTGCTCCATCACCATGAGATTTGGGCCCGCCTCTCCATGAAATACCCCCAGCACTTCATCTACACAAGGGAGATCGCCAATGCCTGAGACTCGGGACGGCGGCTGGATCCTGGACGACAGTGAGGTCGCGCGGAGCCACTACGGCGCCGAAAACGATGGTAAAATGAAAGCGGCGGGCTGCCAGGGGGGAGACTTGGACTGGACCGCCGAACAGATCGCCGCGCTGCCCGACAGCTCGTTCGCGTACGTTGAGCCGGGGGGCGTCGTCAAGCACGGCCGCACGCAGCCCGTCGCGCTCCGGCACTTTCCGTACAAGGACGCTGAGGGCGGGATCGAACCTCCACTGCTCGCCGCGTCTCTCGCCGGAATTGACAATGCCGACCTTCCTCGGACAGCCCTCGCCCGGACGAAGGCTCTTTTGACCGGAATGTCTGACGGCATTGCCTTCGCTATGAAGCGATCCCTCATCGAGAAGTACATCACGAACAAGGGCGGCAAGTGGCAGGTCCGGGCGGAGTCCGGCAAGGTCCTCGGGGAGCACGGCAGCAAGGCCGACGCCGTCCGGCAGCTCGCCGCAGTCGAAGCGAACAAGCCGAAGGAAAAGGCCGCGCCCGGGATCGATGAGATCAATGGTCTGACGCCCGGCGAGAACTCGTTCAAGCGGTCGCCCGGCTCCGAGGTCCAGGCCCTCGTGTTCAGCGAGGAGCAGTTCAAGACCGCGAAAGACGCGGGCGACTGGGCGAACGACCACGGGTACAAGAGTTCCCCCGTATCCCCCGCGGAAGGGGGGTTTCGCATCGAGCAGGCCGCCGCCGAGAAGTTCGCCGACCGCGAGACGGTCGAACTGACGGCCGGCGTGTCCGCCGTCGTGGGCGTCCCGCGCGAGGCCGTCAAAGCCCTCCGCGACGCGTTCAAGAGCTTCTGCGAAGTCCGGAAGATCGTCGTCAAGGCCGCGGATGTCCGCGTCGAGGGCGTCGATGAGTCGAGCTTCGGGGCCGTTTGGCGCATCGGGTATGGCAACGCGTTAGCATACTTCGTCCAGAAGGGCTCGGTCGCGATCCACCTCCCGAGCTACGTCCCACTCTCCAAGGACGGCTTCGTGCCGGTCATGAAGGCCGAGGAGCAGAAGTACACCCTCGGTGTCGTGTACCCCGCGAAGGAGATCGACTTTCACGGCGACACGATGACGCCCGAGGAGTTGGAAAAGACCGCATGGGCGTTCATGGGCAAGGACGGCGCCGCGGGGCGCGTCGGGCTCATGCACAGGCCGGGCACGGCCGGCGCGGGCCGCGTGGTCGAGAGCTACATCTACCGCGGACCGAAGTGGATGCAGAAGGCCGCGGACGGCAGGTCGTCGGAGCAGGTCGTCGAGCCAGGGGATTGGCTCATGGGCGTGGTCTGGGACTCCGAAGGATGGGACGCCGTCAAGAGCGGGAAGATCACCGGATATTCACTCCAGGGCGTCGCCCGCAAGGAGGCGACGTTCTGATGGCCGCGATCGTCAAGGTCTGGTCCGACGAGGCCCGCGAGGCGGCGCTGGAAGCAAGGCGCGCGAATGCCGCGGCAAGAGGCGTTTCTCCCGCTGAGCAACGTCCTGATCCTGAAGATCGTTATTCTCGATCTGTTACGGACCTTACGAAAAAACACGGGTTTGAACCAAAACGCCGCATTGATGGACCGGGAATGAGAAATTGGACGAATGTTTACGAAAATCCCAAGACCGGGGAACAAATTCGTCATACGCAAGGTCAAGGACTGGGCGGACGTACGTATGACACTTGGGAACACATGAAACCTGATCCGGATCATCCCGGCCAGCGCGGGTATTATGTCTACGCAGGAAAGGGTGACGGAGCGGGATCGCTTGCTTCGCATCTTTCAAATCCAACAAATAGCCGTTGGAAACTTCCTCGCGTACAAGCCGCAAAGGAGAAGAACATGGGACCGAGGATCGCCAAGGCGGCGCCCAAGTCGGGCCGGCCGCCCGGCCCGCGCGTAATCGAGATCGCCAATACCAATCACACGGTCGTCGTCCGCGACGACGCCGACGTGCTGCGCCCCGCCGGGGGCGTGAAGGATGTTGGAACGGAGCTGGTTTCTCCAGCCGGCCCGGGCCGGGTCGAGGAGACCGCGCTTCAACGCGTCGGCAAGGCCCGCGCGAAGTCCTACCACGTAAAGGGCGGCGAGGATCCGGAGCAGACCGTCGCGACGATCGACCCGGGCCGCGGGCCTCGGTTCTCGCGCGGCAAGGGCAAGGAGAAGGGCATCGTCAAGGTCTGGTCCGACGAGGCCCGCGAGGCGGCGCTGGAAGCAAGGCGCAGGAATGCCGCCGGGCGCGATCGTGATTTGGATGATGAGGGTTTGAGTGAGCGCGTTATCACGCCTCCAATGACGGTACAAGATACTCCCGAGGAGCGGGGCGTAATCGGCGAGGGTTTCAAAAGAGGATTCAAAAATGATCCTGAGAAACCTAGCGTCATGTCGCATCCAGATGGTCACAAACTCGAAATAGGCTCCAAGGGCAAATGGCGAGTACGTCTTGCCGATGGCGATATCAGGGGCGGCGAGAGCGCGAGTGGGTTGAAAATGTTCCTTCGAGAACAATTCGGAAAACCTATGTATGACCGTCAAGGTCGTCCGTTATACCGTCCAAGGCAGGGACCGACTCATGTCCCATTGGCTCCCGAGCCGAAGCCGAAGACGTGATGAGCCCCGTCCTCTACAAATGCACTGGCCTCAACGAGCACGGCGCCCGGTGCGGCAAGCTTTTGCTCGTGTGGAAGCCCCCGGTCGTGAACGGCGTGCGGCACGACTTCGGGCAGATCGAGGTCAAGTGCCGGCGCTGTCGGACCATGAACTACATCCGTCCTGTCGACGCCGTGCCGAACATGCCGGCAGTGAGGGTATAAAAAAAACGCTTGCATGGGATTTTCTAGGGTAAAATGTAGTTGATTCGGTAACCCGCCGACCGGAAGCGCCGCGAGTGCCAGTGCCGGCCCAGGAACAACGAACGAACCAGGAGGCCGTCAATGGCGAAGGCGCAGCAGCTCAAAGACCTCGACGTCGAGCGCGTGGACGGAGTCGACAAGCCGGCCACAGGCCGCCCCTTTCTCCTCTTCAAGAGCGAGGACGCGCCCGCGGACCAGATCATGAAGGGCTACGCGATGACGGCGACCGCCGCCGACGCGTTCCTCAAGGCCATCCGCACCGACAAGAACGCCGTCATGTCCGTCAAGAGCGCGATCGCCGTCAACGGCCTCGCGCAGGTTCTCGGGCAGGGCGCCGTGTTCCTCAGCAAGTCGGTCCCGACGCAGCCCTACGAGTTCTCCGAGCCGGACGCCGACAAGCGCGGTCCGGCGGATGAGAAGCTCGGCCCGAACTTCACGCCCCGGGCGATGCCCGGCAGCCAGGTCGGCGCGGTGCAGTTCAGCCTGACGGCCGAGGCGCAGAAGGCCGTCAAGGAAGAGGAGCCGGAGCCCGAGGAAGACGAGGAAAACGGGAAGGACATGCCGCCCTGGATGAAGTCCCTCACCGGGACGCTCGCCGGGATGACGAAGGCGATCGAGGGCCAGACCACGCTCCTGAAGTCTATCGCGGACATGGAGCAGGCCGGTATCTCGAAGATCCAGAAGGCCGAGGTCGAGAAGATCGTGGCGCCCCGGTCGAAGCAGGTCGACAAGGACGAGAAGCCCGTCCGCAAGGACGAAGAGGGTCGAGTGTCGTTCGCGGACGTGGTGTTCGGACAGAAGTAACCGGCAGGGATCGAACAACCGCCGGCCGGAGCGCCAAGAGCGCCGGAGCTGAGCAAGTGGAGAGAGAACATGCTGCTTCGGTGGCTCGAAAAGGCGACATTCCAGACTTCGGACGTGACCGCCCCGGCCGGCGGTGGGCTGCTCTCGCCGCAACAGGCGCGCGAGTTCCTGCGCGTCCTCATCGACCAGAGCATCATGCTCAAGGAAGCGAACAACCAGACCTCGCTGTCGCCGAAGTTCGAGGTCCCGCGCATTTCGATCGGCAGCCGCATCCTGCGGCCCGGCGTCGAGGGCGCGCGCCTCGCGTCCGGCGACCGTGTCAAGCCTGCGACCGGCCTGGTGACCCTGAGCACCAACCTGTTCAAGGGCGAAGTCCCGATCAGCGACGAGCTGTTCGAGGACAACATCGAGCGTGACGCCCTGGCGGACACCATCATGGTGATGATCGCCGAGGCGACGGGTCGCGACTGCGAGGAGTACGCCCTCAAGTCCGACACGGACCGCACCGTGGCCGACGGCGCGGATTTCGGGCCGATCTCGCAGTTCGACGGCTGCATCAAGCAGCTCCAGACGAACACTCCGGCGAGTCAGATCGTGGATGCCTCGGGCATGACGAGCTACGATCAGCTTCTCCGCAACATGGTCGCGACGCTGCCCGCCAGGTACCGCCGCGACCCGACCGCCCTGCGGCTCTACGTCCCCGTCAAGCACGCCGACGGGTACCAGAGCGAGCTGGCCGGCCGCGGCACGCCGCTCGGCGACACGAACGTCATCGAGAACCTGCACATGAAGCTCGGGTTCCGCGGCATCCCCGTCGTTCCGATCCCTCTGCTCACGGGCGTCAGCACGATCGCCGGGGCCGAGATCGACTACGACAACTTCGCGATCCTGACGCATCCGCAGAACCTCTACGTCGGTTGGCACCGCCGCATCCGGGTCGAGCGGTGGCGCGATCCGAGGGACGGCGCGACGTCGTTCCTCCCGACGCTCCGCTTCGACACGAAGTACGCCGATCCTGGTTTCGCGGTGCTCGCGCACGACATCGAGCTGGGCTCCGCGTAATCTGATCGAGAGCAGCGAACTTTCGCCTGCGGCGCCCCGGGATGACCGGGGCGCCTGGGTGGACGGCAAAAGGGAGACTGACAGATGATCCTCAGCGACAACCTCCGCAAGTTCCGGCGTGTCCTCCAAGGCCGGGGCGTCAACCTCCGCGAGGCGATGGTCACTGGCCTGGACGGCAGCGGGACCGACGCCCGCGTGGCGATCGCGAACCTCCAGGACGACGATGTGATCGATTCGTTCATGAACATGACGGACCTGACCGACGCCTCCGCCGGCATCGCGATGGAGCGGAAGGCGTCCTCCACGCTCTTCGGCACGAACAAGGGCGTCAAGTACACCGCCCGCAAGGCCGGCCTCGCCGCGGCGAACACGCCCGCGGAGATCAAGGTCAAGTACACGGACACGAACGTCGCGGACGACCCGCTCGCCGTGACCGTGTCCCGGCACGTGGACGGCTATACGCTGATCGACGTCCAGCTCGCGCAGAACGGCTCCGCGGTCATCACGACCACGGCGGCCGAGGCTCGCGCGGCGATCCTCACGGACAAGGACGCGGCGAAGCTCGTCGATGCCGATCTGGTCGGCACGGGCGTAACAGTCCTGACCGCGACCGGCCCGCACAAGCTCGGCGCGGCCGTGGCCGGGGACGTGTCCGCGAGCGTGGTCGGCTATCTGCGCGAGCAGGGCGCGACCGCAGGCTCGCTGGTCACGAATCTCGGGCTCGACGCCGACGACCTGGAGCGCGACATTCGCTACGAGGCGGCCACGCCCGGCGCGGACGGCGGCCAGGGCACGCCCGAGGCCATCACGATCGAGTACATCGCGGCGGCGTATCCCGCGGACGAGGCGGACACGACCGTCGCCGTCGGCCCGTACAGCGACATCGCGGTCACCTTGAGGGCGCTCGGGGGCTTCGTCCTGGCGACCGGCGATGAGGTCATGGCGGCCATCCGCGCGTCGGCCGACGCGTCGGCGCTTGTGACGGTCCGCCCGGCGCACGGCAACCCGACCGAGGGGGCCCCAGGCGTGGTCGAGGCGTACGGCCCGACGGCGCTGACGGGCGGCGAGGATTCGGGCGTCCACGTCAACACCGATCTTTCTGGGAAGAAGATTCTCGTGAAGTGGGTGTCGCGGGGGTAAGATGAGAAGTAGGCAGCCGGGATTCGGCGGTCAATAAACCACGGAGGCGGGCATGGCGAGATCGTGGGTGGAGATTCCCAAGGGCGGGTTGCGGTTCGCGGGCCTGAGGTTTTATGGAGGGCCCCGGGAGCTGCATAATGTCGAGTGGCACAAGCGCCTCGTCGACCTCGGCGCCACGTCGCTGACGCGCCCGCAGTACGAACAGGCGGTCAAGGCGCAAGAGGAGGCTCGGGATGGCGAATCAGCTCTGCACGCTGGCGGCGATCAAGGCCAGGCTCGGCCTGCCGGCCGCAAGCGGGTCGGAGGACGCAGTCCTCGACGCATTCCGCCTGGCGATTGAGGAGGAGATCCTCGCCAGGACCGGCTTCACGTTCAGCGGGGGCACGAAGACCGAGCAGCACATGAAAGTTCAGCTCGGGATCTCCCGTGTCATGAAGCAGCGTCCGATCGTCCCCATGTCAACCGATCCTGCGGCGGCTGTCAGGCTGTCCGCCCGCTCGCTCGCCTCAGGGACGTTCAGTGACATCCTCGGCGACCTCATCGACCCCTATGAGGGCCGCATCATGCCGATGGCGTCGGAACTGACGCCGATCTTCCCGCCCATCGGTGGCCTCGCGCCGTGGTTCAGGTGGCGGCAAATGGTGTGGGAGATCGTCAAGTTCACGTACGTCGTTGACCCTCTCGGCTCCGGCACGAACCCGATCCCCGCTGCTCTGGAGCGCGCGGCTGTGGAGTGGACGGTTTCCTGCCACGCCCGCGCGGGGGGAGGGGCGGTCGAGAGCCTGTCAGCGGAGAAGGTAAGCGAGAATTACATCGAGCAGGCCGAGCCGCCGGTCGTCCGGATGCTGCTCGGGCGGTACCTGCGCGAGAAAGCAATCATGGTGTTTTAATGGGCGGCGAGAAGAACATCTGTCTGTTCCTGGTGAGCGGCCGGACGTTCACGTTCAAGGACATCACGATCACCTGCGACAACGAAACGACGCTGGCGTTCAAGTACATAGCCATGTCGGACGGCCGGACGAAGTATTTCACCGGCCGGAAGGACGCGCTCGCGGGCTACTCGATCTGGGAGAACTAAAGGAGACGACATGAGGACACAACTGTTCCGGACGGACCCCGTGCTCGTGGACGGCGACGGCGTGGTCGTCGCGCTCAAGGATCTCGACGGCGTGCTGGCCACGACGCTGTATCTGGAGAACATGGACATCCCCGCGGCCCTGACGATGATCCACGGCTCGAAGAACGCGAACCTGAGATTCACCGCCGCCACTGCGGGCGACGCGGGGAACGTGATCACGGTGGAAGCCGTGGCGGCGCCGGACCAGGCGTTCTCAGTCGCGGTAAGCGGCACGGACGTCGTGATCAACCTTGCCTGTGACTCGGAAGGTCTGCCCCTGCTCCTCGCCTCCGAGGTCCTAACGCGGCTCCAGGCTGACCCTTACGTCCCGGCGCTCGTCGCTGTATCGCTCGCCCCGGGTTCGGACGGCAGCGGCGTTCTCCAGGCGTTCGGGCCGACATCGCTCTCGGGCGGGTTCGATGCCACCCAGGGCGGGAATGTCAAGGTCGAGCATTCGCCGAAGGGCTGGCCGGACTTCTCGGGCCCGTGGGACGAGAGCATTCCCGCGTCGAATGCGTTCAGCGGGGTCGCGGCCGGCGTTGTCAAGGCATTCGACCTCGACGTGTCGATCCGCGGCATCAGGATCACAGCGGACATGGACGGCGTCCCGACGATGCTCGTCATGTCCGCGCAGGCGCAGAAAAAGCGGATTTAACCATGTTCGACTGGACGATCACGCTCGGTAACGTGCTCTCGACGATCGCAATCCTTGTCGCGTTCGTCGGCGGGGCATGGAAGTATGTCCACAACCACTTTCAGCACATGGAGATCGGCCTGAGGGCCGACGTCAGCGTGCTGAAGTCGTGCGTGGAGAAGCGGTTCGACAAGATGGAGACGACTGCGATGCTCGTGAAGCAAGACCTTATCATGCAACAGGAGCAAGTTCGCATGGATTTCCTCCACGCGCACGAACGGTCGCGCGAGGACCTCGCGCAGCACGCGGCAAGCGAGCAGCAGTTCTTTGGAGAGCGCATGAGCGGCATGGAGCGGGACATTCGGGAGATCCGGGAACGCCTGTTCAAGGCATGATGCTCCAGAACGTCAGGGAAACGACAGCCCGGACGGTCTCCGACCACGACTCGGTCGGGCGCCTCATCGGCATCGTCGCCGCCGCGGCGTTGACGCAGGCGTTCTTCCGGCAGTCGCTCAGGTTCGACCTGGACTGGAACGACTGGATCGGCTACGCGGTCGGCATGGCGGCCTCCGGGTCGCCGTCGATCATCCTCAGGCTGATTCAGGCGAAATATGGGAAGTCCGACAACGAGAAAAAGGAGGCAACACCATGACCAAGGCAATCCTGTGGATCATCGAGAACTGGATCGTGCTGTGCGCCGGGGCGTACCTCGGCTACCGCTTCAACCGACAAGTCGGCAAGGCGTTCGACACGGCTGAGAATGTTCTCGTGTGGCTGTACGATAAGATCAGGGGGTAGGCAGTGCCCTGGACCCTGCTCGCACGGCCGACTGTCATCCTGGCTATCCTGCTCGCTTTGTCGGCGGCTGGGAATTTCATACTGTTCAAGGCAAGAGACCGCGCGCTCGCCCTCGTGGCCTTGAAGGAGGCCGAGTTGAACCACGCCCGATCGGCCGGGAAGGCGTGCTCCGACGCGACCCGCCAACTCAGGGAGGACGCGGCGACCCGGGCCCGGGAGGTTGCCAGGGCGATCAATGCCGCCCGCGAGGCGGCCAGAGATGCCGGCCGGCGCGCTGATGCCACGCTGACGGCCCGTCCTGCCAATCCTCAGGACGTTTGTGCATCCGCCCTTGATCTGAGCCGTCAAAAGGTCCAGGAGCGCCGGAAATGACCAATCGGAAGCCCTGGAAGCGTAGGTCTGTTTCGTCAAGTCCGGCTGAGAAGGTCGCGTCTGGCGTCGCCTGGGGGTTTGTGGCCGCCGTGGTCGTGCTGCTCGTCGCGGCCCTGTTAGGCGGTTGCGCCGCCGTCGGAACAACAACGACAATCGAAGTCCCCATTCCCGTGCCCTGCGAGCCTCCGGAGGTTGCCGCTCCGGCTCTCCCCATCGATTCTCTCAGCCCCGAGGCCGACATCTTCGAGCACGTCCGGGCGCTGTGGGCGACGGTCGAGCGCATGGAGGGGTACGAGTCGGAGCTGCGGACGGCCGTTGACGCCTGCCGCCGTGGCACGCCGCGATGATGACCGCCTATCGGAAGCTCCTGAGGCATCGGGCGACGATCAAGCGCAACGCGACAACAGTCTCCGGAACAGGCTCGACAAAATTCAACTACACCGTTGTCGCGGAGAACGTGCCCTGCCTCGTCATGGGGCGCGGCGGGCGGATGCGGCAGGACGAGTTCGGCCAAATTCAGGGGCGTACGCACTCGGCGATCTTCGGACCCGAGGTGATGGAGGCCCCGATCTTTCTCCAGCAGAACGACCTGATCACGGTCACCAGCCCACACGGGGAGACGTTCCGGGCCGTCCACGTTCACGCCGTCCCGCTGTACGG
>Ga0209342_10004906_pt1 | contig 13783 bp, 16 predicted proteins | sample RifCSP16_2_FD_184023 | JGI IMG/M metagenome (GOLD analysis project Ga0209342, IMG submission 184023) | Soil microbial communities from Rifle, Colorado - Rifle CSP2_sed 16_2 (SPAdes) (version 2) | ecosystem: Environmental > Terrestrial > Deep subsurface > Rock core/Sediment | place: Rifle... | reverse complement strand
GGCGGCGTGCTGGTGCTGGGATTCACGAGCTTCCTGGCGGCGCCGGCGCCGGCCGCGCTCGGCGGCATGTTCGTGCAGGACGGTCTCGCGATCTTCGCCAAGCGCCTCTTCCTCGGCGCGACCTTCATCGGGCTGCTCGCCTCTCTCGGCGCGCCCGAGGCCGCGTTCGCCCGGCGCGCCGGCGAGTACCACCTGCTCGTGCTCTCGTCGCTCCTCGGGATGTTCGTGCTCGCCTCCGCCCGCGACGTGATCCTGCTCTTCGTGGCCTTCGAGCTGATGTCCATCCCACTCTACGTGCTGTCGGGGTTCCTGAAGCGCCGGGAGGAGACGGTCGAGGCGGCGCTCAAGTTCTTCCTGGTCGGGAGCGTCTCCTCGGCGGTCATGGCGTACGGGCTCTCGTTCCTCTACGGCGCGGCGCGCTCGACGGACCTCGCGAAGGTCGCGCAGGCGGCGGCCTCCGGTCAGCCGCTCGTGACGCTCGGCCTCCTCGCGGCGTTCGCGGGCTTCGCGTTCAAGATCGCCGCGTTTCCCTTCCACATGTGGGTGCCGGACACCTACGAGGCCGCGAGCACGCCGTTCGTCGCGTGGCTCAGCGTGGCGCCGAAGGCCGCGGGCTTCGTGGCGCTGTTCCGCGTGTACTTCGAGGGCGCCGGCGAGCGCGCGGGCGCGTGGATGCCCCTCGCGGCGGGGCTCGCGACGCTCACGATCCTCGCCGGGAACCTCATGGCGCTCCCCCAGCAGAACGCCAAGCGGCTGCTCGCGTACTCCGGCATCGCCCACATCGGCTACATGCTCGTCGGCTTCGCCGCGGCGTCCGCCTCGGGTGTGGCGATGGTGCTCTTCTATCTCGTCGCCTACGTCTTCGGCAACATGGGGGCGTTCCTGGTGGTCGAGACGGTGGCGCGCTCGGAGGGCTCGGCGGCGACGGCCGCGCTCCGCGGCCTGGCCCAGCGCTCGCCGCTCCTGGCGCTGGCGATGCTGCTCTTCCTGCTGTCGCTCGGTGGCATCCCGTTCGTCGCGGGCTTCTGGGCGAAGCTCTACGTCTTCTGGGCCGCGGCGACGGTCGGGCTCTACTGGCTCGTCCTGCTCGGCGCGGTCCTCACCGTCGTGGCGCTCTTCTACTACCTCCTGGTCGCCAAGCGCATGTACATCGAGCCGCCGGACCGGCCTGAGCGCGTCCCCGTTCCCGCCACGCTCGGCTTGGCCCTGCTCCTGTGCGTGGCGGGTGTCGTGGTTCTCGGGGTCTACCCCAAGCCTCTCGTCATGGCCGCGCTTCGCGTGGCGGCTCCGCTCTTCTGATCGGTCTCCGAGCCGGCCAAATAGAGTCCTGACTTCAGGATCTTGACGCCCAGCCGCTGAATCGGCTAGCCTGTGTACCGACTGGTTGGTACAGATGGCGACCAAGACCTCGGACCAGGGGAGCCGGGTCAGGGATGGGCGGACGACCCGCGAGGCAATCCTCGCGGCGGCGACCCGGCTCATCCATGTCCACGGCTACAACCAGACCTCGCTCGACGACGTCCTGCGCGAGAGCGGAGTCGGCAAGGGGAACTTCTACTACCACTTCAAGAGCAAGGAAGATCTCGGCTACGCCATCCTCGACCAGGTGGTGACCTCGTTTCTCGAGCGGACGCTCGCGCCGTGCTTCTCGGACCCCGACGGACGACCCCTCGCGCAGATCCGCTGCCTCCTCGACCGGGTGCTCGAGACGCAGCGCGAGAGCAACTGCGTGGGTGGGTGCCCCCTCGGCAACCTGGCCGCCGAGCTCTCCGACGTCCACGAGGGCTTCCGCACGCGCCTGGCGCAGGTCTTCGCCGCGTGGCGCGAGCGGCTGACGGAGGCGCTGCGCGCAGCTCGGCGCCGCGGCGAGGTCGGGGACGACTGCCGCCCGGAGGTCGTCGCGGACTTCCTCGTCGCCTCGCTCGAGGGCGCGATCCTCCTGACCAAGCTGACGAAGGACATCGCCGTCCTGGAGCGGTGCGTGGAGGAGATGAAGCGACACTTGTCCCTGTACGAGCCCAGGACGTAGCGGCCGTGGAGACGCGGAAGGTGGACGGGGACGCTGGATTGGTCGAGGCGCTGCGGCGCGAGGATCCGGAGGCACCCGAGCTCCTGGTCGAGCGGTTCGGGGACCGGGTGTTTCGGCTCGCCCTCCGCATCACCGGCTCCAACGAGGACGCCGAGGAGGCCGCGCAGGACGCGCTCTGGACGGCCGCGCGCAAGATCCAGATGTTCAAGGGCGAGTCGGCCTTCGGCAGCTGGCTCTACCGCATCACGGCGAACACCGCCTACCAGAAGCTCCGCTCCCGCCGCGCCAAGGCGGCGGAGATCGCGCTGGACGACGTCCTGCCGATCCTCGACCAGAACGGCCGCCACTTCGAGCCGATGGACGACTGGTCCAATCGTGTGGACGAGAAGGCGCTTCAGAGCGAGTTGCGCCGCGTGCTCGCCGAGGCGATCGACGCGTTGCCGCCCGACTACCGGACGGCGCTGGTCATGCATGACGTCGAGGGGCTGCCGAACCCCGATGTCGCGGCCGCGCTCGGCATCAGCCTGGCAGCCGTGAAATCGCGGGTGCACCGCTCGCGCCTGTTCGTGCGCAAGCGGCTCGCCGACTACATGCACACCGCCTGACATGCGTCACGTATGAAGAGTGCGGGGAAGGGACGGAGCCACGCCGCACCTGTCTCAGGCCACCCACGGACACACGCGGCCCGGATCCCATGAAGAGTGCGTGGGATCGACGGAGCCACGCCGCACCTGTCTCAGGCCACCCACGGACACACGCGGCCCCGGGGTCCCCGTTACAATGGATCCCCGCGTTCCGCGGCGCGTACGCCGCCTGGTTCGAGACGGCGCGGCCGCTCATCGAGCGGCACGACTACGCGACGGCCTTCAAGACCTATCCATGGCCGACATTCGTGGACTCGCCCTGGACGCCGCTCGAAACGCCGCTCACGTCGGCGCGGCTCGCCGTCGTCACCACGGGCGGGCTCTACCGCCGGGGCGTCGATCGGCCGTCCGACGCCGACGCGCCGGCCGGTGACACGAGCTACCGCACGATCCCCCGGGCAACCCCGCCGGCGGCGCTCGCGATTGCGCACTCCCACTTCGCCCACGAGGTCGCCGAGGCGGACATGAACGCGATCTTCCCGCTCGAGCGACTCGAGGAGCTGGTGCGGGCGGGCGCCCTCGGCGACCTCGCGCCGACCCACTACAGCACCATGGGCTACGCCACCGACGCCGCCCTCCTCGCCGAGACGACCGCGCCCGCGATCGCCTCGCGCATGCGCGACGAGGGCGTGGACGTCGCGTTGATCGTCCCCGTCTGACCCGTCTGCCACCAGTCCGGCGGGCTGGTCCAGCGCGAGGTCGAGGCGAGCGGCATCCCGACGGTCTCGATGTCCAACAACCCGGCGGCGACCGCGCGCGTCCGCGCGCCGCGCTGGGTCCGCGTGCGCTTTCCGCGCGGCGCCATGTTCGGCGAGCCCGGCAACCGTGAGAAGCACCTCGCCGTCCTGAGGGACGCCCTTGGCGCCTTGGCGGCGATCCGCGAACCCGGCGGGCACCTCGAGCTCCCGTACCGCTGGGAGGCGGCCCCTGTGATGTGGCGGGGAAAGTCCCTGACCGAGGGGTCGTACAGTTGACGCAGGCCGTCGCCCTGTGGTCTGATAGGTGCTCGTCACCATTACCGTTTTAGGAAGGTCTGGGGTCCATGGAAGCCGTCATCGCAACCGGAGGCAAGCAGTACCGCGTGGCGCCCGGGCAGGTCATCGCCGTGGAGAAACTGCCGGGTGAGAAGGGCGCGTCCGTCGAGTTCCGCTCCGTCCTGCTCGTGACCAGGGACGGAGAAGTCATCGCCGACGCGACGGCGCTGAAGCAGGCCAGAGTCTCGGGCGAGGTGCTCGGCCAGGGACGCGGCCGGAAGGTGTCGGTCGTGAAGTTCAAGCGCCGCAAGAACTACCGCCGGAACCGCGGTCACCGCCAGGCGGCGACCACGGTCCGCATCACGAAGATCGAGGTCTGAGACGTCATGGCGCACAAGAAAGGCGTCGGCAGCTCCAGGAACGGGCGGGACTCGAATCCCCAGATGCTCGGCGTGAAGCGATTCGCCGGCCAGTTCGTGACCGGCGGCTCCATCCTCGTCCGCCAGCGCGGGACGCGGTTCAGGCCCGGCCTCAACGTGGGGCTCGGCTCGGACGACACGCTCTTCGCCAAGACCGAGGGCTACGTCCGGTTCGAGCGGCGCGGGGACTCGCGCTACGTGAGCATCACCCAAGAGCGCGCGTGACCGCCGGCGGGCGGCCCCCGGGCCCGCGTGGAATGGTATGTTCGTTGACGAGATCGACATCTTCGTCAAGGGCGGCGACGGGGGCGCCGGCTGCGTCAGCTTCCGCCGCGAGAAGTACGTCCCGCGCGGCGGCCCCGACGGCGGCGACGGCGGCGACGGCGGGAGCGTCTGGCTGGAGGCCGATCCCGCGCTGACCACCCTCCTCGACTACCACTACAGGCGCCACTACCACGCCGAGCGCGGCCAGCACGGCGAAGGCGGGAACCGCCACGGCGCCAGCGGTGACGACCTGACGCTGCGCGTCCCGCTCGGCACCGTGGTCGTCGATCGCGACACGGGCGAACCGCTCGGCGACCTCACGGCGCCGGGCCAGCGCGTGCTGGCCATCCGCGGCGCGCGCGGCGGCCGCGGCAACGCGCGCTTCGCGACGTCGACGAACCGCGCGCCGCGGCGCGCCGATCTCGGCCGGCCGGGGCCCGAGCGGTGGCTCCACCTCGAGCTCAAGCTGCTGGCGGACGTGGGCGTAATCGGCTTCCCCAACGCCGGCAAGTCCACGCTCGTGTCGCGGCTCTCGGCGGCCAAGCCCAAGATCGCGGACTATCCATTCACGACGCTCGCGCCCACGCTCGGCATCGTGCGCGTCGACGCGGAGCGCACGTTCGTGATCGCCGACCTGCCGGGCCTGATCCCCGGCGCCGCGGAGGGCAAGGGCCTCGGTCACCAGTTCCTGCGCCACACCGAGCGGACGCGGCTCCTGCTCCACATGCTCGATCTCGACCCGCAGACGGGCCGCGATCCGATCGACGACCTTGCCGTGATCAACCGGGAGCTGGCCGCCTACTCGTCCGCGCTCGCGGCGCGCCCGCAGATCATCGTGGCGAACAAGTCGGACCTGCCCGAGTCGGCGCCGCGGCGGGACAAGGTCGAGCAGTACTGCGTGGCGAACGACGTGCCGCTCTTCGTGATCTCGGCGGCCACCGGGGCCGGTCTCGTTGAGCTGGTCCGGGGGGTCGCGGCCGTGCTGGAGAACGCGGGATGGGCGCGAGTCGCCGGCTAGGCCGCGTGCGCCGCCTCGTGGTGAAGGTCGGCAGCGGCCTCGTCAGCACGCCGGGCGCCGGCGCCGCGCCGGAGCGCATCGGCGCGCTCGCCGGCGAGATCGTGTCGGTCCGCGAGGGCCGGCACGTGGTGCTCGTGACGTCGGGAGCCATCGCGACGGGGATGGCGCGCCTGGGCCTCGGCGAGCGGCCACGCTCGATCCCCGACAGGCAGGCGGCGGCAGCCGTCGGCCAGTCGGCGCTCATGTGGCAGTACGAGGCCGCCTTCGGGCGCCACGGGATTCCGGTCGGGCAGGTGCTGCTCACGGCGCAGGACATCGGCGACCGCGCGAGGTACCTGAACGCCAAGAACACGCTCCTGGCGCTCCTCCGCTTCGGCGTCCTGCCGATCGTGAACGAGAACGACACGGTGGCCGTCGAGGAGATCAAGGTCGGCGACAACGACAACCTGAGCGCGCTCGTGGCCTCGCTGATCGACGCGGATCTCCTCGTGCTCCTCACCGACGTGGGCGGCCTCTACACCGACGATCCCACCGTCAACGTGCGGGCGAGGAAGCTCGACACGGTCGACGCCGTCACCGAGGAGATCACGCGACTCGCGCGGGACCGGGCGGACGGCGTGTCGGTCGGCGGCATGGCGACGAAGCTCCAGGCCGCGCGCAAGGCCGCCGCCGCCGGCGTGCCGATGGTCATCGCCGGCGGCCGCGAACCGGGCGTGCTCCGGCACATCCTCGCCGGGGAACCCGTGGGGACCTACTTCGCGCCGAAGGCCGACAGGCTTGGAGCGCGGAAACGCTGGATCGCGTTCGCCGTGCCGCCCCAGGGCAGGCTCACGGTGGACGCGGGGGCGCTCGCGGCGCTGACCCAGCACGGCCGGAGCCTCCTGCCGTCGGGCGTGGTCGAGGTCGAGGGGAACTTCAACTCGGGGGAGGTCGTCGCCGTGGTCGGCGGAAGCGGTCACCGGGAGTTCGCGCGCGGGGTCGTCAACTTCGACGCCGCCGAACTCCGGAAGATCCGCGGTGTGAACACGAAGGAGATCGAGGCGCGGCTGGGGTACAAGAGCTTCGACGAAGTGATCCACCGCGATAATCTGGTAATCCTCTAGGGGATGGCCATGGACGTCCGTGCTCTCGTGGAAGCCAAGGCCCGCGCGGCCCGCGCCGCGGCGCGCGCGCTGGCGCTGTGCCCGACGAAGGTGAAGAACGACGCGCTCGTGCAGATGGCGCACGGGCTCGTGGAGAAGACGGGGGCACTGCTCGAGGTCAACCGCGCCGACGTCGAGCGCGCCCGGAGCCGCGGCGCCGCGCGCGCCTTCCTCGACCGCCTGACGCTGACCGAGACGCGCATCGAGGAGATGGCGCAGGGGCTCCGCGAGATCGCCGCCCTGCCCGATCCGGTCGGGACCGTCGTCGAGTCGTGGCGCCGGCCGAACGGGATCGAGATCTCGCGCGTCCGCGTCCCGCTGGGCGTCGTCGGCTTCATCTACGAGTCACGGCCGAACGTCACCGCCGACGCCGCCGGGCTCTGCGTCAAGGCGGGCGATGCGGTGATCCTGCGGGGCGGGAGCGAGGCGATCGAGTCGAACACGATGATCGCCGCCGTGCTGGCGAAGGCGCTCGAGAAGGCGGGCGGCCCCGCGGACGCGATCCAGTTCGTGGACACCACCGACCGGGACGCGGTCGCGGCCCTGCTCGGACTGGACCGCCTCGTGGACCTGATCATCCCGCGGGGGGGCGAGGAGTTCGTGCAGTGGGTGAGCGAGCGCTCGCGGGTGCCCGTCCTCAAGCACGACAGGGGACTCGTCCACGTCTTCGTGGACGCCTCGGCGGATCCGGCGATGGCCACCCAGATCGTGCTCAACGCGAAGGCGCAGCGACCGAGCGTCTGCAACGCGCTCGAGACGCTCCTGGTGCACGGCGCCGTCGCGGCGAGCCTCCTGCCGTCGCTGGCGGCGCGCTTGGCGGAGGCGGGGGTGGAGCTCCGCGCCTGTCCCCGCACCCGAGCGCTGGTCCCGTCGGCCCGCCCGGCGACGGACGCCGACTGGGACACGGAGTACCTCGATTTGATCCTCGCGGTCCGCATCGTGGACGACCTCGACGCGGCGATCGCCCACATCCACCGGCACGGCACCGGCCTCGCCGAGGCGATCGTGACCAACGATCTCGCGCACGCGCGGCGGTTCACGCGCGAGGTGGACGCCGCGGCGGTTCTCGTGAACGCATCCACCCGCCTGGTGGATGGCGGCCAGTTCGGCATGGGGGCCGAGATGGGGATCTCGACGTCGCGGGTTCACGCGCGCGGCCCGGTCGGCGTCCGCGAGCTGACGACGACCAAATTCGTCGTGCACGGTGACGGCCAGGTGCGGGACTAAACTGAGTGGCGCAGCGCCTTCTCACGGTCGCGGATTAGCGTGGCCCGGACGGCCGTCTTCGGCGGGTCGTTCAATCCGATCCACTACGGGCATCTGCTCCTCGCCGACGAGGTCCTCGAGGCGCTGGCCCTCGACCTGGTCCTGTTCGTGCCCGCGGCCGTCCCCCCGCACAAGTCGCCGGCGTGCCTGGCGCCCGCCGCCGACCGATACGAAATGGTGAAGCGCGCGACCGCCCGCCACCCGCGGTTCGCCGTCTCGGACATCGAGCTGCGCCGCGCCGGCCCGTCGTACACCGTGGACACCCTCGAGGCGCTGCGCATCCCCCGCGACGACCTCTTCCTGATCGTCGGCTCCGAGACGTTTCTCGATTTCCTCACGTGGCGCGAGCCGCGACGGGTCGCCGAGCTCGCGCGCATCGTCGTCGTGCCGCGGGTGGGGAGCGCGTTCGATCCCGAGAGCGCCGCTGCGCAGAAGGTGGTGCGGGAGGTCGGCGCCGAGCCGCTGATCGTGCGAGTGACGTCGCTGCCGATCTCGGCGTCGGACCTCCGACGGCGGGTGCGCGAGGGGCGGTCGATCGCGTACCGGCTGCCCGACGCGGTCGCCGCCCACATCCGCGCCCGCGGCCTCTATCGAGACGGCGGCGCGTGACGCAGCCGCCGGCCGACCGGAAGGTGCGCGGGGCGGCGCGCGCCGCGCTCGACAAGCATGCGACCGACCTGGTCGTGCTCGACGTGCGCGACGTCTCGAGCGTCACCGACTACTTCCTCGTCTGCAGCGGCAGGTCCACGACGCACGTCGAGACGATCACCGACGCGATCCGCGACGCGCTCAAACGCGAGGGGATCCGGCCGCTGCACGCCGAGGGCGTCGCCGAGAGCGGCTGGATCCTGCTGGACTACGGCGACGTGCTGGTGCACGTCTTCCTGGAAGACACCCGCGCCTACTACGCGCTCGAGCGCCTCTGGGGCGACGCGCCCGCGGTCCCCGTCGACGGCGCGTGAGCGCCCCGCTCGAAGCCGCGAAGGTGTTGCACGCTCCCCGGGCGCATGCTAGCGTTCTTGTCTTAAGTGTGCCTCACGGAGGTCGTGGAGGAGGTCTTCGATGCGAAAAGAACGACTGGCGTACTTCAAGAAACGGCTGGTCGAGAAGCAGCGCCAGCTGGCGGACGAGGTCGGCCGGACCGCGCTCTACGTGAAGGATCAGGAGGACGACTCGATCAAGGACCTGGGCGACCAGGCGAACACCGCCTACAACCGGGAGTTCTTCTTCGAGCTCGGGAACGGCGACCGCCGGCTCCTGCGGGACGTCGTCTCGGCGCTCCAGAAGCTCGACAACGGGGGCTTCGGGTCCTGCGAGCGTTGCGGGGAGGCGATCTCCGAGAAGCGCCTCGAAGCGCTGCCGTTCGCGCGCTACTGTATCGACTGCCAGCGGGTGATCGAGCATGAGGAGCGGATGGCCACGGGCTAGCCACGCGCGGCCCCGTCCTCCGAGCCCTGCGACCCCCGCACCTCTGGCCTCCGTCGTGACGTTCCTTGCCTCGCTCCGCGCCCTGCTGTGGGCAGGCGGCGGTCTGGGACGGATACTCGTGCTGCCGCGCGCGCCGGCCGCGGGCGGCGACGACGCCCGGACGCTGGACCTCCTGCGGCGCGCCGCCGAGGCACGACGGGTCGGCCACCGGGAGGAGGCGGGAACGCTCTACCGGCAGGTTCTCCAGGCGCACCGGAGCCACCTCGAAGCCCTCCGCGGCCTGCGTGATCTCGCCGTCGAAGCCAGCCAGTGGAGCCAGGCGATCGAGCCGCAACAGCGCATCATCGGCGCCCTCGGCTCCACAGGGCGCTCGCCGGAGACCGAATGGCTGGCGATCCTCTACTACGAGCTCGGGCGCGCCGAGCTCGCCCGCGCCAGCACCGGGGCGGCGCTCGCGCACTTCAAGAGCGCCGTCCGCGCCGACCGTGACTTCCTCCCCGCGGGGCTCGCCGTGGGTGACGCCCACGAGATGCTCGGAGAGCATCGCGAGGCGGTGCGCGCCTGGGAGCGGGCGGCCGAGCTCCACCCGACGCTGCCGGTCCTGGCGCGGCTCGAGCGCGCCTACCGCCAGGAAGGGCGGCCGAGTCGCATGATCGGCCTCTACCGCGAGGCCCTCGAGCGCTCGCCTGACGACCTGGCGCTCGCCATCGCGCTCGGCCGTGTCTTCTTCGAGCTCGAGATGCTCGACGAGGCCGCCGACCAGTTCGAGAAGGTCGAGGTGCGCGCGCCCGACCTGCCGGTGGTGCACGCCTTCCTCGGCGCGGTCTTCGAGCGGCGCGGTGAGGCGCGCGAGGCCTTCGAGGAATACCGCCGCGCGCTCCGGCTCGGCCACGCCTTCGAGTGGCCGCACCGGTGCGACGCGTGCGGCGCGGCCACGCCCGTGTGGCAGGACCGTTGCCCTGCGTGCCGTCGCTGGAACACGCTGCGCCCCGCGCGCCCCTGACGCTGTCTCCGACGGTGAGGATGGGCGTGTCGGAGCCACCCCGCACCCGTGTCGCCGGCCTCGCGGCGCTCGCGACGACCGTCCTGGACTTCGTCTTCCCCGCGCTGTGTCCAGTGTGCGAGGCCTCCCTCGGCCCTGGCCGCCGCGATCCCCTCTGCGGGGAGTGCTGGGCCGCCATCGCGCGCATCACCCCGCCCTACTGCGCGCGCTGCGGGCTGCCGTTCCCGACGTTCGCCGACGCCGCCGAGGGCCTCGGCGGGCAGGGGCGGGCGCCGGATTCTCGCTCCGAAGGCCCGCCATCGCTCGAGCCCGACCCGCGCCCTGAGATCTGCGGCCATTGCGCGACGAAGCCGCCAGCGTACGACTATGCGCGCAGCGCGGCGCGATATGCGGGAACGATTCGCGAGGCGCTGCATGCGTTCAAGTTCTCCGGCCGGCGCGCGCTGGCGCGGCCACTCGCCGATCTCCTGTTCGAGCAATGCGGCGGCGTCCTCCCCGGCGGGATCGCCGCCGTCGTCCCGGTGCCGCTCGCGCGCGATCGTGAGTACCGGCGAGGGTTCAACCAGGCGCGGCTCCTCGCCGAGCACGTCGCGAAGCGGCTCGGCGCGCCGCTCGAGCCGCGCTGGCTCGCGCGCGTGCGGGAGACGCGCCCGCAGAGCGATCTCTCCGCGGCCGAGCGGCGGGCGAACGTGCGCGGCGCGTTCCGGGCGGCGCCCGCGGTCGTGGGTCGCGATGTCCTCGTCGTCGACGACGTCCTCACGACCGGTGCCACGCTCGCGGAGTGCGCGCGGGCGCTGCGCGATGGAGGGGCGGGCCGCGTCGGAGTCCTGACAGTTGCCCGCGTCGTCTGACCCGCCGTATAATCGCTCCGACATCGTTCCGGAGCCCCCACAAGGAGCCCCTCCATGAGCATTCGGGTCGGCGTCAACGGATTCGGCCGTATCGGCCGCGTCTTCTTCCGTACCGCCATCGGTGACAAGGACATCGAGGTGGTCGCCGTCAACGACCTGGCGGACGCCAAGACGCTCGCGCACCTGCTGAAGCACGACTCGGTGCACGGCACGCTCGCCGCCGACGTCGAGGCGAAGGGCGAGGCGATCTTCGTCGACGGGCGCGAGACCCGCGTGTGCAAGCTCAAGGATCCCGCGGCACTGCCGTGGAAGGAGCTCGGGGCGGATGTCGTCGTCGAGTCCACGGGCCTCTTCCGCGACACGGCGACGGCCTCCAAGCACCTGCAGGCCGGCGCCAGGAAGGTCATCATCACGGCGCCCGCGAAGGACCCGGACGTCACGATCGTCCTCGGGGTCAACGAGCAGACGTACGATGCGGCGAAGCACCGGATCATCTCGAACGCGTCCTGCACCACGAACTGTCTCGCCACGACCGTCAAGGTCCTCGACGACGCGTTCGGCATCCGGCGGGGCTTCGCCTCGACCGTGCACTCGTACACGAACGACCAGCCCGTGCACGACTTTCCGCACAAGGATCTGCGCCGGGCGCGCGCGGCGGCCGTCAGCATGATCCCGACGACGACGGGTGCCGCCACGGCCGTCGGCCTCGTGCTCCCGAAGCTCCGGGGCAAGCTGGACGGGATTGCCATCCGCGTGCCGACCATCAACGTGTCGGTCGTGGACCTCGTCGCGGAGCTGGAGAAGCCGGCCTCCGTCAATGCGGTGAACGACGCCTTCCGCGAGGCGGCGGCCGGCAAGCTCCGGGGCATCCTCGACGCGTGCGACGAGGAGCTTGTCTCCTGCGACTTCAACGGCAACCCGCACTCGTCCATCGTGGACCTGCCGTCCACCGCGCTGATCGACGGCACCATGGTCAAGGTTCTCGCCTGGTACGACAACGAGTGGGGCTACTCGTGCCGCGTGCGGGACCTCATCCGGTTCATCGCGAAGACCCTGTAGGGCGGGGCTTGCCGAAGCTCACGATCGAAGCGCTGGACCTCAGGGGCAAGCGCGTCTTCGTCCGCGCGGATCTGAACGCACCCCTCGCCAACGGCGAGGTGTCCGACGACACGCGGCTGCGTGCCGTCCTCCCGACGCTCCAGCTCGCGCTCAAAGCCGGCGCGGCCGTCGTCCTCGCCTCGCATCTCGGCCGGCCGAAGGGGAAGCCTTCCCCGGAGTTCTCGTTGCGGCCCGTCGCGCAGCGCCTCGAGGCACTCCTCGGCCAGCCCGTGGAGCTCGCCCGGGACTGCGTCGGGCCGGAGACCGAGGCGCGGGCCCGCGCCCTCCAGCCGGGCGAGGTCCTGCTGCTCGAAAACCTCCGCTTCCATCCCGAGGAGGAGGCGAACGACGACGGGTTCGCCCGGCAGCTCGCCGCGCTCGCCGACTGCTACGTGGACGACGCGTTCGCCGCGGCGCACCGGGCGCATGCGTCCCTCGCGGCGATCACGAAGCACCTTCAGCCGGCCGCCGCGGGCCTCCTCGTGCAGCGGGAGCTCGCGGCCCTCGGCCGCATCCTCGGCGACCCCCAGCGGCCGCTCGTCGCCATCCTGGGGGGCGCCAAGGTGTCCGAGAAGCTCGCCCTCGTCGAGCATCTCCTCGCGCGGGTCGACATCCTCCTGATCGGCGGCGGCATGGCCTTCACGTTTCTGCTGGCGCTCGGCCACGCCGTGGGGCGCTCCCTCGTCGAGCTCGACCGTGTCGAGACGGCCCGCGCGGCCCTCGACGTGGCGCGGCGTCGGGGCGCGCGAATCGTGCTGCCCGTCGACGCGCTCGTGGCTCCGGGCCTCGACAGTCCGTCCGGCCGTGCGGTGGGGATCCGCGAGATCCCGGCGGATCAGATGGGGCTCGACATCGGCCCGCGCACGGTGGCGGGCTTCGCCGCGACGCTGCGCGGGGCGCGGACCATCGTCTGGAACGGCCCGATGGGTGTCTTCGAGAGACCGCCGTTCGCCGGCGGCACCGTCGCGGTCGCCCGCGCGGTCGCCGAGTCCGGCGCCTTTTCGGTCATCGGGGGCGGCGACACGATCGCCGCCGTGGCTCAAGCGGGTGTCACCGACCGGATCGGCTACATCTCGACGGCCGGTGGCGCGTTCCTCGAGTTCCTCGAGGGGCGCCAGCTCCCGGGCGTCGAGGCGCTGACGGAGGTGCCCGTGTGAGGACGCCGCTGGTCATCGGCAACTGGAAGATGCACGGCGTGCTCGCGGAGGCGCGCGCGCTCGCCGGCGGAATCCGCGAGGGGCTCAAGCGCCCGCGGGGCGTGCAGGTCGTCCTGTGCCCGCCGTTCACCGCGTTGGCCGCCGTCGCCGAGATCCTCGCCGGCGGCCCGATCCAGCTCGGCGCGCAGACGTGCCATCACGAGCCCGCGGGCGCGCACACGGGCGAGATCTCCCCGCCGATGCTCGTCGAGCTCGGCTGCCGCTGGGTGCTCCTCGGCCACTCGGAGCGGCGGAAGGAGATCGGTGAGTCGGACACGCTCATCAATGCGAAGCTGTGCGCGGCGCTCGCCCACGGTCTCACGCCCGTCCTCTGCGTGGGCGAGACCGCGGAGGAGCGGCGCCAGGGGCTCACCTTCACGACGGTCGAAGGGCAGCTGCGCGCCGGCCTCGCGGGCGTGTCCGGCCCCGACCTCGGCAGGCTCGTGCTCGC
>Ga0209342_10004905_pt1 | contig 13784 bp, 14 predicted proteins | sample RifCSP16_2_FD_184023 | JGI IMG/M metagenome (GOLD analysis project Ga0209342, IMG submission 184023) | Soil microbial communities from Rifle, Colorado - Rifle CSP2_sed 16_2 (SPAdes) (version 2) | ecosystem: Environmental > Terrestrial > Deep subsurface > Rock core/Sediment | place: Rifle... | reverse complement strand
AAACTTGCGGAATAGCCATCGCGCTGCGCCGAGAAGCAGCAGGCTGACTAACGCCAGTGGGCCGCCGACGATCAACAGCCAGATGAACACGTCGGCCAGACCCTGGCTGGTCTTGACCAGCACGCCGGAGGCTCTCTCGAACGTCTGGCCGGGGTTCCAGGCCGCTTGGGGCGTGGGGACTGCGGGCGCAGACTGCGGAGTCAGTTGAACGGTGATTGTCGAGAAGGCCGAGCGGCCCTCGTAATACTTCATCTGCCCCTTGATCTGCGCGATCTGGCCTTCGAGCTCGGACAATTGTTGATTGATCCGCAGCGACTCTTCCACAGTTTTGGCGTCCACGAGGAATTCGCGGACGCGGGCGGCGGTGGCCTCGAGGTTGGTCAGGCGTGTTTGCAGGTCAGTGTAATCGGCGGTCACGTCCTGGCCGGAGGTCGCCTCTTTGAGCACTTGCACGGCGAGCGTGCGCAGAAAGTTCAGGCTTTGCTCGAACGCCGAGGAGGGGACGCCGAGGCGCAGAGTGGCGTGCTTGTAACCATCAGAGTCCCAGGTCTGCGAGCTGATGATGTAGCCCCCGTTGTCGGCGGCCATTTGGGTGACCTGAGCGATGGCGATGTTCGTATCCCGGACGAGGAGCTCCATCTCGGCGTCCTTGATAACCATTCGGCCCGGCGGCTCGCCGAGGCGCGGGGCCGGTTGGGCGCTATCGCCTGAGACGACGACAGTCGCGACGGGCGCCTGCGTCGGCATGGGGGCGCGCAGGCCATCGGGGACAGGGGTCGCGGCAGGGCTGCAGGCAGCTATAAATAGCGCGAGGATCGCGAGGGTAATCGTCAGACGTTTCACAGCGTTTTCTCCTTTGCGTCCGCGAATAGACGCGAGTGAGCGCAAATGGCTCGTTTTCTTGCTCTTCCAGGGTAATGGAAAACGCCGGGGGAGGCTTGATAAGGGGTTGACAAAGGGTTGATAAACCCCTCACCCCCACGCTCTCCAACCGCGTCCTCGCTGTTGCCGGAGGGCCCGCGCCCCATAGGGGTGCTTCGCGAAGGACGCGGGCTGGGAGCCTTGTCTCAACAGCATTGGCTCTAAAGCGATTGAGAGAAGTAAGCCGCGGTGAGATAGAGGAAGTGCTTTTGGCGCGGAGTCAGGTTGGGGAATTTGAGCGCGCCGAGGCAGGCCAGGTAGAGGGCAAGGTGATACTCGCGCGGCTGAGAGGGGTTGAAGAGGCAGCGGGAGGCGATGGCGTGGAGCATAGAGATCAGAGAGTGGAAGTTGGCGGTTGGAGATTGGAGATTAGAGATGGGAAATTGACGGTTGGAAATGAAGTTCGTCTGAAGAAAGGTGAGATAGTCGGCAGGGGAGAGGTAGGGGGCGAGGACGTGCGCGATGATCTCGGCTTCGAGGTGGGCGAAGTCGTAAAGCGGGTGGCCGTCGCGGGTCTGGGCGAAGTCAATGAGCCAGACGAACCCGCCGGGGCCGACGAGGATGTTTTCGAGGTTGAGGTCGCCGTGGATGGTGGACTGCGTGCCGATGACGTTCTCGTTGAGGAGCGCCGGGAGGCGGGCGAGCGGGTCGGGCAGGCCGAGCAGATCAAGGCCGGAAACGGTTTCGCGGAGGAGGGTCTCGCGCGTGGCGACGACCTCTCCTGCCGTGTGATTAGGCAGCCTGGGCGATAACCAGCGCATGCGCAAGGGCGGCTGGCCGGGGCTGGGTTTCCCGGCGAGGGTCCAACTCCGCCCATCGGCTCGCGGCTCGGCAACCGGAAAGCGGCGCGGGGTCACGCAGTCTCCCAGGCCCAGATTTACAGCCGAAGGCGGCGAATGCCCATCCAGAATATTCCCGCGCCTGCTTTCGACAGGCTCAAGCACGTAGTGAGCCGGGAGCATCCGGTCGTACTCCTGCGCCAGGCGGAAGGTGTACGCGCGGCGCTGCATCCACCAGTTGGGGCCGAAGGTATCCAGGAGCTTGCCGAGGAGGGATGGATCGGGATTGGCAATCAGAGATTCGCGCAGGCTCACGGGTTTGCGGCCCGGCTCGGCGATGAAGGTATAGCGGAGGGCGGCCCTTCGACTTCGTTCTGCTCCGCTCAGGGTGCGCGCGACAGGAGAGGGGAGAATAACCGGCGGTTCCTGGATGCGCGCGGTGATGGGCGGGAGGGTGTCTTTCACGAAGGCCTCGTAGTTCTCGAACTCGCGCCGGATGGACTCGCGCTCGCCGATTTTGACGATGGTGTGCGCGTCGGCGCGGCCATCGGCGCGGATGGGGAGAGCGAGGAAGGTGCGCGCGCCGGAGTAGCCGGAGCGAAACTCGGTCTCGACGACGACGCGGGCGTAGCGTCGGAAGAGGACTTGAAGGAGCGATCTGTCGCGCGGCGAGAGGTTGATGGTCGGATGCGGCTCGACGACGAGCGAGGCGTTCGGCGTGAAAGCCTGTAGGATAGCGCGCGGCAAGCGGACGCGGTAGGTCAGCGCCGCCAGGCTCAGGCTGCCGCCAAAGATGAGGCCGATCAGCCCGGTGGTCAGCGCCTGGGCCTGCGTCAGGCCGAAGAACGAGGCCACGCGCACGTCCAGGCTTTTGGAGAACACTTCGGACTCGCGGAATGGGCCGGATGCGCCGGGCGAGGGCGTCCAGCGCAGGAGCAGGCCGAGGTTCAAACGCTGCTGGCCGGGGGCGCGCGGGGAGAGCGTCCAACGCCACGTGACGACTTCGCCGATGGGCAGGCCGCGCGCCTGTTCCTCCTGAGGCGAGATCACAAAGCCTACGCCGTCGAGCCGCGCGACCGCCGAGAGTTCGTAGCCGCCGGGGCGTTCGACGCGCACGGTATTCGTCACGGTTTGATGCTCCGGAAACTCGGTGGTGACGACGTAACCATCTTTCGAGGGGATGAGCGACAGGCGCACCACGTCCGAGTCGCCCAGGCGCATTTGGGGCGGCCATTCGAGTTCCAGGAGGCGGGCTTCGACGACCGGCGTGGGCGAAGCAATGACCGGGGGTTGAGTGGCAGGCGGGGAGGCCGTGGGAGCGACAATCGGCGTGGAGGTAGCGGGAGGCGGCTGAGTTGGCAAAGGCGCCGGCGTCCCGGAGACGGGCTGAGTTTGCACAATGGGAGTAGTCGGGAGAGTCGGCGCCGCGGGAGCACACGCCGCAAGCACGAGAGCGAACAGCGCCAGTGCAGAGAGCACCCCGGCGCGGGGATTAATCCTCGCGCTGATGTAACGAAGCCGACTAAAGTCGGCTGAAAGCGCAGGCGGTCGGCGCGCGTTCATAGCCCAGGCGGGACGAAGAGAGTCGGGCTGAGGGGATGCTGCTCGACGCTGCTCGCCAGCGGCCAGAGGGCGTAGGCCAGGAGCGCGAGCGAGAGGACGACGAGCGCCAGCCCGACGATGGCGAGGGCGACGCGCAGGCGGCGGGGCATGAATATAGTATATGACAGTTTTCTGCGAGAGGGTGGAGGTGATATAGTTGGCGTGAGGCGTGATCCTACGTGATGATTGGGCCGCAGTGGCAGTGATGGCTATGGAGAGATGGATAAAACGGCGCTTGTTGCTCGCATTAATTCTTTTCCCCGCGTGAGGTTGGGGCAGTTTCCCACGCCAATGGAGCTGATGCCGCGCCTGACGCAGACGCTGGGTCGCAGATCCCCTTCAGGGGGCGGGCCGACGTTGTGGGCCAAGCGCGATGACTTCGTCGGCCCGGCGATGGGCGGGAACAAAACACGCAAGCTGGAGTTCCTGTTCGGGGAGGCGCTTGACAGGCGGGCGCAGATCGCCGCGACGTTCGGCGGGCTGCAATCGAACTTCGCGCGGCAGATGGGCGCAGCCGCGCGGTCGCTCGGCCTGGAGCCGCACTGCTTCTACTTCGCCCCCCGCCCGGCCAGACTGGAAGGCAACCTCTTGCTGCTCAGGCTCGTGGGCGCGCGGCTGCACTTCATCCCCTTCGGGCAAAGCGACGAGCCGACGATGACTATCGAGCAGACTACACGGCTGGTGCAGTGGGTCGTGCGGCTCACGCCGGCGTGCTGGGGCAAGCGCGTGTATTTCATCCCGGCGGGCGGGCACACGGCGGTTGGCTGCCTGGGCTACGTGCTTGCGGCGTTGGAGATCGAAGAACAGTTGCGCGATCGGGGGATTGAGCGCGCGACGATCCTGACTGCCGTAGGGACGGGCGGGACGCTGGCCGGGTTGCTCGCCGGGTTCAGGTTATTGAACAGCCCGCATGCCCTGCTGGGGATTGACGTTGGAAAACTGTGGCGCGCGTTCCCACCTTCGATCGCGGCCCTCGCAGAGGAGATTTGCCGACGGCTCGGCGAGCCGCGCGAATTCCCCGCCGAAGACGTGCCCATCGTCGAGCGGACTTACGTGGGCCGGGCTTACGCCCGCCCGACTCCTGAAGCGTGGGAGGCGATTCGGCTCACGGCGCGGCAGGAGGGCGTGGTGCTCGACCCGGTTTACACCTCGAAGGCGATGTCAGGTTTGATTGACCTGGCGAGGCAGGGACGATGGGGCTCCGGGGAGCACGTGGTGTTTTTGCATACGGGCGGAATGCCGGCTTTGTGGAATGTTACAGGCGGCGTGGGGCAGGCCGCGTAGGGCGTAGGGTGTGGAGCGTGGGGCGAGGTGGAATCACTCCCTTCCACAGTCGCCTCACTCCTCACGTTCCACGCCTCACTCCTGCATTCCACGCAATAGAAGTTCACTCAATCTCTTCCCCAACCCAATAATCGTCAGTACCGTCGGGCGGGCGAGGGGTTCGGGGAAGGCGCTGGCGTCGCAGACGTAGAGGTTCTCGATTTCGGTTTGCAGGTCCCGGTCGAGCAGGTCGCCGATGCGGACGGTGGCGCAGGGGTGCGTGCCGCGCATGGGAGTGATGAAGAGCGTATCCGGGTCGGCCCCGGCTTTGACCAGAATCTTTTTCGCGAGCGCGGCGGCGTGGTCGAGTTTCTTCTGGTCCTGGGGGGTGAAGGGCTTGCTGATGTCCCGCTCGGACTCGACCGCGCCGGAAAGGTCGTCCTTGAGCTTGATCATCACCCCGAGGGTGCGGCCCCAGCGCGGCCACAGGGATACGTAGCGCGGGCCTTTCAGCGCCGTCATAATCAGGTAATTGAGCCACGGGTCAACCAGCGTGCTGAGCAGATATCCCACTTCGTCGTTGGCCCACTCGTAGGTCATCGGCGGCTCGTAGCCGTTGCCGGGGAACTTGGACGCGCCATAGACCATCACGGTTGTGTCCATGCCGATGCCCTGCCCGGCGCGGGCCAGCCCGACGCGCTTGAGGATGAGCGGCGACCCGATGCCCCCGGCGGCGAGCGCCACGACCTTCGCCCCAATTTCGATCCTCTGCCCCTTCCAACGCCCGCGCACCCCGACGGCCCTTCGGTTCTCGACCATCACCTCGTCCACGCGGGCTTCGGTGAGGAACTCACAACAACCGGTGGCGACGGCCTCATCTACCCATTCGGCGGCGTTCCACTTTGCGCCGCAGCGGCAGCCCAACATGCACTTCGCGCCGCAGTCAAAGCCGCCTTCGCGGACGCGGATAGGATTCACAAACTTGAGCAGGGGCGTCCACTCGTAGCCCAGCGCGTTCGCAGCCTCGGCCAGGCGCGTGGAAGCCGCGCCGCGCAGCTCGGGCGGGAGCGGCGCGATTTTGAGCTCGGCCATCGTCTCGTCTACCTGCCGGTCCAGGTCAATGCCATACTTCTCTTTGAGCCACGCGGGCGGGCGGGCGGCGCAGCCGCAGTACATGCTCGTCGCGCCCCCGGCCATGAGCGGGCGGATGATGCTCAGGCCCTCTTTAGTGAACAGCAGGCCAAGGTGGTCGGCATACGTCATCGCGCCAGGGTAAGTGCCGTAGAGCGCCCAGCGGCGGTAATCTTTGCCGCGCTCCAGCAGGATCACTTTCTTGCCTGCGCGCGCAAGTTGCCGCGCCACCGTCGCCCCGCCTGGGCCGGAGCCGACGACGACGACATCGGCCTCTCGCTTGATGAGGGTTGGCATGGAGGGGATTATATAGTAGATTGCTGATCGGGTGATTGTGCGATTGCGTGATGGCTCATGGTCACTCACCGGTCGTCAACTTACATGTCTATCTGGGACGCTTATCCTCCTGACTATCGCGCCCAAGAAGTGCAGGCGATTCTCACCGCCGTGAAAGCGGGCGAATGTGCGTCGGTCGTGGGCCTGAGCGGCGCGGGGAAGAGCAATCTGCTGGGATACGTGGCTCACACGCAGGCCCCCGTGAGACTAGCCTTCGCGCTCGTGGACTGCAATCGCCTGCCGGATACTTCGCCCGAGGCGTTTTTTCGGCTCGCGCGGTCGGCGGTGGACCCCCATCCCCCTACCCCGCGCGAAGCCCCCCTGGAGCAAAGCGAAAGGGGTTCCCCCGAAGCAGGGGAAGGGGAGTTTGCAGCGCTCGACGCGGCCATCGAGAAACAGTTGGCTGAGAAGCAAGGGCTGTGCCTTCTGTTCGACCGCTTCGACGCGCTGGCGCATCCCGCCATCTTCGGCAACCTGCGCGCGCTGCGCGACGCGCACAAGTATCGGCTGACGTTCCTCATCGCCGCCCGCCGCCCGCTCGACCCACACAACGAACTGGCCGAGTTGTTCTACGCGCATACGCTCTGGCTTGGGCCGTTGAGCGAGAGCGACGCGCGCTGGAACGTGGCGCGCTATGCGGAACGGCGCGGGGTGAAGTGGGACGAGGCGGTCACGCAGACAATCGTCGCCCTCTCAAGAGGCTACGCCTCTCTCTTGCGCGCTGTGTGCGAGGCCTATGCTGATGGGGCCGCGCTCGAAGTCAAGACCCTGCTTGAGCACCGGGCTGTCCGCGCGCGGGTCGAGGAGTTCTGGGCGGGCCACCCGGGCGAAGACGATTTGCGCCGTTCCGGGCTGGAGGGCCACCCCCTGCTCACGGCCCAACGCGCCCCGACTTTCGACACTTCGCAACTGACGGCGAAGGAACTTCTTTTGTTCGACTACCTGGCGGCGCATGCGGGGAAGGTGTGCGAGAAGGATGACCTGATTCGCGCCGCCTGGCCGGAGGACAAGGTCTTCGAGCGCGGCGTGCGCGACGACAGCCTGGCGCAGCTCGTGCGCCGCCTGCGCGAGAAGATCGAACCCGATCCTGCTAATCCGCGCAACGTGCTGACGGTGGCGGGGAGGGGATATAAGATGACCTGGAAGCCTTCATAAAATACGGCGCGGTTCCATCTACACTCACCTGAGCCAGTCTGGCGTATAATACCCGATAGTCCAACAGCAAAAGAGGCGTTCATGGCAAACCGACTCGTGACCAAAGAGGATATTTTACGCGTGCTGGAGAGCCTGCCCTCCGACAGCCTGGCCGAGGTACAACTCTTTGCCGAGTTCCTGTTGTCCAGGGTCATGGACCAGGCCGCGCCACCGCGCCGGCTGGCGCAATTGGGCGGCCTATGGAAGGGGCTCCCCCCCATCACCGAGGCCGACATCGCCGAGGCCCGTCGCGAGATGTGGGGCCGCTTCGCTCGGGCTTAGCGCCTCATGAGCCGTTACGTCGCCGATACGCACGCTCTCATCTGGCCTCTATACAGCGACCCCAAACTCTCGCCGATGGCGCAGAGGCTGTTTGCACGCGCAGACGCCGGCGACGAGACCATCCTCGTCCCGACCATTGTGCTGGTCGAAATCATTTACCTGGCCGAAAAGAAACGCATCCCCACCGATGCCGTTCAGCGGGCTTTGGCCCCACTGAGCGCTGGCGCTGATAATTATCAGATCGCGCCGCTGGACATGCAAGTGGTGGAGGCGCTCCCTCGCATCAGCCGGGAGGCTGTGCCCGAACTGCCTGACCGCCTGATCGCAGCCACGGCTCTCAGCCTGGGTGTTCCTCTCATCAGCCGTGACCTGAGCCTCGCCAGATTGAGCCAAATCAGCGTTATTTGGTAACCCCGGTATTCCGGATCCTCAGCGAACAGATAATCTGCGGTTCACCGCGCCTCGCGTGCTGCATGCCCTGTTTCACGAAGTCGTGATGGTCAGGGTGGCGAGGGACAGCTGCATATCGGGATGGCACTCGGCGGCGCGAAGCGCGGCGTGCGCGACGACAGCCTGGCGCAGCTCGTGCGCCGCCTGCGCGAGAAGATTGAGCCTGACCCGGCGAACCCGCGACATATTCACACCGTGCCGGGGCGAGGGTATAGATTCGTGAAGTGATTTTTTGGCGCGCCCGTCTCGACCTTCGCTTCCCTCCCCATCGCTTTCGGCCCTCATGTTTCAACAGTCCTGTCTCGACCAGACACCCAGCCATCCTGAGGGCCGTGACCCACCAGATGTGCTAGAATTCAACCGGGACTTCACGGATCTACGGGAGAGCAGCAGATGAGTGAAATCGTGTTGGGCGAGCCGCTGGCTTCGCAAATCCGGCGGGAAGCCGAGACGCAGGGCCTCGCCGTCGAGGAACTGATTGAGGCCGCCGTGCGCCACTATCGCTTTCAGGCCCAGCGGGCCAAGATCAATGCTGAGGCGCAGTGGTGGCGTGCCGCTCCCTCCGAGACACGCGCGCGCTATGCCGGGGAATTTGTGGCGATCCACGATCGGCAGGTGGTGGATCACGATCACGATGAAGAAAGCCTCCGCAAACGCATCCGGGCCAAGTACGGCAAAACGGCAGTTCTGTTGACTCCGGCGGAAGGGCGGCGTGAATTGCGCATTGTGAGTACCCGCCTGTCACGCGCATGAGCATCCCTTACGACACAGCGTATACTCCGGCAGCCCCGGTCTTAGGCATTCGCCTGGCCGCCCCAGGTGAGCCGCCTAAGACCGAGCCGCTTTCTGCCTTAGTGGATACGGGGTCGGATGGAACGCTCATTCCCAGCCGCTATCTTGAGCAGGTCGAGGCCATAGACGTGGGAGACGCCATTCTCCACAGTCTCCTGGGCGAAGCCCGTGAAATTCACTTGTACGAAATAGATCTGTACGTTGGCGCGCTGCTTCTTCCAGGAGTGATTGTGGTGGGCGATGACCAGGGCGCTGAGGTGCTGCTGGGTCGCAACGTTTTGAACAAACTGATCCTTCTCCTCGACGGTCAGAGAAGCGAGAGCGAGTTGTTCGAGCAGCGGCCACAATGGCGCTGACCTCCTCTCAGCTGTCTTAGGCCCCATTCCACCTCAAGCCCATCGCGGCTAGCAACACAGTCAACAGTTACGCTCGACCATATGCCGCGCCAGGTCGGCGGCTTTGCGTTGGGACCGCCTTCAGAATCTTTGCGATATCTCCCATGGCCCTCTCCCTTTGACATAGAAGTAGTCTGCTCAACCATCAAGAACGATCCTCCTTCCCCATCCGGTACTTGATGTCATAGTTGAGGATGAAATCCAACTCCTCGTTCGTAAACCCATCGCGCCGTGCCCAGCCAGACCTTCGGGGTCTCCCAGACCCCCCAGGTTCACTCCGCTTCTTTCGTAAACCAGGCGAGCCTACAGAGCGCACTCACGATGTCTCCCAGACCCCCCAGGTTCACTCCGCTTCTTTCCCCCTTCCGATACTTGAAGTCATGGCTGATGATGAAATCCTCACAATAGTTGGTAAAAGTCGCTCACTATTTTCTGGATACCCGCATTAGCAAGTTCCATAAACTTGACCAAGCCAATTCTCTCATCCTCGAAATTAACCAGAAACAACACCCAGCCCCGGTTTTCAGTCGCAAAGGCTTGATATGGTCTGACAAAGCATGGCGTCGAAGCGATGGTGGGTTCACTACCCTCGTAGCTCATCATCACACGGTTGCCAAAAATGGAAGCGCTGAATTTATTGAGAAGCGCGAAGTCATTGGGGTTTATATCAGCGACTTCAATAGTAAGTTCGTGTTTATCTTGGTTGCTGAGTCCCATCAGGTACCCAAGCCACTTGTAGTCTGTGTGATAAGGCTGAACCGACTCCAAAAGCTGATAGATGTCCGGGCGGCGAATGGCCGTGTGCTGAACAAGTGGAAGATGGTCGAAGTCCGCTTTGGAAGTCCGACTATAGGGAAAATCGCCCTTGAGCCTCTTATAATCTCTGGGCGGCAATTTGCCCCTCAGTTCTGCCTCAATGAGCTCTCGAATGCTGTAATTGAGTGGTGAGCGCAAATTGTTTACCACATTCCCCAGTCGCGCTCCTATTTTCTGCAAATTGTGGGCGCTGGGCAATTGAAGGTGTTCGACGCAGGTGACTATGACGCGCTCGATATTTTCTCTGCCCTCCTCCAATTTCGCTTGAACGGATGTGGAAACAGTTTTCACGCCTCCCTTTCCTCTTCCTTCCCCATCCGATACTTGATATCATAGTTGATGATGAAGTCCATCATTTGGCGCTTGGCAATCAGGGTATAGGTTTTTCCACGAGCGGACGTGCAGGGCGCGCAAGCAGACCGGGAAGTCGTCAAGCCCTCGTCTGCAATTCTACTACCGTCTCCTTCCTCTCCTCCCACCTCACCCCCTCTACTACCACTCTCCTCCCCTCTGCTTGATACCACCACCCCCTCACCACCTCCCCATTCACTCGCACCTCCTTCGGGTCCCCGGCACGGTGAAGAATAATCTCCAATTCTCTAGCCTCCAGCCTCCACCCAAACTCCCCCTCAGTAGGAGAGATACGCACCACAATCTTTTCTCCTACTTGCCCGGCTGAAAAGCGTGTAACTGAGTATTCTCCGCGCTGATAGGCGCGGGTGCGCCCATCGTCGTCGTGCAAGACGCCGCGCGCCGGGTACCGCGGCCAGATGTGCAGTGGCAGTTGGTCGAAACAAAAGCCGGACTTTCTCGTGTCCCTGAGAAAGTCCGGCGGTATTCCAAGCCTGTTTTGCGGCTACGCTTTCTTGGCAATCAAGTCCTGCAACGTCTTACGAATGCGGTCAAGCGTTGCAGCGTTGACCCGCCCAAAGGTCTTGACGACAATAGATTGAGACAGCGTATAGATTCTATCTACGCGCACTTTGCCCGGACGATTCAAAGTGCCTTTTTCCAAGTCAGACGAAGTGACGGTAAAACTGTAATCTACCCCCTCCGGATTGGAAGTCATTGCGACGACGATAAGATCGTTGGTTTTGCGGTTATAAGCATCATTAGAGATGACGACGACTGGTCGCCGTTTTTGAGACGACAAGTCGGTGAAGGGGATTGGAATCAATACAATGTCGCCTTGCTCAGGCATTGTTCCAATCCTCATCGTCAAAAGGATTGTCCCAGAAATCAAGGCTGCTCTGAGCCGCCAGGAGCAAATCCGCAAAAATATCGTCGGCTGCCTCAATCACAAAGACGATGACGTGAGCGCCCGGAGGAAAGGGAACGGTGAGTTCCACTCGCCCATCGTCTTGGACTTCGACATCGTACTTGAGCGCCGTCTGCGGCATCATATAAGTCTCACTCTGGCCTGCTGCTGATTTCCTGGCCCAATTATACAGCAGCCGGACTGCGCTTAACCACCACCATCGTCATATCGTCAAACGCCTCCACCGCGCCGACGTGCGCGCGCACGGAGGCCTCCAGCGCATCCACAATCTCCGACGCCGCGCGGTGGTGAGACTCCCGCAGCACCTCGCAGACCCGCTGCATCCCGAATTCTTCGTCCCCGGCGTTGACCGCATCGGTCAGGCCGTCGGTATACAGCAGGAGCGCGTCGCCGGGGTGGAGGTGGATTTCGTGCTCGTCGTATTGGGCTTCGTCTATCACCCCGAGCGGGAGGCCCGTCCCCCGGAGCGTGCGCGTTTCGCCGTCTGCGCTCACCCAGATGGGCGGGTTGTGGCCGCCGACCGCATACGCGAGCCGGCCCGTCCCCGGCTCCCACACCGCGTAGAACACAGTCACGAACAAATCCGTGCGCGCGTCGGAGAGGATCAACTCGTTGACGCGCGTGAGGGTGTCGGCGGGCGAGACGCGGTTGATGCCCACCGTCCGCAGCAGCGTGCGCGAGAGGGCCATGAACAGCGCCGCCGGGACGCCCTTGTCGGCCACGTCCGCGATGACGACGCCCCACCGTTCTCCGCCGTCGTGCCCGCGGAGCGGGATGAAGTCGTAGAAGTCGCCGCCCACCTGCCGCGCCGCGCGCCAGAAGGAGCACACTTCCCAGCCGGGAACGACCGGGCACGCATCCGGGAGGAAGCTCGCCTGGATATCGCGGCCCAGTTCCATCTCGCGCTCCATCCGCTCACGCAGGGTGACCTCGCGCGCCAGCCGCGCGTTCTCCATCGCCAGCGACAACTGGTGCGCGATGCCGCTCAAGATGCTCATGCGGCGGCTTGTATCGCGCACCGGTTCCACCACCAGTACGCCGAGCAAATCGCCGCGCGCCCACAGCGGCCAGATCAGGCACGTCTCCAAACCGAAAACCTTCGCCAGCCGATCCGGCAACTGAAAATGGAACGACGGCGTCCCTATTTCGTGGAGATGGACGCCCAGCTCGTCCGCCGCCGCCGTGAGCTCGGCCAGGCCGGATGCGGATTTGTCCAATCCCATGATCTGGCGCGGGTGGAATCGCTGCGCTTCCGCGTTCCACTGGTAAATGGCGACCTTCTCGATGCCCACCAGCATGGGCGTGAGCCGCGCCACCATCTCCAGCCCTTCCTCCAATGTCGGCTGCTCGGCCACGGCCTGCGCGACCTGCAGGAGCGCCGTGCTCACCCACGCTTCCTCCTGCTGCGATTGATAGAGCATCGCGCTTTCAATCGCCAGCGCCGCCTGGTTCGCGATGCCGCCGATGAGCCGGATGCGGTGTGTGGTGAACGGCGTCTCGCCCGGCGTCTGTCCCACCATCAGCGCGCCCTCGACCTTCCCTTTGGCGAGCAGGGGCAGCAGGATGACGACCCCCTCGAACAAATCGCGCAGCGCCTCCGGCAGCGGCTCGTCGGGCGCGATCACCACCGGCGACTGCGCGGCGGCCATCTCGGCGAGTCTCGGCCAGTCGCCCGGACGGAGGCTGCGCAGCAGCGACTCGACCGGCTCGTCGTCGGTGCGCTCGTACGCGCTGAGGACGAACAGGTCGTCTTCCGCCAGCAGCACCGCGCACCGATCCACGCCCACCAGCATCAGGGTCAGGCGCGCGACCGTCGCCAGCACTTCTGAAAGCTCGGATTCGCGTGCGGTGGCTTCCGCGACCTGCAGCAGCGCCGTGCTCACCCAGGCCTGCTCGCGCTGGGCGGTGTACAGCCGCGCATTCGCGATCGCGACCGCGGCCTGCGAAGCAAACGCGGCGATCAACTCGACCTCCCCGCGATGGAAACGACTCGCCCCGGCCCGATCCACGACCAGATAGCCGAGGTGCTCGCCCTGCAGCGCCAGCACGGCCCCGAGGCAGGCGTGCGGGTCCGGCATGTTCAGCAGATCGTGATATTCGCCCTGGTGATCTACTTCGCCGAAGGAGAGCGTGGCCGGGAACGACGCGCCGCGCGGGAGCAGCCGGATGTCGAGCGGCATCCCGAGGGCGGCCTCCACCTCCTCGCCCCCGCCCCGCGCCGCGCGCAGAATCAGCTCGCCCACGTCGTTGACGAGCAGGATCGAAGCGGCGTCGTAGCTCACCACGCGCGCGAGGCCGTCGAGGATGAGGTCGAGCACGTCGTCGAGGTGCAGGGTCGAGGTCAGCGCCGCCGACACCTCGCGCAGGATTTCGGCGAGCTGCCGCCGCCGCCGCTCGGACTCGAACAGGCGCGCGTTCCGCACGGCGATGGCGAGCGTGTCCGCCAGCGTTTGCAGGGTCGGCAAATCCTCTTCGGTGAACGCGCCTCCCCGCTCCGATTGCACGTCGAGCACGCCCACCAGCCGTTCGCCCATCGCCATCGGC
>Ga0209342_10004903_pt1 | contig 13787 bp, 10 predicted proteins | sample RifCSP16_2_FD_184023 | JGI IMG/M metagenome (GOLD analysis project Ga0209342, IMG submission 184023) | Soil microbial communities from Rifle, Colorado - Rifle CSP2_sed 16_2 (SPAdes) (version 2) | ecosystem: Environmental > Terrestrial > Deep subsurface > Rock core/Sediment | place: Rifle... | reverse complement strand
CGGACGCTCCGTCCAGAGGAACAGGCGCTTCCCATCGTCGCGCCCCCTTCCGCCAAGGCCGGGCACGATCACGTGATCGAACTCCAGGCCCTTCGCCTTGTGGATCGTCATGATCTGCACGTCGCGATCGTCGGCGTGCACGTCCGGCAGGGCCCAGAGCTCCGCGAGCCGCTCCCGGAACGCTCCGAGATCCGGAACCGCGCCGGCCTCCTCCGCGGTCGCGAGGGCGTCGAGGTAGACATCTGCGTCTTCGAGGTCGGTCGGATCCGGGACGCACGCCGGGCCGCCGAGCTCGAGCCAGGTCGCCTCGACCCGGTCGCGCAGCGTCCCCCGGAGGCGCGCCGAGAGCGCGCGGGCGAGCACATCGCGCACCCGGGCGAGTCGTGTGGCACCGTCCGGGGTGAGATCGGCGACGCGCTCGTCGCTGTCGATGAGCTCCCATACGGTCGACGCAGCCCGACCTTCCGCGAGCGCGGCGAGATCGGCGAGGGTGAGACCGCACCACGGCGCGCGCAGGACCGCCAGCCACGCGACGCGGTCCGCCGGATGCGCCAGCGCGCGCGTCAGCGCGAGCAGATCCTGTACCACCGGGCGATCGCCGAGCGCTTCGATTTCGATGGCGCGGAACCGCAAGCCCCTGGCGCGGAGCTGCGGCACGATCGCGCTCAGATGGCCGCGATTGCGAACGAGGATGGCGACGGTGGCCTCGGGGTCGTCCGCTCTCGCGCGGGCGACCAGCTCGACCACCGTAACCGCCTCGCCTTTCTCGTCGCCGTCGAAGAACGGATGCACCGCGACCGCCAGGCCCGGCAGCGCAGCGTGCACGTGAACCGATGCCGCGTACGGCACCGCGCCGGCGGCGACGTCCTCGCGCGCCGGCATCACCCGCGCGAAGGCGGCATTGACCCACGCCACGACGCCGGCGTGCGAGCGGAAGTTGGCGCCGAGGCGCGCCCGCTCGAGCGGCACGCCGCCGACGCTCCGGCTCTCCCAGGCGCGGAGGAACTCGCCGACCTCGGCCTCGCGAAAGCGGTAGATCGACTGCATCGGATCGCCGACCGCGAACAGCGTGCGGCCGTCGCCCGGCTCCCAGCCGGCGGTGAGCTTCGCGATCAGCTGGTACTGGGAGATCGAGGTATCCTGGAACTCGTCCACCAGCAGGTGGCGGATGCGGTAGTCGAGCGCGAGCGCGAGATCGGTCGGCGCGTCGTCCTCGCCCAGGGCCCGCACCGCACCCTGCGTGAGCGCAGGGAAATCGACCTCGCCGCGCAGCCCGAACACGACGTCGAGCTGGGCCAGCGCGTGCTTGAGCAGGTTGGCGATGGCCGCCAGCGCATCCCATTGCGCGTCGCTGTACTGCGCCGGCGGCAGGCGGCGGATGTCCGCGAGCGCCTCGCGGAACTCGTCGCCGAGGGCGAGCGCGGCGGCCCGCGCCCGCCACGAATCGCCCGCCTTGCCGGAAGGGAAACCCTCCTTCTGCCCCGGTCGTACGCGCCAGGTGTCCTTCTGGGTGAGCAGCAGGTCCGCCAGCGCGGCCCACGACGCCACGTCGTCGGCGAACGGCGCTTGCCCGAGGTTCCCGAACGCGTAGTCGGCGATAGCGGCGAGCTCGGCGCGCTGCTCGCTCGTCACGCGACCGCGCGCCCGCTCCAAAGCCTCCTCGCGGACGCTGGCGAGCGCGGCCTGCAGCGACCGTCGATCGAGCTTTCCCCAGTGCCGGACCCAGTGATCGCGCCTCGCGAGCATGTCGGCGAGCAACCCCTCGAGCCGGCCGACATCGTTGTCGAGATGCGCGAGCAGGCGTTCCACGCTCGTGGCGACGTCCTGCTGCGACTCGACCAGCGCAATCGCCGCGCGCGCCGCCTCCCGGTACAGATGCTCCGCCCGCTCGACGATCTCGGGCGCCGCGCCGAAGCGGGAGAGCAGCGGCATCTGGCGCGTCAACGACGCGCACAGCGCGTCGATCGTCTGGACGCGGAGGCGGGTCGGATTCCGCGCGAGCTGCCAGCCGCGCTCGCCGTCCCGTGCGCGCGCGGCGCGGGCGAGCTCGATCGTTCGCGCTTCGTGCGCGCCCGCCGGCGGGGTCTCGGGACGGGCCGTGGCGGCGAGCGCCGCGAGCACGCGGTGGCGCATCTCGCCCGCCGCCTTGCGCGTGAAGGTGACGGCGACGATTTCCTCGGGCGCATCCACGGTGGCGAGCAGCGCGAGGTAGCGCTGGATCAGGAGCTCGGTCTTGCCCGATCCCGCCGGGGCCTGGACGATGACCGAGCGCGACGGGTCGAGCGCGCGGTTGCGCTCTTCGAGATCGGGGAGCACGTTGGCCGCCATTCAATCCTCGCCCGGCGGCTCGCCGTCGCGTTCGTGGACGCGGCACAAGGGCTGGAGGTCGCACTCCCGGCAGGTCTGCGGCCGCTGCTTCGGATCGACCGCGGCGTGGCCGGAGGCGAATTCGCCCGCGAGCCGCTCCAGCTCGGCGCGCCAGGATGCAACCTGCTCCGCCCAGCCCGGCTGTGCGCCGGCGTCCCCCGGCGTCTTGACGCCCGGCAGGGCGCCTGCCTCGCGGGCGAGCCCGACGAATCGCATCCCGTCGGCGGACACCTGAGCGAACGCGGCCCCCGTCGCGCCCGGCTCGGCCCCGATGACGTACAGCGGGAGCTGCGGCTCGTCGGGCCGGGGCGGGAGGATGGAACGGAGCGACGTCGGCCCCGTCTTGTAGTCGATCACGATGCGCGCGCCGTCGGCCGTCTCGTCGACGCGATCGAGGCGCAGCTCGAGCGTCAGCGGGCCGACGGCGACGGTCCGCCGGCCCTCGACCTCCAGCACGGTGAAGTCGTTCCGCGCGCGCTCGTGATCGAGCCAGGCCTTCGCGAGGCGCACCAGCCGGGCGCGCTCGATGTCGGCGAAGCGGCCCGAGAGCGTTGCGGGACGCCGGTGCCGCTCGCTGTCGATCGCCTCCTCCGCGGCCCTGACCAGTCGCGCCTCCAGCGCCGCTCCGGTCAGCGCCTCCAGCGCCTGCTTCGTCCCGAGCCCGCTCCAGACCGCGGCGAGCATTCGATGCAGGAGCACGCCGCGCTCGCGCGCGTCGAGCCCGGCGTGCGGCGCCTCGATGCCTTCGGCATCGAGGCGGTGGATTGCGAACGCGCGGAACGGACACGCCGCCTGATTCTTGACCAGCCGCGCCCCGCCGCGCGCCGGCCGGTCCGCCGCAAACCCGGGTGCGCGTGCGTCCACCAGCCGCTCGGCCTTCGCGGCACGATGGATCGCGGCGCGCCAGGTCGTGTACTCGGGCACGTCCGGCGAGGCCTCGGTGACGTGCGCGACGAGCGGGCTCGCCGCGAGGTCCTGATCGGCTTCGCGCCGCGGGTGGGACAGCGCGACCTCGGCCGCGCCCGAGAGCCATTCCATAGTGAGCCGCTGTCCGAGCTGCAGCGCCGACGCCGGCGAGGCGTTCGGCACCCCCGCGCGGCGCTGCAGCTGGAGCGGGAGGAAGGGATTCGCGCGCGCCGGCATCGGCCACGCCTCGTCCGACAAGCCCATGACCCACAGGTGATCGAAGACCATGCCGGCGGCTTCGAGTACGCCCAGCACCTGGATCGGAACCGCCGGCGATTCGGGCTGGAAGATCGTGCCCGCCGCCATCCGTCGCAGCCGGCCGAGCGCCTCCGCAAACCCCATCCTCTCCACGATTCGATCGAGGCCGGCGAAGCGCGCAACCACCTCGTGCCACTTCTTCAGCGTCTGGTACTCGGACGAGTCGAGGGTCCGTTCGCCCGGGAACCCGAGGAGCGTCAGCGCGTCGCTGAACGCGCGCGCCCAGTCGCCCGGTGATTGCGCGCCGAAGAGCCGGCGCTTCCTGAAGCCGGCATACGCCTCGAGGATCGGCGCGAGTCCTGGTGCGGCGTCGACCTGCCGGACCAGCCGGTCGAGCGTTATCTGCGGCTCCGCCCGCCGGCGCAGCCTCGCGTCGACGCGGGCCCGAACCGGAAACTCCGCGTCGCCGAGGGCGATGAACGGCGAGCGAATCACGAGGCTCGCCCCCTCGAAGTCGATCTCCCGGCCGCCGAGCTCGAGCGCAGCGAGCGCGTGCGCCACGAGCGGATAGCTGGTCAGGGGATCGCCGAGGGAGATGTTGAATGGAGGGACGCTTGCGACGCCGCCGGGATCCAGCGTCTGCCCGAGCGCGCGCCGGAGGGCGTCCTTCCGCGCCGCGAGATCGGGCACGACGATCGCGATCCGCGCGTCGGGGTTCGCCTCGAGGCGCGCCCGGGCCCAATGTGCCGCACGGCGCATCTCGTCGCGCGCGTCGGCGGCTGCGACTCGAACGGCCTTCGACTCGCGGCGCGGCGTCCGGCAGCTCGCGAGCTCCACGCCGGCGTCGGCGAGCGCGGCGAGGAGCGAGCGCTGCTGAGGGGTGACGATGTCGAACCCGTAGAGGACGAGGAGCTTCGGCTTCCTCACCCACGGATGCCCGAGCGTGCGGCCCACGACATCGGGCAACCGCGCACGGTCCGTCAGGTGCGCGTGGTCCGTGCGTTCGGCGTAGGCCTGCGACCAGCCGACAAACGCCGTAACGTCATCGTCCGGGAGCGCTCCGTCGAGCCGATCGAGGAGGTCCCAGGCGTGCGCGAGCTCCCATGCATCACGCGCGAGCGCGGCGGTTTCGGCCGCCGCGAGGAGCGCGCCACCGCTTGCGGAACTGGTCACGCGCTCTTCCCATAGGCCCTGCTCCTGCTCGGGCGTGAGCAGGAGCGGGAGGCCGGAGGCGAGCTCCGAGTAGAGCGCGTCGTCGTAGAGCCGCTCGACGAACGCCGTGTACGGCAGGATGTCTGCGGTCTCCCACGCCTCGCGGCTCGCCGCGAGCTGCCGGCGATCGAACTCCGCGCCGAGCGCCTGGGCGAGGCGACGATTGGGCGTGATGACTGTGATCTGCGCCGCATGCCCGGCGGCGAGACGGGCGAAGAGATCGTCCCTGGCGAGCTCGGGAAGCGCGGCCGGCATCGCCGCGGATGATAGGTCACGCGCCGCAGCCGCGGCGGGAGTCAGCGCTGCGCCGATTGCGCGGTCCTCGTGGCCAGCGTCGGCGGTTGCTCCGGCTCGGCGCCGAACGACCCGACGAGAAGGATCGCGAGAATCCCGGCGATCACCACCGCCCGGTCCCCGAGCGACGATTGCGGTTCCATTTGTGGTGCTCCCTGCTAGTAGGTGCGGGGAGTATGCGGGGGGTGGTGGCTCAGGGGGCGAGCCTCTGGACGACCTAGTATTGCTTCAACGCCGCGGCGAGCTGCTCCTTCACCGCCTCCCGCAGGCTCGCCGGCTCGACCACCTCGACGTGCGGCCCGTGCCGCAGGATGTCCATCGCGAGCTCGCGGTGATCGGAGAACGGCAGCTCGAGCAGGTAGCTGCCGTCGCGATCGAAGCGCCCCTTCTGCCGCGGATGCCACTGCTCGGCCGACACCCAGCGCGCCCGCTCGGGCGTGAAGCGCAGCTTCGCCCAGACGGTCTTGCGGCCGGAGAAGATGCCGTAACCCGCGGCGAGCACCTCGTCGAGCTCGCGATCCGGGACACTCCTTGCCTTCTGGTCGAGCGGCTGCGCGGACTGGATCGCGTCGACCGCGAAGCTGCGCACGTCCTGGCGCAGGTGGCACCAGGCGTCGCAGTACCAGTTCTCGCGGTAATGCACCAGCCGCTGCGGGCTGATGTCCCGCTCGGTGCGCTCGTTCGAGCCGCGGCCGACGTAGACGATGTGCAGCCGCCGCCGGTCGAGGACCGCATTGGCGACCAGCTCGAACTGCGGCAGCGCGAGCCGCCGCGCCCCGAGGTGAATGATCCGGATCCGGCGCTCGACCTCCTCCGCCGAATGCTCGCCGCTCCCTAGAAGCGCGCGCAGCCGCGCGAGCAGCGGCTTGACGTGCGGCTCGAGCAGGCCCGGCTGCAGATCGGCGAGCAGATGCTGCATCGTGAGGAGCGCCCGGATCTCCGAGGGGTTGAACCAGAGTCCGGGGAGCTGGTAGCGGCCCGCGTCTGCGGCATCGCCCGCGAAGCGATAGCCGCGCCGTTCGCGGTCCCACTCGATCGGCGCGTTGAGGCGGTCGCGCATGTACTCAAGGTCGCGCTTGAACGTCGCGCGCGACACTCCGAGCGCGTCGAGGAACTCGCCGATCCTCACCGCCTCGCGCGCGGCGAGCAGCTGGTGGATCTTGTAGAAGCGTTCGGTGCGATCCATCGCGCTGACGGGTTCCCGACGGGATTGTCACACGCCGTCAACTGATGGGAACTCTTCCTCGCTCGACCGCCGAAACACCGGCCGATCGAAAACCATTGTCACACGGGCGTTTGGGCGCTTGCGCAGCGTGGCATGGTGGCGCCGGATTCGCGCGTGATGTGCGCTGCCGGTGTCCCCCCTCCCATCAGGAGCCGGCGACGAAGCGTGCGGATCCTGAGTTTTCCCCTGCGGCAAGCGTTTGGGCCGGGTTCCCCCCCGGCCCTTTCTTTTTTTGCCTCAGGGCGCGAACTCGCGGAGCAGCTTGCCGGCACGGGGCGCGGACGCGATCGGCCCGCGTTCGTCGGCCACCCGCTCGCCGTTGACCCAGACCCCGTGCACGCCGATCCCCGGCGTGACGAGCCGCGGCGCGCCGGCCGGCAGGTCGAACACCCGCCGCTTCGGACCGCGGTTCACGGTGGCCGGATCGAAGAGGAACAGATCGGCAGCGCCGCCGACCTCCAGGCGTCCTCGGTCGGCGATACCGAATAGCCGCGCCGGGTCGCTCGTCAGCTTCCTGACACCCTCGGCGAGCGACAGCACGCCCCGCTCCCGGACCCAGTAGCCGAGCAGGTGCAATCCGAACCCCGCGTCGTTGAAGAACGTGAGGTGCGCGCCCGCGTCCGACAGCGACACCAGGCTGTGCGGATGGCGGATCAGGCGGGCCACCGCATCCTCGTCGGAGTTGAGCATCAGCGCGGCGAACACCGTCGCCAGATCCTCGGCGAGCGCGAGATCGAGCAGCGCATCGAGCGGATCCCTGTCCTGCTCCCGGCCGATGTCGGCGAACGACCGGTTCTCGAGCCCGCGATTGGCGGCCAACGCAGCCTCGACGACCTGGACCTTGTCCCACTCGCCGCCGAAGAGGCGGAACACCGCCGGCTGCGCGAGCTCGACCCGGATCGCGCGCCGGAACGCGGGGTCCGCGATGACGCGCTTGAACGCCTCGCCCTTCAGGCCCAGCGCCGGCTTCCACGCCGCCAAGCCCTCGAACGGGTACGGCGCTCTCAGCGTGAAATCCATGGTCAGCGGGCAGCAGGAGATCGCGCCGACGAGCCGCCGCCCGCGAGCGTTCGCCGCCGCGATCTCGTCGAGATCGCGAAAAACGGCGTCGGGACTGGTGCTGCTGTGGAGGAGCGCCGCGATCACCACCGGACGGCCGTTCCGCGCCGCGATCTCCTCGAGCAGGCTCACCTGGGTGTGGCCGCCCTTGGTCAGCATGAACACGCCGGCCCCTTCGACCGCTCCGGTGAGCGCGAACAGCTCGGCGTCGTCGGCGAGCCGTGAAGGCATCGGCAGGCCGCCGTCGCCGTTGTGCGCCGGCGAGGTCGACGTCGCGAACCCGATGGCGCCGGCCCGCATCGCCTCCGCAACGAGCCGGCGCATCGCCTCGACCTCGTCCGCCGTGCCGGCGCGCCGCGGCGCGTCCTCGCGCATGACGAACGTCCGGATCGAGGAGTGTCCGGCGAACGCGGCGACGTTCAGCCCCAGACCGTTCCGCTCGAGCATCGCGAGGTACTCGGGAAAGCTCTCGAAGTCCCAGCGGATGCCGGCGCGCAGCGCCTCCAGCGACATGCCCTCGACGTTCGTGAGGTTGCGCATCACGAGGTCGCGGTCCTCGGGCCGGCACGGCGCGATCGTGAAGCCGCAGTTGCCGATGACCGCGGTCGTCACGCCGAGCGACGAGGAAGCGGTCAGGTCGGGGTCCCAGGTGACCTGCGCGTCGTAGTGGGTGTGGTTGTCGATGATCCCCGGCGCGAGCGCGAGGCCTCCCGCATCCACGACCTGCCGGCCCGTCCCGACGTCCTCGCCGATCGCGACGATCCGGCCGGCGGCGACCGCGACCGCGCCGTGGCGCGGCGGGCTCCCGAGCCCGTCGACGAGCTGCGCGTTGCGGATCACGAGGTCGTGCACGCCGTCCTCATACGAACGCGAGGGAGATCTGCGGGAACGCGATCAGGATCCACAACACGATGAGCATCACGGCCGCGAACGGCAGCGCGCCCATGAAGATGTCCTTCAGCGTGATCGACTGGTCGTCGATCGTCGCCTTGATGACGAAGCAGGAGATGCCGAACGGCGGGGTCAGCAGCCCGATCTCGGCGCCGATGACGGTGATGATTCCGAACCAGATCAGGTTGATGCCGAAGGGCTCCAGCGCGTGCAGGAACAGCGGCACCGCGATGAGGATGATCGACGCGGTGTCGATGATCGTGCCTAGCAGGAGCAGCACCACGACGTACATCAGCATGAACCCGACGAACGGCAGGTTGATCGAGGCGAGCCACTCGCCGAACAGCGTGGGCAGCCCGGCGATCCCGAGCATCCGGCTGTAGATCGACGCGGCGATGATCAGGAACAGGATGTTGGCGGTGATGTGCCCGGTCTCGACCAGCGCGCGCCAGACGGCGTGGAGGCTGAGGCGCCGCTTGACCGCGCCGATGATCAGCGCGGCGACGGTGCCGGCGGCGCCGGACTCGACCGGCGTCAGCACCCCGCCGTAGATCCCGCCGAGCACGATGAACACCAGGAGCGCGACCGGGCCGACCTTGACGACGCCGTCCAGCGCGAGCCGCCCGAGCGCGGGCGGGCGCCCGCGCGGCCCCTCGCCGCCCACGAACCCGGGCGCGATCGCGTAGAAGAGCGGGATCGCCACGCAGTAGGCGAAGGCGAGCAGCAGCCCGGGGAAGATCCCGGCGAGGAACATCGCGCCGACCGACTGTTCGGTGACCACCGCGTAGATGATCAGCATCACGCTCGGCGGGATGATCATGCCGAGGACCGAGCTGCCGGCCACCACGCCGACCGCGAACCGCCGCCCATAGCGGTAGCGGAGCATCTCCGGGATCGCGACCTTGGCGAAAACCGAGGACGACGCGATCGACGAGCCGGTCACGGACGCGAAGATGGCGTTCGCAGCCACGGTGGCCATCCCGAGGCCGCCGCGCACCGGCCGGAAGAGGTCGTTCGCGAACTCGTAGATGTCGCGTCCGAGCCCGGCGCGGCTCACCACGAGCCCCATCATCACGTACAGCGGCACGGTGGCGAACGCCTCGTCGGCGATCGAATCGGCCATCGCGAGCGAGAGCAGGTTCAGCGCGATGTCGACGTTACCCTTCAGGAGCACCACGCCGACGAACGAGATCAGGCCGAGCGCGATCGCGATGTGCGCGCCGGCGTAGATCGCGATCACGATCGCCACGACCGACGCGATGCCGACCGCGACGCTCATGCCCTCCATGACTAGCGATCGGCTCGGCCGATCACCCGCGTGCCCGCCGGAACAGCTCGACCGCGAGCCGGAGGAACTGGACGAGGCACACGGCGAGGCCGATGACGATGATCGTCTTCACGGGCCAGACCGGCGCGGTGAAGACGCCTTCGTTGCCGATCCACGAGTTGCGCTCGATCGCCTCCTTCAGCAGCGGGACCGAGCCCCAGAGCCCGATCGCCATGTACGCCGCCCCGAGCAGGCAGAAGACGGCCTCGAGCGCCGCGCCGGCGCGCGGCGTCCGGAGCTGCAGCACGGCGAGGAACGTGTCGGAGCGCGTGAGCCGGCCGGTCCGGATCGCGTCGCCGAGCTGCAGGAACACGATGCCGACGATCGAGATCTGGACGAGCTCGTGCGTGCCGACGATGGGGTGGGTGAGGAAGCTCCGCCCGAGCGCGTCCGAGGTGATGAGCAGGATCAGCAGCAGGATCCAGAGCGACCCGAGCGCGTTCAGGCCGACGACGAGCCGGTCGAACCAGCCGAGCCGCTCCGGCGCCCCGGTTACTCCTTGTCCCACTGGCGCTCGATCGGCTGGTTCGCGGCGCGCATCGCGTCCATGTAGTACTTGAGCATCGCCGTGCCCTCGAAGCCTTCCTTGTCGAGACCCTCGGCCCACTCCTTCGCGATGTTGGGCAGCACGTGCGCCCACCGCGCGCGCTCGGCCCGCGGCAGGTCGTACACCTTGCCGCCGGCCTTCTGGTACGCGACCACGCTGTTGTCCCCGAGGGCCGCCGAGAGCTTCGCGAGATGGTCGCGGTAGGCGACCGCCACTTCCTTCAGCGTCGTCTGGACCTCCGGCGGGAGGCGCTTCCAGGTGTCGGCGTTGACGGTGACGACCTTGGAGTTCATCGAGCCGATGTTGGCGCGCATCATGTACGGCGCGACCTCCGCCAGCTTGAAAGTCACCGCCGCCTCCGGCCAGAGCATGCAGCCGTCGACGATCCCGGTCTGGATCTGGTTGTAGTAGTTGTTCAGGCTCCCGGCCACGCCGACCGCGCCGGTCGGGGGCAGGTAGCGGAGGTTGAAGCCGGCGCTCGCGATCTTCATGCCCTTGAACTGGTCGAGCGCCTTGGCCTCGTTCTTCGTGAACATCTGGTAGCTGTCGAGCACGACCTGGGCGGAGAGGAAGACCTGGTTGTAGGACTCGAAGGTCTTCCGGATCCCGGGGAACTTCTCCGCCATCGTGTCGACGGTACGCGCGACGAGCAGCGGATCGATGGTGGTGAACGGCGTGGCGTACGCGACCGACATGATCTTCATCTTGTCGCCGTAGATCGCGGTGGTGACGATGCCGATGTCGCCGAGGCCCTTCTGGAGGCCTTCGAGGACCCCCTGGGGCTTGACGATCTGGCCGCCCCAGGCCTGGTTCCAGCGGATCTTGTACTTGTTGTCCTTGGCCAGGCGCTTGTCGACCTCGGGGATGTAGAAGTCGACGAACTCCTTGATCCAGAGCGCCCGCGGCGGGTAGCCGTCGATGGCGGTCAGGTTGATCGTCTGCTGGGCCGCTGCGGTGCCGCAGAGCGCGGCCAGGCCGACGCCGGCGAGAACGCCGATGACTCGATTCCTCATGACCTCCTCCTTTATCTTGTGATCAGTGAAGCGAATGCGAGTGTATGCGGGGTCGGTGGTTGCCGCAATCCGCGTTGCCGGACGAGAATCCGGCATCCCGGACAGCCAGGCGAGGCCCCATGCCCCACGCGACGACGAACGACGGCGTGAAGCTCTACTACGAGGAGGTCGGGATCGGGCCGACCATCGTGTTCGTGCACGAGTTCGCGGGGGATCACCGGAGCTGGGAGCCGCAGCTGCGGTTTTTTTCGCGGCGGTATCGGTGCGTGGCGTTCAACGCGCGGGGGTATCCGCCGTCGGACGTGCCGGAAGACGTCGGGAAGTACTCGCAGGAGCGGGCTCGGGACGACGTCATCGCCGTCATGGATCATTTGGGTATCGAGCAGGCGCACGTCGTCGGGTTGTCGATGGGCGGGTTCGCGACGCTGCACGTGGGCCTCGGACACCCCCATCGCGCACGCTCCCTCGTCATCGGCGGCTGCGGCTATGGCTCGCAGCCCGGGGAGGAGGATCGGTTTCGGGCCGAGAGCGAGGCGACGGCGAAGCTGTTCGAGACTCAGGGCTCGGCCGCGGCCGGGACGAAGTACGGGGTGGGGCCGACTCGGGTGCAGTTTCAGAACAAGGATCCCCGGGGGTTCCGGCAGTTCGCCGATTTCCTGGCGGAGCACTCGGCCAAGGGGTCCGCGCTCACGCTGCGGGGGGTGCAGATGCGGCGGCCGTTGCTCTATCAGCTCGTCGAAGGGATGAAGAAGATCGCGGTGCCGGCGCTGGTGATGACCGGGGACGAAGACGAGCCGTGCCTCGACGCGGCCCTTCTTCTGAAGCGTTCGATTCCGACGGCGGGGCTGGTCGTGCTGCCGCGGTCGGGGCATTTGATCAACCTCGAGGAACCAGAGCTGTTCAATCGCGCGGTCGCGGACTTTTTCGCGGCGGTGGAGGTTGGGCGTTGGACGGCTCGCGATCCTCGGGCGGCTGTGGGGGCGTTGCTCGGGTTCGACAAGCGGTAGGTAGGCGTTTCACAGGCCAGCTACTCCTTCAGGGAAGAATTGCCTATCTTTCTGTTGATCTTCCTGCTTCCTGTCGCGGTCGCTGTCTTCGTCAAGTGGAAAGTCCTTTGAACGGGGGGCAGTCAGTCATGGGTAAGAACCGAATGGAGGGGTTCTTTGATGGCGTGGTCGCCATCATTATCACTATCATGGTGTTGGAAATGAAGGTACCGCACGGTGACAGCATCGGAATGTTGTCCCCCTTGATTCCGATGTTGTTGAGTTACGTTCTCAGCTTCCTGTACCTCGGCATTTATTGGAACAACCATCATCACATGATGCACGCCTGCCATAGAGCAACAGGCTCAATGCTATGGGCGAATCTGCATCTTCTCTTTTGGCTGTCCCTCATCCCGTTCACAACGGGTTGGATGGGAGAAAACCACTTTGCGACACTGCCGGCGGCCGCTTATGGCTTGGTGCTGCTGATGGCCGCGATCGCGTACTGGATATTGCAGCAACGAATTATCGCCTCTCAAGGGGAAGGCTCGGTCCTGAAAAAGGCCATCGGCAACGACTGGAAAGGCAAGCTCTCTCCGGTTCTCTATGTCGTCGCAATCATCTTGGCGTTTCTGTCGCCGTGGATATCGGTCGCGATCTACGTGTTCGTGGCGCTCATGTGGGTCGTTCCAGACAGACGCATCGAGCGCGTCCTCGCCGAGAAGGAAACATAACAAGCTTTGTAGCGGACGCTGCACCTGCCCCGATTTGGTTGACGCCTCGACCTAACGCAGGTTGTTCGTCGAGCGAGATCGACAAGGACCGGATCGACCCAGAGGCGGACCACAGTCTGCCCGCTCGCCCTCCTCTACTCACCGTCCCTTGAACCCGGCCTTGCGCTTCTCCATGAACGCCGTGCGTCCCTCGCGGTAGTCCTCGCTCGCGAAGCACGCGTCGATCAGCTTCTGCAGCCCGGCGAGATCGCGCGTCGCCGGATCCGCGAGCACTTCCCGGATCGCTGCCTTTGCCGCGATCAGCGACAGCGGCGCGTTCTCGCCGATCAGCGCGCAGTAGGCGGCGACCTCGCGGTCCAGATCGGCAGCGGGAAACACCCGGCTCACAAACCCCATCGCCAGTGCATCTCGCGCATCGAACTTGCGCGCCGAGAAAAAGATGTCCCCCGTGTTCGCAGCCCCAAGGACCTGCACGAACCGCCGCATCCCGGTGAAGCTGTAGCCGATCCCCAACCGCGCCGCCGGCATCCGGAACACCGCATCGTCGCTCGCGAACCGGAGATCGCACGCGGCGGCAAGCCCGAGCCCCCCGCCCATGCAGATGCCGCGAATCTTCGCCACCACTGGCTTCGAGCACAACATCGGCGCCACGTAAGCCGCCTCCACCGTCCGGTTGTACTCGGCCCGCGCCTGCTCGTTCGCGCGCTGCTCCTCGAACTGCGAGATGTCGGCGCCGGACACGAACGCCTTCTCGCCATCGCCCGCCAGCACGATCAGGCGCACCTGCGGATCATCGGCGAACGCCGTCAGCGCCTGCGGCAGCGCCTTCCACATGTCGTAGGTCATCGCGTTGAAGCGTGCCGGGTTGGAGAACACGATCCAGCCCACCCCACCCTCGCGCCTGGTGATCAATTCCGCCACTTCGCTCTCTCCCTCAATTCACGACTCGAACCGGCTTGCCGGCGGCG
>Ga0209342_10004902_pt1 | contig 13791 bp, 9 predicted proteins | sample RifCSP16_2_FD_184023 | JGI IMG/M metagenome (GOLD analysis project Ga0209342, IMG submission 184023) | Soil microbial communities from Rifle, Colorado - Rifle CSP2_sed 16_2 (SPAdes) (version 2) | ecosystem: Environmental > Terrestrial > Deep subsurface > Rock core/Sediment | place: Rifle... | reverse complement strand
GGGGTTGTAGTCGCCGGGGACCATGCTGACGTCGGGGGCGTAGTACTGCCCCATGGCGGTGTAGTCGCCGGCCCGGTAGGCCTCGATGACGGCGGCGATGACCGCCTCGATCTTCTCCTCTTCGGTTGGGCCGGCCGTCGCCCGCCCGCCCGCCAGCAGCAACAGCAGCAGGAGCGCGCTCGCCACTCGCTTCACCGTTCACCTCCACCGCCCCCGCCCGCGCGGGAGCTCGCCGCTATCTTTTTCTTTCTCGCCGCACTACAATAGCCGCCGCTTCCCGCGAGCGCAACCGGGAACAGTCACCCGTGCGATGAAGATTCTGGTTCTCAACTGCGGCAGCTCCTCGGTCAAGTTCCAGTACATCGAGACCGACCTCGAGAAGATCGACCGCAACCAGGACCACCGCCTGGCCTCCGGCCTGGTGGAAAAGATCGGCACGCCTGAGGCCAACGCCTCCTGCCAGGCCGGCGAGCGCACCACCCGTGACGTCGGCCTGGAAATCCCCGACCACCACGCCGCCATCGCCAAAGTCGTCGCCATGCTCCAGCAGACCGGGGCGCTGGCCGACCCCAAGGACATCCACGCCGTCGGCCACCGCGTCGTCCACGGCGGCGACTTCCAAAGCTCCCAGTTGATCACGGCGGAAGTCCTGAAGAAGATCGAAGAATCGGTGGAGCTCGCCCCGCTCCACAACCCCCACAACCTCAAGGGCTACACCGTCTGCCGGGAGCTCTTCCCCGACCGGCCGCAGGTGGCGGTCTTCGACACCGCCTTCCACCAGACCATGCCCGCCCGCGCTTATCTCTACGCGCTGCCCTACGACCACTTCCGCCGCCACCGCATCCGCCGCTACGGCTTCCACGGCACCTCGCACCGCTACGTCGCCTACCGCTTCCGCCAGCTGGCCGAGCGCTCGAAAGAAGAGACCAACCTCATCACCTGCCACCTCGGCAACGGCTGCTCCATGGCCGCCATCCAGTACGGCCGCTCGGTGGACACCTCGATGGGCTTCACCCCGCTCGAGGGCCTGGTGATGGGGACGCGCCCGGGCGACTTCGACCCCGCCATCGTTTTGCACCTCATGGCCAAGCTGGAGATGACCCCGCCGGAAGTCTCCACCATGCTCAACCGCTACAGCGGCCTCTACGGCTTGAGCGGCGAGTCGAACGACATGCGGCAAGTCCTCGACAGCGCCCGCCAGGGCCACGAGCGCGCCCGCCGCGCCGTGGACGTCTTTTGCTACCGCATCCGCAAGTACATCGGCGCCTACACCGCTGTGCTCGGCCAGGTGCACGGCCTGGTCTTCACCGGCGGCATCGGCGAGAACGCTCCGCGGGTGCGCGACCTCGCCTGCGAAGGCTTGAGCAGCCTCGGCTACGAGATTGACCGGCAGAAGAACGAGAAAGCGGTGGGCGTCGAAGCCGACATCTCCGCCCGCGACTCCCGCACGCAAGTCTTCGTCATCCCCACCAACGAAGAGCTCCTGATCGCCCGCGACACCTACCGCACCATCGAGGGCATCGGCGATACTTAGTCGGCGGCGAGGCCGCGCAGGAAGCGCGCCGACTCCTCGGGCAGGGCGGTGTTGATGAACATCCCCGAGCCCAGCTCGAACCCCGCCATCTTCGTCACCCGCGGCACCACGCTCACGTACCAGTGGTAGTACTTCACCCGGTCGGACTCCTTGGGGGCGGTGCGGATGGTGAAGTTGTAGTCGGGGTCGTTCAGCCCCTTGTGGAGCTTGGCGAGCAGCGCCCGCAGCACGCGGGCGAGGTCGGCGAGCTCGGCCGGCTCGATGTTTCCGAAGGACGCCGAGTGGCGCTTGGGGAAAATCCACAGGTGGAAGGGCGAGAGCGCGGCGAAGGGGATGAAGGCGACGAAGTGCTGTCCTTCGACCACCACCCGCGTGCCCTCGTCCATCTCTTCGGCTAGCGTCGTGCAAAACAGGCACTGGCCCGACTCGTCGTAGAACTGCAGCGCCGTGGTCAGCCGGTCCATCACCTCCGAGGGGATGACGGGCGTGCCGATGAGCTGCGAGTGCGGGTGCTCGAGCGAGGTGCCGGCCGCCGGACCGTGGTTCTTGAACAGCGTCACCTGCTCCACCCGCTCATCGGCCAGCACGGCGTGGTAGCGCGCGAGGTAGGCGCGCAGCACTCGCTCCACTTCGTCTTCCCCCATCCGCGCCAGCGTCTGGTTGTGCTCGGGGGTCTCGACGATGACTTCGTGCCGGCCCACGCCGCTGATGGTGCGCTTGATGCCCACGTTCATCCGCACCAGCTGGCCGTCGGAAGAGAGCGCCCCGAACTTGTTCGGCACCACCCGCACTCGCCAGGGGCCGTCCTTGGGTTCGCGGAAGGTTTCCGGTGGCGTCTTGCTCTCGTTCCCGGGGCAGAACGGGCAGGTGGCGACGCGCGCCGGCAGGTCCACCCGCAGCTTTTCTTCTGAGGCGAACAGGTCGGGCCGGCGGGCGCGCTCGGTGGCGATGATGACCCACTGGCGGGTGATGATGTTGTGGCGAATCTCCGGCATGGCGCCCTCCTATTCCTTTTCCGTACTTACCGCCACGGCTCGACGCTGGCTTAGCAGATTGACATAGAGCCGGACGCCGCCGGGCACCCCGGCGCGCACCTGGCGGAAGAGCGCCAGGCCGCAGTAGATGTACATCCCCTGGCCGTAGCGCGCCGCCAGCAGCGCGCCCCCGAGCGGCTTTTCCCCCGGGTCCGACATTTCGACCAGCGCAGTGTACTCCGGCGACCAGCTTTCCCAGAAGTACAGCCCGCGCTCCTGCACCCAGCCCTTCCAGTCGTCGTCGCTGATGCGGTTCGGGAAAGTGAGGAGCGGATGGTCGGGGGCGAGCATCTTCACCGGCGCGGATTCGACGGTGACCCGCAGGTTCTGGTTCGGGGGCTTGACGCCCGGGTAGGGCGCCAGCTTTGCCGGGTCCCAGTCGCGCCCCTGGTGCTCGACCAGGAGCGTCCCGCCGGCTTTCGCGTAGTCGAGCAGCCGCGCGTTCTGCTCTTTTAAGTCGGCGCGGTAGTCGTAGGCGCGGTCGGCGATGACGATGGCGTCGTAGGCGTCGAGCTTCGCCGCCGCCAGCGCGCGCTCGTCGAGCATATCCACGCCGACGCCGAGCTGCGCCAGCAGCCCCGGCACCGGGTCGTTGTTGAAGCCGAGGTAGCCGACGCGCAGCGCGGCGGGGACGTTCACGCCGAGCACTTCCACCCGCGCCCGGGCCGGCTCGAAAACAATCGGCGGCTCGGGGCCGGCCTCCGGCTGCGGACGCCGCGCCAGCCGAAATGTCTCATGGCCGCGCCCCGCCACGGCTTCGAGCCAGTAACTGCCCGCGGCGATTCGCCCGGGAACCGCCAGCGTGAACCGCGCGGTGGAGGAGCCGCCGGCCGCCAGCTCGACCGACTGCGGCGGCGGCGTGTACCAGCCGTTCGGGACTTCGAGCCACACGGAAATCTTCGCCGGTTGCGCGCTGTGGTTTTCGACCCGCACCCAGAGGTCGTGCGTGGACTCGCCGGCGGACGCCCGCAGCAGCCGCAGCGCCGGGCCGGCTTCGAGCGTCACCCCCGGCGCCAGGCTCACCGGTTCAATGTTCACCGCAGCCGACTCCGGCCCGGCCGGAGCGAGGCCGCGCACCGGAGTTTCCAGGAACACGCTCAGCCGTCCCGTCTTGAGCTGCGCCCAGGCGCGTAGGGCGGGGACGGCTGCTTTCTGCGGGTCGGCTGTCGGCGGCACGCGCACGAGGTACTCGGCGCTCGCCCCGGATGTTTTCTCGCCCGACGTCGCTGGCTCGACCGGCCAGCCCTCCGGCGCGATCAATTGCAAGCCCGCGGGCTCGAGGCCGGCGAAGGTGGCTACCGCCGGTTCGCCGAGTTCCAGGCCGAGGCTGACGTGAATTGTCTCGCCAGGGATGAGCACGGCGCGATCGGCCAGGGCGTTCAGCCGCGCGCCCGCCAGCGCGGCCGCCGCTTCGAGGAAGTCGTCTTGGCGCTCTTCGAGCCAGGCCCGCGCGGAGGCGGTTTCCTGGTCGGCATTCTCGGCCGGGAGCTCGCCAGCGACGGCGTTGAGCAGCCCGGCGCCCTGCACGAGCGCGAGCGCCGCGTCGCTCCGATTCTGCTCGACTAAGAGCCGGGCGGCGTTCTCCGCGAGCTGGCTGGCCTGCGCCAATTGCTCACGAGCCGAAGCAGGAAGCCCGATCGAAGGAAACAAGTCCACGAGCGCCGGCAGCGCGGGCGCCAACTCGGCGACGCTGGTCGGGGCGGACAACCCCGCGGGCAGCACCGGCTCGACGCGGAGGAAGTAGCGCCGCAGGAAGCGCACCTGGCTCAAGTCAATCTGGTGCATCCCCTGGCTGCGGTGGTTGCGGAAGGCCTCCCAGCCGAGTTGCTCGTAGGTCTTGCCGGAGACGGGCGAGGGTTGGTCGGCGGGCACCGGCAGCGCCTGTGTTTCTTCCGGGTTGTAGCTGCGCAGCAGGAAGTAGCGGGGCTGCCAGGGCCGCAAGCCGTGGGCGAGCTGCTCGGGGTAAGCCTTCGGGTCGCTCGCGAGCGGCACGCCGCGGCGGGTCAGGATGCCGGCCGCTTGATGGTGCGCGCCGGCGGGGGCCTGGTCCGACCAGTGGGAAATGACGGCGATGGGGCGCAGCAAGCGGATCTGCCGCACCAGCTCGCCCACGACTTTGTCCTCGTCCCAGACGCGGAAGGTTTCTTCCACCGATTTCGAGTAGCCGAAGTCCACCGCCCCCAGGAAGCGCACCTCGGCGCCGTAGCCGGCGGCGGCCGCCTGCAGCTCGCGGGTGCGCACCCAGGCCATCTCGTCGGAGAGCTCCGGGCCGTCCTGGTTCTGGCCGCCCTCGCCGCGGGTCATCGCCAGGATGACGACGCGGCAGTGCAGGCCGCGGGCGAGATAGGTAATGATGGCGGCGCTTTCATCATCCGGGTGGGCGGTGACGTAAACGACGGTGCCCCAGTGCGGCAGCCGCGCCAGGCGTTCTTCGAGCGGCAGCGGCTCGTCGGCGCGCGCCGCCAGGCTCGTGACTGCGAGCGCGACGAAGAGCAGAAGCGCCAGTGAGCGTCGAAGCTTCATCGTGGTGACGCGAAAGGGAACTCGCCCAACACGCGGGCGCGCCCGAGGTACACTCCCACGCCCGCGCCCAGCACCCCCAAGCCTATCAGGATAAACCAGCCCGTGGCCACGAAGAGCCACAGCCACATCCCGATGGCGGCCACGGCCGGCAGCGGGTAGAGCCACATGCGGAAGGGGAACTGCATCCCGCGGCGCGTAAGCAGGAAGATGGCCACCGCCTGGGCGACGAACTCGATCAGGATGCGGATGGCCATCAGCCCCACGATGACCTCGCGCAGGCGGAAGAGCAGGCTGAAGGCCACGGTCACACCGCCCACCGCCAGGAGCGACACGTGCGGGAAGCGCTTCTCGGGGTGCACGCGGGCGAAGACGCGGAAGAAGCCGCCGTCGAGCGCCGCCGCGTAGGGGATGCGCGAGTAGCCGAGCAGCAGCGACCAGACCGAAGCGAAGGCCGCGACCAGAATCAGCGCCGTCACCACCCGCCCCGCCGTCACCCCGTAGAGCCGCTCCATGAACGCCGAGACGATGTACTTCGAGCCCATCGCCTCCCGCCAGGGGATGACGCTGATGAGGCTCAAGTTCATCACCAGGTAGATGACGGCGATGCCGAGGATGGAAATCAAAATGGCGCGGGGGATGACGCGCACCGGGTCGCGGATCTCCGCGCCCAGGTAGCAGACGTTCTGGTAGCCGAGGTAATCATAAAGGGCGATGAGCATGGCGTTCCCGAGCCCGGCCCAGAAAGCGAACTGCCAGAAGTCGAAGGCGCCGGCGGGGAAGTCGAGCACCGCCGCCGCGTTGAAGTGCGTGAGCCCGCCGACAATGATCCAGGCGATGGTGCCGAAGACGACGACGAAAAGGTAAAGCGAGATGCGCCCGATGGTGGTGATGCGGCGGTAGAGAAGGAAGATGATGACGAGGCCCACGCCGCCGGCCAGCAGCCGGTGCTCGAGCGTGCGCCCGCCGTCGGGCGCGATGAGCCCGGGGAGCAGGTAGTCGGCGTAGTCGGCGAAGCCGATGAGCCCCGAGGCCATCGAAAGCGGGGCGCGGAAAAGCATCTGCCAGATGAAGAGGAATGAGAGCAGCCGGCCCCAGCGCGCCGGGCCGTAGGCTTCGCGGAGGAAGACGTAGGTGCCGCCGGCCTGCGGCATGGCGGCGCCGAGCTGCGCCCATACCAGCCCGTCGCAGAGCGCGAGCAGCGCACCCACCAACCAGCCGAGCATCGCCTGCGGGCCGCCCATGGCGCCGACGATGAGCGGGATGGTGATGAACGGCCCCACGCCCACCATGTCAATCATGTTGAGCGCGGTGGCTTCCTTCAGGCCCAGCCCGCGGACGAGCTTTTCCTCCCCGGGCAGGGGAGCGTCGGCGTTGTCGCGTGTCGCCATGGGAAGGCGGAAGGATAGCCGTAGAGGGCGGGGGCTGCAAAAGAAAAAGCAGGGCCCTCTCCCGCGTTCGCGGGATCGGGATGACAGGGTAAACTATGGGCAGGATGCTCTCCCTGGTTACGGTGGGGGTGGCGGCGACGGCGGCGGCGGCGACGCTCCTCGTGCTCGGCTGGTTCGCGCGCCCGCGCCGGGCGCCCTATCCGCTTTATGGCTACGCGGGGCTGGCCGTTCTGGTTGTCGCCGAGCTCCTGCTCTTCCGCCGGGTCGAGCCGGTGGCGACTTATTTCACACCCATCGCCTGGACGGCGTACATCCTTGTGGTTGACGCGGCGGTCTTCAGCCTGCGGGGCGAGTCGCGGCTGCGGAGCAAGCCAAGCGAATTCGCCTGGACGGCCTTCTGGTCGGTGCCGCTCTGGCTCGTCTTTGAAGCCTACAACTGGCGGCTGAAAAACTGGGAATACGTGGGGATGCCGGAGGCGCTCTGGGAGCAGGCGCTGGGCTCCATCTGGGCTTTCGCCACCATCATCCCGGCGCTCGTCGAAACGTCGGATTTGCTCGCCGCGCTCGGCTGGTTCGAGCGAGCGACGTCGCGCGGCTGGGGCGTTTTTCTGCGCCACCGGAGAGCGCTGGGGGTGACGGGCGCAGTGTTCCTGCTCCTGCCGCTTGCGGTCCCTGTGCGCTGGGCGGCGTACCTGTTCGCGCTGGTATGGCTGGGCTTTGCCTTTCTGCTCGAGCCGGTGAACTACGCCCGCGGGCACGACTCGCTCTTCGGCGAGCTCGAGCGCGACCGCGGCCAGCGGCTCTACTGCCTCTTCACCGCCGGGCTGGTCTGCGGGCTGCTGTGGGAGTTCTGGAACTACTGGGCCGCGGCCCGCTGGGTCTACGTCTTTCCGATGTTCCAGCAGGTGAAGATTTTCGAGATGCCGCTGCCGGGCTACCTGGGCTTCCCGGCTTTTGCGGTCGAGTGCTTCGCGCTGCTGAACTTCGTCCGGGGCGAGACGCGGCGGCTTCGCCGCTAGGAGAGCGAAACAAATGCAGATTCCTCGCCGCCAGGGCGCGCAAGGGCTCGGAATGACAGGGAGGCGGGATTGCCTAGCCTTGTCATCCCGAGCGAAGTCGAGGGACCTGCTTTTCCGGTAGAATCAAGGCGTGCCGAAGTTCGAGTTCAAGAAGGTAGCGACGCGCGGAGAAATCCCGCCGGGGCGGGGGAAGACCGTCGTGGCGCACGGCAAGCCCATGGCGCTCTTCAACCTGAACGGCGAGTTCTACGCCATCAACTCCGTCTGCCCGCACATGGGCGGCCCGCTGGCCGAAGGCCGGTTGATCAACGAAACGGTGGTCGAGTGTCCCTGGCACAAGTGGACCTTCGACGTGCGCACCGGGAAGCCCGACCACGAGGGCGGGCACGACGTGGCGGCCTACGAGGTTCGGGTCGAGGGCGAGGACATCCTCATCGGCTGGATCAAGAAGACGTGACCCTTCGCTGACGCTCCGAGCAAGCGCCGTCCGGCTCACCGCAGGCTCAAGAACATCCGCTGGACAGCCTCGCAATCCTGGAGATTCCCCCCGGGGATAAACGCGAAGCCCATGAAGCCGCCCTTGGGGGTGATCATCGCCCCGACAAAGGCGCGCATCTTGACTCCTTTGACTTCGCCGGCGAAGAACTGGGTCAACACCGGCTGCGTGCCGGCTCCCCCCTGCAGCAGCGGGGAATCGGACTTGAATTTCTTGAGGCTGCTCTTGACGGAGTTCTGCCCCATCTGGAACAGGCTGCTGACATCCTGGTAGCCGACGAAAAGCATGATCTGGAAGTTGGAAGGGTCCTTGAGAACGCTGATGGCGGCGCCCTGGACGGTGGGCGGCCCGGCGGTCCAGCCGGGCTCGACGTTGATGGTGGCGGCGCCGGTGGGGTCGGTGTAGGCGTTGACGTCGGCGGCCGAGGCTGCACCGCCGGCCGACGGCGCGGGGCGGTATTGGGCCGCCACGTCGGCCAGCGTCATCCGCTCGGTGCTTTCCAGCATGGGCAGGGCGTACTTGACGGGCACGGCGAAGTTCAGGTTCTGTACGCCTTCGCCCACCAGCGCGGCGGTGGTGATGCCGACTACTTCGCCGCGGCTGTTGTAGAGCGGCCCGCCGCTTGAGCCGGGCGAGATGGGCACGCTGATCTGGAACATCTTGTTGCCCTCGATAACGCGCAGGGCGCTGACCAGGCCGTCGGAGACGGTGTGCTCGAGGCCCTTGGGGTTGCCGATGGCGACGCACCAGTCGCCCTGCTCCATCCTCTCGGAGTCGCCCAGGCTGACGGTCGGCAGCTGCACGCCCTGGGTTTTCAGGACGGCGATGTCGCGGCGCGGGTCGAAGTCCATCACCCAGATGCGGTCGTAGACCTCGCCGTTCTTCAGCTTGATCAGGAGCCCGTGCGCGCCTTCGATGACGTGAAAGTTGGTGATGACCACGCCGTCGGCCTTGACGATGAAGCCCGTGCCGGTGCCGCGCACCTCGCCCCGGGAGTCCAGGTTGTAGATGGAGACGATGGCGGGGGACTCCCGCTGCACAATGTCTTTGACGCTGATCTTTTCCTGGGCTCCGGCGGCGGCGGGCAGGAACAGGCAAGTTCCCAACAGGAACGCGGTCAGGCGGGTTGTGCGCATAGAGGCCTCCGGGTCGGAAAGGCCGTTCCGGCGTGGTCTGACCCTACGCGCCCACTCTAGCAACGCCGGCCAGTCGGGTCAAGCTGGAAGCCGCAAGCTACGTCGCACTGGCGGCGGCTTCTTGTTCGTGGGCGTGGTAGGAGGAGCGGACCAGCGGGCCGGCTTCGACGTGCTTGAAGCCGAGGGCGTACGCCTCGCGCTTGATTTGCGCAAATTCGTCGGGGTGGTAGAAGCGCGCGACCGGCACGTGCTGCGCGGTCGGTTGCAGGTACTGGCCGATGGTGATGATGTCAACCTGCTGCGCGCGCAGGTCGCCGAGTGTGGCGAGAATCTCTTCGTAAGTTTCTCCGAGGCCCAACATGATGCCGCTCTTGGTCGGTGTCTGCATCCCGAGACTTCGGGACAGCTCCTTCGCGCGCCGCAGCAGCTCCATCGAGCGCTCGTAGACCGCGCCCATCCGCACCTGGCGGTAGAGCCGCGGCACGGTTTCGGTGTTGTGGTTCAGAACGTCCGGCCGGGCCGCGACCACGGTCGAGAGCGCGGCCCAGTCGCCGCGGAAGTCGGGGATGAGGACTTCGACCTTGCAGCCGGGGACGAGCCGGCGGATGGCGCCGATGGTGTCGGCGAAAATCGCGGCGCCGCCGTCCGGAACATCATCGCGGTTGACCGAAGTGATGACCGCATAGCCGAGCTTCATCTGCGCCACGGCTTCGGCCACGCGGCGAGGCTCGTCGGTGTCGAGCCCGAGCGGTTTGCCGTGCGGCACGGCGCAGAAGCCGCAGGCGCGCGTGCAGAGGTTCCCGAGAATCATGAAGGTGGCGGTGCCGTGGCCCCAGCACTCGGCCACGTTGGGGCAGCGGGCCGACTCGCAGACAGTGTGCAGGCGCTGCCGGGTGACCAGTCCCTTCAGCCGCGTGTAGTTCTCCCCGCCCGGCAGCCGGACCTTCAGCCACTCCGGCCGCGGCATCCGCGGTGCCGCTCCCGGTTGAATGATGGGTAAGCTGGCGCCCATAGCCATCCGCAATCTTAGCACAACGGACATTCACCACAGAGGCGCAGAGGACGCAGAGATTCCGCTGAACGCTGACCGCTGAACGCTGCTCTACTCCGCGTCTTCGGCGTAGCGGGACTTGAGGGATTCGAGGACGGACGGGTCGGCGAGTGTGGTGACGTCGCCCAGCGTGCGGCCGGTGGCGATGTCGCGCAGGAGCCGCCGCATGATTTTGCCGCTGCGGGTCTTGGGCAGGTCGGCGGAAAAAATAATGCGCTCGGGCCGGGCGAGCGCGCCGATTTTTTTCACCACGTGCTCCTTCAGCTCGTCCACCAGCTCGGTGTATTGCTCGGCGGAAGTGGCGGCGCCGTCCTTCAGCGTAACGAAAGCGGCGATGGCTTCGCCCTTGACCTCGTGGGGCACGCCCACCACGGCGGCCTCGGCTACCGTCCGGTGGGACACCAGCGCGCTTTCGACTTCGGCGGTGCCGAGGCGGTGGCCGGCGACGTTGAGCACGTCGTCCACGCGGCCGAGCAGCCAGAGGTAGCCGTCGCGGTCGCGCTTGGCGCCGTCGCCGGTGAGGTAAATGCCGGGGAAGCGCGCCCAGTAGGCGGCGTGGTAGCGCTCGGGGTTCCCCCAGATGCCGCGCAGCATCCCCGGCCAGGGCTTGGTGAGCACGAGGTAGCCGCCGCCTTCCTTCACCGACCGGCCGTGCGCGTCCACCACGTCGGCGCTGATGCCGGGGAAGGGAAACGTGGCCGAGCCGGGCTTGAGCGGGGTCAGACCGGGGAGCGGCGTGATCAAGATGTGCCCGGTCTCGGTCTGCCACCAGGTATCGACCACCGGGCAGCGGCCGCCGCCGACGGTCCGGCGGTACCAGACCCAGACTTCGGGGTTGATGGGCTCGCCCACGGTGCCGATGAGGCGCAGGCGCGAGAGGTCGTGCTTCTTAACGTGCTCGGCGCCCCACTTCATGAAGGCGCGGATAGCAGTGGGCGCCGTATAGAACACACTAACCCCGAGACGCTCGCAGATGTCCCAGAAGCGGTCGCGGGCGGGCCAGTCGGGCGCGCCTTCGTACATCACCGTAGTGGCGCCGAGGGCGAGCGGGCCGTAAACGGTATAGCTGTGGCCGGTGACCCAGCCGATGTCGGCGGTGCACCAGAAGACGTCGCTGTCTTTGAGGTCGAAGACCCAGCGCGTCGTGGCGGCGACGCCGACGAGGTAGCCGCCGGTCGTGTGCACGATGCCCTTGGGTTTGCCGGTGGTGCCGGAGGTGTAAAGGATGTAAAGGATGTCTTCCGAGTCCATGGGCGCGGGCTCGCACCAGGCGGGGGCGTCTTGCAGTAGGCGGTGCCACCAGTGGTCGCGCCCCTCGCGGATGTGCACGGGGAAGTCGGCGCCGCCGCGCTTGACCACGACCACGTTTTCAATCGAGGGACAGTGCGGCAGGGCCTCGTCGGCGAATTGCTTCAACGGCAGCGCCTGCCCGCGGCGGTAGCCGCCGTCGGCGGTGATGAGGAGCTTCGCCCGGGCGTCGTTGATGCGGTCTTTAAGCGCTTCGGCGCTGAAGCCGCCGAAGACCACCGAGTGAATCGCCCCGACGCGCGCGCAGGCGAGCATCGCGATGGCGGCCTCGGGGATGAGCGGCAGGTAAATGGCGACGCGGTCGCCTTTGCGGATGCCGAGGCGCTTCAAGACGTTGGCGAACTGGTTCACCTCGCGCCACAGGTCCCAGTAGGTGTAGGTGCGGCGGTCGCCCGGCTCGCCCTCCCAGACAAGCGCCGCCTTGTTGCGCCGCGCGTCCCGCACGTGCCGGTCGAGGCAGTTGACGCTGAGGTTCAGCTTCCCCCCCGCGAACCACTTGGCATAAGGCGGCTTCCACTCCAGCACTTTCTTCCAGGGCTTTATCCACTCGAGCTGGCGCGCCTGCTCCGTTCGCCTGCCGGCGGAAGGCGGCCGCGGGCTGGAAGACGCGCTTTTCGGCCAGCAGCGCAGCCAGACGCGCTTCGCCGGCCGGCGGCAGTGACTTCTTCTGGCGCGGACGTCCCATGGGGAAGCGCTATTCTACCAGAGGGAAACCGCCGGCTGGATTTTCGCCTCCAAGCTGTGCGAAGATTGCGCCTCACTCTTCGGGGAGGTCCGACACCCATGCCTGCATCGACCGTTGGTTCCCGGCGTCCTTTCCGCCGCGCCTGGCTTGTGCTGCTTCTGGCGACCGCGTCCGTCGCCGTTGGCCTGCGCGCCGGCGACACCGCGGCGGCCAAGCCGCCCGAGACCCGGCGCGACGCCGTCAAGGAAGTTCTCCACGGCGTCGAGCTGGCCGATCCCTACCGCTGGCTCGAAGACCAGCAGAGCCCGGAGACGCGCGCCTGGATTGACGCCCAGAACGCTTACACGCAAGCGCAGCTTGGCGTCGTGCCCGGCCGCGACCTCCTCAAGCAGCGCCTCACCGAGCTGCTCCGCATCGACACCGTGGGCTTCCCCCGCGAGCGCCGCGGTCGCTACTTCTTCAGCAAGCGCCAGGCCGACCAGGACCTCTCCGTCATCTACCTGCGCCAGGGATTGAAGGGCGAGGATCAGGTGCTGATCGACCCGCACCCCATGAGCCCCGACCACACCGTCTCGGTCAACCTGCTCGACGTCTCCGCGGACGGGACGCTCCTCGCCTACGCCGTGCGCCAGGGCGGCGAGGACGAAGTCACCATCCGCCTGCTCGATGTGGACACGCGGAAGGATCTGCCCGACGCCTTGCCGCGGGCGCGCTACTTCGGCGGCGCCTCTTTCAAGGCCGACAAGAGCGGCTTCTACTACACCCGCCACAGCGAGCAGGGCCCGCGGGTTTTCTACCATGCGATGGGGACCGACCCGGCCACCGACAAGCTCCTCTTCGGCGAGGGCTACGACAAGAGCAAGATCATCGCCGCCGATCTCTCCGACGACGGCCGCTGGCTCGTCATCCACGTCCTGCACGGCTCGGCGGCCGATAAGACCGAGATCTACGTCCAGGATGTCGCGGGCGGCGGGCCGATCGTGCCCATCGTCAACGACGTCACGGCGCGCTTCGCCGGGGCCGTCGGCGGCGACACGCTTTTCATCCAGACCAACTGGAACGCGCCCAACAGCCGCGTGCTGGCGGTCGACCTGAAGAACCCGGGGCGGGAGAACTGGCGCGAGGTGGTGCGCGAGTCGGGCGACGTCATTGACGGGATGTCGCTCGCCGGCGGCCGGCTCTTCGTCGACTACCTCCACAACGTGCGCTCGCGCGTCAGGGTTCTGGAGCCCGACGGCCGCCCGGTGCGGGAGATCAGCTTCCCGGCGCTCGGCTCGGTGAGCGGCATTGGCGGGCGCTGGGACTCCACCGAAGCCTTCTACAGCTTCACCTCCTTCCACATCCCCACCACCATCTACCGCTACGACACCGCCGGCGGCCAGCAGGAAGTCTGGGCGCGGCTGAACGTCCCGCTCGATGCGAAGGACTTCGTGGTGCGGCAGGTCTGGTACGAATCGAAGGACGGCACGCTGGTTCCGATGTTCCTCGTTCACAAGAAAGGAATCCGTCTCGACGGCTCGAACCCCACGCTGCTCTACGGCTACGGCGGCTTCACCGTCACCATGACGCCGTTCTTTTCTTCGACCGCCGTGACCTGGGTCGAGAACGGCGGCGTTT
>Ga0209342_10004901_pt1 | contig 13791 bp, 9 predicted proteins | sample RifCSP16_2_FD_184023 | JGI IMG/M metagenome (GOLD analysis project Ga0209342, IMG submission 184023) | Soil microbial communities from Rifle, Colorado - Rifle CSP2_sed 16_2 (SPAdes) (version 2) | ecosystem: Environmental > Terrestrial > Deep subsurface > Rock core/Sediment | place: Rifle... | reverse complement strand
GCGGCTGATGTTGCTCGCGCCGGTCGTGCGCAAGCGCAAGGGCACGCACGAGGACGTGCTGGCCGAGGCGCGCGCCTCGGGATTCGTGCGCGCGCGGGTCAACGGCGTGGTGGTCGACCTCGACCAAAAGATCAGCCTTGCCAAGACGCGCAAGCACGACATCGACGTGGTGGTCGACCGGCTGGTGCTGCCCGCCACGCCGGATGAGGACTTCCGCTCGCGGCTGGCGGATTCGGTCGAGACGGCGCTGCGCGTGGGCGGCGGGGCGATGGTGGTGGAGGTGGCCGGCGGCAAGACGCTCGAGATGAGCGAACACAACGCCTGCCCGCACTGCGGGCTCTCGTTCCCGGATCTGGCCCCGCCGATGTTCTCGTTCAACTCGCCGCTGGGCATGTGCCCGGACTGCAACGGCCTGGGCCAGAAATACAGTTTCGACCAGGCCAAGTTCGTCGACGGCGAAAAGTCCATTGCCGAGGGCGCGGTGCTCAGTTGGGGGTCGACCAAGACCTCCAAGACCGCACGCATGGTGGCCAAGTCATTCGTCAGCCATTACAAATTCTCCCTCGACACGCCCTGGAAAAAACTTCCCGAGAAAGTGCGCGAAGGCATTCTGTACGGCGACCCGAAGGTGAAGATCCGCTGGGAATGGGGCAACGAGGACGGCGGGCAGGGGTCATGGACCTCTTCGTACGCCGGCACGATTGCCAATACCGAGCGCCGCTATCACCAGACGCAATCCGAGAGCATGCGCGAGTGGTATTCGCGCTTCATGTCGTACCAGCCGTGCCCCTCGTGTCACGGCGCGCGCCTGCGCCCGGAGGCGGCCGCGGTGCGCTTTGCGGGCAAGACCATTATTGAGATATCGGCCATGTCGATCGCCCAGGCCATGGACTTCTTCTCCGCGCTGCATCTCACGCCCGATCAGGAGAAGGTCGCGGGAGAAGTCATCAAGGAAATCCGCGCGCGGCTCGAGTTTCTGCTCAACGTCGGCCTGCACTACCTGACGCTCGAGCGCATCGCGCCCTCGCTCTCGGGCGGCGAGGGCCAGCGCATCCGCCTGGCCTCGCAGATCGGCTCCGGGCTGGTAGGCGTGATGTATATCCTCGACGAGCCCTCGATCGGGCTGCACGCTCGCGATAACCGCCGCCTCCTGGATTCGCTTTTGCGCTTGCGCGACCTGGGCAACACGGTGATTACGGTCGAACATGACCGCGAGACGATTCAATCCGCCGACTGGGTGGTGGATATCGGCCCAGGGGCGGGTGTGGAGGGCGGGCGCATCGTGGCCGCGGGCACGCCGGCCGCGATCGCGCGCAACCCGGCCTCGCTCACCGGGCGCTACCTGCGCGGCGAGCTCAAGGTGGCTGCGGGCACGACGCAGGCCGGTGCGTGCAACGGGCGGCGCTGCCCGAACGATCACTGGCTGGTGCTGCACGGTGCGCGCCACAACAACCTGAAGAACATCAACGCGCGCTTCCCGGTGGGGCTGTTCACCTGCGTCACCGGCGTTTCGGGTTCGGGCAAATCGTCGCTGATTGCGGAGACGCTCTACCCGGCCCTGGCCGCACGGCTGCACGGCGCGATCGACCGGCCGGGACCCTTCCGCCGCATCGAAGGGCTCGACTTCTTCGACAAAGTGGTCAACATCACGCAGGATCCGATCGGGCGCACACCGCGCTCGAACCCGGCCACCTACATCGGCGTGTACGACGTCATCCGCACGATCCTGGCGCAGGTGCCGGAAGCCAAGGCGCGCGGGTACGCGGCCGGGCGCTTCTCCTTCAACGTGAAGGGCGGGCGCTGCGAGGCCTGCCAGGGCCACGGGCAGAAGCGGGTCGAGATGCACTTCCTGCCGGATGTATGGATCACTTGCGACGCGTGCAAGGGCACGCGCTTCAACCGCGAAACGCTGCAGATCAAGTTCAAGGGGCGCTCGATCGCCGAGGTGCTCGACATGGACGTGCAGCAGGCATTTGAGTTCTTCGGCGCGTTCCCGACGGTGAAGCGCCTCTTAGGCACGTTGCACGACGTGGGGCTCGACTACGTCAAGCTTGGCCAATCGGCGACGACGCTCTCGGGCGGCGAGGCGCAGCGGGTAAAGCTGGCCAAGGAGCTGGCGCGCGTGGCGACCGGTCGCACGCTCTATATCTTGGATGAGCCGACGACCGGCCTGCACTTTGCAGATATCCAGAAGCTGCTCGACGTGCTGCACCGGCTGACGGACGCGGGCAACACGGTGATCGTCATCGAACACAACCTGGACGTGATCAAGACGGCAGATTGGATCGTCGATCTCGGACCGGAGGGTGGCGAGGGCGGCGGGCGGATCGTGGCGGAGGGCGCGCCGGAGGACGTGGCGCAGGCGGAGGGTTCGTTCACCGCGCGCTACGTGCGCGATGCGCTGGCGGAGATGGCCGCGTGACCGAGCCGCAGCAGTTCCTGGATGCCGTGCGCGCCGGAGATCTGGAGGCGCTCCGCAAGGCTGCGCGTAAGGCACCCGCGCTGCTGAACGCGCATGATGCGAACGGCGTGAGCGCGGTCATGCTTGGGGTGTATCACGGGCACGCGGACGCATCGCGGCTCATGGCCGAGATGGGCGCTGAGATTGGCCCGTTCGAGGCGTGCGTGCTCGGGCAGGCGGATCGATTGAAGGCAATGCTCGCCGCGGACCGCGACCTTATTGGGCGTTACACGCCGGATGGCTTCACGCTGCTGCATCTCGCAGCCTTCTTCGGGCAGCCCGAAGTTGCCGAGATGCTCCTTGCCGCGGGCGCCGACGCCAACGCCGAGGCGCGGAACAAGATGCGCGTGCGTCCATTGCACTCGGCCGCGGCCGCCGATCAGACACAGATTGCGCTGGTGCTCATCGCACATGGCGCAGAGGTCAATGCCCGCCAGGAAGGGGGCTTCACGCCGCTCCACGCCGCGGCCCAGAACGGCAACCTCGATCTCGTGCGCGCGCTGCTCGACCATGGCGCCGACCCGTCCGTGCGCACGGATGACGGCAAGACGGCGGAGGAGTTGGCGATGGAGAGGGGGAATGGGGAGATGGAGCAACTTCTCAAGGCGAAGGGCGGAGACGCATAGCCCCACCAGTCTGACCCCTGTTGCCCTGGCGGCCCGGCCGCGCTATAATGACCTACTAAGTAGGTCATATGACCTACTTAGTAGGTCGGCCCAGTCTACCCCAGGAGACCGCCATGCTGGAACCCATCCTTGGTTCTAAGAGCCGAGAGAGAGTCCTCGTCTTCCTCCGCGCCCGGAATGAAGGCTATGCCCGCGAGATCGCGCGATTCTATGAAACCGATCTTGTCCAGATCCAGAAGCAGCTCGACCGCCTGGAGTTCGCCGGGGTCCTGGCAGGCCGCGCCGCGGGCCGGACAAGGTTGTATGTTTTCAATCCGCGCTACCCATTCCTGCGCGAACTGGTCGCGCTGCTCGACAAGACCCTGCAGTTCTATCCCGAGCGCGAGAGAGACAGGCTGCTCCTAAATCGACGCAGGCCAAGACGGCGAGGCAAGCCGCTTTGAAGCCAATCCGCGAGATGTCACAAGCCGAGGTTGGCGCCTTCGTTCAAGCCCACTTGCGGCAACGAGGGATAGAGGTCGTTCTCTCTGGGGGTGCCTCGGTCGCCATTTACAGTGCTAATGCCTACGTCTCGAATGATGTCGATCTGGTCAACGTCCATTCAGCTTCAGACCGGGAAATCAAGGCGGCGATGGGTGAGGCTGGTTTTCGCGAGAAGGGAAGGTACTTCACGCACCCGCAATCTACTGTCCTGGTTGAGTTTCCACCTGGCCCTCTCGCGGTCGGTACGGAACCGGTTGCCTCAATTGCCGAAATAGCCGTTGCCACCGGAGTACTGCGCATCATATCTCCAACCGACTGTGTAAAAGATCGACTGGCATCCTACTATCACTGGGGGGACCAGGAAGCCCTAAGGCAGGCTATCCTCGTCGCTCAAGCCCAAACAATCGACCTGGACGAAGTAGCCCGATGGTCGAAGGCTGAGGGCAAGCTGGCGGAGTTCCGAAGAATACGCTCATCCCTTCTCTCTGCGGGTCAAGGATAGGCACGTTCCTCCCAAAGCTGTCGCGCAGGACAGCATCCCGCCATCGGGAGACCGACCTCGCCCAAGCGTGCTGACGCTGTCGCCATGATGCTCTCGAACTACATCGACTACAACCTAGCCGTAGGTCGCTGTTAGAATCTCCCCATGCCTGCCCCCATCCGCCTCGTGCATTTCGCCGACTTGCACGTCGGCATGGAAAACTACGGCAAGCTCGACCCCGCCACCGGCACCTCCAGCCGCGTGCGCGATTTTCTCGATCGGCTGGATGAGGTCATTGAGTATGCGCTGGCGCACGACGCGGACCTCGCCGTCTTCGCCGGCGACGCGTTTAAGACACGCGACCCCGAACCCACCCAACAGCGCGAGTTCGCCCGGCGCATCAAACGCCTGGCCGACCGCGTGCCCACATTGTTGCTGGTCGGCAACCACGACCTCCCCGGCTCGACACAGAAGGCCACCTCCGTCGACATTTTCCGCGCGCTCGATGTGCCTAACATCATCGTCGGCCACAAGCCCGAGAGCCGGGTGGTCGAGACCGCGCGCGGACCGGTCTTCCTCGCCTGGGTTCCGTACCCCACACGCAACCGCCTCCTGAGCGACGAGGAGCACCGTGGCAAGTCGGTCGAGGAGCTCGACCAGGCCTTGCGCGCGGCGGTGATCGAGACGCTCGACGAGTTGGCCGAGGCTGCCGGCGCGGCCGACATGCCGCGCGTCTTGGCCGGCCACTTCTCGGTGGGCGAGGCGCGCTACGGCTCAGAGCGCAGCGTGATGCTCGGCCGCGATGTGAGCGTGGCGCGCTCGACGCTCGCCGCGCCGGCGTGGGATTACATCGCGCTCGGCCACATCCACCGCCACCAGGTTCTCGCAGGCAATCCCCCCGGCGAACCGATCCTGGCCTATTCCGGCTCGCTCGAGCGCATCGACTTCGGCGAGGAGAAGGAAGCCAAGGGTTTCTGCTGGGTGGAACTCACGCGCGGCGCGACGCACATGACCTTCGTGGCCGTGCACGCCCGGCCGTTCATCACACTGCGCGCGAACCTGCAGGAAGCGGACGACCCGACCGCGCAGGCCACATCCACGCTCGCCGCGCACGCAGATGAAGTGGCAGGCGCCGTCGTGCGCGCGATCGTCACGCTGCGCCACGACCAACTCGCGCAGTTCGATGCACGCGAGGTCGAGCGGCTGCTGGCAGCCGCCTCCCACCTCTCGATCGAAAAGGACATCACCTCGCCGGTGCGCGCGCGGCTGGGGAGTGACGCCGCCGAAAGCCTGACCCCGCGCGAGTTGCTCGAGCGCTACTTCGCGCTGCGCAACACGCCGCCTGAGCGGCTGGCGCGCCTCTTGGCCGCGGCAGAGCCGTTGATCGAGGCGGACCCTGACGGCAACTCTTGAGGTGCCCACGGAACAGACAGAATGGCCCGACAGTCTGGTCTTTGGATGAAGTGGACTCCTGGCCCGACCCCCTTTGCAGGGCAGGCTCCCCGGCTATCGGGGAGGGGAGGAAGTTATATTTAGATGTGGGGACGCTTCGCGTCCCCACATCCACAGAGGGATTTCGAAAACGCATGGGGCTCGTCGTTGCGAAGGGGCAGGCAGACCGATACACCGCTGGAGCAGAATTGCCGACAGCGCCAGATGCAATCGTGCGCTCACGATACGGCTCATCCGCGCGCGGCAATAGTGCGGCTGCCACGCGCACGCGGTCAAGCGTAATGCGTGCTATGCCCTCTCCAGACACGTTCTTGAACATCGTGGTTGAAGCATGATCCCGCTGCGCCTCGAGCTGCACAACTTTCTCGCCTACAAAGATCCCGACCCGCTCAACCTGGAGGGCGTGCACATTGCGTGCATCTCAGGCGAGAACGGCGCGGGCAAGTCGTCGCTGCTGGATGCGATCACCTGGGCATTGTGGGGCAAGGCGCGCAGCTCATCGCCCGACGACTTGATCCATCAGGGCGAGCGCGAAATGCGTGTGGTGTTCACCTTCGAGCTCGCCGGCCAGCGCTACCGGGTTATCCGCCAGCGGCGGGCCGAGGGCAAGGTGGGCACATCGCTCCTCGAGCTGCAAGCTCTGGATTCTTCGTCCGGCGATTGGCGCAGCCTCTCCGAGCACACGATGCGCCAGACACAGGACCGTCTCACCAGCCTCCTGCACCTGGACTACGACACGTTCGTCAACTCGGCCTACCTTGCGCAGGGCCGCGCGGACGAGTTCACCGCCAAGCCCCCGGTGCAACGCATCCAAATCCTTGCGACGATTCTCGGATTGGACCGCTGGCAGGAGTATGAAGAGCGCGCCAAGGTGCACCTGCGCGCAACGAAAGAGGCCGCTTCGCGAATCGACGAGCGGCTCGAGGAGATTCGGCGCGAGGTCGAGCGCCGCACCGAATTCCTAGGCGAGCTGAACGCGGCTCAGCACGAGGCCGAGGCCAAGGCCTCGCAACTGGCGAGCCTCGAGCAAGCCTGGGCCGCGGTCGAGCAAGTGGGGCTCATGCGCGCCAACCTCGAGAAGCAGCAGGCTGAGTTGACTCGCCGGCTGGAGGCGGATCGGCACGAGTTGCAGGAAGCGACCCGCGAAACCGAAGCGCTGCGCGTGAAGGCCGACCGCCGCGCGATAGAGAATCAAGGCAACGACCTTGAACGCCAACGTAAGGCGGCGCAGGCGGCCCGCACGCAATGGGAAGAGGCGAACGAGAAGTCCAAACAACTCGGCGAGCTGGCGGGCACATTGCGCGGGGAGAATGCGAGCCTGGCGCCCGAGACCGAACCGATCAAAGCCCGCATCGCAACGCTCATGGCGGCGCGCGAACCGCACTGCCCCACCTGCGGGCAGTCGCTCGACGAGACGCATCGCGAGGCGATCCTGGCCGGCCTGCACGACGAGGTCGAGGCACGGCGCGAGAAATTCAAGGCCAACAAGGCGCGGCTGCAAGAGGTGACGAACGCACTCGGTGCGCTGCAGACCGAGATGGCCACGTTGCGGCGACAGATGGACGGGCTGCCCACGCTCGAGCGGCGCATCGCAGAGACGGAGGCGGCCGCGCGCGCGGCCCAGGAGGCGGCCGAGAAGCTGCCTGCCGCGCAGGCGCGCGCCGCCAAATGGCAGAAGGCGGTGGCTGAGGCCGAGGCGCAGGGGCAGACGCGCGAACGCGAAGCGGGCGACCTGAGCAAGCGCCTAGCCGAAGCCGACCAGTTGCGTGCAACCCTCGACCAGGCGCGGCTCGCCAAACGCATGGCAGATGAACGCGTGGGCGGCGCGCGCCAACGACTCGCCGCGGTGGATGCCCTCGAAGCACAGAGCCGCGCGCTCGAAACCGAAGCGCACGCGCAGCGCGACGAGATGGCATTGCTCGAGGAATTGCGCGAGGCGTTCGGGCGGCGCGGCGTCCCCAACATGATCATCGAGACAGTCGTGCCCGAGGTGGAAGAGGTGGCCAACGCGCTCCTGGCGAAGATGACCGAGGGCCAGATGATGCTGCGCCTCGAGTCGCAGCGCGAGACCAAGGCCGGCGAGACGCGCGAGACGCTCGAGATCATCATCTCCGACGGGCTGGGAACGCGCGCCTACGAGATGTACTCGGGCGGCGAGGCCTTCCGCATCAACTTCGCGCTGCGCGTGGCGCTCTCCAAGCTCCTGGCGCGGCGCGCCGGCGCGCAGTTGCGCGCACTCTTCATTGACGAGGGCTTCGGCTCGCAAGATGCGCTCGGCCGCGAGCGGCTGGTGGCGGCGATCAATTCGGTCCAGGATGATTTCGACCGCATATTGGTCATCACCCATCTCGACGAGCTGCGCGACGCGTTCCCCGCCCGCATCGAAGTGACCAAGACGCCCGAGGGCTCGCAACTGAGGCTGGTCTAGATGGCGCCCCGCGAACCATCGCGCGCCGCCACCGCACGTCTCATGCGCTGGTACGCGCGCGCCGCGCGCGACCTGCCCTGGCGGCGCACGCGCGACCCGTATGCCATCTGGGTCAGCGAGGTCATGCTGCAGCAGACCCAGGTCGCCAAAGTCATCCCCTACTACACGCGATTTCTCAAACGCTTCCCGACCCGCGCGGTGCTGGGGCGGGCCTCATTGCGCCAGGTCTTGCGCGCATGGGAGGGCATGGGTTACTACGCGCGGGCGCGCAACCTGCATCGCGCGGCGCGCGCGATGGCGATGTTGCCCGATGCTGCGTGGCCCACCACGGCCGAGGCCTGGCGGCGCGTGCCCGGCGTCGGGCGATATACCGCCAGCGCGATCGCCTCGATCGCGTTCGGCAAATTTGTGCCGGTGTTGGATGGTAATACGCGCCGCGTGCTCGCGCGGCTCGATGATTACGCCGGCGATGCGCGATCGGCGCGGGGCGAGGCGCACCTGCTTGGGATCGCGGCCGGGATGATGCCTGCGCGCAATCCCGGCGGGTTCAACCAGGCGCTGATGGAATTGGGCGCGACGCTGTGCACGCCGCGCGCGCCGCAATGCGCGCACTGCCCGCTGCGCAAGGCATGCAAAGCAAACGCGCGAGGCACACAGGCGTTGCGGCCGCGGGCGCGAGCCACAGCGCGTGTGCCGCACTTGGATGTGGCCTGCGGCATCGTGCGCCGCGTGGACCGGGTGTTGATTGCCCAGCGGCCAATCAGGGCGCTGCTGGGCGGCCTGTGGGAGTTCCCGGGCGGCAAGCGTGAGCTCAGCGAGACGCTCACGGCGTGCCTGCGGCGCGAGCTGCGCGAGGAGTTGGGAATTCGCGTAAGCGTCGGACGGGAGCGCGCGGCGCTCGAGCATGCCTACAGTCACTTTCGCGTGACGCTGCACGTGTTCGAGTGCGCGCTGCTGGGCGGCTCGCCGCGCGCGATCCAGGCGGCGGATGTACGCTGGGCGCGCGTGCGCGACCTCGGGCGTTACCCGATGGGCAAGCTCGACCGGCAGGTGGCGCGCTCGCTACAGGAGCAGGAGACGAGGACGAGGGCATAGCATGCCTTACGCCTGACCGCACGCGGATGGCATGCGCAAGGATGCCGAGTTGGGTTGTACTGCTGACCCGATCGCGCGATGCAAGCGATGGGGTGCGTATGAACTGCTCGTTCAACCCCACCCCTTTGCCATCCCGCTTCGCAGGACAGGCTCCCCACTCCGCGGGGAGGGGATACTCTTTTTCCTTGGGGCCTGGGGGCGAAGATCGCCCCCAGGCCCCAGACGAGGGGGTTCCGCGTAGGGCGGATTAGGCTCATCATTCCCGCGTGATCGCAGCGGGAATCCAGGGTTCTTGTTCTCCCATCCCGCAATGCGTAGCCTGAGGAACCACTCGACGCCAAAACCTGGATAGTTGCCGGGCTGCGGCCATCCAGGTGCGCCCGGTTTTCTGGGTCCCCGTCTCGAGCACGCGGGGACGACGAGCAGGAACTCAAATGAAAAGCGCACACCTTTCGGTGTGCGCTTTGTGATTCCATTCGGCCGGCTCATCCTGCCGCACTCGCCGCTGCGGGCGTCTCCCACAGCTTGCGATGCACGGTCGAGAGTGCGCGGACTTGCGCTTCGGCGTGATACGACGAGCGCACCAGAGGCGCCGATTCAACCCAGCGAAAGCCCAATTCCTCAAGCCCAATCCGCCGCAATTCGGCGAACTCATCCAGCGTGTAGAAGCGCTCCACCGGCAAATGGCGCTTGGAGGGCTGGAGATACTGGCCAAGAGTGAGGATCTCGACGCCCCACGTGCGCAGGTCGCGCATCACCGCGACCACCTCATCGAGGGTCTCGCCCAGCCCGAGCATGATGCCGGATTTGGTCAGCACCTCCGGATCGATGCGCTTAGCGTTCGAGAGCGTCGCCTGCGCCCATTCGTAACGGTCCTGCGGCTGCACCTTGCGGAACAGACGCGGCACAGTCTCGACATTGTGATTGAGGATCTCCGGGCGCGCCTCGACGACGATACGCAGCGCATCCCGGCTGCCCTTGAAATCCGGGATGAGCACCTCGACCGAGCAGCCGGGATGGACCTCGCGGATGCGGCGGATGACGGCGGCGAAGATCGGTGCGCCGCCGTCTTTGCGTTCATCGCGGTTGACGCTGGTGATGACCGCATGGCGCAGGTTCATCGCCTTGACGGCCTGGGCCACGCGTTCCGGCTCGAGCATATCCAGCGGCCCAGGGCGGCCGTGTTTGATGTCGCAGAAGCCGCACGAGCGGGTGCAGACGTCGCCCATCATGAGGAAGGTGGCCGTGCCCGAGCCCCAGCATTCGCCCATGTTGGGGCACATCGCCTCTTCGCACACGGTGTGCAGGGTCTTCGAACGCATCAGCCCGCGCAGCCAGTCGACGGTTTCGCCGCTGGGCGCGCGCACTTTGATCCATTCCGGCCGGCGCAGCGGGCGTGCGGGAGCGTCTGGGCTGCCTTCGACCGGTGGATGAATTCGATCGCGGGTGGGATCCTTCATTGCACCTCAGGCCCGGGGCTTGGCACCGGGGTGCGGGCATTCTATCGCCCGCGACGGGATTTGCATAGGTTGGGAGGAATTGCTGATCCATGACAGTTGGCGATCAGCGATCAGCCATGTGCATCCGATGGCCACCTGGAATGACGAACGTGTTGGGATGCAGATGAGTTTGAAGTAAGGAACGTCGTCCCCGCGAAGGCAGGGACCCAGGACGTAGGTGTGACTTCCCACGTCTCTATGGACGAAGGGAAGAGAACTGGCACACGAAGAGGCAATTCTGTATTCCTGAATCGCTCGATCACCTGGATTCCCGCTACGAGCACGCGGGAATGACGAACAAGGGGATTAGGGCTACCGGCGTTTGTAGGCGGGAGTGGCGCCGAGGGCGAGTGACTTTCCTGGATTCCCGCCAGGAACACGCGGGAATGACGAGCAAGAGGGTTCGGGCGCGCAGCCCTGCTGGCAATGACCGTTGGAGCACGCCATGGCGTGCTCCAACAAGGACAGCCTCGAATACTAGCGGGTTGCGGAAAAACTATCTCCCACCTCACCCCTTTTGCCCCCCCTTGCAGGGCAGGCTCTCCGCCTCGCATGTCTTCGACCTTCTGGGCGCTGCGGAGAGGGGGTGGAGAAACCCAAGGAGGCGGGGTGCCAGAGGCACCCCGCCTCCTTGAAGACCTCGCCCCTCCCCCGGCTTGACAACCTTGACCTTCCCCTGGTTTCGTGGACAGAGAAAATGTCCTGTACACTGGGACCAGGAGATGGGCTATGGGCGGTCGATATCGCACATACACGCGGGAATTCAAGATTGAGGCGCTGCAACTGCTCGCCAAAGGCGGGAAGAGTGCCGCGGAGTTGGAGCGGGAGCTGGGCATCACCAACGGCATGCTGCTGAAGTGGCGCCAACGGTACAAGATGAATGGCCAGCAACAGACGCTGGAACCAAGCGATCTTCAAGCAGCCTATGCGGAGATCCGCCGCCTGAGGCGCGACCTGGAGGTCACGAGCCAGGAGCGTGACATCCTAAAAAAAGCCATCGCCATCTTCTCGAGCAAAGGGGGATGATCTATGAGTTCGTGGCTGGGCACACCGAGGAGTTCCCAGTGATGCGCATGTGCGAAGTGCTGGAGGTCTCGACGAGTGGCTACTATTCGTGGCGCAAGCGGGCGGTCAGCCCCCGCGCGCAAGCTAACCAGGGGCTGCTGGAGCAGATCCGCGACGTTCACGCGGAGAGCAAGATGACCTACGGCAGCCCGCGCGTGCATGCCAGGCTTGTGCAGCGTGGGGTGGCCTGTGGCCGTCACCGGGTGGCGCGGCTCATGCGTTTGGGCGGGATTGTGGCTGTTCCGCCGCATCGACGCCGGCCGGGAAGAACCCAGGGGCGCGCGGAGACTCCCGCCAGGCCGAACCTGCTGGCCCAGGACTTCCGAGCGGAGAGGCCGAACCAGAAGTGGGTTGCGGACATCACTTACATCGACACGCGCGAGGGCTGGCTGTACTTGGCCGCTGTTCTGGACCTGTTCAGCCGGAGAGTCGTCGGGTGGTCGATGGCTGATCACATGGAGAGCAGCCTGGTTGGAGATGCACTGCAGATGGCGATTGGGCGCCGACGTCCCGGCGATGGGTTGCTGCATCATTCGGATCAAGGGACCCAATATGCTAGTCAGGCCTACCAGGATCGCCTGGCCAAGATCAGGGCACGCGTGAGCATGAGCGGCACCGGGAATTGTTACGACAACGCCGTGATCGAAAGCTTCTTCGGCACACTGAAGGGCGAATGCGCCAGGCATCGCTTCTCCACCCGTGGCGAGGCGCGCCGGCACATCTTTGAGTTCATTGAGCTTTGGTACAACCGTCAACGTCTTCACTCCAGCCTGGGCTACCTCAGCCCAGCCGAGTTTGAGCACCGGCTCAACTCACCCATGTTTAGTGTCCACTGAATCGGGGCAAGGTCACCTCGCGCTGACACCCCAGCTCGCCGGGGGAGGGGTCAGGGGTGGGGGTTCAAAGGCGATGATCTCTCTTCGGCAGCCTACCAGAGGCAATTCCTCCGAGAGATCTGGCAGTAATTGGGCATCCGCCGGCTCACGGGAGCAAGGAACTCGAGACGATCGAGGGCCGGGCTAGTCGTCGAACCCCGGTACCTGGTAGACGGTCGAGACGCCGCCGGCCTCAATTGTCCACATACCCGCCGTGAGCGGCTGCTCAAGCATCACCAGCAGGTCGAGCGGTTCGATGACCGTGATACAGGCCATGCCCGCATCCTGCCAGGCGCGCACATCGAGCGACACATAATGGTCGGAGTACTCCTGACGGATGGGGAAGAGCCGAGTGCACGGGTCGCCCAGCGAGCCGTGCAGGCGCACACCCACGCGCGTCGGGTTCCCGCCCATCATCTCGGCGGTGATCGCCTCGATCGCGACGTAGCCCTTGGCCCACGCGCCAGAGGGCTCCCCGATGAGTTCAGGCATCTGCAGCACCGCGGTAACCTCGGGCGGCATGGCATAGGGCTCGGTAAACGTCGGCCCGCCCGGCACGGCGCAGCGCCGCGGGAAACTCTCCATCACCGGGTAGCCTGCCTGCACGCATTCCTCGAAGGTGCGCGGAACCGGCTTGGTCAGCGTGCATCCTGCCACAAGCGCCAGTGCCGCGATCCCGCGAACAGCGGTCCATCGGAAGATTGGCATGACTCCTCCCCGCGTGAGGTGTTTGTGCCCCTGTGCCTTAGACGTCGAAGGCGCGGGCCAGGTTCCACCGTCTTGAACCAAGCGCAGGGGCAAGCCCGGCCCCTCGTATAATCCTGAGGCCGCCGCCTGATGCAGCAAACAGCTCCGGCATGCGCCCTGCGCGAAACTACCATGCTCATAGCAGACTCGTTAACGCGCTCGCCAATCAGCAGTGGGATTTCGTACCGGCCTTCCAATGCACTGGATGCCGACGATGCGGCGCGACTCATTTACGCCGCCTGGGGCAGCTTCGCTAACTACATGTTCTGCCAGCCGGATGAGCCCCGCACCGAGGCGCTCATGGCGGCGCTCTATTCTCAACGTCGCCATCGCTTCAGCCACGTGTTCGCGACCGTCGCGCAAGGCGGCAAGGAGGTGGCGGGGCTCTTGCTCACCCTCCCCGGCCGCCGCCTGCTTCGTCTCACCTGGGGTCTCGTGCCCGCCGTGACCCGGCATGCGGGCCTTGCGAATGGGCTGCGCTTCGTCTCGCGCTGGCTGCCCTTCCTCCTGCGCCCAGAAGCCGCGAGCGATGAGTTGTACATCGACACGTTGAGCGTTGCACCGGCCTGGCGCCATCGC
>Ga0209342_10004900_pt1 | contig 13795 bp, 14 predicted proteins | sample RifCSP16_2_FD_184023 | JGI IMG/M metagenome (GOLD analysis project Ga0209342, IMG submission 184023) | Soil microbial communities from Rifle, Colorado - Rifle CSP2_sed 16_2 (SPAdes) (version 2) | ecosystem: Environmental > Terrestrial > Deep subsurface > Rock core/Sediment | place: Rifle... | reverse complement strand
AGGCTGCGTGGCGGCGCTTGAAAGCAGCAGGATGGCCAGTATGGTCCAAAGCGGCCATACCCACATCGCGTACCAGGCCCACCGCTCCCCCTTACGAAATCCCGTGAACGAGACCGCAACCATCATGATGCCGAGGATGAGAAGATTTGTCCCGCTCGCCCTCACCTGCCAGTCAATCAAGTTGGCGGCGCCAGGGTCGGTTGCCTGCAGGTCCGCCCAAGTCGTCCCGGTGAGACGCTGGAACAAGACTGATTCGCCGTCCACGAAGGTGGCGCCTCCTCCCAGAACGTCGCCGACCCCAAAGAAGGCGATGAGGACGCTCACACCTAGGAAGATTTTCCAGGCGTATCCGTGGAGACGGGTTTCGGTTTTTCGACCCATAGACGGCGGGATGCGCTTCCGATTACTAAACCTCACTTCGCGCGGGCGCGGCCCTTGTCGAGGAGTTTCTGTGCCTGCCCGCGAAGGCGACCCGGAGTTCGATCCCGAGCGCCTCCGCGAATGTCGTCGACGTGGTGAACGCCGGGGGACGCGGCCGGGGTGGCCCTCCCGGACGGGTTCCGGTGGAAGGCGATCCTCGACGCCGCAATCACCTGAGAAGTTACAGCCGCCGCCGGGAGCGAGGGGCAAGTCAAATCACCCGATTAGGGGACAGAACCGCGGCGGACTGTTGACGACCGAAGATGTTATAGGGGCTCCTCTCATCCGCGCCGCCGGATGGCGGACGCCCACGCCGCGCACGCGGAACCCGAGGGCCACGCGGGCCATCACACCTCTATCTGGCCGTTCGTCCTCGCCCTCGCGGGCGGCTTCGGTTTCGGGGGGCTTGCGACGCAGTTCTGGCCCTCCGTCTTCGTGGGGGGCGTCCTCCTCATGGTCGGCATTGGCGGTTGGGTCCGTCAGGACCTGTACGGCGTTTCGTTTGCGGTGAAGCAGGAGGTGGAGGACCGGCCGTTCGCGGGCATCAGCATCCGTAAGCTCGGGATGTGGCTTTTCATCATCTCGGAGGTCTTCTTTTTCACGGGGCTGATCGCCGCGGGGCTCGCGCTCCGCGTCCGAGTCGACCCTTGTCCCGAGGGCGTGGCGGCACTCTCTGCGTGCTGGCCCCGTCCTGGAAGCGCGGAGTTCCCGCTGAACATTCCCCTCACCGCGATCAACACGTTCATTCTGCTCGCGAGCAGTTTCACGATGGCCGAGGCGGTGCACAGCGCGCAGCTCGGGAAGCAGGGCCACCTCAAGATATTCCTGGCCGCGACGCTCGCGCTTGGCGCAATCTTCGTTGGGATCCAGGTCTTCGAGTACGGAAAGCTTTTCGCGGAGAACCTGACCCCGTGGCCGAACTCCGTCCGGCCCGACCTCGGGACGTTCGGCACCGCGTTCTACGTGCAGACGGGTTTCCACGGGGCGCACGTGACTGGCGGAATCCTCGGGCTCGCGTACCTGAACGCGATGGCGCGGAAAGGCCGGTACGGGAAGGACAATTCTGAAGGCGTCGAGATCGTCGGTTTGTACTGGCACCTCGTGGATGTCGTGTGGATTTTCCTGTTCCCCATCATGTACCTCATCGGACGGTGACGATGGCGACGACGACGAGGGCGGCGAGAGGGATGGAGACGGTCGCCCACGAGCTCAAGCGCCCGTACGTGGCCGTGCTCGCGTTCCTCGCGATTGTCACGATCGTGGAGGTCCAGATTCCCACGCTCGGCACCGCCTGGGGAATCCCGCACGACTTGCAGATTGTCTTCCTCATCGGCACCGCCATCATCAAGGCCGTGATGGTCGCGCTGTACTACATGCACCTGCGGTACGAGCCGCGCATCCTCCGGCTGCTCCCCGCGGGCCCGCTCGTATTCGTGGCGCTCCTCATCGTCGTCCTGGTCCTCGACTAGGACGGAAACTATTTAGGCGCTCCACCTTTAGGCGACGCCGCCGGGGTTCCAAACTGTGGCCTACCCGACGATTGAGAAGGTCGGCGCAGGGGAGGAGGTCGTCGAGGAATACCCGTCGTGGAAGCAGTTCCTCCTGAGATGGCTCACGACGACGAACCACAAGGACATCGGGATCCTGTACATCGTGTTCTCGTTCTCCTTCTTCGTCCTTGCGGGCATCCTCGCGATGTTCATCCGCGCGGAGCTCGCGACGCCCGGCGCCACGATCCTCAACGAGCAGCAGTACGCGCAGTTCTTCTCCACCCACGGGACGTCGATGATCTTCCTGTTCATCATCCCCGTCTTCGTCGGATTTGCGAACTACTTCGTGCCCCTCATGATCGGGGCGAAGGACATGGCGTACCCGCGGATCAACGCGCTCGGGTTCTGGATGCTTACGCCCGCGGCCATCCTCATCTGGCTCGGGCAGGCAGACGCCGGATGGACGGGGTACGAGCCGCTCACCCAGAGCGCGTACACGACCGGCCACGGCGTGGACCTTTGGCTCGCGGGACTCATGATCGTCGGGACATCCTCGATCCTCGGCGGCATCAACTTCCTCGTGACGATCGTCAAGCTGCGGAGGCCTGGGCTGACGTTTTGGAAGCTCCCCATTTTCGTGTGGGCCATGATGACGACGTCGATCATGGTCGTGATGGCCACGCCCGTCCTCGCGAGCGTCCTCACGCTCGCCTTCCTGGACCGGAACATCGGCACGTGTTTCTTCAATGTGGCAGGCGCGTGCGAGGGGAGCGAGGGACACGCGATCCTCTGGCAGCACCTGTTCTGGTTCTATTCCCATCCCGCTGTGTACATCATGATCCTCCCCGCGATGGGCGTCGTCAACGAAGTGCTCCCGAAGATGGTCCGCCGCCCGCTCTTTGGGTACAAGGCGATGGCGCTCGCGATCTTCAGCATCGGGTTCATCGGGTTCATCGTGTGGGCGCACCACATGTTCACGACGGGCCTGTCAATTTGGGTCCGAGCGCCGTTCATGATCGCGACGATGGCGGTGGCGGTCCCGACGGGCGTGAAGGTCTTCAACTGGCTTGCGACGATCTGGCGGGGCAGCATCAGCTTCAAGACGCCCCTGCTGTGGGCGGTCGGGTTCATCGCCCTGTTCACGATCGGCGGCATCAACGGCGTCTATCAGGGCTCCATCCCCGTGGACTACAAGCTGCAGGAGACGTACTGGGTCGTCGCGCACCTCCACTACGTCTTGTTCGGCGGCTCCGTCATGGGTTTGTACGCGGCCGCGTACTTCTGGTTCCCGACGATCACGGGCCGCATGTACAACGAGCGCCTGGGACAGATCCACTTCCTCCTCACGCTCGTAGGGATGAACCTGACCTTCTTCACGCAGCACTTCATCGGCCTCAGCGGGATGCTCCGCCGCACCTTCGACTACACGGCCGAGCTCACGTACTGGCCCGAACTGGGCCCACTCAACCTGCTCTCGTCGATTGGCGCATTCCTCCTCGGGTTCGGCCAGCTCCCGTTCTTCTACAACATGATCGTGAGCCGGTGGCACGGCCGCGTGGCCCCTGCGGACCCGTGGGCGTGAGCCCGTGCGCCTCCTGAGAGGTCTCGCACTCGCCACCGCCATCGGGGCGTGGGCGGTGATTGTGATCGGCGGATATGTGACCGCGACGAACACCGGGCTCGCGTGTCAGAGCGTGATCGACTGCGGAGAGGCACGCGCAGGGGCCGAAAATGAGATCTCCCACCGCCTCGCCGCCTGGGTCGAGGGCTTCCTCGTCCTCGCGCTCCTCGTCGTGGTCCTCAAGGGCTACCGCACATGGATCCCCGTGCGCAATCTCACCCTTCTCTCCTTCGCGCTCGTCACCTTGCAGGCGGTGATTGGGATGGTCTCCGTGTACTCGGGCTTCGAGGCGCTCGCCTGGTATCCCGTCCTGGTCACCGCCCATCTCGGAGTCGCGACCTTGTTCCTGGCAGTCTCCGTATGGAACGCCGCGACGATTCTCCGCGGGACCCCACCCATCCCGGCGACGGCATCCGCCCCGCTGCCGGAGAACGCCGCCAAGGTTGGCTGATTCACATCACTCGTCGCGACGACGCGCGTGGCGGACAACGTACGCCAGCGTGACGGGGACCCCAATCGCGAATGTGGTCGCCGCCATTTCGAACAGGGGGGCTTCCGTAGTCGCCGCCGCGCCGCCGGCGCCGACCTTGTAGTTCCCCTCCATCCCCAGACTCCGATGGCCGGGAACCGCGCACCAGTACTGGCCGCTCGCGTCTTGGTCGAGGTCGAAGGGACCGATCACGACGGATTGGCCGCCGGGAATCAGTCCAGCCCACTGCACGGTCTCGTACACCCCGCCCATCGCGAAGTTGTGCGCTTGGCTGCCGACGTTCCGAAGGAGGAACTTCACCGAAACTTTCTCGAGGATGAGCGGACTCGTGATCGTGTACTCATCGAGTTCGATAAGGATCGCAACCGTAACGTTGAGCGTCCCGTTCATCCCATATCCTCGTGCCGTCAGGTCTGTGGGACCGTATGGGACCTGCGTGTCCGAGGAAACGTTGATCGTCGTGTTCAGCCACGCGTGCGCGAACGCAGGCACGAGCACCTCCCGGTCGATGGGGCTGTCGATCCGGAACGTGTAGTCCTGCGAATTGTTGTTCCAGATTCGGAGGCGCAGGGGCTCACCGTCCGTTGCGTCAATCTCCGGCGGTTGGATGCTCCAGGGAGGACTGCCAAAGCCACGCAGCTCGACGTCCGCGAAAGGCAACGTGGAAGGCACTGGCCCGTAGGGCTTCCGGCCGGCCTCCGGCTCGAACACGTGGATCGTTGCCCGCATGTCGTGATGGCCGACCCCGCAGAACTCCGCGCACTGGGTGAGATAGTCCCCAGCCACGTCGACGCGCGTCCACACCACGTTGGTCTTGTGGGGGATTGCGTCGATCTTGACTCCCAGCTGGGGCAGAGCGAAGGAGTGAATCGTGTCGTTCGACGTCACGAGGAAGTGCACGACGATCCCGCGCTGGAACCATGCCTCGCCGAATGTCGTGGTCCAGTTTTGTTCGTCGACCCCCGGCTCTTCATACGTGAAGGTCCAGTAGAAGCGGCTGCCCGTAACGTGGATCGTGACGTCCGCAGGCGGCATGGTGTCCGTGTAGAGGAGGACGGGGAACGAGAGCAGGGTGATGATGACCAGGATGACGATGGGGAATGCCGTCCAGATCATCTCGACCTTTCGATTCCCCTCGGAAGGGCCCTCGGAGCTGATGCGCCGCGGCGGCGAGGCGCTCTGACGATACCGCCACAGGAAGTAGAAGAGAGCCCCGTAGACGATCACGGAGACGAGGAGGGCGAACCAGGTGACCGCCCAGAAGAGTTCCTGGATCTGGCGCTCCGAGGGGCTCGAAGCCTGCGCGGAACCGCCGAGGGCCAACAATCCGGCGAGACCGATGAGAGGGGGCGCACCCCGCCGTACCATGCGACTCGGCGAACCGGGGCCCCGGTAAAAACCTTTCTCGATGTGGGGTCTGCGACTCGCGGTCGTGCGCAGAGAAAAGGATTAAGCGGAAACGCCCCTTGCGCGCGCCATGGTGAAGCCCAGGGAGGCCCGCGGCTGGTTCCTGTACGCCGTGGCGGTGGGCGTCGCGTTCCTCGTCCTCGCCTTCCGGCTGTACTACGCGGGCGATGCGACCTCGCCTTACCTGTTTCTCGAGTTCATCGACGTGCCCTTCGTGATCGCCGTGCTCGCCGGCGCGTTGGCGGCACTTGCACTCCTCCAAGCTTTGTGGTACACGATCGTGACGCCCAACGGGCGCGTTCTGTACGTGGCTTCCCTCCTGATGTTCATTGTCGGGCTGTTGCACTTCTACGCCCTGCCGAACCACCTCGCGCGGCGCGACGTGTTCCTCCTGCAGTTCCTGGCGGCGCTCATCGTCTTCCTGTATACGCCGACCCTCTCGTGGGTCTCGAAGCCGTTCGTGGGCGGCGGGATTGCGGGCGGCGCGGCGCTCCTCGCCTCGTCCCTATACGGCCCGATCACGCAGTCCGCCCCGTTGCTGCACCCGCTCGTCCTTGCGACCCTGGCGGCAGAAGGTCTGCTCGTGCTCACCCTCCTCCGGTTCGGGCAGATCTCGTTCATGCCGAAGGCCGCGGCTGCGTGATCAGCTTCCCATCGCGGGGATTTTCGCCTCTTCCTTGGGCTTCACCGCCCGGGCCACGGACTTCGTCGACACGATATGTCGCTTCATCAGGAGTCGCTCCGGCGGAATGCCGATCGCCAGCCCCACGAGCTGCGGGAGGTGTAGGATCGGCAGCTCGATGCGCTGGCCCGAGACCTTCTCCGCCTTCCCCTGGTACATGTCGAGGTTGATGTGGCACAGCGGGCACGACGTCGCCATGACGTCCGCGCCCTTCCCCTTGGCGGCGAGCATGTTCTTCGCGTTCATCCGCATCGAGGCGTCCTCGTTCACAAACGTGATCGGGAAGCCGCAGCACTTCTTTCGCTCCTCGTAGTCCACGGGCTTCCCTCCGAGCGCCTCGATCAATCTCTCGAAGTACTGGGGCCGGTCCGGGTCGTCGTACCCGTGCAGGGTTCCCGGGCGGATGAGCTGACAGCCGTAGAAGGACGCGACGTTCAGGTCCGACAAGTCCACCTTCACGCGGCGCTGCAGCTCGGCGAGCCCGACCTCGTCGACGAGGACCCACAGGAGGTGCTTGATCTCGACGGTCCCGCTGTACCGGAGGCCGATCTCCGCGAGCATCTTGTTGACCCCCGCAAGCTTCTTCGGGTCGTCCTTCAGCTCGCGGTTCGCCCGGTCGAGGTTGAACTGACACGTGGAGCACACGGTCAGGATGTCGAGGTGCAGCTTCTCCGCGATCGCCAAGGTCCGCGCGTTGAGGGCGAGGGCCAGGTCGTAGTTCACGTCCTGCACGAATCCCGCGCCACAGCACGTCGCGTCCTCGAGTTCGACGAGCTCGATCCCCAACACGTCCGAGATCAACTTCGTGCTCACGTCGAGCTCCTTGCAGCTGTCCTGCCCCACACAGCCTGGGAAGTATGCGTACTTCATCGCCGGGTCCCCCTTCGTTTCTTGCGTTCGATAAGGTTCGCGAGCTTCGTGACGTCCTTCACGCCCTCAATCGGCTTCTTGCGGATCTCGGGGGTCTTCCAGTGCAGGATGATCTTCGTGGCGACGCCGCTCTGGGCAACCATGCCCTTGAGGCCGAGCGATTTGTTCGCGGTCGCGAATTCGTTGAGCTTGCCGGACTTCAGGATCGTGTCGTAGAACGCAATCGCGTGCTTCGAGCCCTGGCTCTGGATGCCCGCCTCAATCGACATCTCCCGCATCCGCATGATCGCATCCATCGGCTTCACGTGGATCGGGCACACCTCGTTGCAGTACAGGCACGTGTCGCAGTCCCAGATCCCGTTCGCCTCGCTATACACCATGAGGCGGCCGTGCCGGGCCTCGTCCCTCTCGTCCGCCACGAACCGGTACGCCTTCGCGAGGGCCGCAGGTCCGAGGTAGTCCGGGTTCGCCTCCCTCGACGTGCACTCGCTGAGGCAAGAGCCGCACATGATGCAGTCCTGGGCGATCTTGAGGAGCTCCATCCTCGCCTTGGGCACGATGTACGGTCCTTTCGGCACCTTGCGCCCGGCCTGCAGGAATGGGTCCACATCGTGCACGCTCTCCCAAAACCCGTCCATGTCGACGACGAGGTCCTTGAGGATCGGCATGTTCTTCATCGGCTCGACGACGAGGTAGCCGTCGCGGTCGAGGAGCGGCTTCGCCTGCGTGCTGCACGTGAGCCCGGTGCGTCCGTTCACGTTCATCGCGCACGAGCCGCAGATCGCGGACTGGCAGGACCGGCGGAACGACAGCGTCGGGTCCTCATTGTAGTGGATGTCGTGGAGCAGGTCGAGGACGGTCCTCCCGGGCGCGGCGTCGACCTCGAACTCGTCGTATCGCGCCCCGCGGCCGTCCTCCGGGTCGAACCGGTACACCTTGATCATCGCCACTAGTACGTCCGCTCCTTCGGCTCCCATTTCGTGATGCGCACGGGCTCGTACGTGATCTCGACCCGGTCCCCTCGAAGCCACGCGAGGGAATGCTTCAGCCAACTCGCGTCGTTGCGCTTCGGGTAGTCCGTCCGCGCGTGCGCCCCGCGGCTCTCCTGTCGAATGAGCGCACACTTCGCGATGACCTCGGCCAGGTCGAGCAAGTTCCTCAGTTCCATCGCCTCGAGGAGCGCGTAGTTGAACTTCGTGTTCTTCGCCCCGACCCGAACGTTCGCGTACCGGCGCTGCAGGTCTTCCACGGCGCCCACCGCCAGGGTCATGTCCGAATCGTTCCGGTAGATGCCGACCCTCTCCCACATGACCCTCTTGAGCTCTTGCCGGATCCGTTCCACCCTCTCGGTTCCCTCGGAGGCCATCAGTCCATCGATTCGCCGGTCGTCCGTGGACAGCGCTGCCGCCCCGCCCTCGACCTGCGCGTGCTTCTGCGCGAATTCCGCCGCCGCGGAGCCGGCGAGCTTGCCGAACACGATGCACTCGAGGAGAGCGTTGCCGCCAAGGCGGTTCGCCCCGTGCAGGCTGACGCACGCGCACTCCCCGGCCGCGTAGATCCCCGGCACGTTCGTTGCGCCCTGGTTGTCCGTGGCGATGCCGCCCATGATGTAGTGCTGCGCGGGCTCGATCGGGATTGGCTTCTCCGCGGGGTCGACGCCCGCAAAGTTCACGGCGAACTCGTGAACTTCGGGGAGTCGTTCTCGGATGCGCTCCGCGCCAAGGTGCGTGAGGTCCAGGTCCACGTATCCCTCGGGATACGCGCGTCCCTCGTTCGCCTCCGTCTGGATCGCGCGGGAGACGATGTCGCGGGGCGCCATGTCGAGCATCTTCGGGGAGTACCGCTCCATGAACCGCTCGCCCTTCGCGTTCTTCATGATGCCGCCTTCGCCGCGCGCCGCCTCCGTGATGAGGATGTTGGGGCCGTGGAGCGACGTGGGGTGGAACTGCACGAACTCCATGTCCTTCAGCGCACCGCCGGCGCGGAGAGCCATCGCGAGGCCGTCGCCGGTGCACGTGACGGCGTTCGTGGTCTTCCCGTACATCTGCCCCCCGGGGCCCGTGCAGATGACGACGGCCTTTGCCTGGAACTCGTCCAGCCGCCCGTCGGCGACGTTGTACGCGATAAGTCCTGCGAACCGACCCTCCTCGACGATGAGGCTCGTCCCCGCCCATTCATTGTAGACCGTAATCTCGTTCGCGACGAGCTGCTCCCAGGCGGTCTGCATGAGCGAGAGGCCCGTGCGGTCCCCCGCGAAATACGCGCGCGGAAGGCCGTGGCCCCCGAACGGGCGATTGAACAGCTTCCCCGCCTCATCTCGCGAGAACGGCGTGCCGAGGTGGTCCATCTCGACGACTGCCGCCGCCGCCTCCCGGCACACGATCTCGACGCTGTCTTGGTCGGCGAGGTAGTCGGAGCCCTTGATCGTGTCGAACGCGTGACCCTCCCACGAGTCGCCCTCCGCGAGGGCCGCGTTGATCCCGCCGGCCGCGGCGACCGTGTGGGACCGGAGCGGGTGGAGTTTCGAGACCACCGCTACGTCCGCGCCCGCCGCGGAGGCGGCCCGCGCCGCCATCGCGCCGGCGAGCCCGCCCCCTAACACGAGGACGTCGTAGCGGTTCATCTCGGAAACCACGCGTGGAAAGCCGGGTCGGTTTTTAAGCCTACGTTATAGAGAATTTCGAAGGGCTAGTGCCCTTTCCAGAAGGTAGTCCGACATTCTTGAGGCCCCCCGGCGGCATGCCCCTGCAGGATGCACTCGTGGTGCTGCGAGCGGAGCTGAGGGACGCGGAAGGAACCGGCTCCATCGGCCGAAGAAGAAGACGAGGGACGAGCGGGCCCTCAATCTGATGCCAGATTTCTTCGCATAGGACGAGATGGTAGGAGAATGAGAGGAGAATGAGAGGAGAATAAGAGGAAAGTATTGGAAAGCCTTGCTTTGCGGAACCGGCTCTAGGTCGCACGGGGCCGCTTCACGTCCGCGTCGCAGAAACCGTAGACGGGACAGATCTCGCAGCGGGGCCGGCGGGCTTGGCACACGTCGCGCCCAAATTGGATCAGGACGAGATGCCCCCTCGCCCTTCTCCTCGGCGGGATGAGTTCCTTCAATTTGGCGGTGATGTCCTCGTACCTCGCCCGGGGGACGAGCCGCCAGCGTTGCGCGATGCGTGCGATGTGCGTGTCCACGGGCATCGTGTCGCGCTCGGCGACGAGGCTGAGCCAGACGTCCGCGGTCTTCGGCCCGATTCCGGGGAGATCCATCAGCGCCTCCCGCGCGGCGGCAGTCGGCACATCGAGGAGGTTCGCGAGATCCCCGTTGTACCGCCGAAGGATTTCTCGCGCGAGTTGGCGAATTCTAGGCACCTTCTGGGGCGCGAGTCCCGCGGGTCGAAGGATTCGGACGAGTTTGGCGGCGTTCGCTTGGGCGATCGTCGCGGGCCGCACCGGCATCTCCGCCGCCAGAGCGCGCATCACCCTCTCCGTGACTGCGTCCGTGCTGTTCTGGCTCATCACGATCGAGACGAGGATTTCGAACGGATCCCTGCCTTCCGCCCAGTTCACGACGCGGGACCGCCGCCAAAGCCGGTCGAACGCCTTCCGGAAGGACGCGTCGTCCACGTCCTCACCCTTGGACGAACGACCGCATCATCGTAAACACGTTGCGCGGCCGCTCCCGCAGACGTCGCAGGAAATACGGGAGCCAGTTCGGCCCATAGGGGATGTACTCGACGACTCGGAACCCTTTCATCACGAGTTCCCGCTTGAGCGGTTCGCGCACGCCTTTGAGCATCTGAAACTCCCATAAGCGTTTGTGCGTCTTCGAGAGCTCGATGGCTTGGTTCACGAACGTCCCGTCGTGGGTCGCGACCGCGAATCGATCCCCGTTCTCGAAGAGCGTCCGGAGGAGCCTCCCGAAGGCGGCGTCGAGTTCCACCCGGGTGCGATGCGCGATCTCCGGCGGCTCGCGGTACGCCCCTTTCGTCAGCCGCACCTTGCCCCCAAGCTCGAGCAATCGTTCCAGGTCCTTCGGAGTCCGCTTCAGGTTCGCCTGGAGGCAGACGCCGACGTCGTGGTGGCGGCGGTGGAGGCCCTCATAAAGCGCGAGGGTGTCGTCCGTGAACCGCGAACCCTCCATGTCGATCCAAAGGAAGCCGCCCATCGCTCGGACGCGGTCGAACAGGGGGACGACCATGGACTCGCAGTACGCGCGCCCGAACTCGAGCCCACACTGAGAGGGTTTAACCGATATCGACGCGCGGAGTTTCTCCTTCTCGATCGCGTCGAGGATCCGATGGTACTCCTTCAACGTCGCCTCGACCGGCCCCTTCTCTGCGTAGTGCTCGCCGAGCAGATTCAGGATGGCGAAATACCTGCGGTCATTGGCGGCCTTCGCCTCGCGGACGGCGTCCTCAATCTCCTCCCCGGCGACGAATTGCCCCGCGAACCGGATGAGAAGGCCCACGGGCCTCGGGAAAGGGGGGCGCGGAATAAGGATTGCGCGACCGTCTGCACGCGCTGCGTCATCCGAACGGGTTGAAGCCGCCGTACCCGAGCAGGATAAGGATCCCGTAGAGGACGCTCAGGGAACCCGCCACGACGGTGACCGCCCGGCGCACCCGTCGCTCGTTCCATCTTTGGAGCGGGTACGTGAGGGCGAGCCCGAACGAGATCATGCCGATGACGACGCCGGCGCTGAACACCGCCACGCCAAGGATGAGGCCTGCGAGCGACGTGACGCTGAGCGCGGAGACGAACAGGATCAGCAGCTCGTCGTTGCTCGCCAGGCCGTGCACGATCCCAATGCCGAACATCGCGCTGTGGTCCCGGTACGGCCGTCGATGGACGTGGACGTGCTCGTGCTCCGGCTCCGTCTCGTGACGGTGCCGGTGAGCGTGGCCGAACTTCGGCACGACCTCGAACTCCCACGCGAGGCTCAGGAGCCCGAGGGCGATCAGCATCAGGGCCACCGCGATCTCGAGGGGTCCGAGCACGTCCCGGAGGAACGCGTCCCGCCCAGCATACAGCAGGACGGTGATCATCGACGCGGTCGCCATGTGTCCCGCCGCCCAGCTCACGCTCATCAGCGTCGTTTTCCGCAGGCTCGTGCTCCGCGCGAGAAAGTTCGACACCGCCACGAGGTGGTCGGCGTCATAGCTGTGCTTGAAGCCGAGCGCTATCGCCAATACGATGAACAGAATCGGGTCCATGCCGAATCCCGGCGAGATGATGGGGACGGCCGCTCCCTACTTGAACCTTGGTCGTCGTCGATCTGTCGCGAGTCGGGTGGCCTTGAAGATGTGACGCAGATTCGACCTAGAACCAAACGCCTCCTCGCCCGTCAGCCGATCAACGACCTTTCGTATCGACCACGCAGAAGAGGTTACCCTCGGGGTCAGCGAGGACGACGAAATCTTCACCGGGCTCATGGGGCCGGTAGCGGGTGGCGCCGAGGGCAAGCAGCCGTTCGACTTCTCCTTCTTGATCGTCGGTGTAAAGGTCGAGGTGCAATCGGCCCCGTTCGGGCGGCATCTGGTCGATGGATACGTTGGGCCCTTTTCCGGCAGGGTCCTTCAAGACGACAAACGGATCTCCGGGGGTGGGCGGCCTCCGTGGCGCGTAACCCAGCGCCTTCTGCCAGAAGGCCTTCATCCGAGCGAAGTCGTTGACATCGATCACGATGGACCCAATCCGTACCGTGTCCTTCTCCATGAGGCCCATGACCCGACCGTCGGGCGATAAACTTTCCCCGGGAAAGCCCCTCTGTCTTATCCCGAAATTACTTCCTCCATACAACCGGATACCCGTGCATGAGGGGGAGGCTGACCTGGGAAGAAACCGCGGAGCTGGCGAGGCGCGCGGCGTCGGCGACGGGGACCGCCACCGTGCACGTCCTCGCAAGGACCTACGGCGTGACGCCGCGCTGGGTCCGAGAGCTGCGGAGCCGGATCGAGGAGGGACGGCCGCTGCCGGGGGAGGTCCGCCTGGGACGCCCGACCAAGACGATCCCCGAGGAGGAACGGGCGTTCATCCTGCGGTGCGAGGACGAGGAGCACCTGAACCCGGTGGCCCTCGAGCAGGCGATCGAGCGGAGACACGGCATCCATATCCCGCACAACCGCCTCTGGCGGGTGCTGAGGGAGGCGGGGAAGGTGAAGGACTCGCCCAGGAAGCAGAAACGGAGGACGTGGGTCCGGTACGAGCGACGGTTCACGAACTCCCTGTGGCACTCGGACTTCCACGATCTCGGACGCGGACGGTGGCTCGTCACGTACCTGGACGACGCCTCCCGGTGCCTCGTGGGGTACGCGATCGGGCCGAGGGCGACGACGTCCCTCGCGATCGGGGCGTTCGAGGCGGCCGCGGCGCGGTTCGGGTATCCGAGGCAGCTGCTCACGGACCACGGGAGCCAGTACACGGCGAACCTGCCCGGCGGCCTCGGGGAGTTCGACCGTCACCTCCTCGGGCTCCGCCGCCGCGGCGTGCGGATCCGGCACATCTTCTCGCGCGTGAAGCACCCGCAGACGAACGGGAAGATGGAGCGGTTCTTCGGTACAGTGGAAACGAAGCAGGGGGAGTTCCCCACGTTCGACGCGTTCGTCACCTGGTACAACGAGCGCCGTCCCCACATGAGCCTGGACTTCGACCGCGCGGAGACGCCCCTCGAGGCGTTCGAACGGAAGCTGCGTCCGAAGGATCGGGAGGCCTGGAGGCATCGCAAATGAGGACTCGAGCGACGTGGCGGTCTAATGAGGAGCGCAGAGAGGAAGTCTTTTCAGGATACCACATTCTGTGCCGCGCCCTGTCAAACGCGGCGC
>Ga0209342_10004899_pt1 | contig 13796 bp, 10 predicted proteins | sample RifCSP16_2_FD_184023 | JGI IMG/M metagenome (GOLD analysis project Ga0209342, IMG submission 184023) | Soil microbial communities from Rifle, Colorado - Rifle CSP2_sed 16_2 (SPAdes) (version 2) | ecosystem: Environmental > Terrestrial > Deep subsurface > Rock core/Sediment | place: Rifle... | reverse complement strand
GGGTTCTTCAGCCTGAATTCAGAGCTACTTGAATCATACTGCCAAGCACTCACCGAGAGCGATCTACTTCAGGTGGAAGCTGAGTTCTTCTGAACTCCTCAGGCACCTGCTCTTCCTATTCTTCTTAGAGTAAATACGTAAGTGTCTTGTGCGCTGGGCTTACCAGGTTTTCGATGAATCATGAAATTAGGTTGGGACAAAGCGCCGAATCCAAACTATATCGGAATCTCAATAGGCCTGATACTTCTAGTGGCTAAGGTCGTCGTAGCCTTACTGACGAAGCGCTGACTCGGCTCGCGTGCTCAGTGACTGAGCGTGCTCACAATTGTAAGTGTGTTGGGTTGGCGTGTTGGTCGTAACCCACCTTCTGTTTTAGGCGACATTCATCTTATCGGGATACCCGCGCCTCGGGCGGTGTTCACGGGCGCCTATTATCCCTTTCACGGCGTGGGTTGGCCTTTCACCCTTACCGCCAGTCTCCTCAACGTAAACGCATCATCGTCCACGACTGGCAGAGGTATCTTTCTGCGCCTTTACCCGACCTCTCAGCCGGCACCTCGCGATGCCACGCCTCCGCCATGTGGGTGGAGTTTCCTCAGGCCCTCACGCAGGGTCCGGAGTCGCCCACCAACTCGCCAATCCACTCTCTCTTGCTCTTTGCGATAAACAAGCATTTTGGAGAAGGATTCAGGAGGAGGGCCCCCGGGTGACATGTGTCCGGTCTTGCACACGTAGTTCCTCGGGTTACTAGTCGTGACCGTGGCGGACCATGGCCGATTCTTGGAACTGAATTCGAGTTCCTCTTAAATATGCGACACAGGCGGATGCCCTCGAAGCGTCCCCATGACTATGATTCAGTACGGTAGGCCAGTGAGATCTCTCTCCTCACCGACTATCGTACTCATGATTGTCAACATAGCGGTATTTGTGCTGCTAGTGATCGGCGGAGATGAAATGTATTTCTTATTGGCCCAGGTGGGGACTTTGTTCTTTCAAGAGCACTACTATTGGCAGCTCTTCACGTCGCTTTTCGTCCACTTCGACATACTCCACATACTCTTCAACATGTACGGCTTGTACTACTTCGGCCGCCTAAACGAATCACACTTCTCACTCCATCAGTATCTCGCAATATACTTCGGCTCGGGATTACTCGGAAACGTAGCGTCATTGTACCTGATTCCGCCAAACATCCCGTCGGGAGGTGCTTCAGGTGCCATATTCGGACTAGTTGGCTCGTACGTTGCTATCGAGAAAAGAGCTCAACATATGGGAATGGCGTTGCTCTACGCGGTGCTAATATTTGTTCAGAGCAGTGGACCAGGCGTGAATATTTTCGCTCATCTGTTTGGACTCGTGGGAGGGCTCGTTTTGGGGCTAGCTTTCGCGCCGAAACGTCATCCAGGCGGATATAGCGTCAGCTACACATTGACCAGCTAACGTACGCGTACATGCGGCCTCTTGTCGGGCGTTTCGATTGATTTCTTAGACTACGAAAGCATCGGCATTTTGATGCCCTTTTCACGTGCCACTCTCTTGGCGGCGTCGTATCCGGCGTCAGCATGTCTGACCACTCCTAATCCGGGATCGGTGGTTAGTACTCGAATGGCGCGTTTTTCGATCTCAGCGGATCCATCGAGGACAAGGCACATGCCCGCGTGAATGCTGTAGCCAATTCCAACTCCGCCGCCGTGGTGAACCGAAACCCACGTCGCTCCCGCAACAGCGTTTATCAACGCGTTCAGTATTGGCCAGTCAGCGATGGCATCCGATCCATCTTTCATGTTTTCAGTTTCCCTTCGCGGTGAAGCCACGCTGCCAGTATCAAGGTGGTCTCTACCGATCCATATTGGGCCGCTCAGCTTTCCTGAGGCGACCATGTCGTTCACTATCTTTCCAAATCTCGCGCGCTCTCCGTAGCCAAGCCAGCATACTCGTGCTGGTAATCCCTGGAACTTTACCTGAGTTCTAGCCTTCTCTATCCAGCGGACGAGCTCCTTGCGGTATCCGAATTCTTTCACGAGCATTTCGTCGATCTTGAAGATGTCCTGTGGATCGCCCACAAGCGATGTCCACCTGAATGGGCCGCGACCTTCACAGAACATTGGTCGGATATATTCAGGGACGAATCCTGAGAAACTGAAGGCTTCTTTGAATCCGTCATCGTAAGCTTGTTGTCTAATGTTGTTGCCATATTCGAAGGTGATCGCGCCTTTCTGCATCATCTGCACCATCGCCTTCACGTGTACATGCATGCTCTCTCTGGCTCGGCGGAGATAGTCCTGCGGATCTGATTGTCGGAGCTTGTCCCCCTCGTCTTTGCTCAGTCCTGCTGGGTAGTATCCGTGTAGTGGATCATGGGCAGAGGTTTGGTCAGTCACAATATCTGGAATAACACCCCGTCTAACGAGGTCCGGATGAACTTCTGCAGCGTTTCCCAACAGTCCGATGCTGACACTCTGATTGGATTCCCTAGCGTTTTTCACTATTTCTAGAGCTTCATCAAGATCGTCGGTCCATTTCTCAACGAAACCATGCTTCAACCGACGCTCGATAGCTGCCTTGTTGATCTCAACGATCAGTGCAATGCCATCATTCATCGTTGCCGCAAGCGGCTGAGCGCCCCCCATCTCTCCGAGGCCAGCGCTCAGGACTAGTCGTCCTCTCAGGGATCCGTCGAAGTGCTTCTTGGCGACAGCCGCGAAAGTTTCGTAAGTCCCTTGCAAGATCCCCTGCGTTCCTATGAAAGCCCACGAACCTGCCGTCATCTGTCCATACATTATGAGGCCTTTCTGTTCGAGTTCATAGAAGTAATCCCAAGTAGCCCACTTCGGCACGAGCATTGCGTTTGATATCAGTACTCGGGGCGCCGAATCATGTGTCTCAAAGACCGCGACGGGTTTGCCGCTTTGAATTAGAAGCGTCTCGATGGGTTGCAGCTCTTTGAGCGTCTCCGTAATCTTCTCAAAGCATTCCCAGGATCTCGCGGCCTTCCCTGTCCCACCATAAACAATCAGGTTGTCGGGGTCCTTGGCTATTTCGGGGTCTAGGACGTTGTGAAGCATCCTGTAGGCGCCTTCAATCTGCCAGTTCTTGCAGTGAAGCGTCTTGCCCATCACCGACGAGACCGTCGGCTTAGTCTTCAACAACTTTGATCACTTAGTACTCGACTGTCACGGGATTTTAAGTTTCAGCATGAAACTTACGCGTTGAATCGTCCATCCTCAACAACCACATGACCATTCTTTACGACAGAATCGATAACGTTTCTTCCGAAGCGGTATCCTAGAAATCGATAATCGTCCGCATCAAGAATCAGAATGTCAGCCTTCTTGCCAACCTCGATGCTTCCAATTTCGTGCCCTCTTCGAATCGCGTGCGCGGCGTTAATCGTTGAGGCCATGATGGCTTCTGCAGGTGTCATTCTGAGCTTGTAGCAAGCGAGAGCGATGATGAGTTGATGGTTTTCCAACCAGCAGCTGGGGCTAAGGTCGCTTCCAAGAGCAACGGGCACGCCATCAGCTATCATCCTTCTCGCGTCCGCATACTTGTCGAGCATAAGTGTGAGTGGTGCGGCGGGTAGGAGTACTGCGATTACGCCAGCTTCTTTCATTTGCAGTAGTCCCGAATGGGATGCGAACAGAAGGTGATCGGCAGAGACAGCGCCAACTTGCGCTGCAAGCTCTGCCCCACCTAACGGAAACAGCTCATCCGCATGAATTTTCGGTATCAGTCCAAGTCGCTTTCCCGCTTCCAAGATCCTCCTGGAATCCTCAATCTCAAAGACCCCCTTCTCGCAGAAAACATCACAGAACACAGCCAGTTTCCTCTTTGCAATTTCAGGTATCCACTCTTCGCAAAGTTGCTCGACATATTCTGAAACGCGGGTCTGATATTCTGGGGGAATCGCGTGTGCTCCAAGAAATGTTGGTACGAGGGTGAGTGGCCCTTCGGCGCTTAGTTGCTTTACCACCTCTAACGATTTTATTTCGTCCTCCAAGGTGAGACCGTAACCGCTTTTCGCCTCGACCGTCGTCGCGCCGTGAGTGATGAGATTCATGCAGCGTTTCTTGCAGATTTGCAGGAGTTGCTCTTTGCTCGCGGCACGAGTATCACGCACCGTCCTCAGTATCCCTCCGCCGCTTTGCAGAATCTCGAGATATCCCGCTCCTTTGATCTTCAACTCGAGCTCTGTTTCGCGGGTCCCCGCGAAGACGAGGTGCGTGTGCGCATCAATGAAGCCTGGCGTCACAATTCTCCCTGACGCGTCAATGGTCTTCATAGCGGAGTAATTAGCCAAGACTTCGCTCGTTCTTTCGACGGCGAGAATTTTCCCATCATTCACTGCGATAGCGCCATCATCGATTATTCCCAGATCCTCCATTTCCAGGCCGATCGCTGGAGCGTCGCTGTGACCGCGAGCCGTCACCAACTGCTTTGAATGTTCGATGATCAGGTCGACATTTGTTTTCGCCAACATTCTACCACATTTTCTTTTGCGCGAAGGCTAGAATGATTGTGTAATGTTCTATTCGTTTCGATTGATCGAAATCGAACGTATTCTCGTTTCTTTAACAGCGGCATGCTTATATTGGCGCTGAAGGCCTAATCATAATTTGTCAACGCGTCCTTTCGACGTGCTGATTCCCCGTGATTACCCGGCGGCGGCGTCAACTAGACGACGTAGGGCTCTTGCCCTTGGATGAAATGTTGACCTCCAATTGCGGGAACAATAATGAAGGCCCAAACAAACTTGGGTTCCTCACGGCTCCCATGAACGTTTGGGTCCAAGATAGGCTACAGTCACTCTGCTAAATTCCAGTCCGTTCAATTTCCTTAAACGGCTGTTTTCCGAAAAATCGTCCTAACTGACTCAGCTGTCAACTTGTCAACTCCGCTTGATCCTGGCGGACCCAACTGCTATCGGGGTGGGACTAAGCCATGCGAGTTGTGCGTCCTCTAGCCATGCTGAGGGCGCGGCGCACGGCTCAGTAACACGTGGCTAACTTACCCTCAGGACGGGTACAACCTCGGGAAACTGAGGCTAATATCCGATAGGTGGGGAGACCTGGAATGGTCCCTCACCCAAAAGGAGCTAGTGGCATGCTTGCTAGTTTCGCCGGAGGATAGGGCCGCGCCCGATCAGGTCGCTGGTGAGGTAACGGCTCACCAGGCCTATAACCGGTACGGGCCGTGAGAGCGGGAGCCCGGAGATGGGCACTGAGATAAGGGCCCAGGCCCTACGGGGCGCAGCAGGCGCGAAAACTCCGCAATGCGCGAAAGCGTGACGGGGTCACCCCGAGTGCCGTCCGCTGAGGATGGCTTTTGCCCGGTTTAACCAGCCAGGTGAATAAGGGGAGGGCAAGTCTGGTGTCAGCCGCCGCGGTAATACCAGCTCCCCGAGTGGTTGGGACGATTATTGGGTCTGAAGCGTCCGTAGCCGGCCGGAAAAGTTCCCCGTTAAATCTGACGATCCAATCGTTGGGCTGCGGGGAATACTCTTCGGCTTGGGGGCGAGGGAGGTCGGCGGTAGTCCCGGGGTAGGGGCGAAATCCTATAATCCCGGGAGGACCACCAGTGGCGAAGGCGGCCGACTAAAACGCGCCCGACGGTGAGGGACGAAAGCTGGGGGAGCGAACGGGATTAGATACCCCGGTAGTCCCAGCTGTAAACGATGCAGGCTAGGTGTTGGGTCGGCTACGAGCTGTCCCAGTGCCGCAGGGAAGCCATTAAGCCTGCCACCTGGGAAGTACGGCCGCAAGGCTGAATTTCTATGGAGGCTCGGAAAAATTCACTGAGCTTCTTAGAGCAGTTCACTTAAAGGAATTGGCGGGGGAGCACCACAAGGGGTGAAGCTTGCGGTTTAATTGGAGTCAACTCCGGGAACCTTACCAAGGGCGACAGCTGGATGAAGGTCAGATTAAAGGTCTTACCGGACTAGCTGAGAGGAGGTGCATGGCCGTCGCCAGTTCGTGCCGTGAGGTGTTCTCTTAAGTGAGACAACGAACGAGACCCGTACCTCTAGTTGCAACCGGATTCCTTCGGGATTCCGGGCACACTAAAGGGACTGCCCTCGCTAAGAGGGAGGAAGGAGCGGGCCACGGCAGGTCAGTATGCCCCAAATCCCTTGGGCCACACGCGAGCTGCAATGGATGGGACAATGGGCTCCGACCCCGAAAGGGGAAGGCAATCCTCAAACCCATCCTCAGTTGGGATCGAGGGCTGCAACCCGCCCTCGTGAACATGGAATCCCTAGTAATCGCGTGTCATCATCACGCGGTGAATACGTCCCTGCTCCTTGCACACACCGCCCGTCGCTCCATCCGAGTCTGGCTCTGGTGAGGCGTGGCCAAGTTGGTCATGTCGAGCCTAGGTTAGACAAGGAGGGAGAAGTCGTAACAAGGTGGCCGTAGGGGAACCTGCGGCCGGATCACCTCCTTAGTAAAACATCGAGCGGACTGGAAGGCAACTGAATTGTGACTGTTAGCCTAGCTGCGTAATCATGCAGCTTCCCAGCATGCGCTGTGAAGCGAAGGGTATAGTGATCATTCATCCCACGATTCGAATGATCATGATGAACACCGTGCATAGGCCTCGAACGTTAGACGAGTGTGGGTTCCAAAGTAAGTTCGACATGATACGCCACCTGACGGATGGCTTGGCTTGGGCACTGAAGAAGGGCGTGGCAAGCTGCGATATGCTCCGGGTAGCCGCATGCAGGCTTCGATCCGGAGATACCCGAATGGGACTTCCTGCCGCGGATGATACCTGCGGCGCTCCGATGTGGAGCGGGAACCTCCAGAACGGAAGCATCCAAGTATGGAGAGGAAGAGAAACCAATTGGGATTCCCCTAGTAGCAGCGAGCGAAGAGGGAACTGCTCAAACTGAACCTGCATGGGAAACTATGCGGGAATGTGGGGTTATAGGGCCCGACCGCGCTCTCGTTCGCAAAGTTGAAGTGGTCTGGAACGACCCACCGGAGAAGGTGAAAGTCCCGTAAACGTAAACGAACAGGGTTTGGGTTGGAGTCCCTGAGTACTACGCCCCGGATTGGGCGTAGAAAGTTGGGAGGAAGCAACTTCCAAAGCTAAACATGTCCCAAGACCGATAGCGCACTAGTACCGTGAGGGAAAGCTGAAAAGTACCCCGGAAGGGGGGCGAAAAGAGCCTGAAATCAGGTGGTAACAGTTGTGCACAGCCCGAAAGGGTAGATCCCCTCAGAAGGAAACCGCGGCAACGCGGCAGTACGCAGGAGGGGGGACCAGGGTTGTGCGGTCCGTTTTGTACCACGGGCCGGGGAGTTCATTCTCGTGGTGAGGCTAAGAGTTTGAAGCTCGAAGCCGTAGGGAAACCGACAGGTTCGCAACGTCGCAAGACGCGAGGAACGGGATCTGAAAGGGTCCGAAATCACGGGGATGACACTAGAAACCGAGTGATCTAGCCTTGGGCAGGGCGAAGTCGGGCGAAAGCCCGATGGAGGCCCGACTGGGTGTTGACGTGCAACTCACTCCGTTGACCTGTGGCTAGGAGTAAAAGGCCAATCTAACTCGGTAATAGCTAGTTCCCGCCGAAATATCTCTCAGGATAGTCTGGCTGGAGGTTGCCAGCGGGGTAGAGTACTGATTGAAAAACAAGGATTCGAAAGGATCCACTTTTCATTCAAACTCCGAATCCGCTGGCGCCGTAGAAGGCTGGAAACGGATGTGGGGGGTAAGCTCCCATGTCGCGAGGGGAACAACCCAGACTAGGGTTAAGGTCCCAAAATCCTGGCTAAGTGTAGAAATCGAAAGCAGTCCTCAACCAGAGACAGCTGGAAGGTAGGCTTAGAAGCAGCCATCCTCCAAGCAGTGCGTAACAGCTGACCAGCCGAGGTTGGGGGCGCTGAAAATAAACGGGGCTAAGCCAGGTACCGTTACCCTAGGACACGATGAATAGTCGTGTCGGTAGGCGGGCGTTGTGGTTGGGCGGAAGCTGGGTTTTGAGATCCAGTGGACCGATCACAAGTGTAGATCCCGGTGGTAGTAACAGCCATAGAGGGGTGAGAATCCCCTCCGTCGAAGGGGCAAGGGTTCCCCGGCAATGCGTCGTCAGCCGGGGGTAAGTCGGTCCTAAGGCATGCCTTAACCGGATTAGCCGAAAGGGAAACCGGTCAAAATTCCGGTACCGCGGAGATACACGCGGCAACGCAAGTTCGCGATCTGACGCTTGGGGATAGGTAAAGTGGGGCCGTCGCCCCATTTAACCCGTAAAGCCCGGGAAGTACCATAATGGTGAGAACCGGTCGAAGCGGGGAATAGCCGCCCGTTTTAGGGTGGTTCAGCTGAATCCTCGAGCCAATGAAAAGGAGCGCGAAATGAATTCTCCGTGACCGTACCTAGATCCGACACAGGTGTCCCTAGGTGAGAAGCCTTAGACGTATCGGGTTGAACTTAGGCGAGGGAACTCGGCAAATTAGCCCCGTAACTTCGGAAAAAGGGGTGCCTGAAGTTTTGGCGCAAGCTGGAACATCAGGTCGCAGTGACTCGGGTGAGGCGACTGTTTAATAAAAACATAGGGAACCGCCAGCGTGAAAACGTGTGAACGGTTCCTGAGTCCTGGCCAGTGGCGGTACCTGAAACTCGGGTTCAACCGAGCCAAGGGCCGCTAAACGCCGGGAGTAACTCTGACTCTCTTAAGGTAGCCAAATGCCTTGTCGGGTAAGTTCCGACGTGCATGAATGGATTAACGACTTCACCGCTGTCCCCGCCTAGGGCCCGGTGAACCCACAACCTGGACGAACAGTCCAAGGTCTTCCAGCGGGGCGAGAAGTCCCCGTGGAGTTTTACTGCAACCTGTCGCTGGGATGTGATTGCGGGTACAGAGTGTAGGTGGGAGCCTTCGAAGTCAACTCTTCGGGGTTGATGGAGGCAACAATGTAACACCACCTATCTGCGGTCGCATCTCTAACTGTGCCATCGTGTACAGAACAACGGCTGGCGGGCAGTTCGGCTGGGGCGGCACCCCCTTGAAAAAATATCAAGGGGGCCCAAAGCTCGGCTCATCCGGGACAGAAACCCGGAGTAGAGGGCAAGACCAAAAGCCGGGCTGACTGGATGCTCATCAGCAAGGCATCCAGAGGCGAAAGCCGGGTCTAGCGATCATTCATGTCCCCATTGTTGGGGGCTGGATGTGACAGAAAAATTACCCCGGGAGTAATTGGCTCGTCTCCTCTGAGAGTCCCCATCGACGAGGAGGATTGGTTCTCCGCCGTCGTCCCTTCCCATCCTGGGCCCGCAGCAGGGTCCAAGGGCGCGGCTGTTCGCCGATTAAAGGGGAATGCGAGATGGGTTTAGACCGTCGCGAGACAGGTCGGCCTCTACCTGCTGGAAGTGCTGGTTGCCTGAGGGGAAGGCGCCCCTAGTACGAGAGGAACGGGGTATCGCAGCCTCTAGTTTACCGGTTGTCCGACAGGGCACTGCCGGGCAGCCACGCTGTCGAGGATAATGGCTGAAAGCATCTAAGCCAGAAGCCTCTCCCGAAAATAGGCAGCCATTCTAACCCACGACACCCGGCAACGGGCGTCAGGGTTGGACGAGGGCTCCCATAGAAGATGGGTTTGATGGAGCAGGCGTGTACGCACGAAGACTTCGGTCGACGTGTTTAGCGTGCTGCTACCAATCGCTCAAGGTGTTGAACTGAAAACTGGATCCACGCTCGGGCGTAATTCGAGGCCTATGCATGGTGCGAAACCAACTTGCACTTTCTCTTAGCGTCCAGCATTGATCAGGTGCGGTGGTGGCCGGTTTGTGTGTGGATGCTGGGAAGATCATTTTCTGACGCGCCTTGGTTCATGTTTCTTTCATGGGAATCGTTTTGTTTTTGGCTTTGCTGGGAAAAAAGTGAGGCCGGAAAGTAACAGCTAGCGATTACTTCGGGGGCAGATTTCCCACAGGATGGAACTCGAGGCGATGCACCTCTGAGGGATCAGCGCTTACGAACGTGATGAGGCGGTCTTGGTCTCTCTGGAGTATGCCTTGGCTTGTATCTGATCGAAGGTTTTGAGCTCAAGATCGAGTTCGAGCGCTAGGGCCACAAACACCGCGACATAAATCGGCATCTTGTGTTTCAGTGAGAGCGCATAGGTTTCATCGAGTAGTTTCCTGTCGGGCCTTATCAGCTCAACGTTCCGGTTCTCGATCAATTCAACAAGAATGCCAAGATACGGGGAAGAGTTCTTCACGTCGCGGATTAATGTCTCATGCTTCCAAAGGGCGTTAGCGACCTCGTATACTGCAAGGTCAGGGGTCACGAAGGTCTCATTTTCAATAAGTCTCGTGTCTCTAAGAATCCCCTCAAACAGGTAACTTGAATCGGTGACCTTCATCTCTCGCGGTCAGCTCGAATGAGCCTCACGTCCTCCTCGATGCTCGTACGAGGCTGCGACTTCTGCAATTCCCTGAGTCGAGAAATTAGCCGCTTGCTATTCTTGGTTCTCAAATAGAGTCTCAGCGCCTCCCTGACCACTTCCGACACTTTCCCATGCTCCCCCAACTCCTCTTTTTCTCTTCGAGAAAGCCTAACCGTTATAGTTGTCATACACAATGTAATACACTCCGTCACATAAGAATCGTTCTCTGCGTTCGAAGTTCAATCCTTCAAACTCCGTCAGAGGCACTTTCACCCACCTCACAGATTGAATTGTAAGCGCGGGCCACCAATACGCTTACAATGAAAGACAGGTGGGCTCGTTTCCGAGAATCAAGAGAATCGGGCAACAGAAGGAAACTAAGAGAGAACGCAACCTCAACCCTGAGGAGACTCTCGCGAGAAAAGGGCGATCTGGACAATGATGCCGAGTCGCGGGTGGTCGAGATATGTGATTCCATGCTAGGGCGACTTGCTGGAAAGGAAACTTCCATGGGGCCCTCGATAAGTCGCAAGAGTCCAAGGTGATCGTTCTGTCGGCCAAGCTCGAAAACCAAGTTGTCCACTCTCGAAAAAAGAAACTCGCTGACGCCCCTAGTCGTGATTGGTTGCTGCAGAGGCTTGGTGAGATACTCGAGATCGCGATGAGCAAAGTGACAGGCCCCAAGACAACCCCCGAGGAGAGGATCAAGTGGTCCCGCGTCGTCATCAGCGCAGGCCAAGCCTGTAACAGCGTGCTGCGCGACGTGGACATTGAGGCCTTGAAGAAACAGATTGAGGAATTGAAGGCGTTGACATTGGCGAAGTTGAGCGATGAGCAAACAGCAGATCAAGAAGGAAATACAGAAACTTCAACGGACAATTAAGAATGCCCCGCGAATCCTTGAGTTCCGCGGACGAAGAGTCGTTTCAGCCTACAAATGGAAGTGGATGGACTGGTCCACTCTACCAGACGGCTACCACCTCCTCGTAATCTGGAACAACAAGAAGGATTTTCCCGAAGACTGGTTACGGGACTACGCTGATCTCCTCCACAAAGTCCAAGATCCTCAGTATGGGAAGATGTTGTGTGGTAAATGTATGATCAACCTGATGCAGGAGGCGAAACATGACATTGAACGATTCCGCGCCTACTGGGATGAGCACGGAGGAGAGGCCGCCAAAAAGCGGCACTTGGAGGAGATGGGTGAGCGCTTCTTCGGAATAAGGGCACTTGAAGAGGCGATGCGTGAGGTCCGCTACCGCATTCACGGCGGTGACGGCGAAGAGCCAACGTGTAATGTCATCAACTACTTCAAGTGCCCTTATTCCGAAGACCGAGACACACTCATCGAGTACGGGTCAATGAATAAGCAGCTCTGGAAGCACATCGTGTGGTACGATACACACTGGAACCGCAATCCGTCAATTGAGCATCCAGCATCCGAGATGAAATGGTACCACTTCGACGAACCACCCATCCTAGACGTCACCGACTACAACGACATCGAGAAAGCTATGGAAGACGGCAGACTCAAGAGAATTGTTGAGGAACATGAACGTTACACGAAGGAAACCCGATGCGAAATCCGGAATACCTGAAGTGTCATTCAGTGATCTTTACACCCGCCGTCGTCCAATTTCTAATTTCGTGTTGGTCAAATTCCTTTCCGAAAGGGCCACTCGCGCGGGAACATTGTCGACGCCGATCGCACTCGCATTGCGAAGTCGGGGGAGAACCTCACTCCAGAATAAAGCTACTCTACGGGATAGAATGAAGCGTGGCTCTAAGTCCTCTAGTTCCAGATGAACAGGGATATCACAGCCGTCCCAGATGGTCTGACTTTGTGATTGCGGGAACTGCTTCTTGGTTTGGTTCATGTTACCGGGACTGGTACGGCTCTTTTTGCGCGCATAATTACTCTTGTAAGAGAAATGTTCCTAAGCGACAAAACGACACTTGACATCTCGCCATTTGGCATAAAGAGGTTCGACAAGAGTGGATAATGTCATACCGATCGCAAGCATCTCCAAGGTCTTGATTTCATGTTAGGTTCGTCAGGCCAGCTCCTTTTCCTTTCCCGCGCCGACATCGAAGACACTGGCACAACGATGAAAGAGATTGTCACGACGGTTGAAGAAGCGTTCCGCGAAAAGGGCGAAGGACACGTTGAAATGCCACCGAAGCCCGGAATACATCCAGCACCGGACGCCTTCATTCACGCTATGCCCGCCTATCTTCCCAGGCTTCGTGCTGCGGGGATTAAGTGGGTGAGTGGTTACCCCGACAATTACAAGCGTGGGCTTCCGTATATCTCAGGCTTGGTAGTCCTCAACGACCCTGAGACAGGATTTCCCATAGCCGTCATGGATGGAGCTTGGATCACAGCCAAACGAACAGGCGCCGCCACCGCCGTTGCAGCAAAATACCTTGCGCGAAAGGATTCGCGGGTTGTGGGAATCTTGGGTCTAGGCGTCCAGGGTCGAAGTAATCTTGAGGCACTCCGCGAAGTTCTGCCGTCTGTCGAAGTCGTGAGAGCTTACGACACCTCGACGATTAGTCAGCAGAGTTACGTTGACGACATGGCCAGAAAGACCGGGCTGAGCATTCAACCTGTAAAGACTCCGCACGCAGCCGTCGAGGCTTCTGATGTCATCGTGACAGCGGGCCCGATTCTCAAGAATCCCAATCCGGTGATCGTCAAAGATTGGCTTAGAAGTGGAGTATTCGCGTGCCCGTTGGATTTCGATTCCTATTGGAAACCCGAGGCGATGCACTCAATGGGAAAGTTCTGCACTGATGACACAGAGCAGCTGCTCTACTACCGATCGGTTGGCTATTTCAAGGACATACCTTCCGTCTACGCAGACTTAGATCAGATAGTGCTGGGACGAAAACCTGGCAGAGAAAACGATCAGGAGAACATAATGTCAATGAATCTCGGCTTGGCTATTGAGGACGTGTCCGTAGCAGTTCGCGTGTTCGAGAGAGCGAAGAAGAATGGTATAGGACACTGGCTAACAATCTGAACTCTCGAAAAATGTCAAAGATTTTGTGACGGGCCTAGTGCACTTTGGAATCTTGAAGAGGATCCTCAAGCATAGGTGGAGGTATGATTCTTGTTACGGGAGCGGGTGGCAAAACTGGCCGCGCCGTAATCTCGGCGTTAGTTGCATTGCGTCAACCCGTGCGCGCTTTAGTGCATCGAGAAGGCAATGTTCCCGCCGTTGAATGCGCGGAATCAGAATCTTCGACTCGTAATTGTCAGAATCCGGCAGTTAACAGGAAGAATCGCAATTCTAAATAGCAGAGAGCCAATTGGCGTTTACGAGCCGTCGAATTTGAAGGGTTCTGTTCTGTGATTCCTCCGAGTTTTGATTATGTTGCGCCCCGTAATTTGGACGAAGCTGT
>Ga0209342_10004898_pt1 | contig 13796 bp, 23 predicted proteins | sample RifCSP16_2_FD_184023 | JGI IMG/M metagenome (GOLD analysis project Ga0209342, IMG submission 184023) | Soil microbial communities from Rifle, Colorado - Rifle CSP2_sed 16_2 (SPAdes) (version 2) | ecosystem: Environmental > Terrestrial > Deep subsurface > Rock core/Sediment | place: Rifle... | reverse complement strand
GGCCGACCGCGGGGGCGGCGGCGAACGGCGCCGTGCCGAAGACCGCCCGCCCGCCGCCGGGCATTGAGTAGACCGTCCGCGTCGGCGGCTGGCCGTCGATCCAGCGGGGGCCCGCCAGCACGCACCACAACTCCCGCCACCGGCTCATACCATCCCCCCTCTCGGCGCCCGGCCTCACGGGCCACCCCGAATGGATCGGAAAACCGGCAGCGGCACGAGTAACTCTCCGCCACGCCCCAAGAACGACCGCTCCCGGACCGTGATCTCCGGCAGGAAGTGCCACGGGAGCACGAGCATGCAGTCGGCCTTCTCCCGCGCCTCCGCCTCCGGGACGCAGGGGATCCCCGTGCCCCCGTAGGTCCGCCCCCACTTGTCCGGGTTGCGTTCGGACGCCCCGCAGATAATGTCCCGCCCGAGGCCGCAGTACTCCAGCAGGACCAGGCCGCGGGTGGACGCCCCGAGGGCATAGATAATCTTCCCGGCCTTGGCGCGGTCCAGGACCCCCGCGCGGATGGCGTTCCGCGCTGAGACGACGCGCCGGGCCCACGCGACATAGGTATCCAGCCGTCCGACTCCCTGGGCAGCTTCGCGGTCGAGCATCTCCTGGATCCTCACGCGGCCGGACGCGGCCCACGCGGCGTCGTGTGGATCGTATGGGCCGGAGAAGGCGGCGGGGCGGCACCAGATGCGGAAACTCCCGCCGTTCACGTCGTTCTCCTCTGCGTCCCAGGCGGAGAAGCCGGCAGCCTGGAGAACAGGAAGAAGCGTGGAGAGCGAGTAGATTGTGACATGCTCGTGCGAGAGGTTGTCAACGGCGCAGTCCCGCAGCACCGCCGGGAGGTAGTTCATCTGGATCACCAGCACGCCATCCTCGCGGAGGACGCGGGCCACGTCGCGGAGGAACGCCGCCGGACGGTCCAGGTCGTAGAACATCGCCAGAGCCGTCACGACCTTGGCCTTGCCATACCCGGAAATCCACTTGCGCAGGGGGGAGACCGAGAAATAGTCGTCCACGAGGAGGGTGAGGCCCTCGCGGGCCTGCGGCTGGAGGTTGCGCGCTGGCTCGAAGCCCACGCGGCCCACGCCCTCTGGCATCATGCGCAGATACGTGCCATCATTGCTCCCAATATCTAGTACCCACTGCATCCCGCACAGCTTGGACCATCCAGTCCCCGGCTGCGGTCGCGCCAACTCCACCACGCGCTCGGCCATGTCGCGGAGCGCGCGCACCATTATGGGGTTAACGCCGCTCCGGTAGCCGTACCAGGAGTAGAGCCACGAGCCGGGGTAGGTCCAGCGCATCTGGAAGAGCTTGCAGCGCTTGCAGAGGACCGCCTCGAGCGGGCCCCGACGCGTCGGCTGCCCTGGGAGCGGAAAGCTGGTCAGGGATTGCGTCCCGAGGCTGAGCACCGGGGCGAACCCGGCATGCCCGCACGCCCGGCAGGTTGTCCTGCGCCGGGGACTCACCATGTCCCGCCCCCCACAGGCCGCCGGCACACCGCGCGCCGCACGGTGAAGGTCCGCTCGCCGCAGCCGCTCATCCCGCGCCCCCGTTGCGCCCGATGGCGAACACCGCCTTGTCCTCCGCGTCGGCCTCGGCCTCCAGGACCTCGAAACCGGACCACGCCATGACGTTGCGCAGGCCCTCCGCCGTGAAGCGCCAGTAATCCGCCGGGAACTCGTGCCGCGGGAAGTGGATGCCGCGGGTCGTTACGAGCAGGTGCCCGCCGGGGCGGAGGGCGCGTCGGAACTCTGGCAGCGACTCCCAGAACCGCTCGTCGTGCTCCAGCATCTCGGTGCACACGATGATGCCGGCCGCCCCGCTGCCGATCGGCAGCAAATTAGCGAGCGCCACGGCGTGGACCCCCGGGCCCGGGCGCATATCCACGCCGACGTACCACGGGAAACGGCGGCGGTCGAGGAAGAGCCAACAGGGCGAGCCGTTCACGTCGAGCGCCCCCACCTCGAGCGCGCCGCCCCGGATGGCCTCGTGCCGCTTGAGCGCGTCGCAGATCCAGGCCATGCAGGCCCGCGTCACGGCCCGCTACCCTGGAAGTCCACCGCGTGCTCCGGGATGTCGGGCGTGCAGTGGATGCCGCTCTTGCCCGTGTGCTCCATCCAGCTCTTGGCCGTGCACCAGCGGGGGCCGGGCCGGGCGTGGACGTGCCAGAGGTCCAACGTCGATCCGGAGGGCGAGGGCCAGTGCGAGTGGCGCCAGTCCACGCCCATCTGCGCCCACTCTCCCTTGGACAGCGTGAGGCCGAGGCCGCAGAGGGACTGCACGCGCACGTCGCCATCCGCCACCTCGAGCGTCCGGTGGGTCGCCTCGTAGGCGCTCCGGTAGATGGACCACGCCCTCGCGCCGGGGTGGCGCCCGATCAGCGCCTCCAGCTCCACGAGCCATCGGGGGTGGACGAGGGCATCGTCGTTCAGGTGGACGACGTACTCGGCGCCCCGCGCAAAGGCGATATCCGTCCCGTACACGGCCGGCTGCTCGGACATGGAGAACTCCACTCCCTGGTGGTTGTTCCCGCGGACATCCGTCCAGAATGGGGCGAACGACTCGGGGGGTACGTGGAATGGGACGACCGCAGGCCGCTCGACAATCACGAGCAGCGGCGTGCATGAGGGCGTGACCGTCTTGGAGAGGCTCGCGAAGAAGCCTGCGGCGAGCCGCGCTCGCTCGTCGTTGTAGACGTAGGTCGAGAGTACGAGGCCGAACTTCATGCGCCCGTCCCCACGAAGTCCACCGCGTGCTCGGGGATCCCGGGCCGGCAGTGCACGCCGTCTTTCCCGGTGTGCTCCATCCAGCTCTTCGCGGTCACCCAGCGTTCCCCGGGCCGCTGCTGCGCGTGGAGGTAGTCGAGCGTCAGCACGGACGGGTCCCGGGGATCGTCCGGCCAGGCGTGGTCCTGCCACCTGGGGGCCCAGGCGGCCCACTCGGCGCGGGAGATGGCGAGGCCGTTGCCGTTGATGGACGAGACCAGCACGTCGGGGCCGTCAGCGCGCAGCTCTTGGTGGACGGCCCGGTGGGCGCTACGGTACACGGACCAGGCGCGGGCGCCGGGCCGGCGCAGAACCAGGGCCTCGAGCTGGGAGAGCCAGTCCGGGTGGAACAGGGAGTCGTCGTTGATGTGCACCGCCACGTCGGCGCTCTCTCGGAACGCCAAGTCGGTCCCGTATATCAATGGCTGCGAGACACCCTGGAACGCAGCGCCATCGGCCCATTGCGGTATTGTCGTCAGATGAAACACCTTGGACAACTCGCTCACCGGATAGGGAAAGTCTGCGATGCTCCATTTGACCAGCAGTATGAGGGACGCCGCCTCCCTAACGGAGTTCGTCCTGATGAGCGTTCGGAAGCCGGCCGCCGCAAGGGCACGCCGATCCGGTCGGTAGATGAAGGTCGGCATCACGAGGGCGAGCTTCACGGCAGCTTCTCCCACCCCGCCGAGGCCCCGAAGGCCTCGTTGATCTCTTGGACAATGCAGGCGCGCCGCCAGTTGAGGCGCAAGGCCTCCCGGGCCAGCTCGCCGGCCTGCCGAAGGTTGCCGTCCTTGTGCGCGGCGGCCTCAAGGAACCGCACCTCGTCGGTGATGTCCCAGATGCGGCCGTTGATCTCCGCCAATGCGCAGGTCCAGCGGAGCCAATGCGGGGAGTCGAGGAACGGCGAGAGGCGCTCGCCGATCTCGTGCTGCTCGGCCTCTAGGTGCGATACGTTAAGACTACGTGCTTTCCCTGCGCCGATCTTCATGGACAGGATGGCGAGGCGGTCCTGGAAATCGCCCGGGCCCGGATGGAGGAGGCTCACGCGCCGTCCCCCAGCCACCGGAGCGCCGTGTGCACGAAGGCCTCCACGTCCCCCGGGGGCGGCATGACCTCGGGGCTCCCGTAGGGGTTCCCGAAGATGGGCTCCCGGCGCCCGGTGTTGGGCTCGCAGATGAGGCAGCGGGCGCCGACGCCCTGGGCCACGACCCAGTTGGCCGAGCGGCAGCCGAGGAAGAAGCGCGCCGAGGCGATCACGATGGCGGCCTCCAAGAACGGGAGCTTGCCGACATCGGCGAACTGCGTCCCGGCCGGGAGCCCCTGGCGCAGCCGGTGGAGGACGCGGGCCTTGGCCTCCGGGGCCTCGCCGGTGAAGGCGTAGGCCACGAGGCGGGCGGGCGCGTCGGCGCGCGGGGCCGGCTCCAGGAACGGGCCCGCGGCGGCCTCCAGGGGCAGGCGGAGCACCCGCAAAGCGTGCTCCACGAGCGGGTACGTGGGCCTCCGCTCATAGGTGAGGTGGGCCGCCTTCGCGTAGCCGTTGGGCACCGACGGCGGGAGGCGCGGGCGGGCGCCGCAGTGGTCGTCCACCTGCTGCCACCCGGGGAGGGCGAAGGCCCGGCGCAGGTAGGGTTGGGCGGCCATGAGCTCGTGGACGGCGGCGTAGGCGGGCATCGTGGCGAAATCCACGGTCCAGCCTTGGCGGTGGAGGGCGCGGGCGGCGGGGAGGCACCAAAGGATGTCGCCGAGTTTTCCCGAAAAGGTCAAAAGGGTGGTCCCCATTTCTAGCGTCACGGCGCCGTAGCCTCGTTGACGATCCTCACGGTGGTCCTCCACTCCCCCACGACGCGCCCCACGTACTCCCGCAGGCCGATCCGGTAGTCCGGCAGCGAGGCGCCGCCCGGCCACCGCTCAGAGCGCAGGACGGAGTGCCGCGGCCGCCGGGCCGCCCCCTGAGCCTCTCGCTCAGCGGCGCTGACGGGGCACACCATGTGCCGGAGGCCTGCGAGGGACAGCGCCTCCTGCGCGAGTTCGGCCCAGCTCGTTTCGCCGCCCCCGGCGAGGTGAACGACCCCGGCCCGCTTGTCCTCTAGGGCGTCGAGCACCGCAGCGCCCAGATCCAGGATGTAGGTCGGGGCGAACCGCACGTCCCCGGGCACCTCGATCTTCTCGCCGCGCCGCGCCTTCTCCATCACGCGCCGCACGAAGTCGCCGCCTTTGCTGCTCCGCCCGGCGCCGCCGAAGAGCGCCGAAGTGCGGATGACCCGCGTCCCCCCGAAGGCCCGCTGCGCTTGGCGCTCGCCGACCCACTTGCTCAGGCCGTACATGCTGAGCGGGTTGGGGGCGTCGGCCTCCACGTATGGCTCGCCCTTCCGACCGTCGAAGACGTAGTCCGTGCTCACGGTCACGAAGGGGACGCACTCGCTGGCGCAGGCTATGGCTATCTGCTCCACGGCGAGGGCATTGACGTTGTACGCCCGCATCAGCTCCCGCTGGCACTCGTCCACGCGGTGGTAGGCGGCGCAGTTGACGAGGGCGTCGAAGCGGTGGGGCCGCAAGCCGTCCGCGACGGTCTCGGGCCGCGCCAAGTCGAGGTGCTCTCGCGTCAGGCAGACCGTTTGCCAGCCCCGGGCGCGGGCCGCCTGCGCGACGGCCGTCCCGAGGTCCCCGGCGGCGCCGACGATGACAAGTGAAAGCATGCGCTATATCTGCGACAGACAGTAACGTATCCCGTGGCCGCCATCACGGCAGTGGCGGTAAGCCTTGTTCCTGCCCACACTCCAAGACACGGCTATAATAAGACCGAGCACTAACACCAGCATAGCCGCTCCGAGAAGTGCCTCAGCGAGAACGTTATCTTTCATTGATCCATCCCCGCGTCTTCCTGCTGAATCGAGGCACTTTCCCTAGAATGTGACCGGCGCGCTGTAACACATCAAAATCGGTGCTACCAACCGCCATGGATGGCCCGCGTCTCACATGTCTAGTGCTACTAAAGAAGGAACCCTCACCTTCAAGATATCCGGCCAGCCAGCGAATATCGCTTGCCTTGATGGCTAAACGACCCCGCCCATGGTCGCAAGTTCGTGTTCCATCTCGCGAAGGTGTTTCATCCATAGGATATTCTCCCCCCGGATTCTTTCCGAACCGTCCAGCGCCTCGGGGTGGTCGCAGAAGTGCCGCACCAGCTTGCGCGCCGCCTCCTCCACCGTGGCCCGCGGGGCGAACCCCAGGACCTCCCGCGCCCGCTCGCCGCTCACGCGGTAGTTGCGCAGCGTGCCCTTCGCCTCGGTGAAGCGCAGCATGACGGAGCGCGTGGCGTGGGCCGAGGCGAACCAGACGGCCGAGGCGACGGCGCGCACCTGGGCGTTCTCCCCCACGATGTTCAGGACGCGCCCCCGCACGGCCTCCTCGGGCGCCTCCAGCGCCAGGCGGTAGGCCTCGGCGGCGTCCCCGACCTCCACCAGCGGGCGCCAGATCGTCCCGTCCCCGTGGACGCTGATGACGCCGTCCCGCAGGGCCGTGACCGCCATGGTGTTGACGACCAGGTCGAAGCGCATCCGGGGGGAGAGGCCGAAGACGGTCCCCTTGCGCAGGATCACCGGGCAGAAGGCGGGCTCCTGCTCGGCCAGGCGCAGCAGGGCGCGCTCGGCGGCCAGCTTGCTCACGGCGTAGGTCGCCGTCGGCGCCACGGGCGCGTCCTCGTCCAGCACCTCCGGCTCGCCGGGGTAGCCCCGGTCGTAGATCGAGGCGGTGGAGGCGAGGACGAAGCGGCGCACGCCGTGCTCGGCGCAGAGCGACGCGAGATGGCGGGTGCCCATCACGTTGATCCGGTGGGTCAGGGCCGGCCAAAACTCGGAAACGGGATCGTTGCTGAACGCGGCCAGGTGGACCACGGCCTCCACGCCCTCCAGGTCGGTCTCGTCGGCGAGCCGGACATCCTTCCGGCGGAGGTCGATGCGCTCGCGGACGTCCTCCAGGGGCTTGGAGCCGAAATACATTTTGTCGAGGACCCTGACCGCGTGCCCTGCCTCCAAGAGGCGACGCACGAGGACGGACCCGATGAACCCGGCACCGCCGGTTACGAGGATCATCGGGGCGCCTGCAGCATCCACACGACGCGGCCGCAGGCGCAGGGGAAGACGCTGCCCCCGCGCGGCGGCGTCGTGCGGCACGTCCGGATGTTCAGCAGAACATCGGCCAAGGGCGGCGGGGACGGAGAGAGCCTATTGTCCAGCATAAGGTGGCAGATCTCCGGCCCGCAATTCGGCGGCACCACGACAATCACCCGCGTGTCCGCGAACTCCCGACAGAGGGCGAGCCTGGCCCAGTCAGTCACGGGCGACCACCTTCACCGGTCGCGGGGAGCATCGGGGCGCTCCGCCCACCCTCCACTCGTTCCCGACGAGGATGTTGCCGTGATTATCATGGGTGACGCATCGGATCAAGGTGCCGCCCCGGTCGTAGGTAAGCACTGTGGTCCAGACGAACAGCTCGCCGTCACGGACCACGGGCGAGCCAGTCGGCTCCGCCGGCCGCTCGACGACAGCGGCGCGGAGCGCCAGTACGCCCACCGCCCCGGCGGCCAGGGCCAGCACCTCGCGTCGCGCAAACTGTTTGCCGTCATCCATCGGCTCCTCCTCCTCCGCTCACTGCGCGTCAACAAAGAACGGCGCCGATATGAGGCGCTCCTGAAAGGAGAAGGTTATCTTCTCGTCCGGTTGAAGCAACAGCGGGAACTCCCGAATTGGCAAGATAGTCCCAGGAAAAGGCGCTATCCTCACCATGCTTTCGACGAACACCGTGACCGCCGTGACGTGTACGCGCGCCTGCGGGCGGAAGATGCCCGTCACGCCCGGGCCGACCCACCAATGCGTCCCCTTTGGATCGCGGCGGCGTTCAGCGAGGATCCGCCCGGCCTCCAGCGTTCCCAGGCTCTCCGGCGAGGGCCCGCCCAAGACGAGGATGGTCGCCCACTCCGCGATCTTCGGCGACACGAGAGCGTGCGGCCTGCTTAGAACGAGTCCCACCTGATCCTGCATGCCGCTCTTGACGATTTCCAGTGTGGACACAGGTTCCCCCGCCCTCACCGCCCAATCCGCAGCACGCAATAGAGCGTCGTGTGCCCGACGCGTTTGCAGTCACCGTAGGCGTAGACCTGCCACTAGGCGATGAGGGCCAAGAGGAGGACGAGCGCACCGATCATGGCGGCAAGCACCCACGGGGCGGATGAATCTCGGCCGCTCACCGCAGCCGCCCGTGCCGCTCGCGGATCGCCCGCAGGATCCGGTCCAGCTTGCCGATGACGACGCAGAGCGCCAAGAGGATCAAGAGGAGCAGCGCCTTCCCCGCGCCATCCATCCTACCCCTCCAGCGTCATCCGCAGCGGCGCCCGCTTCGGCGCCGGCTTGGCGCCCTCCACCAAGGGCGGCGCCCCGAACAGCGGCTCCAGCACCAGCACGCGCATCTGGCCCGCGTCCGTCCAGCCGACTTGGACGATCTCGGAGCCGGGGGCCAGGTCCAAGACAGCGGCGCCGTCGGCGTCCGCCTCCGGGATCTTGGTCACGAGGCGGTAGCGACCGCCGCGCAGGGGGGCGCTCATCGCGGCTTCACCTCCCACACCTCGGCCCCGAAGGCCCAGGCGTCGATGCGCTCCTCGTCCGGCGCCTCCCGCACGTACACCTCGCTCCCCACGCAGAGCAGCGTCGTGTCGTCGTCCAGCGCCATCCAGCCGTGGAACGTGCCGGGGGGCACCGTCAGCAGCTTCGGCTGCTCGGCGCTCAGGATGTGCGCCTCCAGCTTGGCCTCGATGACGTGGCCCTGCGCGACCAGGGGGGCGAGTTGGCCCGCCGTGATGACGCCCGGCGTCTTGGCGAGCACGACTTTGGCCCGGCCCCGCACGCAACAGAAAAAATCCCACAGCTTCGCGTGGCGGTGGAAGGCGCGGATCGTACCGCGCGCGGGTGAGCGGACGAGGTAAATCTGGCGTATCGGTCGGCCCTCCGGCATGTCATGGTCATGGAGAATTTCATACAGCGACCCGCGGTCGTCCTCGTGGACCGTGAGCGGCGTGACGGCCTGGCCCTTGACGGCGACGGTCATCGGCGGCTCCTCACTGTGGTCGCTGCAATCTCAGCCAGTCGGCCCGCATCTCACGCGGCGGCGCGGCGAAAGGACATGACCGCGACCTCCAGGCGGTCAACGTGCGCGACGTGCTCCTCGGGGACCATCCGCATCGCCTTGGCGGCGGCCTGGTTCTCGTCCTTCGCCAGCACGGCTTGGGGCTGGACGATGATCTGCGGGGCCGTCCCCTCGTCGAAGACCTGCTTCTGCGTGGGCTTGAGGACGACGAGCACCAGGTACGGGTTCAGGGGTTCGATGACGACGTTGTGCATGGCGCGTCTCCCTTCATGGCGGCGGTGCGCTGCTCCTCGGTGAAGTTCAGCACGGCGCTGGCCCCGGCGGCGTTGCCGACCGCAGCGGCCGTGCGGGCGTTGCGCGTGTTGCTCATTAGCGCGGCGTACATGGCGTCCATCCCGGCGTGAGACGCCGCGTAGCCCAGGCTGGCCGCGGCCGTGATCCCCAGCGACCCGGCCTCGGCGAACGCGTCCACATTGGCCCCGAGGTACAGGAACTTCCAGCCGGCGGCCTCGCGCTCGGCCACGAGCTTCTGGACCTCGGACTTCGTGAACTTGCGGCTCTCATTCTCCTGCCCGTCCGTGATGACCATGCACACGACCAGGTCGGGGCGCTCCGGGGCGTCGGCGAGGCGCGCCGCCAGGTGGCGGACGGTCTCGCCCAGCGCGTCCAGCAGGGGGGTGCCGCCGCGGGGCACCAGCTCGAGGCGCTCCTCGCGGACCTCGGCCACGGGCGCCCGGTCGTAGACCAGCTCGAACGGGTCCTGGCTGTCGAAGCGGACGAACGTCAGGCGCACGTCGCCGGGCAGCGCCCGCTGGTCGCGGACGAACGAGCGGAGGCCCCCTTCGTGGTCCGCCCGGCGGGCCTCCATGGAGCCGGAGCGGTCGAGGATAATAACGAGATCGGTGCGGTCGGTCATAGGGCCCTCCCTTCCTTCTCGGTCCGCGGTTTCACCGGCACACCTCCACCCACTGGCGGTTCCCCCGCGCCGGCCCCCACACTTCGAAGATGCAGGACCGGCCGCGGGGCGGGGAGGCCCGGGGCGGGGGCGGCGCGGGGATGACGGCGGGGCCGCCGCGCGCGGCGGTCTCCCGCTTGATGCAGTCGCCGTATCCGAGCCAGGCCCCGACATCCCCAGGCTTCGGGGGCAGGCCGCACGGGGTCTCGGCGGCGGCCGGCGGCCCGATCTCGCGCGGGGCGTTGCTCCGCGCGCGCTCCTGGGCGGCGCGGGCGGCGGCCTGCTCCCGGTGCTGGCACTCGGCGAGGGCGAGGGCGTCCAGGCCGGCGCAGGGCGCGGCAAAGGCGGGGATCGACGCCACGAGGAGCGCGGCGGCGACTAGCGAGATCAGGACGGATCGTCTCACGGGTTCCACCCCTCCGGGAACTCCGCGCGATCCCATCGCCGCATGAGTTCCTCGCAATAGAAGTTCGTCTTGAGCGCCGGCAGGGTGTCAGCCAGGTGCCTGGGCCGCCCCGGCGGATGCACCGGGCAGCCCCCTGTGCTCTCGCTCGGGCACGTGCAGCGCGGCCACGCGTTGGCAGCGGCCGGCCCGGGGCAATCCGGGCAGCGCTCGACTGACGGCGCGAAGCAGGCCCCGCAGCCCGGGCAGCGCCAGCCTTCGCGCACAGCGATTGTCACGCGGCCTTCCCCCCCGGCTGGCAAACCGTTTGCCGCTCCGTCGGCGCCCCCTCCTCCCGCACCATCGCGTACCCGAGCACGTCCCGCCCGACCACCGTGCCGTCCGCGCGATACTCGGCCCGTGCCAGCAGCTTGGGGGACAGCCGCCAGGTCCACGGCCAGCCGGGGTGGCGCACGCGGGCCCAGACGATATGGCCCTGGCCGTCGAGGGCGTGCTCCAGCAGCTCCCAGCCGGCGTGCTGGTTGATCACGACGCGGGCGGCTTCCCCGGCCCGGTCCACCCACACGTCGTCGTAGAGGACCTCCACGGCGTCCCGCTCCACCACGTCGTACCAGGGGGAGGAGTGGGCCAGCGGCGGCGGGCTCGCCGCGGGCAGCTTGCCGGCCAGGAGGCGGCGGAGGAGCGCGGAGTGGTCGGCGTCCGCCGCGAGGCGCACCAGGGCCGCCTCGCCCACGCCGCGCTCGGCCTGCGCCCGCGTGCGGAGCCAGCGCGCCACGGCGGCGACTGCGGCGGCGATCTGGTCGCTGGTCAATGAACTCGCCATGGCGCTAAACCTCCAGCGTGGAAATCGCGATGCGGTGCCAAGGCGTCGTCTCGACGGAGGCCGCGGCGATGGTCACCGAATCGAATGCCCCGCAGACCGGGCAAGTATAGCCCGCCGCCATTGCGGAGGCATAGCCGATCCAGCCGCATGAGCATGACCAGAGCAAGGGTCGCGGGAGCTCATTGGTCACTTGTCCTGTCCCCCTCCCTCCAGCCACCGGCGCGCCGCCGCCTCGAGCATGGCCGCAGGCTCCGGCATCTCATCCCAGGTGCGGCCGTCCAACAGGCGGCCGCCACTCTTCGGCGTCGGCCCGCCCCACTGCTTGAAGAAGAACGGCACCCCGGCCGCCCCGCACTGGTCGCGGATCAAGCGCACCCATTGCAGGGCTTCAGGCTTCACGTGAGCGACAAAGGGACTAACGGGCTGGCGATGAATCAACGCCCGCTCCGGCGGCCCGCCGCTCTCGCCGCCACAAATAACCCATATCACGAAGGGCCACTGCGGCACGGCGTCCGGCGGCAGGCCGTGTCCGCCGGGGTGGCCGCGCAAGACCGGGTGGAAATAGGGACGTAAGTCAATCGGCCCCAGCAAGGGCTCTAGGCTCACGAACCGGATGGCGGCCGGCGTCTGGAGCAGGAGCGGGATGCGCTCGTTCGCGCGGTATTGGTCCTCGGCGCTCACGCCGAACCAGAGGTTTGGAAATGGCTGCACGACTTTCGTGTCGTCATACCAATCAGTGACGATCTCACGCATTCGATATGCCCGCTTGGTCAGAATCTGGTACATATGTTGCGGAGCCTTGACTACCATTCCAAGGACCCCCCAGATGAATTTCAGTGGTACGTCCTCATGGAACAGATCGCTCATGCTGTTCACGAACACCCGCCGGGGCTGCCGCCAGTGAAGGGGTTGGTCCAGGCGGTCGGCGTGCAGCGCCACCTCGGAGAAGTCGGCGCCGCGCCGCTGCGTAATCCGCTCAGCATAGCAGAACTTACAGCCGGGCGAGACCTTGGTGCAGCCCGTCACGGGGTTCCACGTGGCGTCCGTCCATTCGATGGCGCTGCGGTCACTCATAGCGGGGTCTCCGCCGCAGCAGGCGGCGCGGCCAGGCGCGGCGGCTCTCCCGGGTCCCGAGCAGCATCCCTACAAGCGACACACACAGTAGCTCCGGTCTGTTCATCGTAGATTCCCCAAGGACGGAAGTAGCCACAGACAAGACATTTTCAAGTTTCACCAACACGCGGCGTATTCACACGTCGCGGCGGCCCCACCGGCACGAACCAGGGGTCGCCCGGTTCGGCCCCCCAGCCAGCGTCGTCATGCTTCTCAGGGTCGAACCGCTCCAGGCGCAGCAGGCCGAGGTCTGCGGCCTTCCCCTCAATGTAGTCCCCAGCGATGTCCGTGGCCCACCCCCACTGGCGCCAGTTAGCGAGCATCCACTGCCACAGGGCCTCGGTCGCTTCGGCGCGGGTCATCGCGGGGGCTCCGGCAACGCCCGCGGGATCTCAATGCTTATCAGTAGCAGTTCACCTTTCCACGCGACGGTTGCGTAGGCGATGACGTGGCGGCCCTTTTGGTACGCCCAACCCACATCAGGTCCGGTGACGATGTAGGGCCCTGAAACTTTGACCGATACTTTGAGGGGTCCTCGCTGCTTTGTCATCGCGGCGGCTCCGGCACAGCCGAAGCCCGCCAACAGACGACACAATCATCAGGGCCGGGCGCATTCCCTCGGTTCTGGTTGCGCGTCAAGATCCCCACATAGAGCCAACGCCTACAGATGGAACGCCCCTCGCGGAAGAAATGCGCCTTGCGGCTGCGTTCCGGCCACGCCCAGCCACCAGAAACCAGCAGCTTGTCGGTCATCGCGGCGGCTCCGGCGTGGCCTGGCATTCCCTCGTGCGACTCCCCCTACCATGACGCCAGATATTGCTCCCCAGCCAGCCCGTCTCCCATGTCCACATAGAACACGTACCGCACCAACGGCGTCGGCGCTTGCTCGCCGGATACGTGACCACGACGATCTCCCCGTGTTCCGGTTTGCGGTCGCTCATCGCGGCGGCTCCGGCATGTGCGCGGGTAGTGACCTATGGAAAGCGTCACGCCACCTCGCGGCTGCGTCTTGCCACTCTGGCGTCTGCGTCGTCCAGTCCCCCCCGCCCGCGTTGGCGATGGCGCCCAAAGCGGAGTCGAGCAGGTCGGTCGCCTCGCGCGCCCCATCGGCCCTACCCGCTTTGTGCCCGCGCGTGAAGGCGTCCGCCAGGGCCACTTGGGCGTTGCCGAGTTTCGCCCCCTCGTCGCAGCCGACGCGGAAACCCGCGCACCAAGAGCACGGCGAGCCGTCGGCCATCGCGTGGAGCGGATACGCATTGACGAGCGGGCAGCCGGGTTCGTGCGGCGTCACGCCCGCCCCCGGTGCCGCCGCAGGACCCGCGCGACCTCCTCCGGCTCCAGCTCGGCGAGCCAGCGGAGGGCCAGGCGCAGGACCTCCTTCACCTGGCCGATGGGGAGGCTGACCTTGCGGCCCTCCTCCAGGGTGAGGCGGCGGGCGACGGCGTTGAGGTTCGTGGGCGGCGGCATGTTAGCTCCTTGGCTCCACTGTCCTCCGTATTTCACGTCTCTCTGACTGAAATCGAAGACGCTGGACCCTCAATCCCCGTTGCGGTTTCCCTAACCAAGAACATCCTTGATTCCCCGTGCCGCAAATCGCC
>Ga0209342_10004897_pt1 | contig 13798 bp, 18 predicted proteins | sample RifCSP16_2_FD_184023 | JGI IMG/M metagenome (GOLD analysis project Ga0209342, IMG submission 184023) | Soil microbial communities from Rifle, Colorado - Rifle CSP2_sed 16_2 (SPAdes) (version 2) | ecosystem: Environmental > Terrestrial > Deep subsurface > Rock core/Sediment | place: Rifle... | reverse complement strand
CCGTACCTCGGCTTGTGCGGATATTTGTTTACTGGCTCCGCATAATGTATACTATGGGGATCAACAATTTTCTTCCTGCGGGCTTTTGAATGGATTGCCCGACCGAAACATGTGGGCCATTTTCAACTACAAGGGGATAACGCATGCTCACCAATAGCCTCTCTTCCGTTCTGACGGGTCAAGTTGCCATCGCCACCGGCATTGCCGGGCTGCTTGGCCTGGTTTTCATTATTCTATTCTTCACCGTGGGCCGGCCTTATGGCACACTCAATGATATCTTCATCGGTTTGACCGCTATTTTGAGTGCGGTGTTGGTCTGGCTGCTCCTCCCTAACTTTTCCGCGGCGCCGCGTTTCCTGGCTCAGGCGTTGGTCTTTGTTGCGCTGCTTGGTTCGCTGGTGGTTGTGGTCGGGTCGGTGCTGGTCATCTCCAGAATCACAGGCTGGTACCTGGCCGGGTTGTACATGGCTGCCGGAAATGCTCTGATCGGCCTGTGGTTGATCGGGCTGAGCTGGTCCGCCTTGCGCGCGGACCTCTTGCCGCAAAGCCTGGCCATTTTCGGACTCATTACCGGCCTGATCCTGGCGCTTGGACTGGCGGCGGTCCCCGGGATCATTCAACGGCTGGACCCCGATGCCTACAGCATGTCCATCCTGAATATCATTTGGGGCACCAGCGCACTGGGCTGGCTTGTCCTTTACCCGATCTGGTGCATCCTGGTCGGGCGGTTGCTTTTACAAAGATAAAGCTCAAAAGCCTTTGTCCGGGCTGCCATACTCCCTCTCCATGACGAAGGAATGGGGATAAACGGTTTTTGCACCCCGAGCGCAGCGAGATCTGTGATCGAGCGCAGCGAGATCTGTGATCGCCTACAGGGCGGTCTGCCCGAAATTTGGGCCCCTGAGCGTAGCGAATGGGGTGACCGAGCGCAGCGAGATCTGTGATCGCCCACAGGGCGATCGCGGTGAAGGGCGTTATTAATAATTTGACTTGACGGTGTGGCGGTGTGCTCGATCGGTCCACATCCCGCTAGGGGACGCAAAATTGGTGAAAACAAACCACGCCTACCCGAGAAGCATCGGGAAAATGTCGCACAGACAAAATGGCGCGACGAGAGAATGGATCTTTGGCAGAATGACCAATCGAAAAAACATGCTTATAGGATTCAATCGTCTCTGATTGTGCTCATGTTTTATTCAGTTCTTTGACGAAATATTGATTAAGTCGAAGCTCTGTGACACTCACCAAGCGGGTAAGATAGTGGTCCCCCAGGCGCGTCAGAATCACACGTGATTGATGGATCATTTCCTGCGCTTTTTCGTAGGTACCTTGCATGTGCTGTTTATCGGCTTTTAGCAGCCTGACCGTCTTCTTGTGATCCTTTAAGTCGATCAATTTTTCATGCCCGAGGGTCACATAAGAAAAATGACCGGCAGCTAGGTCGCTTTCAAGGTCCTGCCAGTCGTCGATCATTTGAATGGCAGCCCCAAATAACAGAAATACCTGCCAGTAATCGTCAATCTGGTCCACCCGGCCCAAGCGTTCCAAGCAGAGCATAAAGGGACTGACAGCGTTAGCGCCTTTGGCGCCCAGGTCCTGCGGCCGTTCGAGCAGATAGGGGCTGGTCTTGCCGCGCACAAATTTCTCTCTTATTTCGGCATTAAGAAACAGGGTGCGCATTTTGTGCAAAATGGCCAGGTTGACTGGCGATATACCAAAAATGGTCAAAACCCGCAGTTCATATTCCGCGATCAGTGCATTGGCAAACAAGATTTCGACCGGAGAGGGCTGGTTGCTGTCCACATTTTCGTCCAGAATTCCATAGCCTGCCACAGCGAAGACGCCCGCTTCCAGAATATCGCCGAACTGGACTATCAGATCGCTCAAGCCTTGCTCATCCATCCATACGACCAGAAAAGCAAAAACTGGGTAGGCATCCTTAAAATACTGCATCCGGTTACTCTTCCAGCGGGTGACATCAAAACCCAACGGGGCGCTGAATTTGCTCAAGGTTAAGCGCGCGTCATCGTCCAGCCCTTTAAAAGCCGCCAACAGCCGGACATCCACCTTGAGATGTCGCCACCAATCCAACATTGAGGTGTCCTTAGCCAGGAAAGGCGCCATTACTGCAGCCCAGAAAGCTTCTTTGTCGTGGTGATAAACTTCGAGGATCGCTGGAGCGAACTGCTCAAAACGTGTTTTGCCGGTCATGTTTTAGAAACTCCCAGAAAAGTCTACGAAGTAGAATTCGGATGGAAAGACGATATTATAGTCTGGAAATAATCGCACTCAACACAAAAAGAGCTCCCGACTACTGGATAAGTTTTCAGCGAAGAGAGCTTAATAACGGGTAGGTGCTCGGGTGACCCACATCCAACAAGGGGACGTGGATTACGCGGGGCGAAAAAGCAGTGTACCCAGCCCGAACGGTAATGAATTTGAAGTGCTGCTGGAAATGCACTGATCAGCCTGTAGTTGATCGGGCTGAGCTGGTCCTTTACCGATCTGGTGCATCCTGGTAGGGTGGTTGGTTTTAGGGAAGTAAGCGCTCTGTTTCGCGCCAGTCTCACGATCTTTGCGCCCCCGGAAGATCGGGAATCCAGGGAAATACGATTTGCTCGTCTGGGGTTGCACAGATGCATTTCCGGCACCTGTGCAAACAACATCTTCGTCAGATGGATTATTTACCAGCTGAAGACGCTCACATCTGGCCAGACGTAAGCCACCTCCAGCAAGTCTTCCTCGCCAATGTGGATCCCCTTTTCCCCCACCAGCCGACCCCCCAGCTGCTCGTAGAACCCGCGCGCGCCGTGATTGTCCTTCATCACCCAGATGACCATGGACGCAAAGCCGCGGCTGGCCAGATCTTGCGCCACTGTCGTCACCAGCCGCCGGCCAAGGCCGCTTCCCTGAAATGCCTGGCGGATGTATAGCGCGTACAATTCCCCGTCCCACTGCTCCAGCGGCTCTCGGATCGGCCCACCCGTCGCGAATCCCACCACCTCGCCGGCACCGGTGGCAGCCGTGAAAACTCGCAGCGCGCCGGGATTGGTCAAGGTTTCAATCCAGCGCACCTCCGAACGTTCGTAGCTCAAGTTAGCCAGAAACGCATCCGCGATGATTCCGGGATAGGTGGTGCGCCAGGCGTCCACATGCACGCGAGCCATGGCGGCTGCGTCCTCTACCCTGGCTGGCCGAATCATGATCTGGGAGTCCATTTTGCCTCATCTCCCGGTCAATCGCAGTTTGGAACTCCCAGAAAGCACGGCATTTGATCGGCCAGCAGATCGGTGAAGGACCAGATGCTCATGCCGATGACTACCAGCAGCAGCACCAGCAGCAGGATGGTGCCCAGTCTTTTCTTACCCGTGCGCAGCTGCCGCACGAAGTCCGTCAACCCAAAACTAAAAGCCAGTGCCACCGCTCCCATAAAGCCTAACAACGAGAAGGGGAATCCCTCATTAAATGTCCGCCGGTTGACCAGTTCCATCAGGATGAAGGGAATCACCAACAACATGCTGGCGATCAGAGGAAGCCTAAATTTGGCGAGATTTCTACTCATAAGTCACACTTCGATAAGTTGAGAGGATGTCGCACCAATCAAGTTCCAGCACAGCGCGGAACATCCTGGGTGTGCATGCTAAACCTCATTATACAGACTCCTGTCAGGCCGGAAAACTCCATGACAATCGGTGTTCAGCACAGGGGTGAGTGCAGGTTGAGGGTTGCTTTCCTAAGAGGTCAGCGGTTCGCGGCCAAATATCGCGTCGATTTGCCGCATTTGCTCCTGGTTTAGCAGGCCAAACTCCATAGCCTGGATATTTTCCTTCACCTGGGCCACGGTCTTAAAACCGGGAATGGGGACTGTGCAATTGCTGCGTGTCCAGATCCAGGCCAGGGCAATCTGCGCCATGGTTCGGGCGTCACCGGCGTCAGCGAACATCTTGCGTACCGCCTCGGTGAGCTGCAGCCGTTTGGCTGGCCGCTCGGCGCGAAAATCCCAGCCGTGGCGCACGTCATTTTCCGGGAAGGTCGTATCCGCATTGAATTTACCGGTCATCAAGCCCATGCCGAGGGGAGTACGGTTGACACTGGCCAAATCATGCTCCTCGCAGACCTTCAGCAACTGCGCCGCGTCGAAACCCATATTCAGGATATGTTGTATGGCGGTGCAATGTTTGCCCTGAGCAAACACCAGCGCACCTTCGGGATTGTCGGTGCTCCATCCGTACCAGCGGATTTTCCCTTCCTCCACCAGCGTTTCCAGAACGCCGCAAACCTCCGCCGCCTTCTCGGGCTCGTAATCCCCCTTGTGGAATTGGTACAGGTCGATATGGTCCGTAGTTAGGCGACGCAGACTATCCTCGCACTCCTGCCGGATGCGCTTGACCACATCGTCGGCTTCCGTGACGAGTTTTTTCTCCTCATCCACGACATAGCCGAACTTGGTTGCCAGAATGACTTTATCGCGACGCCCGGCGAGCGCCTGGCTGAGAACCCGTTCGCTGTGCCCGCAGCCGTAATTTGCCGCCGTGTCGAAGAAGTTGATTCCCGCATCGAGTGCGTAATGGATGGCGCGGATCGATTCAGAATCGTCCACCTGGCCCCAGCCTGCCGGCCCATCGACAAAAGTCCAAGGGCCTCCCATGGCCCAACAACCCATCCCAATCGCGCTCACTTCAAGATCGCTGCGTCCAAGCCGTCGTGTAAACATACTGCCTCCAGGTCTACATGTGCTGCAATAGTGATAGCCCGCCCAAATACTCTACGGTGACTCCTGGCGGTTGAAGGGACCAACGCTTCGATCCTACCGCCGATCGTATTGTAGTTCGGTTGGTAGAATTCGGGGTCGGTGAAAGTGATATTAATCCACCTTAAAATTTCATTGTCCCTTTTCGTTCAAGCGAGAGCAGGTACGTTATCGACTTCCTTGCTCAATTGCTCATGGATATACGCGATGGTCTCGTCCCAGGCTTGAGTCGCCTCGGGGAACATGGGTGCCAGCAGCGGAAAACAATGCACCATACCTTGCCAGACATGCAGAGTGACATCCACCCCGGCAGCCTGGGCATTCTCGGCAAATTTTACTGAGCCATCCAGCATGATTTCATGGTCGCCGACCTGGATTAAGATCGGAGGCAGACCGTGTAAATTGGCGTACACCGGCGAAATCCATGGGTGACGCGGATCATTATCTCCGACGTAGTAATCGCGCCACACATCCCACGAACCGAGGGTGGAAATGTCACGCCGGGCGTTGGTGCGGTAGGAACCGCTCGCCAGGGTGAGATCTGTCCACGGCGAGAGTGCCACGCCGGCAGCCGGCAGGGGCAGTCCAACATCCCGGATTGCCACCAGGCTAGCCAGGCACAAACCGCCGCCCGCAGACTCGCCGACAATGATGATATTGTCAGGGGAAACACCGTGGTTTAGCAGCCATCGGTAAGCCGTCAAGGTATCATCAACGGCAGCCGGGAAGGGATGCTCCGGAGCCAGGCGGTAATCGTACAACAAAGCCCCGGAACCGGTCGCCTGCACAAAACGGGCCACATGCATGCGGTGGTCTTCACAGTTACCGGAGATATACCCGCCGCCGTGGGTATAGAAGATGACTTTGTCCAGGGCTGTGGGGTAATCCGCGGAACCGGTTGGATGAATCCACTCCGCGAAAAGCCCTGCGGGTAAGCCGGGAATGGTCACGGGAGAAACCTGGATGCCCGGCGGGATTTTGCCGAAGCGCTTGGCGCCGGCTTCAAATTGCTGCCGGAGTTCAGGGATTGAGGTTTCTCTGGTGATCACATCTCTTTTCAAGCGGCCTTTAAAGAGGTGATTGTGCTGGATCATGAAAATAACGAGTTTGCTTTTGGTGCTGGACATGCGACTTTCTCCTACTGGTTACTGGTGATTCTCAGACTTGCGTTCCATGCAAAAAGACATCCACCGAATGCTCGATCGCTTTGTTCTTATCGTAAGTTTCCGGCTGCAGATAGAAGGGTTTAATGGCAGCGATCAACGCGTATTCAAATAAGCCTTCAATTAAAGTGTCCGGAAGATCGGTGCGCAACTCCCGGTTGTGCTGCCCTAACTGGATAATTTCATGGATCAGATAAGATAAGCCGGTGCGTTCCTTTGGTTCAACGGGGTCGAATGAAATCACTTTTTTCATCCGGAATACCATGAAAGCTTCAAAAATCTCTTTTTGCCGCTGGACGCCATCGATAAGGAATGAAAGCACCGCGGTCAGGCGGGAGCGGGTATCCGGAAGGCTGCGCAGCTTCTCGAGGCGATCGTCATTTCGATCCTGAAACGAATTTTGCAGATAGGCATTGATGATCGCGTCTTTCGATGGGTAATAGTTATACAGGGTACCTTTGGCAATATCGGCTACCTCCGCGATCTGCTCCATGGTCACCGCCTCAAGACCGGTACGGTTGAATAAATCCACCGCCACCGAAATGATTTTATTGCGGGTTTCTTCCTTTTTCCGATCGATTCGCCGGGATGGGGTTGTTTGCATTTGGCTCCTAAATGTACACAGTATATAAGTATACTATGTATAAATTTGTACTACGTTCAATTATATTCATATATTCTGATTTGTCAATATGAAAATTTAAAAAAACCCCGAACCCCATGCTCCTCTAAGATGTAAAGCAAATTATCTAAGCCGCTGTTTTTTAACACAAAATATCGTTATCACAAATTAGATTAGCGCTGGACGGAATGAATAACCATACACCCCTGGCGTAGAGGCGAGATCAATAAACTCAAATCGTGTGAACTACCGATATAAAATAGAAGTCAGAGGCCGCGGAGGCCTCTGACCATTGGTAAATAGATTATTGAAATCCGGGCGTAACAGGGAAGGAAATCCGGATTGCGATTCCTGGCTATCCGTCCCAGCAGAGAAAGGTAACCAAACGAATAAAAACCGCTATGTTCGCCTTAAGCTACACGTGAGCGGGTAACGGCGCGATAGATCGCAATTACGACGATCGCACCTACGATAGCGACGAGAATACTGGTCAGATTAATGCCGCTCATCAGATTTACCCCGAGGAGAAGGCTGGATAACCAACCGCCAACCACGCCGCCAATGACACCGAACAGCAAGTCTTTCCACAAGCCAGTATTCGTTTTCATCAACATGGAAGCCAACCAACCAGCGATCAACCCTACTACAATAGTTGCAAAAAGACCCATGATCGTTCTCCTTTTTTTTTATGAAAATATGACCGATATGGAATGCGGAACTTGTGCTCCGCGCCTGACCTTGTTGTTGAAGGCTACAAGCTCTCCACCAGCTTTCTTAACTTATTTGTAGTATTCTTAACCCTCAACACGTCTTTTGGGTTCCCACCAGCTACAAATTTGCCGAGGATGCCGCCACCCATGAGTGTATCCAGTTTGTATTCCACTTTACACTCATCGTCGCTCATTCCAAAGAAGCCGCCGCTTTGCCGCAGTTCGAAAACATGCGAGTCTTCGTCGTCGCCGATCCGAGTCAAAATCTCCAAATGCTTCAGCGGCACCATTTTGACTATAGTCCCTCGGCCCGTTTGGCCTTCGTCTACAAACTCGAAGCTTCCACCCTCGTGGATTGAGGCGACTTGATTAATACTATCTATGACTGGGAACCACTGAGGCCAGTGCGTTGGATTGATGAGCACCTCCCATACTTTCTCAACGGGAGCATCAATCTCCACCTCTCTTTCAAATTTTGGCATATTTTCCTCCTATCGACAAAATGCTATAACTGTTGTTCGGGACAGGATGATTATTGACCAAAGCCAATTTTTCACCATGCAGCTCAACTCAAATGTTGACCGCATAGATAAATTGTATAGTCAATTACCGAAATGTCAAATAATTGGTTTTGGAGTACAACAAAAAAGGACTAATTTCGTCTTTGTCTTCTTTTTCAAAGCTCATCCCGATTTTCTCTGCCACCCTAATTGAGGGAAGGTTTTCCACATCAATCAGGCAAATCATTCGTGACAGGTGTAAATTTATAAAACCATAATCGAGTATAGCCTGCGCAACTTCTGTCCCTAAACCTTGCCCCCAATATTCCTTGCCAATCAAATAAGCGACCTCCACTTCATTTTTCCCGTCGATGACCCATGGAAGCAAGCCGCTACGGCCAATAAACTTACCTGTTTCTTTGTGGATCGTTGCCCAGAGTCCTAATTCGGGGTGCCTGGGATGCCCGTGCATATGCCACTCGAGTTCTTCGCGAGTCTCTTGATAAGTTCGTGGAGTGTCAGGAATGTACTTGATCACATCCGAGTCGCTATTGAGCGCAAACAGGCTTTCGAGGTCGGCCAAAACCTGGTGCCTCAGGATGAGTCTGGGGGTCTCTAAAATTAACAATTTCCGTTCCTGGGATAAGGGGATGTATCGAATTTATAGATCCTTACCTCTGTGCTAAGGTGGTCCATCTATTTACACCTGGATGCCAGATGGATTTGTTATTTTGCCACGATATCCAAAGCGTTCTCCCGTAACCACGTGGAGAGCGTTTCTCCCATTTCGACATTCCGAATTTTCGCCACGTCCACCAAAGGTTAGGGCGGGCAGCCGCGGGGAAATCGCGTCCAGGACAAGCAAAAGTGGATCAAAAACCTTAAATCCCGAAATCAATGTAAAATGTACTTGACATTATGTATAGTATGTGCTACTATATGTATATCAAACATTACTTAGTATAAGGAGAACCAACATGTCTTACCAAGAAAAAAGAACAATCGTGATGATCGTCACAGGAGTAATGGTTTTAGCCGCATACTGTATCTATGCCTTCGGACAGGTCCAAGCCGGGATGGTTGCTGCGGGCGATCTGAAGTATTGGGCACGCACGATGCTCATCTTTATCGGGATTGGGATTGCGGCTACCATCGTCATTCAAATCATCTTCCACATTCTGCTTTCGATCACAACAGCCATCTCGAAGAAAATTCAGGACCCGAATTTTAACGAGAAAGAAATCGAGAAAACGATCGAATTGGAAATGGTCGAAGATGAAATGCACAAGCTGATTGAATTAAAATCCACTCGAATCAGTTTTTTCATCACCGGAATTGGCTTCGTTTTCGGGCTTTTATCGCTGCTTCTGGATTATCCTGCCGAGGTAATGTTGAACATTATGTTCATCTCTGCCAGCCTGGGTTCATTGGTCGAAGGGTTTACCCAACTGTACTTTTATAGAAGGGGGATCCAGAATGGCTAAGAAAATCGAGATCACGAATAACATCCGTAAACTGCGATTTTTCGCCAATGAAATGACCCAGCAAGAACTGGCTGAAAAAGCAGGCGTTTCCCGGCAGACCATCATCGCTGTGGAAGCGGGTAAATATTCACCCTCGCTGGAGCTCGCGTTCCGTATTGCCGAGGCTTTCGGAGTTCCCATTGGCGAAGTTTTTGATTATGCTGTGATTAAAGCCTAATACCGTAGGTCGATGCAACACAGTCTTTATTCGATTACCGGAAAACCCCGGTCTGTGAAAAATACCCGAAACGAACGAAAGCCTTCTTTCGTCAGGGTAACTGCACCAGCACGTTATTGACTATCTGATAGTTCAATTCCGCACTCTGACTGGGACAGCACAACCCGTCATTTGGCCCATGCACCCGCATCTGCAGGCTGATAACCCCGTTCAAGATCGCCCCCCCTTCAACCGCCACCCGGTCTCCCAGGGAAAGGGTCGCTACGTTCATGGGATTTCCATCCAAATTTATCACCGTCGCCATTTCGACCAAGCCCCCGGTTCCTCCGTTTTTGGTAACCAGGAACACCACGGCATCCTCGACCCCATCGGCATTAATATCGCCATATATTAATGGATCCATCATGCGGGAAGTATAGGACTCGCGCGACTCTTGCGATGTTGGCGGGGTGCGATAATAAATGCCATCCGTCAGGCGATACTCGCCCCAATCCACAGAGGTATATACCCCATTCATCAGGAGTTCCAGCCCCAACCGACTCGGCTCTGCCTCCGGTGACGGAGATTCGGTCGCGGTTGGCTGCAGCGGTTGTTCAATTGCCGTCGCCAGTACAGTGCTGACAGCAATGGCTGTCAAAGTCGCGTCAACTTGCTCTGCGACGCTCTGTGTGGCGGGCCCTTTTAAACCGCACCCGGCAAGGATAAGCAGAAAAGGAAGGATTAATGAGGTGGTTTTTATGGTTTTTGTCATACGTGTAGGACGACCGATTGAAAAAATATGTTCCAACAAACTTAAGTGCCCAATCGATCCTAGTGGTTTATTTTATATTCAACGTCCAAATCTATCGCGCAAAAAGGCCTCCCATTTTTGGAAGGCGCTTCTACACCCACGATATTAATCTACCCCGACATCCGGCCAGCATGAGGATTTGTCTTGAATATTTGCGCTAATTGGCCGGAAGGATTGCTGGACTCATGGACCCGTATTTAAGTCCTGGGCTTCATTGAAAAGGCATCGGCTTGCTCGATCGATGGAATATACCCGCGTATTGTATGTACAAGACTCTGGGCTATTACGGGGCTCCCACGATTGAGTAAACAGAAAATTGATGCTGTGCCATCAGGCTGTACAAAATAATAATTAGCGCCCTCTACTGGGAGAGCGCTTTATCGCTCGCTTGCGCCCCGTCCTCAGCTCACGGCTTTTTTCACGAGGGCGGCGATTTTGGCCTCGTCGGCGGCGGTCAACTCTTTCAGCGCGAAGGAGGTTGGCCACATAGAGCCTTCGTCGAGGGTGGCCGTGTCGTTGAAGCCGAAGGTGGCGTACCGTGCGTTAAATTTGGCCGCACTTTGGAAGAAACAAACGATCTTACCATCCTTGTTGGCATACGCGGGCATTCCGTACCAGGTCTTCGGCATGAGGGTTGGCGCGCTGGCGGTGATCAGCTTGTGCAGCCGCGTAGCCATAACGCGATCCGACTCCGGCATCTCGGCGATCTTGGCAAGCAGGTCATTAACCCCGTCGGCTTTACTGGCGGCAGCCTTCAGCTCCCTGGCGCGCTCCTTCATGGCGGCTTTTTCGTCGTCCGTGAAACCTGCTTCTTTTTTTGGGCTCATAGAAACCTCCATCTATTTGGTTTAATTGTCGTTCAAGCAAAGTTTTATCTCACCCAAGATGGGCGGCTGCTCAATTATCGACTACTAATTCTTGACAGTCAAGATGGAGATTATCTGATTAGACGTCGTGGACATTCTGCCGGTGGGCGACGATGATCTACAACTGTTCCCCCTCAAATTTAGCGATCATTTAATCCCTTGCCAGAGAGAATTTGCAGCAGGAATTTTTCAACTCTAGCTTCCCGGGTTTTGGATTGTTTGGGTGCCGAAAAATACAGCAGGTAGGCTCTTTGCCGTCCTGGCGTCAATGCATAAAAAGCAGTTTCAAGGTCGGGGTTATCTTCTAATTTACTTAGAAATTCATCCGGGATGCTGAATTCTTCAGCCTTTTTATAATTCACTTTCAAACCGGATACTTCCACTTGAATGGCTTCATTAATATAGGCTTTCAAGGTGGGCTCAAGCTCGACGATTTCTTGAATATTGGTGAAGCGAACCTGGCGCGCCGCCTGAACATTCTCCGTTTGTTGGATCAGAACACCATAGGTATCCTTTAACAGGGCACCTTTGACAAATAAAAGCGCACAATATTCCTTAAAGACATGGATTAAGACGATATTGCTTTTTTGAAACGTGTAACAGGGAACCCCCCACTTCAATTCTTCGGTCAGCGGGCTGTCAAGAACGATGGTGCGCAATTTCGCCAATTCATCACGCCACTTTTCAGCTTCGCTAAAATAGAAATCAACTTTGGGATTAATACCGTTCATTATTGATCCTCCGAAATAAAATTGCTCACCTGCATACCCTGTATTTTACTTCTTTGGCTATGATCCAGATAACTTAACCAAAGAATCTCCGATTGCGTTCAATCGGAAATGCAATAATGCTGATGATGCATATCGCTGCTAACCAGACGCAGGGTGGACCGTGAACTACACCGGTATACTCTTCGAGACGAACGCAGGCATTGGTGATCGACTGCACACGCTCGCGATCGACGATAGCAAAGAACATGGCCCATAGACCATCCGAGGCGGCAAAGATGGCCTTCTGATTGCCAAAATTGTTCAGGTCATTGGACTGACGCGGCTCAAATAATGCGATATTGGGATCACCGGACCCGTGCAAGGCGATTTCGTGATGATCAGCAACATGGCAGAGAAACTGCCACTTTGGCCAGGGTAGTGAGTAGTCAATCGTCGGGCAGCCCCCGAGGCTGAGGGTTGTATGGAGCAGCTCATCAAAGGCATTCCGAGCAGCTTCGGCGAAGTCCTCGCCTGGGCGTGCTAACCAATAATCTGGTAAGTTCATAAAGATCGCTCCAAATTTTTAGCCGCATAACTGTTTACGAAACCTAATTGTGGGCGGGAAGCGGATAATGCCACTTTTAACGAACCAGCCTTGAAACACCAAAACTACTTAATGGCACATAGAGGCATACATGTCAGCTTTGCTCAAAGGTTTAGTGTTTTTTTTAGTTTACAATTTCCATTAATTCCTTGTGTAATACCTGGTCGGGTTCAGTTATTAAAGCGACCATTGGATGTCGAGAAAAACCGGAAAATCTTTTCGTAGAGGCTTCGATTGCTTTTGTTGCATCTGACTTTGCTCCGGTACGGTTGCCTTGTCGATTATTGATGACAGCCTTAATTCCGAAATAATAATACTCATCGGCTGGAAATACTAATCGCCCAGTAAACTCATCTAAGGCTTTGATTGTCTCACTATATAACCTGGTAATTTTATGTTTTACTACAAATAACCCAAAAGTGATGTGAGTAGTTGGTTTCACATTTGGAAATTGACGCATTTTGGCAAATGCCAATTGGAAATTCTGTTCAGCCTGCGATAATAAACCAAGCGTATCCAAGCACTTTGCTTTTTGCTCATACAGTTCCGCTAAAAAGATACTCTCTGGATATTGAGCAATCGCTAAATTAACCAATTCAAGCGCCGCTTCGCTAAAAGAACCTGAGTCAAGAAGGTAATGAGCTTGAATCTTTAAGTATTGCTCACGGCTTGACTTTCGGCTTCGCTTGAGGTGGGCAAAAAAATCATCTTGGTCATCTTTCGTCCAAGTTGTTTTGCGAAACCATTCCTGATTGCTCATTAATGTTTTCCTCATAAAGTAGTATGCGGGGAGTTGCCTACCATGGAGCGTTAAGTGTTGGTGAGCGAGCGAGGATAATGTTCATTATACGGAAAAATTGTTCGGGCACATAAAAACTGCTTTAAGACGCCCAACGTCTCACCAATCCATTGCAGGCGGTTTTCCTGCTAGTCATTCTTCCAATATTTTCCAGAAAGAATCCTTGCGGGTGATCTTGCCCTGAGCGAACTCAAGCAGGTCAACCCCGCGCACTTCGATTCGTTGGCCTGACAAAGTTGTGCCAGTGAGGGTCCATTCGGAGACGCCGAAATTGTCACAGACCCAATGCTGGTCGTCTCCATAATGCACATCTGGAATTCCATCAAATCGCTTTGCCAGACCTGCCCGAACCGCATCTTTTCCTGCATACCGATCGCCACGAGGCCTTGCGCCTCTTGGCATGTAGAAGACGCAATCATCGGCAAAATATTCCATTATGGAATCGAGATCATGGCGATTGAACGCTTCCAGGAAGCCCTTCAACAATTCATAAGATACAGCTTCGGACATCAGACACCTCCAAGAGTGGTGCGCGATTTAGAAAAATAGGATTTACAGTAAACATAACTGATATTCTCCAATG
>Ga0209342_10004895_pt1 | contig 13803 bp, 13 predicted proteins | sample RifCSP16_2_FD_184023 | JGI IMG/M metagenome (GOLD analysis project Ga0209342, IMG submission 184023) | Soil microbial communities from Rifle, Colorado - Rifle CSP2_sed 16_2 (SPAdes) (version 2) | ecosystem: Environmental > Terrestrial > Deep subsurface > Rock core/Sediment | place: Rifle... | reverse complement strand
CCGTGGCCGCGCCCCCGATCGCAAAGCCCAAGCCCGCCGCAGCCGCGACCCGGGCGCGACCTCCTGCGCCCGCGCCCCGCGCCCCGAAGCCCGAGGCTCAATCGGTCCCGGTCGCACGCACCAAGCCACCCGAGTCCGAGGAGCCCCGCGGCATCAGGCCGCTCCTCCTGCGGGCCAAGCGCCTGCGCCAGCTCGGCAGGGCTTCTGCGGCCTTGGACGTCTACGCCCGAGCGGTCGCCCTCGAGCCCGATAGTGCGGTTGCCCTCGCAGGGCGTGGACTGTGCTACCTCGATCTGTCCGACTACGCGCAGGCGGAGGCGAGCTTCGGGTCTGCGCTCGAGGCCGACGGACGGAACGCGGACGCTCTCATGGGCCTGGCCGAGACGTACCGCTATGAAGGGCGCCGGGGCGAGGCCGTGAGCTACTACAAGAGATACCTGGCGGCCCACCCCGACGGGGAGGACGCCGTGGCCGCCAGGAATGCCATCAGAGCCCTCAAGGAGTGACCATGGACAGCAAAGGATTCCAGAAGCCCTCTTCGCCCGAAGAGGAGTACTTCGTCCGGGAGGACGCGGAGAAGAAGCGCAAGATCGCGCTCGACCTGAAGAAGTCCCTCGACGCCGAGGAGCAGAAGCGGCTCAAAGACCTGCACTTCATGCGCTGCCCGAAGTGCGGCATGCAGATGCAGGAGATCAGGTACGGCTCCCTGGACGTCGACGCCTGCTTCGCGTGCGGGGGGGTCTTCCTCGACAAGGGCGAGATCGACATGATCGCCCAGCCGCAGCAGAAGGGCGTCATGTCCGCCATCCTCAACTGGTTCAAGGAGGAGACGCAGCAGAAGGCGAAGTAGGTGGGGCTCGTCTCGCCGCCGGGGGAGGACGCGATGTCATTGTCGGTGGAGGAGGTGCGGCGCATCGCGCGCCTCGCGCGTCTGGAGCTCTCCCCCGAGGAGGAGCGTCTCTTCCAGGGGCAGCTCTCGGCCATCCTCGACTACGTCGAGCAGATGAAGGAGCTCGACGTCTCGGGGGTCGAGCCGATGACCCACGCGCTGGCGGGCGAGGCGCCGCCGCTGCGCGAGGATCTCGCCCGCCCCGGCCTCGCCCCGGACGAGGCCCTCGCGAACGCCCCCGCGCGCGAGGGCACGTGCTTCAAGGTGCCGAGGATCATCGAGTGAGCGGAAGCGCCGGCAGCCTCCTCCACCTCTCCCTGCTCGAGCTGTCCGAGGCGCTCGCGGCGAGGCACGTCTCCTCGCACGAGGTGACAGAAGCCGCGCTCTCCCGCATCGCCGAGACCGACGGGCGACTGGGCGCCTTCCTGAAGGTGACCGCGGAGCGGGCCCGCGCTCAGGCCGCCGCCGCGGACGAACGGGCGGCGAGGGGCAGGCGGCTCGGGCCGCTCGATGGCGTCCCGCTGGCCCTGAAGGACCTCTTCCTCACCCGCGGGATCGAGACCACCGCCGGCTCGCGTATCCTCGAGGGGTTCATCCCCCCTTACGATGCGACCGTCGTCGAGCGCCTCGATGCGGCCGGAGCGGTGCTGCTCGGCAAGCTCAACATGGACGAGTTCGCGATGGGCTCGTCCACCGAGAACAGCGCGTTCAAACCGTGCCGCAACCCCTGGGACCTCTCGCGGACCCCGGGCGGCTCCTCCGGAGGGAGCGCCGCGGCGGTGGCGGCGCGGCAGGCGTTCGGCGCTTTCGGCACGGACACCGGCGGCTCCATCCGGGAGCCGGCGGCGTTCTGCGGGGTCGTCGGCTTGAAGCCCACCTACGGGCGGGTCTCGCGCTACGGCGTCGTGGCCTTCGCCTCCTCGCTCGACCAGGTGGGGCCGCTGGCGCGGACGGTGGGCGACGCGGCGGCGCTCCTTCAGATCACCGCGGGGCGGGACGACCGCGACATGACGAGCTCTCCCAGGCCCGTCGAGGATTACGGCGCGGCGCTCGAGGCGGGGGCCGCGGGGCTCACCGTCGGCGTCGCGCGCGAGTGGCTCGCGGCGGGCGTCGACCCCGGCGTGGCGCAGCGGGTCGAGGAGGCCCTCGCCACCTACGCGCGGCTGGGCGCCCGGATCGTCGACGTCGCCCTCCCGCACACCCGGTATGGCATCGCCGCCTACTACCTGATCGCGCCGGCGGAGGCCTCCTCCAACCTGGCCCGCTACGACGGCGTGCGGTTCGGCCTGCGCGCCGGCGCGGAGGGGGGCTTGCGCGCGATGTACGGCGAGACGCGGCGCCGGGGCTTCGGGCTCGAGCCCAAGCGCCGGATCATGCTCGGCACCTACGCGCTCAGCGCCGGATACTACGACGCGTACTACCTCAGGGCGCAGAAGGTGCGGACCCTCCTCCGCCGCGACTTCGACCGGGCGTTCGAGCGCTGCGACGTCATCGCCGGGCCGGTCTCGCCCACGGTCGCCTTCCGCCTGGGCGAGCGCGTGGACGATCCGCTCCAGATGTACCTCGCCGACGTCTTCACCGTGACCTGCAACCTCGCGGCGCTCCCCGGCCTCTCGCTCCCCTGCGGGCTGCACCCGACGGAGAAGCTTCCGGTCGGCTTGCAGCTCATCGGCCGCCCCTTCGACGAGGCGACGCTCTTCCGCGCCGCGCGCGCCCTGGAGCGCGAGCTCGGCCCGCTGCCGGCGCCTCCGGAGATCTCGGCGTGACGGATGGTCGTTCTCCAGAGCCGGCCCCGGCCGGCGCGCGCTACGAGGTGGTCATCGGGCTCGAGGTCCACGCTCAGCTCCTCACGCAGAGCAAGATCTTCTGCGCCTGCTCCACCGCGTTCGGCGCCGAGCCCAACGCCCACACCTGTCCCGTGTGCCTGGGCCTGCCCGGCGTCCTCCCCTCGCTCAACCGGAGCGTGGTCGCGATGGCCGTGCGCACCGGGCTCGCGCTCGGGTGCGAGGTGCGGAGGAAGAGCGTCTTCGCGCGGAAGAACTACTTCTACCCGGACCTGCCCAAGGGCTATCAGATCTCGCAGTACGAGCTGCCCATCTGCGAGGGCGGCAAGGTGCCCATCGAGGTCGGAGGCGAGGAGAGGACCGTCCGGCTGGTGCGCATCCACATGGAGGAGGACGCGGGCAAGAACCTGCACGGCGTCTCCCCCGACGGCAGCTCCGGCGTCGACCTGAACCGCGCCGGCGTGCCCCTGCTCGAGATCGTCTCCGAGCCCGACCTGTTCTCGGTCGACGAGGCGGTCGAGTACTTGAAGTCGCTGCGCGCCATCCTCATGTACCTCGGGGTGAACGACGGAAACCTGGAGGAGGGGTCGTTCCGCTGCGACGCCAACGTCTCGATCAGGCCGCGCGGCGCGACCGCGCTGGGGCAGCGCTGCGAGATCAAGAACATGAACTCGTTCCGCTACCTGCGCCAGGCGGTCGAGTTCGAGGTGCGCCGCCAGGTGGAGGTGGTGGAGGAGGGCGGGCAGGTCCGGCAGGAGACGCGCCTCTTCGACCCCGCGCGCGGTGAGACGCGGACCATGCGCTCCAAGGAGGACGCGCCGGATTACCGTTACTTCCCGGAGCCCGATCTCCCGCCGCTCATCGTCGACGACGCGCTCGTCGAGGAGGCGCGGCGTCAGCTCCCCGAGCTGCCCCGGGCCCGCGCCGCGCGATACCAGCGCGAGCTGGGGCTCTCCGGCTACGACGCTCGGCTCCTCACCGGCGAGCGGGCGGTGGCCGAGTTCTTCGACGCGGCGCTGGCCGCGTACGGCGCCGGGCCGGAGCGGGCGAAGAAGCTCGCCAACTGGATGAACGGCGAGGTGGCCAAGCTCGCCAACGAGACCGGCCTCTCGCCCCGCGAATGGAGGCTCACGCCCGTGGGGCTGGCGGCGCTGCTGGTGCTCGTCGACTCGGGGAAGCTGGGCGGTCCGGGCGCGAAGCAGGTGCTCGATGTCGTGTTCCGCGAGGGCGGCGACCCGAAGGCCGTGGTCGAGGCGAGGGGCCTCGCGCAGGTCTCGGACGAGGCGGCGATCGAGGCGGTGGTGGAGCGCGTGCTCGCGGCGAGCCAGGCCGAGGTGGAGAAGCACCGGAGCGGGAAGAAGGACCTCACCGGCTTCTTCGTCGGCAAGGTGATGAAGGAGCTCCGGGGGAAGGGCAACCCCGCGATCGTGAACGCGCTGCTCAGGAAGAAGCTCGGGGGCTGAACTCATGCTTCGCTGGTTCCGGTGGGGGGTCTGGGGGGAGCGGCGCTCGCTCCGGCGGCTGCGCCTTCGGCGCATATGCTCGCTGGCGCGAGCTGGCCGCCGGCTTCGCCGTCATGGGGTGGTCGAGCGTAGCTCGACCGGAAATCGCTCAGACTCGCCTGGGTCGGCGTCCGTGAGCGCGAGAAACGGTGGAGGGCGAGTCTGATGGCCTGGGCGGGCTGGGGTGCCGGGCCGTCGAGCGCCGGGGCGGCAGGCCCCTCTCGCGTCTTCCTCGTGGTCGCGTTCGTCTCGGTGGGTGTGGCCAGCGGCATCTTTTTCACCGATGGGAAGTGGGTCGAGGGCGGCGCGGCGGCGGCGGCGGCGGTGTACTTCGCGGCCCGGCTCCTCGGACTGGGGAGGAAGCGCGCATGAGCGAGCAGGCCGCGCCGCCCATTGCAAGCCCGCAGCGAGTAGGCCGAAGGGCCGTAGACGAGCGAGGAGCTTGCGGCGGCGCGGCCGTTGACGAGCTCACCGAGCGTAGCGAGGTACTCCATTGAGCAGCTCACGAGAACCACTGAGGCCCGTCCTCTACGACGGCGCGCGCGATGCCGTGCGCCTCCTCGATCAGCGGCTCCTGCCCGACGAGGAGACCTGGCTGACCCTCGAGAGCGCCGAGGCGGTGGCGCAGGCGATCCAGGTGCTCGTGGTCCGTGGGGCGCCCGCCATCGGCGTGGCCGCCGCCTACGCGCTCGCGTGCGAGGCCCGGCGCGGCGCCGACCGGGCCCGGCTCGAGACGGCGGCGGCCCGGCTCGTCGCCGCCCGCCCGACGGCGGTGAACCTCGCCTGGGCGGTGCGGCGCATGGCCGGCCACTTCTCCGAGGGCCCCGCGGCGCTGCTCGCCCTGGCGCACGCGATCCGCGACGAGGACGAGGCAGCGTGCCGACGCATCGGCGAGCTCGGGGCGGCGCTCATCCCGGAGGGCGCGCGCATCCTCACGCACTGCAACGCGGGGGCGCTCGCGACCGCGGGCTACGGGACGGCGCTGGGCGTCGTCCGGGCCGCGTTCGAGGCGGGGAAGCGCATCTCCGTCTACGCCGACGAGACGCGGCCGTTCCTGCAGGGCGCGCGCCTCACCGCCTGGGAGCTGCACCGCGACGGGATCCCGGTGACGCTGCTCACCGACGGCATGGCCGGCTGGCTCATGCGCCGCGGCGAGATCGCGTGCGTGGTGGTGGGCGCGGATCGCATCGCGGCCAACGGCGACGTGGCCAACAAGATCGGCACCTACGCCCTGGCCGTGCTGGCGCGGCACCACCAGCTCCCCTTCTACGTCGCCGCCCCGTGGAGCACGCTCGACCTCGAGACCCCGCGCGGCGAGGCCATCCCCATCGAGGAGCGCGAGAGCGAGGAGGTGGTCATGATCGCGGGCCGCCGGATCGCGCCCGCCGGGGTCAGCGCGCGCTACCCCGCGTTCGACGTGACGCCGGCGGCCCTCGTCACCGCCATCATCACCGAGCGTGGCATCGCACGGAGCCCGTACGCCGAGGCCTTCGCAGCGCTGGCCCCGGGAGGTGGGCGAACGCCGTGAAGGAGGCGGGGCAGGATCGGGACGTGGACCCCGTGCTCTGTCCCGCCTGCGGCAAGCCGCGCGGGACGAACGCCCGGTGCCTCTCCTGCCGCGACGCCGCGGCCCGCGAGCTGGCGCGCGAGGCGCGCGACGTGACGGAGGAGACCCTGCCCGCCCGCGCCGAGGCGGCGCGCCGGTTCGTCGAGAGGCCGCCCTGGTACGCGCGCACCGGCGCCGGGAAGGTGCTGACCAAGCTCCGGCTCCTGTGGATGGTGGTGAGCGACTACGCGGCGGGCCGCTACCGGAGCGTTCCCTGGAAATCGGTGGCCGCGTGCGCGGCGGCGATGGCCTACGTGCTCTCGCCCCTCGATCTCGTCCCGGACTGGTTCGTGCCCGTGGGCTGGACCGACGACCTCTTCGTCCTGGCGCTGGCCTGGGGCGTCGTGAAGCGGGAGCTGCGCGACTACTGCGAGTGGAAGGGACTCTCGCCGGCGCACTTCGGGTTATAGGGGGCGGGCCACCGGGCCGCAAATTCACGGCCTGGCGGGCGCGGCTCCGACCTCCGCCACGCCCTCGATCTCCACCAGGAGCTCCTCGCGGCAGACGTCCGAGCGCAGGTAGAGCGCCGGGACGGGGCCGAAGGCCGCCTCGCAGATCTGCCTGACCCCCGGGACGTCCACGGCCCTCTTCACGTAGGCCCGGAAGGAGGAGATCGCGGCCGAGCTCGGCACCGGCGGCGCTCCCGCCCGCCGGAGCATCTGCCGATCGAGGAGCGCGGCCATGTTGGCGATCGTCGTGCGCGTCTGCGCCTCCGGGTCGCTCCCGCCGACGCTCCTCTCGCCGAGGATGGCCGCGGTCCCCGAGACGAAGATCCTGCCCGCGGCCGCTCCGAGCAGGAGCTTGGCGCGCTCGAACTTGGGCGCGGTCTGCTCGGTCTCGGCGGGCGGCTACGGCTTCTTCGCCTGCTTCTCGCGCGCGGGCCTCTCCGGCGCGGAGCCGCGCTTGGTCGCCGGCGCCTGTCCCGTCTGGGCGAGCTGCGGCTTCTTGGGGGTGGGGGCGAACGCAGGCGCGAGCAGGATCTCTATGCGTCGGTTGCGGGCACGGCCTGCACGTGAGGCGTTCGAGGCGATGGGCTGGTAGGGACCATAGCCGCTTGCCACCAGCCGCGTTGGCGGCACGTGCGCGCTCTCCTGGAGGAACCGGACCACGTTTGTCGCCCGCGCGGTCGCGAGCTCCCAGTTCGTCGGGTAGCGCCGCACGAGCCGCGGCGAAATGGGCGCGCCGTCGGTGTGGCCCGCGACCTGGATCTGCCCGTCCTCCACGCGCGCGAGGACGGTCGCGATGCGGGCCAGGACGCCTTCCCCCCGCCTCGAGATCCGGGCGTCGCCGGAGTCGAAGAGAATCTTGTCGACGAGATCGACCTTGAGCTGGCGACCCGTTCGCGAGAGCCGCACGTCACCTTCGGCGATCTCGGCCTTCATCTTCTCCTCGAGCTCGTCGGCGGCGGCCTTGATCCTCACGAGCTCCTCGTCCTTGGCCTCGACGTCGCGCGCGAGCTCGCCCTGGCGGGCCATCAGCTCCGCCCGCTCCGCTGCGAGCTTCTCGAGCCGCGCCTCCGCCTCCGCCTTCGAGCGCTGCAAGGCCTCGAGCCTCCCCTCCACCTCGACCCTTCTCGCGTCGGCCGCCGCCGTCTGAGCTCGTGCGCCGCGGAGCTCGTGGAACTGGTAGGCCGCTGCGCCCCCGCCCGCCAGCGCGGCGAGGAAGGCCACCCACGCCGGCCAGCGCGGCCGCGCCGAGTAGATCATCGCCTCGGTCACCTCTTCGCAGTCCTCCGCCACGGTCACCACCTCCTGCCAGGGGCCAATGGGGATTGTTTCACCCCCAGGGCCGGGGCGACAATGGCCACGTACCACGATTGCATTGCAAGCAAATGAGCGATGACGTGTGCGTTATCCGCCATGCACCCACGCAGGGATACCTAATCAGGAGCCGCCGGGAGCGCTGAGGCTCGTCGTGGAGAAGAACGCGCCCCTCAGGGACGGCGGGCGCGGTGGCGCTCCATCATGGCTCGACTGCCGACGAGCAGGAGGGCCCTCCCGAGCGCAAGACGCCGGTGTGGCCACGCCCAGCATGCCTGTCGTGCTCCTCCCCGCGCGCGCCAGAAAACCCACCCGCGCGCCCGGATCGGGAGCCCGCAGGTCACCGCACCCTCGTCTTCCCCGGCGCCCGGGCGAGGTGCAGGTGCGGCCCTGCGGTCCCATCGGATCACGGTCCGGAACGGCTGTCGAGAGCCGCCCCGCGCCGCTGGGCGCTCCCCTCTCACGTCTGCAGGGCATGTGAGCCGATGGAATTTGCAGGTAAGGCACGGCAGGTCAATCCACCGTCGCCGGCGGCCTCTGCTCGGGCCGGCTCCCCTCGCGCCCCCGCCGCCGAGAGCCTTGGAAGACGGGTGCGGATCTGCAATCGTGTCCGCATGCACTCTTTGTCATCGAAGGTCGCGGCCTGGAGCGGGGTGGCCGCGCTGGCCGTCGCCTCGGTCGCCGGGTGCGCCCGGAGCTCCGGCGGTTCGGGGGACGGCCCGGAGTACTCGTCGGCCCACCCTCGCATCTACCTGGAGCGAAACCGGGCCCGGCTCCGGGCCGCGCTCGACACCGGGCAGCCGGCGGCGTCGCGCTTCCGGGAGATGGTGGACGAGTGGATGGGCGGCGACGACGTCTATGCCTTCCAGGCGTGGCACGCGGCGCTCCTGGGCCAGCTCACCGGCGACGCCTCGTACTGCGAGCGAGCGGTCGCGGTCGTCGACGGGGCGGTCGTGGCCGAAGAGCGGCTGGTCGCGGCCGGGCAGGCGCCGGAGGTGGCCGGCGACAGCTACCTGTACGTCGGCGACCTCGTGGGCGACGCTATGCTCACCTACGACTGGTGCTTCGACTCGGTGACGCTCGAGCGCCGCGCGCGGTGGCTGGCCTACGCGGAGCAGGCGGTCTGGAACGTCTGGCACCCCGAGCTCGCGAGCTGGGGCGGCGTGGCGCACCCGTGGTCCGGCTGGTCCGTCGACAACCCCTCCAACAACTACTACTATTCGTTCCTGCGCGCGACCATGCTCCTCGGGCTGGTCGCGCAGGGCGAGACCGCCGGCGGCACCGACTGGCGGGGCTTCTTCCGCGACACCAAGATCCTCGGCCAGCTCGTCCCCGCGTTCGAGCGCGACCTCGTCGGCGGGGCTTCCAGGGAGGGCACCGGGTACGGCGTATCGATGCACCGTCTGTGGGAGCTGTACGGACTCTGGGCCGGTACCACTGGCGAGGATCTGGCGAGCCGCAGCGGCCACGCGCGCGCCTCGATGCGCGCCTTCATGCACCAGATCGTCCCCACGCTCGACCGGGTCGCGCCCACCGGCGACCACGCGCGCGAGTCCACCGGGGCCTTCTTCGACTACCACCGCAATTACCTGCTCGAGCTCACCCACCTGTTCCCGGACGACGCGCTCTCCCAGCGTGCGCGGTACCTGCTCGCGCACTCGTCGCTCCCCGCCATGTCGTCCCAGTTCATGTACGTGTACGACTTCCTCTTCCAGAGCGATGTCCCCTCCGAGGCGCTGGCGGGGATGGGGCGGGCCTATCACGCGCCCGGCATCGGCGAGCTGTACGCCCGCTCGAGCTGGGACAGATCGGCTACCTGGGTGAACCTCATCGGCGGCCCCTACAGCGAGTCGCACGCGCACCAGGACCAGGGGTCCCTGCTCCTGTACAAGGAGGGGTGGCTCGCCTACGACCCGAACGTCGAGTCGCACTCCGGCATCCACCAGGAGGTGGACGTCCACAACCTGGTGCGGATCGTGCGGGGCGGCGACCCGATCCCGCAACGCCAGGGCGAGTCGGTGATGGTCGCCCTGCACCGCGGGGAGGGGTGGCTGCACGCGGCGGTGGACACGAAGCCCGTCTACCCGGACGCCGACGTGCAGCGGGTGGAGCGCGAGGTGGTGTACCTGGAGCCCGACTGCGTGGTGGTCTTCGATCGCGTGACGTCCTCGGTGGGCACGTCGCAGGTGTGGCAGCTGAGCTCGCCGGCAGAGCCCACCATCGCCGGGGAGCTGGCGACCTTCCCGGGGACGCACGCGCTGTCGGTGAGGAGGGTGCTGCCGGGTGCCGCCACATCTTCGGTCCACCGCTGGGCGGACGATGCCGAGTTCCAGCGTGGGTTCCAGTACCAGGTGACGGCCGCCGGGGGCGCCAACCAGTTTCTTCACATCCTGTCGATCGACGAGTCGGTGACCTCGGTCACGCCGAGCGACGCCGCTGGGCGGCGTGGTGTCGACATCGCGCTCTCCGACGGCAGGGTGGCCACCGTGCGCTTCGGCCCGAGTGGGGTCGACGGCACCCTGGCTATCTCCGGCGGGGCGGGCGGAGGCGCGTCGACGACCCTCGGCCCCGGGGTTGAGGCGCTGCCCGAGTGATCCGCCCACCGGGAGGACGATCTGGACTTCGACGCTCGTCAGACGAACTCGGTGGAAGCACGCTTCCTGATGAAGGACCCAGCCGCTGGCGCCACCACCTCACCCGCTCGGCGCACAGCTTGCGCTTGCGAGCGAACGGCGCAGCTCAGCACGCCTCGGCGGTGCGCCCTTGTCGCTCAAGCTCTTCGCGACGATGACGATTCGCTGAACGTTCGTCAGCGCCGCCGGCTACCCCGGCGTCACCATCAAGTCGACCGACGGATCGCCTTCGCTCGTGTCCGTGCTCATCCACCGAGGCCCCCAGACCGGTCGGGAGACCAGCGACACCACCTGGTTGGGCCGCCCGCTCGCGGTGTCCAACCCGAAGACGAACAGCGCCATCGGCTTCCACGCGTCGTCGCCGAGGATGCTGAGCGCGATCCGGCCGCCCGCTTGCACCTCGCCGCGGGTGAATGGCACGAGCGCGTTCATAACGTACCAGTTCGACGTAGCCTTCTCGAGGTCGGACTGGGAGGTGTCGTCGATCTCTTCGCGCAGAACGAGATTCTCGCCGACGAACACCTCGAGTTGGATGGCACTGTCGGTGCCGCTGTCCTCCGTCGACCACTGTGTGTGGACCAGCAGCAGGACGCGCCGAATGACGGTGTTGGAGGTTCCCGGATCGACGCGCCGCAGCGGCACGGTGAGCGGTCCCTCCGGCGCGTCGGTGCTCAGGAACTCGGTCAGCCCGCTTTCCATAGCGAACGGCACTGCAACGCCCGAATTGAACTCTGCGAGGGAATGGCCGAACACCAGGACATCTCCGGGCGACCAGGCATCGTCACCGCGCACGCCGATGCGAACGGAGGAGTTCGTGAGTGCCGCCGAGTCGAACGGCGCTTCCAGCTGACTTCCGCCGTTCAGGTAGGCTTCGCCGTCGCCGACATTGGAGCCGAAGTTGCGATCGAGAACGTCCTCGCCGTCGACGTTGATCGTCAGGTTGATCGTCCTGTCGGAGCCGGCATCCTCTGTGTTGCGATTGAGGTGGGCGAACCAAAGAACGTCGATTGTCGACATCGTGGCACCTCTCTCCATGCGTTAGTTGCTGATCGGGAGGGGGACCGAGGGAGCGCCCTCCGACGCGTCCGTGCTAAGCCACCCGAGATCCCACTTAGGGACTGCCGACAATGTCACGACCTCGCCCGGTCGCCCCTCTTCCGTGTCCAGCCCGAAGACAAAGACGGTCCTCGGCAACCAGGCGTCGGTTCCGAGGATGCTGAGGTGCATGGCGCCCTTGGTGGCTATGTCCGCGCGGGTGAAGGGCCGCTCGACCTCGAGAAAGTGCCAGTACGCGCGAACCCGGTCGAGATCGTGCGTGATCTTCTGGTCCAGCATGAGCTGACCGCTGGCGGCAATCTGCAGCTTGATGTCGCTCTCGGTGTCGGCGTCGCTTTCGCGGTCGGTGTAGATCAGCAGCAGCACACGACGGATGACCGTGCTGGACGTTCCGGCGGCCACACGGCGCACGGGCATCGTCAGCCGCCCCTCGTCGCTGTCCGCGCTCAGCCAGCGATCGATCTCCGTCTCCATCGCCAGCGCGACGAACCGGCCGGGCGTGAAATCGGGCTGTGCACGGCCGATCACCATGACGTGCTTCGGCGCCCACGCGTCGTCTCCGCGGAGGCCGAGACGCACCGACGAGTTGGTCAGTTTGTCGGAGTCGAAGGGCGCCGAAGGCTCGGCCTCTTCCAGGCCGGCCTGCCCGTCGCGTAGCCCGGTGGTTCCCTGGCCGGGCAGATTCCAGCCGAGGAGGAAGTCATGGCGAAAGACATCACTGCCGTCGATGTTGACCGTGAGGTTGAATCGGTTCCTGGAACCGGCGTCGTCCTCGTCCTTGGTGAGTGCCGCCAGCCAGACGTCGTCGATCGCTGCCATGCCCGCCTCCCCCGCCGATACTCCGGCATCGATTGCGAAGCCACATCATCGTCGTCGGCGAAGCATCATCTCCAGAACCTACCCCGCGCGCCGCGCGTCCGTCGCCCTCCCCTCCCGGCTTCAGTTCCGCCACGAGCCAGGGAACGGTCGCGGAGATCGACCCGCAGAACATGCTCCAGGACGGGAAGAACAGGATCGACTTGTCTCAGCACCTCGTCCCAGCGCTCCACTGCCTCCGGCGCCAGAGCGGCGCGACGCACCACCTCGACGGCCTTCGGGATCTCCACCGCAGCTTCCCGGGTCTTCATGTCACCCTCCTCTCAAGGCCCGGGACCCTCTTTCGCCGCACGGTGAGGCTGCGCCACCCTCTTGCGGGTTAGGACTCACCCAGAGTTCTCCGTCGACGGAGCCGGGAGCCGTCACGGGACACGGCGGAGGCGGATCGCCGCGGGCGGGCCGGCATCGGCCACCTGATGGGACGTCACCGCGTCGGAACACCCGCCACTGATGGGTATCAGGCTTCGGCGGCATGCGGCGCGCCTGCTCGTGGAGGCCCTGCCGCGCAACGCCATGAGAGGTGCTGAAGAACGAGCCCTCTTGTGAGCTCTGTTGCTCGACCGGCGGGACAAGTGCTCGGTGAGGAGTACGTGACCGAGCTGACGAACTGCCACGGGCCCGTAATCACAGGCGATTCGCTGGTCTGTCGCTGCCTCCTAGCCTCGGGGATGAAGCCGGGGATGACGGGACGTGGCTCGCACCGCGCCGAGCATCGGCCCGGTTCACCGCCGCCGAGGGCAGAGGCCTGACCAAGGCGCGTTCTTCGCGAGCTGACGACGCCAGGAGCAGCACGACGACCAGCGCGGGCGCCGACCTCGTCGACACACGAACCGTGCTCCCTCCTGATTGCCTCGAACGAGGAGGGCAGGATAGCATTCGGGAACACACGGAACCTCCCCATAAAGAGGGAACTAGCGGTCCGTGCTGTAGCGATCACGCAAAGCGAGATCCGGGAGGCGGGGATGCTTTCGACGCGAGTGGGCGCCCGCGAGGCGCGAGCGGGTATGTCGTGGTTGGCGTGGCTCCTGCTCGCCGCGTGTTCGGGGGCTGCAGGCGGCTACGGAAGCATCGGAGGGTCGATCAACAACCTGGTAGGCGAAGGGCTCGTCCTTCAGCTCAACGGCAACGCCACGATCGACATCGCGGCGAACGCGACCACGTTCCGGTTCGCCACCCGGTACGTGCAGGGGAGCCGTTACGACGTCACCGTGCTCGTCCAGCCGAGGAACCCGGCGCAGACGTGCTCCGTCGCGAACGGGACGGGCACCATGGGGAGCGGCGACGTCTCCGATATCGTCGTGAACTGCCAGATCATCGCGCCGAGCGGGCTCGCGTACTCGCCCAATCCCGCGACGTATCTGGTGGGCAGGCCCATCGAGCCCAACGTGCCGAGCGTCGCAGAGGGAACCGTGGTGTCCTACTCGGTGGAGCCGACTGTCCTCCCGGCGGGCCTGAGCTTCCAGACCTCCACCGGCGTCATCTCCGGGACCCCCACCGCCATCACTCCGCTGACCGCCTATACCGTCACGGCGAGCAACTCCCAGGGCAGCGCCACCGCCGAGCTGAGGATCACGGTGAATGACCAGGGCGCGCCCAGCAATCTCACCTACTCGACCAATCCCGCGTATCACAAGACAGGGACGGCGATCACGGCGAACGTGCCGAGCAGCGACGACGGCGCGGTGGACTCCTACGTG